>Ga0075028_100000935_pt1 | contig 10468 bp, 7 predicted proteins | sample LitLauG_LLR_2014_FD_71390 | JGI IMG/M metagenome (GOLD analysis project Ga0075028, IMG submission 71390) | Freshwater sediment microbial communities from Pennsylvania, USA - Little Laurel Run_MetaG_LLR_2014 | ecosystem: Environmental > Aquatic > Freshwater > Creek > Sediment | place: USA... | reverse complement strand
CGCAGGCCGCCAACTGCCATCTCAATATCGAAGCCAATGACCTGATGCAGTTCAACGCCCGGGCGCTGCAGATCGATCCGGAGTGCAGCGAGGTGCAGCTGACGCTCAAGCACGTTGGCAAGCAGCCCGCGCATGTGCTCGGGCACGATTGGGTGCTGGCGCGCACCTCCGATGTGGCGGCCCTGGCCAATGCCGGCATTGCCGCCGGCCTCGACAAGGGCTACCTGCCGGCGGGTGACCACCGCATCATTGCGGCCACCAAAGTGGTCGGGGGCGGCGAAGAGACGACCATCAGCTTCAACGCCGCGGCACTGGTGCCAGGCGTCGATTACAGCTATTTCTGCTCCTACCCGGGCCACTCGAGCTTCATGCGCGGCCGCGTGATGCTGGCCGACAAGGCCAAGCTGGCGGTCAACCGCTAGTCCCCGCAGCTCAGGGGGCCCCGGAATTGGGATTCCGGGGCCCTGCTGTCATAATTCCATAAGATTTCCGCCAGGCCAGGGTGATGGCTTAGGCTTTGCAGCGCCCGCCCGGCTGCCGGCCCCGGGGCGTCATTTTTCTGCAACTTTTCCTGCAGGCGCGCGTTGTGCACTTAACAGATGACACCGCAGTGCAAACCCAACAGCAGGACAGCCCCAGCCCGGCCGAATTCACCACCTTTATGCGCACCTACCAGAACATGGTCTATTCCACCGCCGCGCGCCTGACCGGCGATCCCGCGCAGGCGGAGGATATCGCGCAGGAAGTGTTCCTGAGGGCGCATCGCGGCTTCGGTCAGTTGCGCGGCAATCCGCGCGCTGCGGGCTGGCTCAAGACCGTGGCCACCAATCTCACGCTCACGCACCTCACGCGCTATCGCAAGCGCTGGGTGTTCTTCTCGCAGATGCACAACGACGACGACGGCGCGGACGATGCGATGCTCGACTTTCCGTCCAGTGAATCCGTGGTTGCGGATGTCGAAGCCGACGAGCGCCAGGGCGTGATTGAAGAAGCCCTGCAGCATCTGCCCGAACACCAGCGCGTGCCGCTGGTGCTGTTTCATTTCGAAGAGCTGCCTTACGAAGAGATCGCCACGCGCCTGCGCGTCTCGCTCCCGAAGGTCAAGACCGACATCCATCGTGCCCGTGCCGCACTCGCGCGCGTACTCGCGCAGCGCGGCATCGACGTCACCGAACTCGAATCCTCGGGGGAACCCTCATGAACACGCCACAGAACGATGTCGAGCGCCTGGAGCGACAGGTACACGCCGCGTTGCGCAAGCTCCCACCGCTGCGTGCGCCCTCGACGCTCGAGTCGCGCGTGCTGCGCGAACTGGCGCGGCGTGCAGCGCGCCCCTGGTGGCGCCAGGGATTTGGCCGCTGGCCACTGGCCGCGCGGCTGCTGTTCGTGCCGCTGTCGGCGGGCTTCGTCAAGCTGGCCTTCCTCAGCGTAGGCGCCTTCGGTTCGATCGTCGATACCGCACAGCGCACCACGGCGCTGGGGTCGGTCGAGAACCGCTGGCAGACGCTGAGCAGCCTGTTCCAGACCGTGCGCACGGTCGGCTCCCTCATCATGCAGAACGTGCCCCAGGTCTGGGTCTACGGACTGCTGGGTTTCGGCCTGCTGCTCTACGTCTCGTTGTTCGGCATCGGCGCCGCCGCCTTCCGCTCACTCGTTGTAACACCCAATACTGCCCGGTAGTGATCTATGAACAAGACATCCACACTCCTGCTCGCCTCGCTCGCTGGCCTGCTGCTATGTAGCGCGCCGCGATTTGTAGCAGCCGACGAAGCCCCTGCAGCCGCGCCGGCGCCGCTCGAAGCCGCTGCAGCGCCTGCGGTTGCGACGCCGCCGGCACCCACGACCGACGAGAAGGTCGCCGCGAAGGTGCACGCCAAGGTCAAGTCGCTGACCGAGAAGCTCGAGGACAAGCTGCACAAGAAGATCACCGTCACCGCCACTGCGAAGATGTCGGACGAGGACTCTGACAAGGCGGATGCCGCCGAGGACGCGACCGATAAGGCTGATGCCGCCTCGCAGCACCACAACAACGCCGTCGTCTCCATCGGGCATGACTCGCATCTGGCGGCCGACGGCCATGCGGATGCGGTCGTGTCGGTGCTCGGCTCCTCGACCAGTGAAGGCGAAGTCGAAGATGCCGTCGTCTCCATCTTCGGCGATACCCGGGTGACGGGCCCGGTGGGTGATACCGCCGTCGCGGTGCTGGGCAACACCTACGTCGACAGCACCGTGAAGGGTCAGGTCGTTGCCGTGATGGGTGATGTCGAGCTGGGCCCGCATGCTGATGTCGCGGGCGACATCGTGGTCGTCGGCGGCACGCTCAAGCGCGATCCGGCGGCCATCGTGCGCGGTGATGTGAACAACGTGGTGATGTTCGGGCCCGGTGGCCACCTCGAGTGGCTGCACCAGTGGGCGCAGCATTGCCTGTATTACGGCCGCCCGCTGGCGATCGCGCCGGGGTTGGGTTGGGCCTGGGGCGTCGCGCTGTGCTTCCTCGGCCTGTACCTGCTGTTCGCGCTGCTGTTCCCGAAAGCGGTCGAGCAGTGCGCGCGTACGATGGAAGAGCAGCCCGGGCGTTCGGTGATTGCCGCGATACTGTCGGTATTCGCCACACCGATCGTGTTCGTGCTGCTCTGCGTGACGGTGATCGGCATCGTGCTGGTGCCGTTCCTGGCGATGGGCCTGTTCCTGGCCGTGTTGTTCGGCAAGGCCGTGATATTGGCGTGGATCGGCAGACGCGTGCTCGCGATCGGCGGCGAAGGCCGCCAGCATCCGCCAGTGCTCGCCGTATTGATCGGCGGCATCGTGGTACTCGCGCTGTACCTGGTTCCCTTCCTCGGCTTCGTGATCTACAAGGGCCTCGACATCCTGGGGCTGGGCATCGTGGTCTACACGCTGATCAGCAGCTCGCGCACTGCCCGCGAAACGGCTGCCCAATACAAGGCGGCGAGCCTGCCTGGCGGTGCGGCAGCTGCGGGCGCTGGCGCAGGCGCGGCGGCTGCCGCCGCTGCACCGGCCGCCAGTGCGCACGATGGCAGCGCTCCCGAGGCCGCCCCAGCCGCACAGCCCGCCGCACAGCCTGCGGCGCAGGCTGCGCCCGCTGCTGCCATGCCCGTGGCCGATGCCACGATGGAGCACGCCGGCTTCTGGATCCGCACGGCCGCGCTGCTGCTCGATATCATCCTGATCGCGATCGTCGGTTCGCTGCTGCCCTTCGGCCACGGCGACAGTCACCACGTGAGCCTGCTGCTGCTCGCGCTCTACGGCGCGGTGATGTGGAAGTACAAGGGCACCACCATCGGCGGCGTCATCTGCCACCTGCGCGTGGTGCGGCTCGATGGCCGCGCCATCGACTGGCCCACCGCTGCGGCGCGTGCGCTCGGTTGCTTCCTGTCGCTGGCAGTCGCGGGCCTGGGGTTCCTGTGGGTGGTGTTCGATCCGGAACGCCAGTCGTGGCACGACAAGATCGCCGGCACGGTGGTGGTGCGCGTACCGAAGGGCACGCCGCTGGTCTAGTGCTGCTCGACGCTGTAGCCACGCTCGCGCAGCAGCGCCACCAGCCCGTCCTTGCCCACCAGGTGCAATGCGCCGACCACGACCAGGTAATCCTGCGTGCCGTGCAACAGCGGCTCCAGGGTCTGCAGCCAGCGGCGATTGCGCTCGGTGGTCAGGGTGCGAAACAGGTCGGGGAAGTCCTCGAACCCTTCGGTCAGCAGTCGCTCCAGCGTGCGCGTATCGCCCGCTTGCCAGGCCGCGACCATTGCCTTGAGTTCGCCGGCGGCGCGATCGTGTTCGTCGAGCGTGTAGCGCAGGTAGTGCTGCTGCTGCTCCCGCGACAGCTGCGCGAACAGCCCCAGTTGCTCATCCACGGTTTCCAGCCCGATGATGCGCTTGTGATCGGCGGCGGCGCGCTGCGCGAACTGCTGGTCGACGCCGGCGGCGGTCTCGTAGCCCAGGCGCGCCATCTGCGCCTGGTCGAGCATCAGGGCCGCCATCCAGGGTTGCAGGCGCTCGAGCAGTGCGGCGTCGAGCCCGTCGGCACGTGCCTGCGCGGCGAAGCGCGCGTACAGCGCGGGCCCCAGCTCCTGTTGCAGGGTCTGCTCCGGCGGCAAGGCACCGAGCGTCGCCATCGACAACATCATGTCTTCAGGCTTCAGGGCGTTGAGGTCCAGTTCCATCACCAGTGCCGTGGCATGCGCGTAGGCCTGCAGCGCTTCAGCCGGCAGCTGGCTGTCATCGGGCTTGAGCACGTGCACTGAACCGAGCAGTACCAGCTGGTTGCCGTGGCCCTTCACCACCCAGAGTGAATGATGGGCGCCATCGGCCCACGCCGCACTTGCGGCCACGAGGGCCAGCAGGCAGGGCAGCAGGCGCGACAGTAGCCGGCGCGTCATGCGTTTCACGGCCGCCCCGGCCAGCGCGACTCGCGGTTATTGCACTCGCAGCAGTACATGTTTCTTCTTGCCCACCGACAGCTTGACCGCGTCGTCACTGAGATCGGCAAGCGTGAGCGATCGCTCGGCCTGCAGCACCACGTTGTTGACCTTGAGCGCCTGCGCGGCCAGGTGCCGGCGCGCCTCACCCTTGGAGCTCACCAGCTTCGCGGCCAGGAAGGCCTCGAACAGCGGATAACCCTGCGCCAGCGTGGCGCGCGGCACATCGAATTGCGGCAACCCCGCATCGGAGGCGCCTTCATCGAAAGTGCGACGCGCGGTCTCGGCTGCGGCCGCGGCGGCCTCGCTCCCGTGGATCCACGCCGTCGCCTCGGTGGCCAGCACTTTCTTGGCCTCGTTGATCTCGGCGCCACCGAGGGCAGCGAGCCGCGCCACTTCACTCATCGGCAGGCGCGTGAAGCGCGCCAGCAAAGTGGCCACGTCGGCATCCTCGACATTGCGCCAGTACTGCCAGTAATCGTAGGCGCTGCACAGATCGGCGTTGAGCCACACGGCGCCGTGCTCGGTCTTGCCCATCTTGCGGCCGGACGCGGTGGTCAGCAGCGGCGTGGTGAGACCGAAGGCCTCGACGCCATCCTTGCGCCGGCACAGCTCCACGCCGTTGACGATGTTGCCCCACTGGTCGGACCCGCCCATCTGCAGCCGGCAACCGTAGCGCCGGTAGAGCGCGTGGAAATCGTAGGCCTGCATCAGCATGTAGTTGAATTCGAGGAAGGTCATCGGGCTCTCGCGCTCGAGCCGCAGCTTCACGCTGTCGAAAGTGAGCATGCGATTGATCGTGAACAGGGTGCCGTAGTCACGCAGGAACTCGACGTAGCCCAGTTTCGAGAGCCACTCATCGTTGTCGGCCATGATGGCATCGCGCGCACCGCTGCCGAAATGCAGGAACTTCGCGAACACGCCCTGGATCGATTCCAGGTTGGCGCGGATGTCGGCATCCGAGAGCAGCGTGCGCTGTGCATCCTTGCCTGAAGGGTCGCCCACCTTGGTGGTGCCACCGCCCATCAGCGCGATCGGCCGGTGACCGGTCTGCTGCAGCCAGTAGAGCATCATGATCTGGATCAGGCTGCCGATGTGCAGCGAGCGTGCCGTGGCATCGAAGCCGATGTAGCCGGTGATGATCTCGCGCGCCGCGAGCGCATCGAGTGCCGCCAGCTCGGTGCCCTGGTGGATGAAGCCGCGCTCATCGAGCACGCGCAGGAATTCGGATTTGTAGTTGGGCATGAATCAGTATCGGCGACTGCGGGGCGGGCGAAGCCCGCGAATCGCCAATGCTAGCAGTTTCAGGCCGGCAGTTTCAGGTGCCCGCGGGCTTGAGGATCGCCAGCTGCCGTTCGTCGTCGGCGATCACGCGATACAGTTCCTTGAGCTTGCCCACTTGCTCGATCGGCACGTGCAGCTGCCTGACTTCGAAGCTGCGACTGTAGTGCAGCACGTGGTCCTTGACCGTGGTGTTGCTCTGGTAAATGGCGAAACCGTAGTCGGCATTGACCGCCGGGGGCAAATCGTCCGGCTCGTAGCCTGGGGGCAAGGCGATGTCGAACTCGGCCGTATCGCGGCGCGGACCATCAAACTCCACGGCATAGCGGCGCGGCTCGTCGGTCTCGAGCAGGCCGCTCGATTCGCTGCCCAGGATGCGCGGGCGCACCATCATCAGGCCGCCGGTGATCTTGGCGTAGTTCTCGACCTCCAGCGAGTAGTTCCACTCGAAGGGTCGCTTGGTGTCCTGCAGGTTGGCGATCGTGGCCTTGAGGATGCGGTAAGTCGACAGCGAGGCCGCCGCCACCTCTTCCACGGGCTTGATGCGATCGGTATCCAGTATGGTGGAGCGCAGCAGGTAACGCTGCAGGGCCGCGGCGTCGCCCGTGCGCGATTCGTGCACATCGCCGCGCAGCACGCCCTTGGCATCGAGGCTCATCCTGGCGACGCGTTGCAGACTGTTGGCTGCGCCGCTCAGCTGCGGCAGCTCGATCAGCTCACCGCCCTCGGCGCCGGTCAACAGCCCGACATTGGCCTGCAGCGCTCCGCCCAGGCTCCCGAAGGGCGTAAGGTGATCGGTCGGGTCGAAGAACAGCAAGCGCCCGTACTTCGGATGCTTCAGGACAGCCAGCAAGGAGGGATCCTGCAAGTCGGCCGGCAGCACCACGGCCAGAATCATGTGATCGAAACCGAAATACGGCGGCGTGCTCGCGCTTATCGAGCCGCGCACGGTGTTGATCACCACGAGGTTGGACTCGACACCGATCTGCTTGAGCATGGTGCTGAGCAGGGTCGACTTGTCCTTGCAGTCACCAAAGCGGTTGCTGAACACGTCGCCAGCGGGATGCGGCTGATGACCCCCGATGCCAAGGTTTATGGCCACATAGCGCACGTCGTGCTGCACGAAGGACGCCAGCGCGCGCATCTTGCCCAGCATCGTAGGCTCGGCAGCCGTCAGGGCGGCTACCTTCTCCTGGATCGCGGGCGTTGCCGTACGCCGCTCGCGCGCCAGGTTGTAGTACCACGCGCCCAGGTCGCTCCAGCTGCGCACACCCGGAGTCTGTGATGCCGGTGGAAACAGCGAGAGCGCCATGCTGCGGGCGATGCCTTCCCGGGGCGGCATGGCGCGCTCCGGGCGGATCGCATCGATGTTGGTCACGGTCCAGGTCCAGCGGCCCGGGCCATCGGCCACCGGCGGTACCGGATCGCCGTTGACCCATACGACGCGATAGTCCCAGCCCGGCGGCAGCTGCAACGTGTAGTGCGCCTCGCGTACCGGCACGGTACCCTGGAAATCCCAGCTGTAGCTGGCCAGGAAAGGGCGTTCCTCCTGTTCGTACTCGTAGCCCACGACGTTCCCAGGCTGCGCCGCCGGCAACATCAGCAACTTCGTCTGTATGTCGCTCAACAGGATACTGTCGTCGACGCCGTAGACCTGCGATTCCACCGCGCTCTTTTCCTTGACCTCGTAGACCTTGCCTTGCGCGGGAATGGTCCAGCCGTGGATGGCAGTAATGCGACTCTGCGCATCGAACGTGATGCGCAGCAGTCCCAGCGACTCACCGTCAGGCCTGAGGATCCGGTAGGCCCTGCGCTCGAATTCCTTGATCCGGCCGTCCGGTTGCACTGTGAGCACGTTCTCGCGATACAGTTCGACGCCGTCGGTTTTTTCATCGTGCGGCGGCAGCGGCGCGCTCACCTGCATACGCAGCCAATCGGGCGCGTCGGCGGCGGCTCCCGTGGCCGCCGCACCCATCAGCAGCCACAGTCCGAGCCAGGCACTAGCTCTTGGGCTTGGTCGCTGCGCGCGTGAGTACAATCTGCTCTTCATCACCCGACCTCACTGCCTGGAAAAAATCGCGCACCTGGTCGTAGAGCTTGGCCTGCACTACGGTGAGGTGCAGCTGCACCGAACGCTTGATATGCAGCATCTGCCCACTGCTCTCGGCCACGAGGGTGTAGATCAGCGCTTTCCGGTCGACGTTCTTGGCCGCCGGCACGCTGCTGACCTGCCAGCCGGCGGGCAGCTCTATGCTGATGTCATCCTGGTCCAGGTACGGGAAAGAGAAGTACAGCGGGTGCACGCGCGTGGCATGCACGAATCTCGATTTATCGGCATTGGCGAACAGACCTGGCGCCATCAGCACCCGCTTGCCGGCAAAATCCCCCCAGCCTGGCACCTCGAGATCGAACTCGGCCACCAGCGTGGTGGATGAACTATTCCAGTCGGGTTCGTTGCCGAGCTTTACCGTGATGCCCACGGGCACGAAACCCTTGACGTCGTCTTCGAGGAACTTGCGGCGCGCAGTGGCATCGTCGTCGCGCTCCTCGAGTCGCCGCCACAACGCCTGGAGGCCCGTGTAGGTTATGGTCAGCTTGCCCTGCAGCGTGCCATGCTCATTGAGCTTCAGCACCGCGTGGCGATCGATGCGCGACTCGGGCGGCGTCGGCAAGGGCGCAGTGACCCACTCACCACCATCCTTGTGCAGGCGCAGGCCCGGCACCGCGGTCTCGTACCAGGGCAGCATGCCGAAGGGCGTGAAGGCCGCGCCGGGATCCACGAAGATTTCCTTGTCAGGCAGCTTCACCACCACCACGTTGGTGTTGAGCTCGTTGGGGTTCATCATGCTGCGATCAAAGAAGTAACGATCGCGTGTCGGGATCAGTACCGCATCGACCGAAAAACCCGCGGTGCGTGCCAGCGCCAGGAACAGCCAGGTGACCTGCTGGCCATCGCCGTAGCCGCGCTTCCAGACATCTTCCACATCGTGCACGGGCTTGAGGTTCTCGCGCTTGATCTCTGCTTCGGTCTTGTTGCGCTCGAAGGACACGTTGCGGATCTGTTGGCAGCGATCGTAGATCTTGTGCAGCTTCTGTTCGTTGCTGTCGCCCGGCTGCACGATCTGCGCCAGCGCCTGCTCCATGCTGCGCCGCTCGTCGACGAAATCCTCGACCTTGCGGTACATGCGCTTCGCGTATTTCTTCCAGTAGACGTCCGGATCCTTCTCCAGGTCATCCTCGCTGCTGTAGATGAAATCGACCCGCATGCGCAGCTGGTTGTCCGGCGGCATGTCATCCTCGATCGGAAAGGCCGGTATGTCGTGCGCGTCGAGGCGGATCTTGCCGTAAGTCTCCTTGGGCGCCGCGGTGTCCGGCGGCAGTCCGCGTGGCCAGCTCCAGGTGAGTGCGAAATCGCGCGAGGGATTCAGCGAGAATTTCGCCTGGCGCGTGTACAGCTCCTGGCTGAGGATCCAGTGCGAGTCGAACACGTAGCCGCTTTCGAAATAGTGGTGGTAGCGATATTCGATGATACTGCCGACCTGCACATCCGGCAGCGCCAGAGTCTTGGCCAGGTATTTCACGCCACGAGCCTTGACGATGGTTTTCTCGAAGACCGTGCCATCGAACTTCAGGATCGTGCCATCCGGACGGATGGTGCGCGCCTGGACGTTGTTGACCGCCTCACGCGATTTCTCGAAGGGAATCTCGAGGTCGGCGTACTTGCGCCCTTCCTCGCTCAGGATCTTGATACGCTCGTAGACGATCTCCATGGGCGCGGTGTCGTCGCGATCGACCTGTCGATAGAGATAGATCGCCGCCGCGCCAGGCGCCCTGGGCTCGCTGGTCATCTTCAGGTCTTCGGGCGCAATGGGTTGCCAGTCATCGGCAAGCGCAGGCGGCGCCATGCCCGCCACCATCAGCAATGGCAGCACCCACAGTCGCAGCGCGCGCAGCGCATGACGCATCACCGACCCCCGATCAGTTCAATCCCTGAACCCAGCCCCCGCGGCATTATATGCACGCAACATCAATCTTTTACAGCCGCGCCGGGTGCCGGCGTTGTTCTTAATGACGGCGCCACATCAGCAGCACCACGCCGCTCAGCACGATGCCCACCGACAGCCACTCGAAGCGCGTCACCAGCTCGCCGCCGAGCGTGACCCCGAGCACCAGGGCGACCACGGGATTCACATAGGTGTAGCTGACCGCGATCGACGGCGAGGTACGCTCGAGCAGCAGCATGTACGCGGTATAGCTGATCAGCGAGCCGGCGAAGGCGACATATGCCCAGGAAGCCACGGCGATCGGCTGCGGTGGCCAGGCCGGCTTTTCGCCCAGCAGCCACGCAGCGACCAGCAGCATGGCGCCACCGGTGAGCATCTGGCTGGCGTGACCCATGAAGCCAGGCGCGACCCGCAGGCGCACGCCGCCCGGCAGGCCGTGCACCGACCAGACACTGCCCAGCACCCAGCCGACGCAGGCGCCGCTGATCGCCAGCAACCCCGGCAACGAGGCGCTGAAGCCCTGCCCCTGCGTCATCATCACGATGCCGCACAGGCCGATGATGACGCCGATCAACTGCCGCCAGGCCGGTCGCACGCCGTAAGGCAATTCGCCCAGCACGACCATGGCTGGCACGATGGCGGTAAAGGCCACGACCAGACCCGAGCTGACACTGGTCTCCGCGAGTGCCGTGAGGCCGTAGCCCGCGCCCAGCATCAGGCAACCCAGCAGCGCGCCGCCGGCCCATTCCA
>Ga0075028_100000934_pt1 | contig 10468 bp, 9 predicted proteins | sample LitLauG_LLR_2014_FD_71390 | JGI IMG/M metagenome (GOLD analysis project Ga0075028, IMG submission 71390) | Freshwater sediment microbial communities from Pennsylvania, USA - Little Laurel Run_MetaG_LLR_2014 | ecosystem: Environmental > Aquatic > Freshwater > Creek > Sediment | place: USA... | reverse complement strand
TCACGAAGAGCGCGTTCGCTTCTTCGAAGCGGCGCGCCATCTTCTCTCCGCTTGAGGGTTGTTCCCGAAGCGTTTCCGGATCCCATTCGCTTCGCACCACCGCGAAGAAATCGCCGCCGTAAACGTGAATCGCGCCACTGAGGCGTGGAATAGGGTTGGTGACGGAATGGACGATGTCGTGTCCCATGGGCATCGCATCTGTTTCGCAAAGGGCCCGAGCACCCGCTGCTTCCAGTTCGCGACCCTGCCCTCTGGGCACGCGACGCCAGAAAATATTGTCCTCGCGGCCGGTGTACATGCCAATCACCGCCCACATGCGATGGTTGTGGGGCAGCAAAGTCATCCAAGGCGCCCACACCACATTCACGATCGTGAGTTCGCCCGAGTGGTAGAGCCGATGCATTCCGGCCTGCTTCGGTTCCCCCAAAGCCTTCAGAACCGCGACCGGGTCAGAAACCGCGCGGGCAACCACCTCCTGGACGAACGCATGTGAGGCATCCTGCTTTAACGCTGCTTTGCAGTCCGCGATGAACTGCTCCAGGTCAAACATCGTGCCCATCCCCGGTGCTCTCAAAGAGCGGATTCTATGTTACAGGTCTGTTAGGCAGCCGGAGCCGAAGCGTGGGCGAGACCGTGCTGGCTGACCGTTCCGCATCGTTCGCAAACGAACGAGCGGCTCCACTCGGCGTATTCCCGAGAGTAGGTTGAATGATTATGTCGCCAAACTGCGGTCAACAGGACTGTTAAGACTACGGGAAAAATCACGGCGTAGAGAGTAACCGGAAAAGACGACGCCAGCCCAGGCTGTGACATGACCGAACGCACGTACACAACGAGCGCAACGAACGAGATTCCGACCGACCACAAGATCACCTTGCCGTAGGACCATTTTGCTGGAGGACTGAACTTCTTCGAGAGATCGCTCTGTTGAATCCCGCGCGTTTTCGCTCTGCCGACGATAACATCCGGCCCGCCTGCTCCGACAACCACACCGCGTAGACGTGAGCTCGTATTCACCGAGAAACGACCTTGTTGAAACGTGACAGACAGGCTTTTCAAGTCTGTGCTGTTGCAATTCTGGCATTGCAAGTCCATCTTTTGCCTCCCTGCGGAGCCGCCGCTACCTGCTGTGATTATCGCTCTTGGAGAATGGTTGCGTGCGGTTTTTTTACAATTTGGGCACGAGAAATTCCTGGGTGGACGGCTGCGTCCGAGTGTTTGTCTTGACGTTCTGGCACACCTTCTTTGGAAGCTCTCGCCGGGACCTTGGGGGTGCGACGATCATATTTGACGCGAGCGGCCAAAACCGCAGGCATGTTCGATGCTGCGAAGCCCCGCAACTGTTGGGCCTCGCGCGAAAGAGACAATCCTAAGCGTGTCAGCCGGTACTCCACTCGCAGCGGTACAGTAGCAAAGACTTCCCGAGAGACGAAGCCGTCCCGTTCGAGAGAGCGCAGCACATCTGTCAGCACTTTCTGGGACATGTGCAACTCACGACGTAGTTCTCCAAATCTTTGTGTCGTATCCGCCAGCTGACATAAAACGAGCACAGTCCACTTGTCTGCGATTCGATCCAACAGTTGGCGGGTTGGGCATTCGGGATCGAAGATATTCCATCTCATAGGCGCCATAGTATCACAACGGCACCTAGTCACCTATAGGTACCTAGTTGCATAACAGTGTGTAAGCAACTACTCTGATCACCTCAACAAAGCTCGGCTGAGTGACCCGATCTGGTCATTCGTTTGGACTTCCGGCTTTATAAGGAGGCTTCTATGAAATTGCACAGTTCCAGCCAGGGCGCGGTGCGTGTCCTGATCGTTGTCGTCGGAAGTCTCACATTGAAGAACTCAAACCGCTCTTTGTCTTTGCGCCTGACACCAAAATCAAGGTTCATCCCATCAAGTTCGGGTCCGGAGAATGGACTTGCGTCACAGGAATCATGACGGGCACGTTCAGCCGGCCCATGCCTGTGGGCAACGGGAAGACCATCCCTCCAACGGGAAGAGCTTTCAAACTCAACATGGCCACCGTCGGTCATTGGAAGAACGGAAAAATGATCGAAGAATCGCTAATCTGGGACAATCACGATTTCATGAAGCAGATTGGTTTGTCTCAGTGAGTCACAGTTGACGCGAAGTTCTAGTTATTTCCAAAGTTTGATCAAAATGCAGTAAATGAGAGGTTGTCGGTAAGTCGCTATGTTGTCGTCGATTCTTCCCTTCTCGATCAACGAAGCAATAGCCAACGACCGCAGAGTCAACCAAGCCATTAAGCTGCTAACGGCCCGCAAGACGGAGCCGAGTTTAACCATAATGGAAATTGCTATGGCGGTGAACCTTTCACCATCTCGGTTGCGTCATCTGTTCCATCGCGAGCTCGGAGTTTCTCCAAGCCAATATCTCAAGCTCGCACGGTTGAGCGAGGCACATCGTCTCCTTCAATTCACGTTTGTGCAGGTAAAAGAGGCAATGATTGCAGCGGGGTTTAACGACCCGAGCCACTTCACCCGCACGTACAAGAAAATGTTTCACGAATCTCCTTCCCAGACGCGGAAGATCGGCAACCGCTTCGGCCGATAAACAGCCGCTTTGGCCCACAGAAACCTGTTGCTTCTGCAGTCAGAGCAGCTAGTGTATTCGTGGGTATTTTCATCGCGGCTAGATACGCACCGCTCTCGCTGCTTAAAGAACCTAGGAGGGTCTCCTATGAAACGAAATTTCAATTCGAAAACCCGAGTGCCGTCTCTTATTACAAGTCCGCCAGGCGAAGCCGATCGCCTAAAAGATCTCAGCCGACGTTCTTTCCTGGGCAAGATGGGCGGGGCGGCCACAATGGCCATGGTCGCGGGCACCGTGAACCTCGAAGGGTTAACGCACACCAAACATTTTCTACCAACAGCACTCCAGACGGCTGCGGGAAGTAGCAGCGTCCGTGTGCGCCAGGATGTTGCAACTCTTACTCAACGCCAGATCGGCTCCTACCGCAAGGGTGTCCGGGAAATGATGTCACGACCAGAAAGCGACCCGACCAGTTGGCTTTATCAAGCTAACATACATGGAACTTACGACACTCCCGTACGGGCTCTTTGGAACACCTGCCAACATGGAAGCTTCTTCTTCGTGTCGTGGCACCGCATGTATGCGTACTGGTTCGAGCGGATCGTACGTGCGGCCAGCGGAGACCCGGACTTCGTGCTGCCATATTGGAATTGGTCTAATGCCACCACCCGGGCACTGCCAGATCCATTCATAGACCCGCCCAGCCGACGAAATCCGCTCTTCACGGATCAACGTGCTCCCGGCATTAATGACGGGGCAATGCTCCCATTTTCGGCAGTTCAGATTTGGCAGGCGTTTGGTTTCGATAATTTCTCGTCTCCAACAGGATCGGGGCAGAGTTTTGGGGGACAAGAGTTGGCCGCACCGCAGCACCTTGGGGGTCCCCACGGCCAGTTTGAGAGCCGCCCCCATGATATTAACCACATTCTGATAGGCGGCGACCTGGGGTTGATGAGCGACCCCAATTTGGCTGCCCGTGATCCGATTTTCTGGCTGCATCACGCAAACGTTGATCGGCTGTGGGCGCGCTGGCTAAACCTCCAGCACGGTCGTGCTGATTCCACGTCAGCGGTCTGGCTCGACACCCCGTTCCAGTTCTTTGATGAGAATGGAAACCAAGTCACGCAAACCGCACGCGACGTTCTGGATACCGCAGCTCAGTTGAACTACACCTACGACGACGATCCGGGGCCGTTGCCGTTACCTCCTCCTGTCCCGCCTCCACCTCACCCACCTGGCGGTTCCCAGAGCCGCTTGCCCCAGATTCAGAACCTGGCGGCTAGCGCTCAGACTCCAGTCATGCTGAGCGGCACGACCCTCCAGACGGCTGTATCTGCCCAAGCGGGTGCGTCCGCCAGAATGGCGGAAGCTGCCCACTCAGGCACCACCAGCTTGTTGCTGCATCTGGACAATCTCAAGTTCGACAGACCACCCGGCGTCATTTACGAAATCTACGTCAACCTTCCGGACAGCGAGTCAGCTGACCCCCGAGGACCGCATTTCGTAGGAACGTTAGCGCTCTTTGGAGTGAAGCCTCACCACGGAGCAGGTGCGAGCGCGCCGATTAACATTGAACTCGACATGCGAGGCGCGGTTGCGGCGCTCGATGCCAGGGGCGAGTGGACAGGAGGCGACTTGACGGTGACTTTTGTTCCACGCGGCTTGGAAGCGCAACCAGGCCGAGCACCGTTAGCTGTAGCTACGATTCACACGGTCCAAATCGGGACCATCTGGATCTCGACCGAATAGCCGCAAAAGTACGCCTGGCAGACCGCAGGGCTTTCGGATCTCGGTTTGCCAGTCCTTGTGCAAAACCACAAGCGTTCCGACTGTTCCCGGATTCACAGGAGAGGAGAACTTATGCCCAAGGGAAAACTCAGTTTATGGATTTTCTTGCCAATATTGCTTTTCTTGGGAGCCATCCCCGGTTCGCCGCAAGATAGTGCGCAAACATCTCCGCTTGCAGTGAGGTTTACGGATTGCACGGAGTTTTTCGCTCTGGTGAATGTTTCGACGATGAACGCCAGAACGCTGATTCCACCTCAATTCCATTTGTTGGGAGAAAGTGGTCCAACGACACCTCTCCTGGTCCGAGCCGTACATTGCGACGGTATCGCCGCGAATGGTCACCAAGCGAAAGAGGGGGCGATCGTGCAGATTGGACTGCCCATCGTTCCACCGGATGGAACGGGTGATTTCAATAATTACCTCCTCTGGTACTTGACAACGAACAGTCTTCTCGCCGACGATCTCCGGCATGCCGGTGTTCCGGCCCAGTTTGTGCAAAGAATCGCTTACAACGTGCAGCTGTCCCCGGGCCAAACGGTGCCGTTCTTTGTCGACGTACCAGTGCCAGCGATAACGACCCTGCAGTGCGGGGGTACGGTGACGGCGTCCGCCAATCCTCAGGTTTTCCTTCTCGCAAACTGGTGGACGCGGGCAACGGGAGTTACCGTAAAAATGTCTACATCATTTCCGGACATCGTGCTCGGCAGCGCTAACCTCGTCATGACGACATCTCCAGATGGACAACTTGGTCAGGTCCTCGGCTCCGGCGGGGTTAGTCTCTCACCGAGCGAGTTCTTCAATCACTTCTCGACTGCGGACATGCAGGTAACGAGGCCCCAACTGAACTAGGCAACTGCCCGCTGGAAGCTTCGGCAGGCGCCGACTTCGAACCCAAAGAACGCGTGAGCTGTTGAGACACGGAACAAAAAACACGGCACGGTGGAATACAATTCGGAGGATAGATGAAATCGGCGAACTACAAGCGTCAGGTACTGGATCTTCTCAAGAGCATCGAGACAGGCGATGCAGGACCGGTCGCGTACATCAGCAAAGACCAGTACATCCAGCACAATTTGGCGGTTGGAGACGGCCTAGCCGGGTTCGGTGCACTCTTACAGCAACTGCCCGAGGGCTCGGCCCGTGTGAAAACGGTTCGCGTGTTTCAGGATGGGAATCTGGTATTCGCGCACTCTGACTACAACTTCTTCGGACCGAAGATTGGATTTGACATCTTCCGGTTCGAGAAGGACCTGATCGTAGAGCATTGGGACAATCTCCAGGAAAGGCCATCCTCCCCCAACCCGAGCGGTCACACGATGATCGACGGTGCGACCGAGAGTGTGGATTTGGAAAAGACGGAATCGACCAAGGCTTTGGTGCGCGCTTTCGTTGAAGACATTTTGGTCAACGGACGCATGGAAAAGCTCCCTGGATATTTCGATGGTGACCGCTACATCCAGCACAATCCACAGATAAGCGATGGGCTTTCGGGCCTTGGCAAAGCGCTCGAATCGATGGCAGAGCAGAGCGTGACAATGAAATACAACACGATTCATAAAGTGCTGGGCGAGGGGAACTTCGTTTTGTCGGTCAGTGAAGGTACCTTTGGTGGAAAACACGTGTCGTTCTACGATCTCTTCCGTGTTCAGAATAGCAAGATCGCCGAACACTGGGACACGATTGAAGAAATTCCCGCTCGCGACAAATGGAAAAACGCCAATGGGAAGTTTTGATGAGGCACTGCGACACCCTGTAGGTAGCACCGAAAAACGGCCAACTACAACACGATGCTCTAAATGGTTGCTGACGACCAGGTACGCAACTAAAAAGATAGAATGGGGTTCTTAGGGGCATGGCCTCGATCTTACGGAGCCTGGCCGTTACGTACCGTGGGAGGAAACCCAAAGCCAGCCCCCGGGCATCTAGCGGTTTGACAGCCAAATGAAATCAACCAACCCGCCCATCGTCAACCTTGAGTGTGTCGAGGCGTCTCTCATTAGCGCTGCTCCTGATATCTATCGCTCTCCTTGTGCTCGGCGCACTATCTCACAAATACGTTAGGCTCTATTTTTCACGGGACTTGAGTCCCTCCCGCGCTCCCTCCGCCCAATTCGCGCCGGACTCAATAAACTCACTTGATCCCAGCGTGCTGCTTGCAGAGGCAAATCGGCTTGCTTGGCTCTTTAATTGGCCCAAAGCAGAGCCGCTCTACGCACGTGCAGAGGAACGCTTCAAAGAAAAAGGCGACTCTAGGAATGAAGTCTACGCTCGCATCGGACGAATTCGCGCACAGTCAGAAACGATGTCGTGGGTTGATGTGTCGAAGATGCTTGGTCACGAGTTAGAGCGTCCGATCGCGAAGAGCGACCTGAACCTGCGGTTGTGGTGCCTTGCAGCGAAGGGTTATACGGACTTGGAGATCAACCCAGCTTCAGCGAAACGTGCGTGGACCGAGGCTCGAACAATCGCCCACCAGTTAGGAGAGACCCAATGGGAAGCGAGAGCGAACGGAGAACTTGGGATCGTTGGCTTTCTGGAGGGTGATAGTCGTCGTGCAGCAACTATGGTCGGCGATGCAGTCTTATCTGCAATGGCGAGCGGCGATGTGGGCGGGCAAGTTCGATATCTTGAAATGCTTGGGAACGGGTTCAACGAAGCAAAGCGATATGGAGAAGCTCTAGCCTTCTTTAACCGAGCCATCAAGATCAGCGGCCAAAATCCTGACTGCGGATTCCCCTACATGGCGTATGAAGGCAAGGGTTGGACACTCGCGGGAGAAGGACAATTCGATGAGGCGAGGCGAGCATTGGACTATGCCTTGACGATTGCTCAGCAGAACGAAAAGTACGGCCATCAGTCTCAGATTCTTGTCGAAAAGGGTGAAATCGCGCTCCGTATAGGAAGTCGTCAACAAGCAATCGAGTACCTCGAACAAGGGGGCGATCTTGCGCGGAAACATGCGTTCTACCGCATGACAGCCCAGGCGATGCTTGACCTCGCGAGAATCTACCGAGACGCAGGCGACCTTCGGTCCGCCGAGGACCGTGCCGCCATAGGAGTTGATGCCAGCAGGAAAGTCGGTGACCGCTATTACTTGCCGCGCGATCTGACAGTCCTCGCGGACCTCAAGGCGCGTCAGGGAGACGCGGGAACTGCTGAACGACTGTACGACCAGGCCGAGGATGTGATTGATGGCATGCTCGTGAACACGAACGAGGCCTATTGGAACAGTTCGGTCGCTGACGCGATGAGCGACACCTATCTTCTCCATTTTGAAATGCAGGCAAGGTTGGGAAATGTTCTCCGCGCATTCGAAGTCCTAGAGCGTGTACGTGGGCGGACACCGGCAGCACTGCTAGAAAACAGAACAGCGCCAAGTGAAAACGAGTCCGAGCAAGTCCGTCAGTTGGAAAGCGAGGTCTCCAGCCTACAACTTCGTCTTATGCGATCTGAGACCGCCGCTGAACGCACAACGCTGCTTGACCAACTGGTCGAATACGAACGCAGGCTAGGATTGGAGCGTAGCGGACAAGAGACAGACACCAAGGAGTGGTTCGAGAAAACTGCGTCCCTTAAGAGCGTTCAGTCTCGTCTTCGTGGCGACGAAATGATCCTGGAATATGTCCTAGCTGAACCTCAGTCTTACTGCCTTTGGATTTCACCAAGCGCAATAGGCTTGGAGCGACTGAACGGGAGCCGAAAGCAAATCGAGGACTTGACGCACAGCTATCTCACTGCGCTTCGAGAAAAGCGAAGCGACCTTCGTTCCGCGAAGCAGCTTTACGCTATTCTGTTGTCCTCATTTGAAAAACAAGCCATAGCGAATCGCCTGATCGTTGTTCCCGATGGCATCTTGCATCTCCTGCCCTTTGAAACTCTCGTGGACCCATCGGACAACCTCGTACTTCAGACGCAAATTGTCACGTACGCGCCCGCCTCCACCGTTTTGTACATCCTGCGCGGTAAATCGAAACGACGGGACGTGCCACAGAAAACGTTGCTGGCCGTCGGGAATGCGGCGTACCAGAATCAAGCCAATGTCTCGGCGGCTCTCGTGAAGCCAACAGGAATCAGAGACCGTTTGCTTCGAGGGATGTCTGACACGCTCCACACGCCGCTTTATGATCTGCCGGAGACACGGGACGAAGTTCTGGACATCAAGAATATTCTGCGAGGCGACGCGATCCTGCTCTTGGGACCACAAGCTACAGAAACCGCGTTCAAAGCCGAGAGGCTGACGGATTTTAAGATCATCCATCTAGCGGTTCACGGCTTTTCGGACTCGCGGTTTCCAGAGCGTTCTGGCGTGGTGCTGGGCGTTGATCCGGCGAGTCCAGATGACGGACTGCTTCAGGTCAGAGAGATCACTCGGCTCCGCTTTGAGGCAGACTTGGTGACGCTTTCGGCGTGCAATACAGGAGTGGGGAAACTTCAGGGCGAAGAAGGGATTACGGACTTGGCGGAGGCGTTTCTTGTGAGTGGCTCGAAGTCGGCCGTAGCCAGTCTTTGGAGCGCAGATGACACTTTTACCCACGCCTTGATGGATCAGTTCTACACTCACATTGTGGAAGGGCAGGACCAAGCCTCCGCACTGCGGAACGCCAAGCTGGATCTGCTTGCGAAATACGGCAAAGAAGTTTCACCCTACTACTGGGGAGCTTTCGTCTTGACCGGCGACGGCGGCTCGCCCATTCACCTGGATGTCCAATGAGCCTTGACCGTCAAGCACGCGACAAAATCTATGCGCGAGTATCTGAACTCGTCAATCGGAAGCACTTTGATCCTGGAATGAACGGGGCCGATTGGAGCGCGCTCGCGTCGGAGAGGAAGGAGCAGGTTCTCAGTAGTGCCACGGATGAAGAATTTGAAATAAGAATGCAGGAACTGCTGAGCGAACTGAAGACGAGCCACACCGGGTTCCGGCACGCGAAAAGCCCGAACGTTCCGGGGCGGCACGCAATCAGCGCCACATTCATGCGCTTCAATCTGAATGGAGAACAACGCTGGATGTTCCAGGATGTTCACGAGGGAGGTCCGGCCCACACCGCAGGGTTAAGGCCCGGAGACATCCTTCTCCAAGTCAGGAATCGGGATTTGCACCCGCCCGATCCTCCCCTTTTCCCCGTGGGAGAAGACTCGCAGTACGCCGTCCAAAAGCCGGACGGAAAGCGCGTGACCGGCAATCTTCAGGTGCCTTCACCGCGATCCAAGAAGCACCCTGTCATTGTTCCCAAATCTGTAATTTGTTCACAACTGCCGGGAGGAATCGGCTGGCTGAAGGTCACGATGTTTCCAGGCGCAGTCGGGATTGATCTGGCGAAGGCGCTCGACAATGCCTTCGCACACTTACGGGAATCGACTCGCTTGATTGTGGACCTCCGAGGCAACACAGGGGGAGGCATCGGCGGTTTGCGGCTGATGAGCTACTTAGACCCCGGCAAGACGGAAGTTGGTTACAGCCTCACGCGAAAGCGCAAAGAGAAGGGGTACCGACGCGAGGAACTCCCACGATTTGGCCGCATACCATCACACAAATCGACTTTGATCTGGCTGGCGTTGCGGTACGGTTTCATCGACAAATCTATACTCGTCGTCACAGAGGGCTTAGGCCCGCAAGCTTTCCACGGACGCGTGATAATTCTGGTGAACGAACACACAGCCAGTGCCGGAGAAATGGTAGCGGCTTTTGCCGAGGAGAATCGGCTTGCTACGATTCTCGGGACTAAGACTCCGGGACGGCTCTTGAGCGGCAGTGCCTTCAAGGCAGGATTTGGGTATATTGTCGGGCTGCCCGTGGCCGCTTATCTCACATGGGGAGGGCGACTGATTGAAGGAAACGGTGTGTCGCCGAGCATCGGTGTCGAACAGCCACCGGAACAGCTCTTGGAAGGCGAAGACCCTCAAATGCAGAAGGCACTCGAACTGGCACGTGATCTTTGATGAGTGTAGCGGTTCGAAGCCGACTGTCGGTGCAGAGGCAAGTTAACTTCCGCGTCGCCGACAAGATCGGCATAGGGGCGGCGGTCACCCGCCGACCCCTGCCACACCACCGTGCGTACGGGTCCGTACACGGCGGTTCGAGTTGGTTGCGCTAACAGCCATCGATCAACGTCGGAAGT
>Ga0075028_100000932_pt1 | contig 10479 bp, 10 predicted proteins | sample LitLauG_LLR_2014_FD_71390 | JGI IMG/M metagenome (GOLD analysis project Ga0075028, IMG submission 71390) | Freshwater sediment microbial communities from Pennsylvania, USA - Little Laurel Run_MetaG_LLR_2014 | ecosystem: Environmental > Aquatic > Freshwater > Creek > Sediment | place: USA... | reverse complement strand
GTGTTCTACTCCGCCGCAACGCGATGCTTGCGCGCATATCGAGCGAAGACCTCGGGGCCTTTCGCCAGCACATTCTCTTTCATCCAGGCAAGAAAAGAGTCGCGTTCGCGCGAGACCGCATCCCATTCCTTGTAGAAATTATTGTTGCGCGGATAATAACCCTGCGCATAGGAAGGGAACGCGCCACCCGGCACCTCGACCACGTGGCCGACGGTCCAGTGCGGCAGCACCACAGCGTTGAGGCTGCGCTCGGGAAGCTCGTCGACAATCTCTTCGACCGTGACCACCGAACGCTTGGACGCGAGCACCGCTTCTTTCTGCACGCCGAGCACACCTTCGATCATGACATTGCCGGCCCTGTCGGCACGCTGGGCGTGGATCACAGCCACGTCAGGCCGATGCGCCGGAATGGCAGCAAGCTCTTCGCCGGTGAACGGGCACGTCACGCGCTTGATCTTGGAATTCACCTTCGGCAGATCGCCGCCGATGTAACCACGGAAAATTGCGCAAGGCAGACCGGCAGCGCCCGCCTCATAGGCGTTGGCCATGGCCGCGTGAGAATGCTCTTCCAGTTCGAGCTTGTGCGGCCAGCCGTTTTCGATCGCGTCGCGCAGGCGGTGGAGCGATCCGACGCCGGGGTTGCCACCCCAGGAAAAAACCAGCTTGGAGACGCAGCCCATGCCGATGAGCTGATCGTAGATGAGGTCGGGTGTCATGCGGATCAGCGTGAGCCCCTTGCGCCCCTGGCGGATGATTTCATGGCCCGCGGCGTGGGGAATGAGGTGCGTGAAGCCCTCAAGCGCGACGGTGTCGCCGTCGCGGACGGCTGATTTTATGGCTTCGGCGAGCGAGGAAATACGCGCCATGTGAGCGGAGTCCCGGTTGCGATCTCGTATTTACGGCTGGCCATCGACAGGGTCAAATGGCGCGCCACGGACAAGTTGGGACTCCAACGGATCGTCATTATGTTGGGCAAGCAGCCTATTTTCACAATTCACGCCGAGCTTGAGGCCATCACCAAACTCGGCCGCACGCCCTATGGCGAGCGCCGCGTGATCGGCATTCTTGGCGGAAAGGTGAGCGGACCAAGGCTGACGGGCCGCATCCTGCCGGGTGGCGCCGATTGGCAGATTATCCGCAACGATGGCGCAGCCGATATCAAGGCCCGCTATACCATCGAGACCGACGCCGGAGCGCTCATCATGGTCACCAGCGAGGGTCTGCGGCACGGTCCGCCCGATGTGATGGAGAAATTGATGCGAGGCGACAATGTCGATCCACGTCTTTATTATTTCCGCACCGTGATGCGGTTCGAGACTGCGGATCCGGCGGTTGACTGGCTCAATCGGATCCTGGCCATCGCACGAGGCCAAAGGGAACCGCGCGCGGTGCGCCTTGATGTCTACGAGGTGGAATGATGGCAGAACGGCTTGCGATCAGGCTTCCGTCCTCGCTCATTGCTGAGCGAGAGCAGGCGGTTGCCGTTCTGCGGCTCAACCGCCCGCACAAGCGCAACGCACTTGATGACGAAACGATCGCCGGCATCGAGCAGGTCTTCACCTCGCTACCGGACGGCATCGGCGCCGTGTTGCTCGCAGGCGAGGGCGAGAATTTTTCGGCCGGGCTCGACCTGTCCGAACTGGGCGAACGCGACGTTACACAAGGTATTGCCCATTCGGATCGGTGGCATCGCGCCTTCGAGAAGATCCAGTTCGGCAAAGTGCCGGTGGTTGCGGTGCTGCACGGTGCCGTGGTCGGCGGTGGTTTGGAACTTGCTGCCGCGGCGCATGTTCGCGTTGCCGAACGCTCGGCCTTTTACGCGTTGCCGGAAGGCAGCCGTGGGATCTATGTCGGCGGTGGCGGCTCGGTGCGACTGCCGCCGTTGATTGGCGTGGCACGCATGATGGACATGATGCTGACAGGGCGCACCTACTCGGCTGAGGAAGGCCAGGCTATCGGTCTGACCACGTATCTTGTCGACGCCGGCAAGGGTTTCGCCAAGGGCCTCGAACTGGCGCAACGCATTGCCGCGAACGCACCCTTGACCAACTTCGCCGTCATGCAGGCATTGCCGCGCATTGCCGCGATGGATCCAGCGAGCGGCTACGCGATCGAGGCGTTGATGTCGGCGATTGCGCAAGCCGATCCGGATGCAAAAGCGCGTCTGAAGGACTTTCTCGAGAAGCGCGCGCCGAAAGTCACGCGCAAGTGACGCAGATAGCCGGGGAACAATGGCGAGCGTAGCCCGAGACATCAGCAAGAAGGCAGCGGCCCCGCTGCGTCCCGTTCGGCTCGGCAAGCTTGATCCGGTTATCGAGCAGCGTGCCGGAGGTGTGATCCATATCCGGGCAGCGCAAGAACTCGGGCGTTATCATGACAAGCTCAGTGAGCCTCTCGAACATTGGGCCAGGATCGCGCCAGACCGTCTGTTCCTGGCGCAGCGCGATGCAAAGGGCGAATGGCGCGAGCTCACTTATTCGCAAGTCCTTTCCAGCGTAAAGCGGATTGGCGCGGCTCTGCTGCGACGCGGGCTTTCTGCCGAAAACCCGATTGTAGTGCTGTCCGGCAACGACATTGAGCACGCGTTGCTTGGCCTGGCAGCGATGTATGTCGGCATTCCCTATGCGCCGATCTCGGCGGCCTATTCATTGATGTCGAGCGACTTCGGTAAATTAAGAGCAATCATCAATCTACTCACTCCCGGGCTCGTCTTTGCCAGCGACGGTGGTCCGTTCGCGCGGGCCGTCTACGAAACCGTACCGGACGATATTGAGCTGGTCGTGACGCGCAATCCGCTGGGCGATCGTAAGACCACACTCTTCGCCGACCTTCTTGGCGCGGAAGACGCCGCGGGCGTCGCCGCCGCGCACGCAAGAGTGACTCCTGACAGCATCGCCAAGTTTTTGTTCACGTCCGGTTCGACCGGACATCCGAAGGCCGTCATCAATACCCATCGCATGTTGTGCTCGAACCAGGCGATGCTCGCCTCCGGCTTCGCCTTCGTCGCCGATGAGCCGCCGGTCGTGGTCGACTGGCTGCCGTGGAGCCATACATTCGGCAGCAACCACAATTTCAATATGGTGCTCACGCATGGCGGCTCGCTTTATATTGACGACGGCAACCCAACGCCGCCGGGTGTGCCAAAGACCGCGAGAAACCTGCGCGAGATTGCGCCCACCATCTATTTCAATGTCCCCAAAGGTTATGAAGCGCTGATCGCGCACTTCCACGCCGACGAGGTTCTGCGCCGCAACTTCTTCAGCCGGCTGAAGGTTCTTTTCTATGCCGGCGCGGGCTTGAACGAGACCACCTGGGACGAGCTGACGCGGCTCGCCGTGGAGACCACCGGCGAACGGATTATTTTTCTGTCCTCGCTCGGCTCGACCGAGACCGCGCCACTTGCGCTCGCCTGTTCATGGGATTTCGATCGGCCCGGCAATATCGGCCTGCCGGCGCCCGGTGTCGAACTCAAGCTGGTGCCGAACGACGGCAAGCTGGAAGCGCGATTGCGAGGCCCACACATCACGCCCGGCTATTGGCGGCAGGACGAGTTGACCCGCGACGCCTTCGACGAAGAAGGTTTTTACAAGATCGGCGATGCACTGAAATTCGTCGACCCCAGCGACCCAGGCAAAGGTCTTTTGTTCGATGGCCGTATTGCCGAGGATTTCAAGCTTTCCACCGGCACCTGGGTGAGTGTCGGGCCTCTGCGGGCGCGCTTTGTCGATCACTTTGCGCCCTATGTCCGCGACGCTGTATTTGCCGGTGCTGACCGCGACGATATCGCTGCATTGATATTTCCGGACATCGAGGCTTGCCGGAAGCTCGGCGGTTTGAGCGCCGACGCATCGTCGTCCGAGATCGTCGCGGCGGCGGCCGTGCGTGCAAAATTTGCGGAGCTCGCGACAAAGCTCGCGGCCGCCAGTCCCGGGTCCTCGACGCGCGTCGAACGTCTCCTCCTGATGCCGGAACCGCCGTCCATGGATAAAGGCGAGATGACCGACAAGGGCTCGATCAATCAACGCGCGGTGTTGACGAACCGCGCCGCCCTGGTGGACGAACTCTACGCGGTGCCTCTATCTTCGCGGGTCATTGCGGCGGAAGGAACGCGTTGATGGAGACCAAAGGACAGGGAGCAATCGTCACCGGCGGCGGATCGGGCCTTGGCGCTGCAACCGCGCGCGCGCTGGCTGCAGCGGGTGCAAAAGTTGCGATTGTCGATGTCAACGAAAAGGCTGCTGCGGACGTGGCGGACAGCATCAAGGGTATTGCCATTGCTTGTGATGTCGCCGACAGCGCCAGCGGGGAAGCGGCGGTAAAAAAGGCCACCGCGGCGCATGGACCTGCGCGCATCCTCGTCAATTGTGCTGGCGTCGGCCCTGCCAAGCGCATCGTTGGCCGTGATGGGCCCATGCCGCTCGCCGATTATGAGCGCGTCATCCGCATCAACCTGATCGGCACTTTCAACATGATGCGGCTGGTCGCCGCCAGCCTGCAGGCCGCCGAGCCACTGGCCGGTGGCGAGCGCGGCGTCATCGTGTCCACGGCATCCGTCGCCGCATTCGAGGGCCAGATCGGACAAGCCGCTTATGCGTCCTCCAAGGGCGGTGTCGCCGCGCTGACATTGCCGGCAGCGCGCGAATTCGCTCAGTCCGGCATTCGTGTGTTGGCGATTGCGCCTGGAATTTTTGGCACGCCGATGCTGCGCGCGCTGCCTCAGGATGTGCAGGATTCTCTTGGCGCCTCGGTACCGTTCCCGAAGCGCCTGGGTGAGCCGCGTGAATTTGCAGCGCTTGTGCTGCATTGCGTGCACAATGCTTATCTCAACGGCGAGGTCATCCGCCTTGACGGTGCCCTGCGCATGGCACCGCGCTGACACGCCGTGACGACATTCAGCAACACCCGCAAGGTGCGGATCGAATGGGGCGACTGTGACCCTGCTGGAATCATTTTCTATCCGCGCTACTTCGAGATATTCGATGCTTCGACGGCGATGCTGTTCGAGCGCGCGCTCGGGATCACCAAATTCCAGATGTTCAAGAACCTCGAGTTCGCAGGCTTCCCGCTCGTGCGCACACGTGCGCGCTTTTTGAAGCCGACCCGCTTCGGCGATGATGTGACGGTCGAGAGCAAGATCGCATTTGGCCGTTCAAGTTTCGACATCGAGCACAAATTGAGTCTCAACAACGAGACTTGCGTGGAGTGCTCGGAGAAACGCGTTTGGGTGGTGCGCGCCGAGAACGGCCGGCTCAAATCGCATCCGGTGCCGGAGGCGGTGCGCAGCAAATTTCGGGGATAAGCAACGTCATGGCCGGGTTCATCCCGGCCATCCACGTCTTGCTTACTAAGTGCCAAAAGAAAGACGTGGATGCCCGCGACATAGGCGTGCGAAAGCACGCCGTCCTTTGGACGGCTATGCGCGGGCATGACGATGGAGAGCTAGGAGGCCTGCTGAAGCGCACGCTTACTCAATCTCGGCGGCGATTCTCTTCAAAATCTGGATGAAACGCTTGCGGTCACGGGCACCGATGAGGTGGTCGAGGTTGCGCTCGTGCCGGCGCGCACAGCGCGTCATCATGGTGAGAACCTTTTTTCCAGCAGGCGTCAGGTTCAGCCGATAGGTCCGCCGGTCGCTATCCATACGTTTGCGTTCGATCAGTCCGCGCCGCACCAGGTCCTCAACGACAGGGGTGAGGCTGGACTTGTCGCGGCCATTCGCCTGCGACAGCTCAGTCTGGCTGATGCCAGGATTGCGCGCGATGAGAGTTAAAGTGGCGAAGCGACCCGGGCTCTCGCCGATCTCTTGCGAGCGCCTGGAAAACGCCTGAAAGGCGGCTTCCTGCGCCATGCGTAGGTTAAATCCGACCCAATATGCGAGCGGACCAAAATTGATCGGCCCGGCAATGGCCTCGCCATTCCTGCCGCGTGTACGACCGCCTGTACCGTTCGTCCCGTGCACTGGCACTTCCTTATCACGAAGCGCGCTGCCACCCGCTGCTCATTCCAGCATTTAGTTTGATGCCAAACTATACGCTTTACAACGTACCTGACATCCGGCTGAATATCGCAAAAAGTTGGCGATTAAACCAACACCCAACCCCCAAGGGAGGAACCCATGAAACTCCGTTTAGCCGGATGTGTCTACGCCGCCGCCCTTTTGGTTGGCAGCGCCACCGGCGCGCTCGCGCAAGACAAGACGTTCGAACTCAAGCTGTCGCACTGGGTGCCGCCGGCGCACCCGTTGCAGAAAGCGCTGGAAGAATGGGGCGCGTCAGTCGAAAAGGATTCCGGCGGCACCATCAAATATAAGGTCTACCCCGCCCAGCAGCTCGGCAAGGCCTTCGACCATTACGATATGGCGCGCGACGGCATCGCCGACCTCACCTACATCAATCCTGGCTATCAACCCGGGCGTTTTCCCATCATCGGCGCCGGGGAACTGCCATTCCTGATGACCAACGCCAAGGGTGGCACACAGGCGCTCGATGCCTGGTATCGCAAATACGCAGCGCAGGAGATGAAGGACGTCAAGTTCTGCCTCGCCTTCGTGCATGATCCGGGTGCGTTCCACTCGCGCGCGAAGAAGATTGTGGTCCCCGACGACATCAAGGGCATGAAGATCCGGCCGGCGCATGCGACCATGGCGACCTTCGTGACCTTGCTCGGCGGCACCAACGTGCAGGCATCCGCGCCGGAAGTCCGGGACATTCTCGAAAAGGGTGTCGCGGACGCCGTGACATTCCCCTGGGGCTCGGTGCCGTTGTTTGGAATCGATAAGGTGACGAAATATCACCTCGACATGCCGCTCTACGTGACGACCTTTGCCTTCATCTTCAACAAGGCCAAGTACGACGAAATGTCGGCCGCGCAGAAGAAGGTGATCGACAACCATTGTACCCCCGAATGGGCGCTGAAGGTGGCGTCACCCTGGGCCGACTTCGAACACGCCGGCATCGCCAAGATAAAGGCAGAGGCTGGCCAGGAGGTCTATGAGCCGACGCCCGCGCAGGTGGCGGAATGGAAGAAGGCCGCGCAGCCGCTCGAAGAAAAGTGGGCCGAGAACGTCAGGAAGGCTGGCCAAGATCCAACCGCTATAATGAAGGAGCTCAAGGCGCAGCTTTCCAAGGAAGGCGCCGGTTATTGATCGGTAAGCCGCGCAAGCCCGACTAAGTCAGCGATATGAACAGCGGCGGCGGGGGTCCGCCGCTGTTTCCTGCCAAGAGGTCTTCCTAGAGGCCAAGCGCATGAAACGCATCTATATGGATCGTTTCATCGATTCGATCGAATGGGTCGCAGCCGCATTCGTCGGGATCGTCGCTGCCAACATCTTCATCGCGGTTCTGCTGCGCAATCTGTTTAGCTATTCGATCCCGGATTCCTACGACATCGGCCGGCTGATGCTCGGCATTCTCATTTTTTGGGGAATAGCCGCCACGTCCTATCGCGGCACGCACATCACGGTGGATCTTGTCTGGGGCAATGTCGGTCCGCGCTATCAGCGCATGATCGATGTGTTTGCGACGCTTGTGCTGCTGTTCGTGGTCACGGTGCAGACCTACACACTGTTCGACAAGGTGATGACGACGCGCACCGACAACGTTCTCACCTTCGATCTCCGGCTACCGACCTGGCCATTTTTCTTCGTCGCCTGGATGGGCGATGTCTCCGCGGTGCTGCTGATTGCCATTCGCACCTATCGCCTGGTTTTCCGGCCTGAACTGATGGCCGACAAAACCATCGAGCAGCAAATCAAACCGGTCGAATGACAGCATGAGCACCGATGCCGTTGCCATCATCGGCTTCCTTGCGCTGTTTGCGCTGATGCTGCTGCGTGTGCCGGTCGGCATGGCAATGGGCCTCGTCGGCGTATCGGGCTTCGCCTATCTCAACGGCGGCGCGCCAGCGCTCAAGCTGGTCGGGCAGACGTCAATGCGCACCGTCACCGACTACACCTTTGGTGTCATACCAATGTTCTTGCTGATGGGCGCGTTCGTGACCAACTCCGGCATGAGCCGCGAATTGTTTCGCGCGGCCAATACTTTCGTCGGCCATCTGCGCGGCGGACTCGGCATCGCAACCGTCGCGGCCTGCGGCGGCTTTGCCGCCATCTGCGGTTCTTCGGTCGCCACCGCCGCAACGTTTTCGACCGTCGCCTATCCGGAAATGCGTCGCTTCGGCTATCCGCAGAGTTTCGCCACCGGCGTGATCGCGGCCGGCGGCACGCTCGGCGCGATGCTGCCGCCATCGACCGTGCTTGCCGTCTACGGCATCATCACCGAGCAGGACATCGGCAAGCTGTTCATCGCCGGCATCGTTCCCGGCCTTTTGGCCATCAGCATGTATATGGCCACAATCGCCATCATCGGCTGGATCTGGCCCAAATTTCTGCCGACCGGCACGCGCAGCACCTGGCCGGAGCGCATGACCGGATTGAAAGACATATGGGCGCCGCTGTTGCTGTTCGTGTTCGTGATCGGGGGTCTGTATGGCCTCCCGTTTCTGCCGCGCTTCACGCCGACCGAGGCCGGCGGCGTCGGCGCTAGCGGCGCCTTCCTGATCGGTGTGTTGAGCCGGCGTCTCGACAAGAACGGCATCCTGAGTTCGCTGTTACAGGCGACACGCACTGCCGCGGCTGTATTCACCGTGCTGATCGGCGCGCTGCTGTTCGGCTACTTCCTTACCGTCACGCAAACGCCGCAGAAGGTGACCGAATTCCTCACGGCGCTCGGGCTCGGCCGCTACGGCGTGCTGGCTCTGATCATGCTGATGTATCTGGTGCTCGGCTGCCTGATGGACGCGATGGCCATGATCATCCTGACCATCCCGATCATTTTTCCCGTCATCACCCATCTCGGTTTCGATCCTGTCTGGTTCGGCGTCATCATCGTGATGACGGTCGAGCTCGGCCTGATCCATCCGCCGGTGGGAATGAATGTATTTGTGATAAAAAGCGTGATTAAGGACGTGAGCTTTGCCACGATATTCAAAGGCGTCATTCCTTTTATCCTGACCGACCTGATCCGGCTTGTCATTCTGATTGCCTTCCCGATCATCGCCCTCTGGCTGCCCTCGCAAATGCAGTGAATTTTGTGCTATATAGTTTGGGTCCCAACTATCTGCCGAAGGCCTGACGATGGAACGCTCGTTCAAGAAGGAAGTGCAGGCGCTGAAACTGGGCGACGGCGATACCTTCCACGGCGAGGGCATCCTGGCTGTCACCAAGGCCCTGCTGCAGTCGGGCGTGTCTTACGTCGGCGGATATCAGGGCGCGCCGGTCTCGCACCTGCTCGACGTCCTGGTCGACGCCGAAGACATCATGTCCGACCTCGGCGTGCATCTGGAGACCTGCTCAAACGAAGCTTCAGCCGCCGCCATGCTTGGCGCATCGATCAACTACCCGCTGCGCGGCGCCGTGACCTGGAAATCAATCGTCGGTACCAATGTTGCTGCCGACGCATTGTCGAACCTCTCGTCGCCCGGTGTCATTGGCGGCGCCATGATCATCCTCGGTGAGGACTATGGCGAAGGCGCGAGCGTCATTCAGGAGCGTTCGTACGCCTACGCGCTGAAATCATCGATGTGGCTGCTCGATCCGCGCCCCGATCTGCCATCAATCGTGCGCACGGTGGAAAAGGGCTTCGAACTGTCGGAAGCGAGCCACGCACCGGTCATGCTGGAATTGCGCATCCGCGCCTGCCATGCGACCGGCGAATTCGCCGCCAAGAACAATCGCAAAGGAATCGTCTCCGGCCTCGACAAGCTCGCCGGCCCACCGCGCTTCGAATACGGACGGCTGGCACACCCGCCGGTGATCTTCACGCAAGAGCGCTTGAAGGTCGAGGAGCGGTTGCCCGCCGCACGCGCCTTCATTCGCGAGCAAAAGCTCAACGAGACGATCGACGGCGACTTGAACGACGTTGGCATCATCGTGATGGGCGGCCTCACCAACAGCGTGCTGCGCGCGCTGGAGCGCATAGGGCTTGCCGATGTGTTCGGTGCCTCGCGCGTTCCGGTACTGGTTCTCAATGTCGTCTACCCGCTGGTCCCGGAGGAATTGCGCGAGTTCTGTTCATCCAAGCGCGCAGTCCTGGTGGTCGAGGAAGGCTATCCCGATTACATCGAGCAGGCGGTCCACGTCGAGCTGCGCAGGGCGGACATCAATACGCGCGTGCTCGGCAAGGGCCCTCTGCCAAGGGCAGGCGAATATGCGTCTGATGTTCTGCTCGAAGGGCTCGCCGCATTTCTCCAGGACACAAAGCCCAAAGGCATCGACGCCGACACCATTGCGGAAAAGGCCCGCGGCCTGATCGCGCACAAGGCAAAAGCAGCGTCGTCCTTGGGACCCTTGCCGCCGCGGCCACCGGCCTTCTGCACCGGTTGTCCGGAGCGTCCGGTCTTCTCCGCCATCAAGCTGATGCAACGGGAATTGGGCCCGACCCATATCAGTGCCGACATCGGCTGCCACTCGTTCGCGACCTT
>Ga0075028_100000930_pt1 | contig 10489 bp, 8 predicted proteins | sample LitLauG_LLR_2014_FD_71390 | JGI IMG/M metagenome (GOLD analysis project Ga0075028, IMG submission 71390) | Freshwater sediment microbial communities from Pennsylvania, USA - Little Laurel Run_MetaG_LLR_2014 | ecosystem: Environmental > Aquatic > Freshwater > Creek > Sediment | place: USA... | reverse complement strand
GGGCGTACGCGGAGAGGTTTTCGCGTAACAGACGGGCATGCACGCGGACAGAAATGTCCGGGCCACACATGTCCGAGCCACACATGAAGGAGTGACTTTGCTCAAACTCAAGAAGCTGCACATTCTGGGATTCAAGTCGTTTTGCGATCGTACAGAACTCAAGTTCCACGGCGAAGGCATTGCCGCGATCATCGGGCCCAACGGCTGTGGCAAGTCGAATATCGCGGACGCGATCTCGTGGGTTTTGGGCGAGCAGTCGGCCAAATCGTTGCGCGGCGCGCGCATGGAAGACGTCATTTTCTCGGGGACACGCGACCGCAATCCCACGGGCATGGCGGAAGTCTCGCTGACCTTGATTGATCCGGAAATTTACGGCGGGCCGGATGCGGGCGCGCCGACAGAGATTGAGATTCAGGATGAGTTGCCTCCGGGATCGGAAGACTGGGATGAAGCAGAAATCAGGGCCAAGGCAGCCGTCGAGACCGCACAGGCGGTGGAGGAAGCACAGCCTGGGAAGACAGACGAAGTAGAAGCAGCAGAAGGACCAGCGCCAGCCGACGCCGGTGAGGGCGGGGTGGCCGTGGCGGCTGGACCACAGGTGGTGCTGAAGATTCGGCGACGCAAGTTCAATCAGCAGCAGTTTCATGCGGGAGAGATTTCGGTCACGCGGCGGCTGTTCCGCAGCGGCGACAGCGAATACCTGCTCAATGGAAAATTGTGCCGCCTGCGCGACATTCAGGAGCTTTTCATGGGCACGGGCCTGGGCCCGGAGTCGTATGCGCTGATCGAACAGGGGCGCATTGGCCAGATTCTAAGCAGCCGTCCGACGGATCGCCGTGCCATTATTGAAGAAGCGGCGGGGATCACCAAATTCAAGACCAAGAAGCGTCTGGCGGAAGCGCGCCTGGAAGATGCCAAGCAGAACCTGAACCGCGTCAACGATATTTTCGAAGAAGTGACGCGGCAGATGAACTCGCTCAAGCGGCAGGCGAGCAAGGCGGAACGCTACGCCAAGCTGCGCGACGAGATGCGCGCCAAGCTGCGCGTCGTTCTGGCCAGCAGGTTCACTCAGATGGACCAGGAGAGCGTGGCGCTGGACACACAGATCAACCAACTGGGAGAAGAGATTCGGCACCAGAGCGACGGCGTCCAGCACCTGGAAACGGAGCATTCCGAACGCACACAGCGGGGATATGCGATCGAGACCGAAACCCGGCAGAATCGGGAGCGGCTGAACCAGATTGCCATCGAAGTCGAGCGCGGGCAGGCGCGAAGCAAGACCAACGAAGAGCGGTGCGCCGATCTGATCGTGCGCACGGCGTCGTCGGAAGCGGAACTGGCGCAGGCGCAGAGCCGGCTTTCCGCTCTGGAAGAAGAAAGGAACGGCCACCAGGAGTTGCTGGACTCGGCGGCTGCGGACCTGGCGGCGGCGCAGCGAGAACTGGCGCTCAGCCAGCAGGAAACGGCTGGCGCAGCCACGAACCTGGCATCGCTGGAGCAGCAGCAGGAGGCGAGCCGAGCTTCGGTTCTGGAGGCGGTTGGCTCGGCTTCCGATTTGCGCAATCAACTTACTCAGGCGCAGGAACGGCTGGCGGGAATGGATCGCGACGAGCAGCGTCTGCGGACAGAAATCGCAACGGCCGCCACACAATCGGAGACGTTTGGCGGGCAACGCGGGCAACTGGCGCTGGAATTCGAAACCGTTTCGCAGCGGAGCAGCGCCCTGGCAGCCGAGATCGCGCAATTGCGCCAGACCATCGAAGCCAAGCGCCACGAGGAGAGCGAGTCGAAATTGCACCTGGACTCCTTGCGCTCGGAGTTCGCTTCGGCGCTGGGCAAGAAGGGGTCGCTGGAGGCAGTGATCGCAGAGCACGGCTATTCCACCGAGTCGGTGCGGCGGCTGTTCCAGTCGGGCGCCCTGCAGGGTGGACGCGCTCCGGCGGGCGTGCTCGCGGATTTCTTGGAAGTGGAACCGCGGTACGAGCGGGTGGTAGAAGAATTTCTGCGCGATGAGTTGAATTACATCGTCGTAAAGTCCTGGGACGCGGCCGACGAGGGTCTGCGTCTTTTGCGTTCCGATGTGGACGGGCGCGCGACGTTTCTGGTGCATCCGGAAGACTCGCAGGCAAAATTTTCTTTTGTGGCCAACGAGAGTGCCCACTATTCGCCGGCCAACGATTCGATCATCCCCTTGAAGAACTCGATTCGCGTGCTGAATGGATTTGGCAAGTCTTTGGAAGTGATTCTGCCGAAGCTGGGGAATGGTTACATCGTGCCCGACCCAGCGGTGGCGCGCGATCTGGCGCTATCGAGCCCCGACGCATTTTTTCTCTCGCAATCGGGCGAGTGCTTTCACAACGTGACGGTCACTGGCGGAAAGCAGCGCAGCGAAGGTCCGCTGTCGATGAAGCGCGATCTGCGCGATGTGTTGCGTTTGCTCGAAGAACTAGAGCGGGCGCTACGCGAAAAAGAGGTGCTGGTTCTGGCCCTGGGCCGCGAAATCAAGGAGCACACTTCCCTGCTGAGCCGGCTGGAGGATGAACAGCGCGAGGTGGAGAAGCACGCCATGACGTCTGGACACATGCTGCAGCAACTGGATGGTGAGATGTCGCGTGTGCGGGAGCGGATCTCCGTCGGCGAGCGCGAGATGCAAAGGCTATCCAGCGAACGCCAGGGACAGGAGCGCCTGATTGTGTCGCGGCAGGCTGAATTGGCGGGCGTTGAGGAACAACGGACCCGGCTTGAATTGCAGATTGCGTCTGGGCAGGAACAGTTGGCGGTGTTACGCGGACAGCGCGATCTGGCCGCGCAGACCACATCGCAGCGGGCATCGCGCGTAGCTGCGCTCGAAGAGCGGCATCGTTCAGCCGCCACCCTACTGGAACGAATCCAGACGCTGGTCACCGAGATGCGGGAGCGGGCTGGCGCGCTACAGGCCCAGATGGAGTCGGCGAGCGCCGAGATCGCTCTACGTCAGAACGAGAATGTGCAATGGGCTGGGCAGTTCGTGCAGTGCGATGCGGAGCGGAATGCGGGAGAAGCGCGGGAAGGTCTGCTCCAGTTCGAATCGGAACAGGTGCGGGCGCGGCTGGCTGAGATCGAAGATCTCATTCGCAGCACGCGGCAGACGCTCGATCAGGCCCGTGATCGGCGGGGAGAACTCTCGGCCATCGCCGCCAAATTGCAATCCGACCTCCAGCATTTGGCGGACACCTGCCTCAATGAACTGGGGATGGAGCGCCCCGTTTTGATGGCGGACATTACGATTCCGCTGGTCACGGGCGAAGAGTTGGCGGCTGAGGATCAAGCTCACCGCGAGATGCGCACGCGCCTTGACGCCATGGGCCCGGTCAACATGATGGCGCTCGAAGAGTACAAGGAAACGGCGGAGCGCCATCAGTTCCTGGAAACGCAAAGGAAAGACCTGCTGGACGCAATCGAGAACACGACCGCAACGATCAAGGAGATCGATCAGGTTTCGCGGCAGAAATTCGAGGAGGCGTTCCACAAGATCAACGAAAACTTTCAGGCCACGTTCCGGAAGTTGTTTGGCGGCGGACACGGCTTCATGCGGCTCACGGACCAGGAAAACAGCGCCGAAAGCGGCATCGACGTGGTGGCCTCGCCCCCGGGAAAGAAGCTACAGAGCGTGCTTTTGCTCTCTGGCGGGGAGAAAGCCCTGACCGCTCTGGCACTGCTGGTCGGCATCTTCCAGTACACGCCCAGCCCATTCTGCATCCTGGACGAAGTCGATGCTCCGCTGGACGAAACCAACGTGGGACGCTTCACCGAACTGGTGCGCGAGATGAGCGTGCAGACCCAATTCATCCTAATCACGCACAGCAAGAAGACGATGAGTATCGCGCCGGTGCTTTACGGAGTGACCATGCAGGAAGCGGGCGTCTCGAAGCTGGTCTCGGTGCGATTCGGAGCAGCGTAAGCCAGGCTACGTCGAGGCCGCACAAAGCCGCTCAGGATGCGATCAATATTTTCTCAATGTTTCTTCCTTGACGGGCGCAGGATTTTTCTGCTTTTGTTACGTGAAACCTCCGCACCCTTTTTTCCAGAGCCGTCCTCAGTTTTTCCACACCAGCGGCTACTGGAAAGCCACGCCCGGCAAGCGTTTCCGCCCCGCCTGCGAACTGTCAACACTTTTTTGCTTCCTGCCGGCGGAGCAACCGAAGGCGTGTGATGGAAAGCGTTGACAAATTCTCCACGGCAGCTAGAATACGCGGAGTTTTTTACCGGTGGAATTTTCAGACATGAGCCCCGAAACACTCGATCCCGTCCTGCTGCGCACCGACTATTCCGATCTGGACCTGCACGCCAGCGGCAAGGTCCGCGACGTCTACAGTCTCGATAGCGACCACCTGCTGTTCGTGGCCACCGACCGTATTTCAGCGTTCGACTACATTCTCGCCACCGGCATTCCGCACAAGGGCCGCGTCCTGACTCAAATTTCTCTGTTCTGGTTCGACTTCCTCAAGGACCTTGTTCCGAACCATCTGGTGACGGCCGATGTCGACCGCTATCCGGCGGCGATCCGCAAGTACGCGGGCGAACTGCGGGGCCGCTCCATGCTGGTGATGCGAGCGGAAATGTTCCCCGTCGAATGCGTCGTGCGCGGTTATCTTTCTGGGTCGGGATGGAAAGAGTACCAGGCGTCGGGAACCGTCTGCGGCATCAAGCTCCCCGCCGGGATGAAAGAATCCGATCGGCTGCCGGAGCCCATCTTCACTCCAGCCACCAAAGCTACTACCGGGCACGACATCAACATTTCGTTCGAGGACATGTGCAAGCTGGTCGATCCGGGACTAAGCCGCAAACTTCGTGACCTAACGTTGAGTCTCTACAGGAAAGCCGCCGACTACGCGCGGCAGCGCGGCATCATTATTGCCGACACCAAGTTTGAATTCGGACAAACCGCCCAGGGCATCACCTTGGCGGATGAAGTCCTAACCCCAGATTCGTCGCGCTTCTGGCCGGCCGACACCTATCAACCGGGCAAAGCGCAGAACTCGTACGACAAGCAGTATGTAAGGGACTACCTCGAAGAAATCCGCTGGAACAAGCAACCGCCCGCGCCTGCCCTTCCCCCAGATGTGGCTTTGCGGACCAGTGAAAAGTATCTCGAGGCGTATCGACAGTTGACGGGACGCGAGTTGGAGATCTAGCCAGCGTGCGCTCGGTGATGAACTCATGAGCGTAGCCGACTGGATTATCCTGGCATTCCTGGCAGGTTCGACGGCCACGGCAGCCTTTCAAGGTTTCTTTCGGGAAGCTTTCAAGCTGGCGGGTTTGGCACTGGGATATCTGTTGGCCGCCTGGCAGTATCACCGGGTGGCGGAGTGGCTCGCGCCCCATTTGAAGTCAGCGTGGATCGGCGAGATCGCCGGTTTCCTCGTCATTTTTTTCGCGGTCCTGATTTTGGCCGGTATAGCGGGCCGGATCGCGCGTTGGGCGATGAAGGAAGCGGGCCTTACGACGATCGACCGGATTCTGGGCGGAGTCCTCGGCTTTTCCAGAGGCGTCCTGGTGGTTGCAGTCGTATTGACCGCCATGGCTGCCTTTACGCCAGCTTCAAAGTGGCTGGCTGGGTCCGAGTTGGCTCCGTATTTCCTGGTGGGCGGCAGAGCGGCAGTCTGGCTCGCACCGTCAGAACTGCGCAACCGTTTCTACCAGGGATTGGACTACATGCGGAAGGTGCATTCGGCGACGGAAGCAAGTCAGCCGCAGCCCGCCGCGCCGTCCAAGTAAAGTTTTTGTCACAGTTCATGATTCACGAAGGTGCGAGAACGAGGCAAAGCTGTGAGAGATCAGTTGGAAGCCCTTATCCTCCAGATGTACAAAAGCAATATTCTCTATTCCGAAGCGGTTCGCGAGTTCAAGAAACGTTTCATCCTCACCGTCCTCGAGGAAAACCGGGGCAACCAGTGCAAGGCGGCCCGAGAGTTGGGCATGCACCGGAACACGCTCAGCCGCACCATGCAGGAGCTAAAGATCGATGTGCGGCCGCTGCGAACGGGCGTCAAGCGTCCCCCGCGTAGCGCGCGTCCGGTGGCGGTGGACCGCAGGCAAGCCCGCTAGCTCGTTCAAGTCTGTTTGTCCAGAAAAAAAAGCGGTCCCTTTTGGGACCGCCTTTTTAATTTCTCGAATCGGTGCGGGAAGGAGCGTATCTCAGTGCTTAGCTGCCTTCCTGTGGACCGGCGGCTTCTTCGCAGGAGCCTTCGGCGCTGCCTTCACCAGCAACACTCCTTCTTTCATGGTCATGACGAAGGGCTTGGCCACATAAGAATCCGGCGTTCCCTCAAACTGGAAGTCGGTATCGACTTTCGGCATCTGCCGGGCCGGAATGGCGGCGGTCATGGTGAGATCGATGTCGGCGCGCTTGGCATCGATGTCATCGGAGCTGCCCGCCAGCTTCAAGTTGCTTGACGAGTCGATACTGATAATGTGCCCCACCATCTGAAGAGGTTTGCCCTTTAGCGTGCCCCAGACTTTGTCGGCGTCTTCCGGCGTGCCTTCGGAAAGCACCATCTGCCATTCCGCGAAGCTCATTTCTTGAATCTTCTTGCTCTTCACCAGTTCCGCGGCTTGCTCGGCTGGCGTCGGTGGCACGTACTGCTTGACCGTGAAATCGGGTGGGGGAAGGGTTACGGTCGCCGCCTTGGTCAGCAGATCGCTCCAGCCCTCATCACTGCCGTGATACTTGGTGTACTTGCTCTTGCCAAACTTTGTGATCTGATCTTTGCCCGGGCCTTGCGCCAGGTTGGCTGCACGCGCGATGAAGAACAGGCCGTCCACGTCTTTTTCAGTCGGGCCCGGCGTCAGGTATGCCAGTGCCAGCGGGTAGACATCCCGCAGATTGGCCGGGTCGCCTTCCACCGATGCGCGCAGAAACGGCTGGGCCTTGGCGTAGTCTTTGCTCTGAAGAGCGTTCATGCCGGCCGCGCCGTTGAAGATGACAGAGGTTTGCGACTTGAGCTTCGCGAAGTCATCCGGCTTCATGCCGTCCGGAGCGGGTGCAGTCCGAATACACTGCAAACCTTTCTCGCCCGCCTGCCCGGCGTCGTTCAGGTTCTGCTGCGCGTTCTGGCCAGCCTCGGCCTGCGCCCGCTTGGTGAAGGCAATCACGGCCAGCGCGCGAATATTGCACGCATTCACTTGCAACAACTTCTGCGCCGTATCCGTTACCTTCGCCTGATTGCCCGCCTTGGTGTAGGCGTTCATCAGTTGGTCCAGCGCGTCTTCTTTCATCACGCTGTTGGGATACTGCGTGAGGAAAGCTTCGAAACCGCTGATCATTGCGGCCGGATCCTGCTGCCCCTGCGCGCCCATGTAGGCGTTGTATTCGGCGGGATCCTTGATCTCTTTCTTCTGCGGGGCGGCCGGGGCCGTTCCCTGCGCGGCAGGCTGCGGCGGCTGCGCCGGAGCAGTAGCGGTTTGAGCGACGGCGGTAGCGGCCGCTACCAGCAACATCGCAAGAAGAGTGTTCTTCATTCCTGTGGCTCCTTAAGTCTTCGGGGAAGCTAGAATTGACATCCTGCCCGGATCACACCAAGCTCGCCTCCGGGCTTGCACCATGAACCACTCCGTCCATGGAAACGGCCCCGCAATTTCCTTGGGCCGCCTGGGAGAGGAACGGCGGCTTTAAGATTATTCCGGTGTGCGGATTATAAGGATGTAGTCTCGCTAAGGCAAGCCAGTCGCTCGCTTTTCCCTCCTGACTGTCTCGATGCGGGAAGCGCCGACCCAGGATGGACTGAAGGATTTCTGAGAACCCTCCCGGCTGTAGCAAAATAGAACGGAGTTCGAGACAAGGAGCCCGCTTTGACCAAACCTGCATCCAACCTACCGCTGGCCGGACAAGTCGCAGTCGTCACCGGAGCTGGACGCGGTATCGGCGCAGCCATCGCGGCCCGCCTGGCCAACCTCGGCGCTCGCGCGGTGCTGTGCGGGCGTTCCCGCGATCCGCTGGAAACGACCGCCGCCGCTATCCAGAACGCTGGCGGACAAAGTGCCGTCATGGAATGCGACGTCACCGACCTGCACTCCGTCGAAGCGCTCGCCCAGCGCGTGGAACGCACGTTCTCGAAGATCGATATTCTGGTAAACAACGCCGGCCTCGGCGGATCGGGCGGTCCTCTTCATCAGCTCCCGCCCGATGTCTGGGAGCTGGTGATCAACACGAACCTGCGCGGAGCGTACTACTGCATTCGCAGCTTCACTCCACTGATGATCCGCAACCACGGCGGCCACATCGTCAACATCTCGTCGATCGCTGGCAGGAACCCGTTGCCGAACGGAGCCGCCTACGCCGCCTCGAAATGGGGACTGAATGGATTGAGCTATTCGGTGGCGGAGGAACTGCGAGGACACAACATCCGCGTGTCGGTCATTTGCCCGGGAACCACCCACACGGAATTCAGTCCGCACGATGGCAAGAATGCGGAGAAGATGCTGCAGGCATCCGACGTGGCGCACGTGGTGGCCATGCTGGTGACGCAGGCGCGGCAATCGTTCGTCAGCGAGATTGTGTTGCGACCGACCCAGAAACCGTAGTGTCGTCTCCCACAAGTGCGCAGCGGGGTGCCCCGTCCAAGCTCCGCTTGGGCGGGGCTTTTCATCGGTCCTGACTCGACCGTAAACATTGGAGTAAAGCTGTCATCCGCATGCGTGGCTCCACCAGGGTCGGGTGTGTTTGAACAAATTCGCACATATTCAGTGTTCCTACGTCACAGACTCAAGCTCTGCTCGGAAGCATACTCACCGCTGCCCTCGTCGAGAATGTGTGGAGGAAACATCATGGAAGAATCATCGGGCGTGGTTTCCTTGCGTGAAAGAAAGGTCGTACTCAGTGCAACTTCGACTTTCCCTCAACAGGAGTTCTATTCTCTGCCACACAATCGACTCGCTTACGCAGAGGGAAAAAACCAGTACCTCTACGTACGCCAGCGGAGAGGGGCACGTGTTACGTGGTGGTGTGAATACTCAACCCAGAATAGCAAACCCCGTCTCCTAACGGGCGATGGCAGCGGCTTGGATGAGCGACTGGAACTCGCCCACCGCTTAATTCTGGATGCGAAAGATAAGGTAAGAATGGAGAAGTTCGTTGCGCTTGCGAAGACAAGCGCAAAGGCCGGGAAATGAAATGGTGGGTGCCTCAGGCTCCGAGTCCATCCTAAGTTTGTCAGGGGTGCCCAGTCCAAGCTCCGCTTGGGCGGGCCTCTCGCACGTAATTCGCACATAACAAGTGGTCGTCCGTCACAGACTCCTGCTTAACTTGGAAGCATACTCCATGAAAACATACTGTTCCGAGGCATATTGCTATGAGCATCTGTCGGTATTGCGGTCAGAAGGCGGGCTGGTTTAGCGATGCGCACGAAAGCTGCGTTCAAAAGTCAAACCAAGGAATCGGAGCTCTGAAAACATGCGTGGCTAACGCCATCGTCGCGGGTAAGCAGTACGGCGAAATCAGAATGCAACTGGACAAGATCGTTGCTGATGCCGCTATCCCGCAAGAACAAGTCCTACCAGCCATCGAAGATGGCTGGAGCCAAGGGGCAGAAAAGCGAAGCATATCGCAGCCAATTAGCGACCCCGAATTTTCCGCCATCTCCGACATTTACCGGGCAGCGGGACTGACTCGAGATGACGTAGTGAAAACCACGGGATTCAGAGCGATGGCGTTTAGCTTCCTGATATGGACGGTCCTCCACGACCAAATAGAACCGTACCAAGGGCCGATTCACTTCAACATTCAGGCAGGAGAGGTGCCAGTCTTTGGGATCGCGAACGTGCTAGTGAGCGAAGAACAGATAACGAGCTCTTACGTCGGGGGCTACAGTGGAGCGAGCATTCGAGTCGCCAGCGGACTGTATTATCATCTTGGCGGAGTACGCGGTCACAGGGTGCAATCGACAGCTCTGCAAGAGTTGGATTACGGCGACTTCCTGATCACGACGCGGTCTATATATTTCGGCGGGAGGGAGAAGGGTGTTAACTTCCGATTGCCGTACAGCCAAGTCGTACGTTTCCAGCCGTATTCAGATGCAGTGGGCATTTGCAAGAACGGTGCTAGGGAGAAAAGTTTTGCTCCGCAACAAGTACCGGAGGCCGGTTGGTTCCTGTTCAACGTCCTACAGGCACTCGGGGCTAAAGAGTCCGAGGTGAGATTACGAGCAACGTCCTGATGCAAAGCCATTGGGCAGCCGGCCTACCCCTCGCAAGTCGTGCCACCCTTGGTGGTCCTTCTGGAGACTCTGTCGCTGATCCGTCGCACCTGTGACGCACGTCCTTGACAACCAAATCATTTGGCTAAATCATGGTAGCTGAGTAATAGCTCACCAGCGAACGGGCCACCGTCATCGAGGCCCTTCGCGAGGAAGTAGCTCTTTGACATCAGATTGTGGCCAGAAACGTCAGATTCCCCCTGGCCGCCACCCCCCATTCTGGGCGATTTTCACCCTCTAACTCGTTATTCCGGAAT
>Ga0075028_100000929_pt1 | contig 10492 bp, 9 predicted proteins | sample LitLauG_LLR_2014_FD_71390 | JGI IMG/M metagenome (GOLD analysis project Ga0075028, IMG submission 71390) | Freshwater sediment microbial communities from Pennsylvania, USA - Little Laurel Run_MetaG_LLR_2014 | ecosystem: Environmental > Aquatic > Freshwater > Creek > Sediment | place: USA... | reverse complement strand
GCGGCCGTGCGCATGGAAGATCCGGCCAAGCTGACCGACACCATCGCCGCCAACCTGCAGCTTTCCATCGAAGAAAAACAGGAACTGCTGGAGATTTTCGATCCCGCCGAACGCCTGACCCGGATCGGCGACGTGCTCGACATCGAAATCGAGAAGCTGAACATGGACCGCACCATCCAGTCGCGGGTGAAGCGGCAGATGGAGCGGGCGCAGAAAGAGTACTACCTCAACGAGAAGATCAAGGCCATCCAGAAAGAACTGGGCCGGGGCGAAAAGAGCGAGTTCGACGAACTGAAAAAGAAGATCGAAGCCGCCGGCATGCCCAAGGAAGTGCGCGACAAGGCGGTGCAGGAACTCAAGAAGCTGGAAGCCATGCCGCCCATGTCAGCCGAGTCCACGGTTTCACGCAATTATCTGGACTGGCTGCTGGCCGTTCCCTGGAAGAAGCGCTCCAAAGAAATCCGCAACATCACTCGCGCCGAGAAAGTCCTGAACGAAGATCATTACGGCCTGGAAAAGATCAAGGACCGCATCCTGGAATTTCTGGCAGTGCGGCAACTGGTCAAGAATCCGAAAGGTTCGATCCTGTGCTTCGTCGGGCCTCCGGGAGTCGGCAAGACTTCGCTGGGAATGTCGATCGCCAAGGCCACCGGCCGGAAATTCGTCCGCATGTCGCTGGGCGGGGTGCGCGATGAAGCCGAGATCCGCGGCCATCGCCGCACCTACATTGGCGCCCTGCCGGGTCAGATCATCCAGATGATGAAGAAAGCCGGCACCAAGAATCCGGTCTTCATGCTGGACGAAGTCGACAAGATGTCGATGGACTTCCGCGGCGATCCTTCGGCGGCGCTGCTCGAAGTGCTCGATCCCGAACAGAATTTCATGTTCGTGGATCATTACCTCGACGTGGAATACGATCTCTCGCAAGTCTTCTTCATCGCCACCGCCAACGTCATGCACACCATTCCACCCGCGCTTCAGGACCGGATGGAAGTCCTGCGCCTGCACGGGTACACCGAGTACGAAAAGGTCGAGATTGCCAAACAGTTCCTGGTCAGGAAGCAGTTGCAGCAGGCCGGGCTTACTGACAAGAACCTCAAGTTTACGGACGAATCCATCACCGCGCTGATTCGCTCTTACACGCGGGAAGCCGGCGTCCGCAATCTCGAGCGCGAAATCGGCAACGTTTGCCGGAAAGTCGCGCGCAGGGTGGTGAAGGAAGGCGACGGCTATAACGTCGCTATCGGTAACGACAACGTCAATGATTTCCTGGGTGTGATCAAATTCCGCGACACGCTGGCCCATGAAAAGAGCGAAATCGGACTGGTCACAGGCCTGGCCTGGACCGAGGTTGGCGGCTCCATCCTGAGCACCGAAGCAACCGTGGTGGACGGTAAAGGCAAACTCACGCTCACCGGCAAACTCGGCGACGTTATGCAGGAATCGGCACAGGCAGCCATGTCTTATGTGCGCTCACGCGCCCTGCGGCTGGGATTGCAGCGCGATTTCTACCGCACTCTTGATATTCACGTGCATGTACCGGAAGGCGCCATCCCCAAGGACGGACCTTCCGCCGGCATCACCATCGCGACCGCGATTTCCAGCGCCCTGAGCAAGATTCCGGTGCGCCGCGACCTCGCGATGACCGGCGAGATCACGTTGCGCGGTAAGGTGTTGCCGATCGGCGGCCTGAAAGAGAAGCTTCTGGCCGCGCACCGCGCCGGATTGTTCGAAGTGATCCTGCCTCTGGACAATGAGAAGGATCTGGCTGAGGTGCCTGAGAACCTGCGCAGCGCCATGAAGTTGCACTTCGTGGAAACCATGGATCAGGTACTGGCTGTGGCCCTGGAGCAACCGCTGCCGCAAATCAGCGAAGAAGCCGCGCAGCCGATCGCAACCATCGCGCCCCCGCCTGCAGACAGTCCCACGGCACATCAGTAGTTTGGACGGCAGCTATCCAAGCAAGGCCCGCGCAAGCGGGCCTTTTTGCTGTGCATAGCGCCGTCGTATCCCCGTCCATTCGGCGGGCGTCCCGCTACTTACCCCACGCCATCTTCGGATAGAATGTAGCCAGGGTATTCCTGTGCAATGGAATCCTGAGCCAGCAGCGGCCAGAAGTTTTCTCCGTGGCGGAGCCAGCCTGATCGCCGCCGCTGCGCTGGTACTTATCCTGCTGGTATGGCTTCCCGCGTACCGTTGGTTCTTTCTCGGCAGCTTGGGCATCGGCGTAATAGTCGCCGCCATTCTCTATTTGTGGAATCGCTACAAGCCAGTCAAAGCGGAAGAAGTCGAAAACAAGCGGCCGCTCGGACTGGGATAACGCATTGGTTCTGCCTGGAATTCAAAACGCTCATAGTCCGTTGATTTTGGCTGGGAAACCCGTAGAAGCCAGACCACCAGGCCGTATCTGACTTCATTCCTCTTGACTTCGGACTGACACCTCCAACCGGCACTCCGCCGGCGCTATGCACAGCCACGCGTAGGCTGACTCAAGCAGGCACTACTCGCCAGACAGCCGTCTTGACCCCTTTCTTCATGCTTTCGTCGCGTTAGGAGATGGAGAAAGTTCCAAGGCAAGACCTTGGAAAACAAATTGACTTTGGAGGATGTCCATGAAAAACAAATTCTCGACGATGATTCTGATGCTGGGGTTGACCGTAGGCGGACTATTCACCTCAGCCACATTCGCAACCACACGCAATGGCGTAACCTGCGGTTTGTTTGATTCGATTGACGAACCCGGCGCCATTCACTGGCCGGTAAACGGTAATCTGTACTACTGCGGTAACACCCCCTCCAGCGATGCCGCTGGGGTCAGCGTGGTATGGAACGCCGCCCAGGGCGCAACCCAGCGGGTTGTAGGCTCGCAGGTGGTTCCGTTCCTGCGCCAGACGTTTACCGCAACGGGTGTTGAAGTGTACGTGTTCAATACCGTCGGCGACTTCCAGAAGTATTTCGGATATACGTTTACTCCTCCGCCGCTTGCCAGCATTGCGGATATCGCGGGGTTTACCGCCAAGCCGGGGCAGATTGCCAGTCATCCCGGACCGTTTACCGCAATCTTCCAGCACTCCCCGTCGATCGACAGCAACCCGAAAAGGCTCCTGTTGATCGCGCAAACTACCAATCACGAAATGGGACATGAGATGGACCGCGCCTACTTGTACCCCAGCGGGGCACTTGCTCCCAAAGTAAGCGCTTCCCGGAACTATCTGAGCGCCGTCAACCTGGACATCACGCATGTAAATCAGCTTACTTGTCTCCAGGTTTTTAGCGGAACCGGACTGACTGCGTCAGTCATCAAGAGCGTGTGTGCCACCAATGCGACGAACTGGAGGAGAATGAGGAGCCTCTGGCCTTACGACACAACCGCGGACGAGTTCTTTGCAAATGTTTTCGCCGCGGACTCGCCGGGCGGCGCTGTCAATGAAGCCCTAGCCACAATCATTGGCAACGACTTCACCCATACCGTAGAGTATGAGCGCGGGCTGCGCACGGGCACGGGCAAGCCGTAGCCGATGGCCACGCGGACAATCCGGGGCGCCGGGAGTCGCAAAAGCTCAGCGCCCCAACATCTTCTCTGCCACTACAAACCAAGCCAGGACCTCAAGCGTGACGCGCGATTTGCAACATTCAGGGAAAACCCGCCGATCGGGTCCCTTCCTGGCGTCCCTGCGCTTGCAACTTCCAAAGTAAAACTGCAAACTGATTTATGCGTGTTTTGGCCCGCTTCATGAGGTCCGCGAGCGATGCCGGCCAGTTCCCTGCACCCACACTGCCCGAGATCGCCTTCCTGGGACGATCGAACGTTGGGAAATCGAGCGTCATCAACTCCCTTCTCGGCACCAAGATCGCCCGGACCAGCTCCACTCCCGGGCGCACCCGGTCCATCAATTTCTTCGAAATCCGCTGGCCGGGGAAGCCCCAGCCGGAGTTGGTCTTCACCGACCTGCCGGGATATGGCTACGCCAAGATCTCGCGGGAAATCTCCCAACAGTGGCCGAGTTTTATTGATCCCTATCTGAAAGAACGTCCCTGCCTGGCGCTGTGTGTGGCGCTGGTGGATGCGAACGTGCCGCCGCAGTCCGCCGACCGGCAGTTGCTGGACTTTCTGTCCGGCATAGGACGCCCGACGCTGATCGTTGCCACCAAGAGCGACCGGCTTTCGGGAAACCAGTTGCGGAATTCTCTTCGCATCCTGGCCGAGGAATACCCGCAGGCGCGTGTGATTCCCTTTTCGGCCAGGACGGGAGAGGGACGCGAGGAACTCTGGCGGCAGATCCGGGGCGGGGTGGAGAGCCATTCGCGGCGTCCCGTTTCGAACTCCTTCCCGAAAGGGGAATCCGCCGACCTTCCGTAAGTCAGCTCCCGCCCTGTGGTCACAGCCCGACCAACAAAGCTCCGTAGACTCGAAGCAGAACCTGAAGTTCATGCTCTCCCCATTGGAGTTGAGCCAGTAGCAGGATATGGACTTCGAAAGGAAAGGGCTGAGTACGGAGCCGACGCCATGCCGACCAGCGACTCGGAATACCCGCGTGCACTGATGCAACAGAGCGCCCAAGAACCCGGCTCCACTGGCGTCGGGGAGAAGCGAGACCACCCGCGTTACAAGTGCGAAGGCAGCGCGGAGTTCCGTACCGAAGGTTTCGATGTCCGCACCTGGGCCCGGGTCACTGATCTTAGCCGCAGCGGCTGCTATGTGGAGATGCAGGCAACCTCACCCTTACACACCGCGGTCAGCATGGTAATCGAGGTGAGCGGAACACGAGTGCACGCCAAGGGGACGGTAAAGACTTGCTACCCCCTGTTGGGGATGGGCATAGCCTTCACCGAAATCCGGGAGGCAGATGCGGTGCATCTCGAGGAAATCCTGCGCCAGTTGGCCGGCGGATCACCGCCACACCCTGAGCTGGAATCGTCGGCGGGAACGGGTTTGTTGATGATTACCGACGTCAGCGCGGCTCTGAATGCCGTAGCAAAATTCTTTCAGTGCAATCGCACGCTGACTCGAGAAGAGTTCGCGGAATTGATTGGCAAGAGCCAGAATCATAATGGCGGAGGAGAACGCTGACCCCACCGTACATCCAGCCGTGAACGCACCCATGACGGGCCTATCGGGTGTAGACTTTCCCCATTCTCCTTGGGGGGTGACCCTTGAAACGCCTCCTGTCAGCCCTTCTCGCGGTTTGCCTGGTCCTGGTCAGTGCGGGATGCGGGAACATCTTCATCAACGGCGCTGTCCTAAGCGGAACCTCAAGCGTTAGCGGATTGGTCAGCGTTGTACAGCTCACTGCAATCATCGTTGACAATGGGACGACGGTGCAGGTCACGTTTGTAACGTTTCTGCAAGACGGCGCCGCCACCACGATTGGCTTTTGTGGCGATGAACGCAGCCGGTTCCCCATGCAGCAAACCATCCAGGCAAATTTTACCCCGGGACAAACCTGCGCCAGCATCGTGAAGATCGTGATCACTTGAAGCGGCGGGCCTCAGACTTCGGGGGTCAGACGTCTGACATCGGCGCCGTTACCTTGGTTATCTAGGGGCTGCTTACGCAGCAGACTAAAGTTGCGGCATGACACTTTCGTCGTTGGTGGTCTCGCGCGATTTACAGGAAGTCAGTGTGCTCGAATGCATCCTCGGGGGTCTGCACATCGGCGTAGACGTGGAGTCGGAACCCGATCGCGCCCGGGCCAGGCTGGCCAAGTCGAAGATCGATGCTCTCATCATCGATTTTGACCTTACCGGCGCGGCAAGCTTCCTGAAAGGCTTGCAGGACGGCGCCATCCGGAACGCAGTACCGCTCATCATCGTCAGCGGCTCCAGTGGCCGGAAGCATCTTGAGTCCAAGGGCGCTTCCTTCGTTTTTGAGAAACCGATCTCCGTGGAGCAGGCCGTCCACACTCTGTCGGCGGCTCGGAACATGATTTTGGACGAGAGACTCCGCTACCATCGCGAGACTCTCGATGTGCCGGTGTCGCTTACCTACGCAGCCAGGGACCGGCATCGCGCACATCTCATGAACCTCAGCCAGGGTGGCATCGGCGTGCGCCTGCAACGGCCGCATCGAACCCTGGGCCCAGTGAAGGTGAACTTCACGCTGCCTGGTACCAGGCTGGCGATGAAGTTTGTGGGCGAAGTGGCATGGAAGGACAAGCGGGGCAACGCGGGCATCCGATTCGTGGAAGCCAGCCCACGCACCAAACGCGAACTGCAACTCTGGCTCGAACGTCAATACTTCATGCATTAACCCAGTCGTCAGTCTTCAGGCCGTCAGCCCTCGGGCCTCAGACTTCAGACTTCAACGCCAAGCTTTCGGACGCCAAAAGCTGACGACCGACGACTGAAGACTGACGACTGTTTCACCGGAATCTTGGCCTCTCGTCTGGCTCCCGAATTTTTCCTTCACTTGGATCACTCGTACGCCCTGCGACGCAGCAACCCGGCGTGCCCCCGATCAGGAAGAAAAACAGAAACCGATAGGTTGCAGTGAGAACGGCGGCCACGCTGACTCCCAGCGCCAGCGTGATCGGCCAGGGAGGAACCGACTCGATCACAGCCATGCATACCACCGAGAAAAGCAACAGCGCTGACAGCAGGATCAACCCATCCACCAGCCATGAAAGGGCAACGGATGAGATCGGGAACGGAAGCCAGGGCAGATGCAGAGAAGGCGGCCGCAACTCGTCCTCTTCCGCCGGCAACGCGTTCGGCAGAGCCGGCTCAAAGCGGATCGCTGGGCGCGAACTCGCCGAAAACAGCAGCGCCTCCTCTCCGTTCTCGCGGTAGACGAAATCAGCTTCTCCGCTTGCCTGATGAGCTACCGCCAAGAGCTGGACGAAGAGCCATTCCTTCAGGAGGCGCTGAGAGCGTTGCGGCAGCGAAAGAAACTCTATCCCTGCCTGCCCCGCGCGGTCTGCCCAAGCCACGCGGCCGGTCCCTTCAACCCGAACCCGTGGGTTCGCCAGATCGAAGCGCAGCGAAACCTGCTGGTTGGCGTACAAAGGAGCGACTGCCTGAATTGCGATGCCCGCTTCACCCAGATTGCGGATAATGCCTCCGTTGGCATGATCTGCGTCGGATTGATCCGGGTTGGCTTGATTCAGGTTGACGTATGCCAGGCTACGAATCTGGTGGCGGTACTGGACACGTTGCCGGCGTGGCGCGAGGCCAACCGCGGCGGCATTGGGAGGCTGGGCCAGTCGCCGGGAATCCATGGTCAAATCTTAGCCAAGAGGGCGAAGGCGTCTCAGTACCGACGCTGGTTCGGACGCAGGGATTGAGCCTTAAGAGGCCGGACGCTGTTCCTGGGGGTAGGCGTCGTCATGCTGAGCGCGATCCCAGGCGATCAAACCCTTGAGGTCGTAACGGTAAGGCCCGTAAGCGCAGAACGCTTTTTCGTCAAAAAGGCGCTTGATCCCGCATCCGGTGCAGACCTGGTAGGTATAGCCGTGAACGCGGACTGGCCAGCTCATCTTGCTATGCCAGCAACCACGGAAGAGCACAACCGCCGCGCCGGTCAGACCGGTAGCGGTCACACCCAAAGGCCAAAGCCAGCGCGATTTCTTCTTTTTCAACTCGTCTGCCACAGCCTGTAAACTCCTCTATTTCAGAAGGATACGCTTAAACGCCGATGCGGTGCAATCTTTCCTGCTCCAGATCATCGACTGGACTCAGTACTGATTGTCAGATTGCTTACCAAAGAGCAGCCTGGGCTTACCCCACCTTCGTGCCGGGTCAATATTGCGATCAGGACAATTCCACTGTAACTTAAAAGCTGTCAGTTCGGCGATTCCCCCAATGGCCGTACCGGATCTTTGGATGCGCAAGTCTGGATAAGCGCGAGTCTGGATAAGAGAGACGTTTCCCATCGTGATTCCGAGCCTTGAGGAAAATAATCCACAGAGATTTTCCAGTGAGTGATGAGCGCCAATCCGCATAACGCGAGCGCAGGGCTAGACGGCGAGTCGAGCGCCGAAGCCACCAGCGTGCTTTCGTCTGCCTCCCGTCCGGCTGCTCCCTCTGTAAGCCATGCACCCGGCCATGAAGCCTTGCAAGCTCTGCTGGCCTTCTCCAGCCTTCATGAACAGATACGCCAGAGGCGCGCCCGCGAGAGGCGCGGTGAACCCCCAGACGCAACCGACGTCTGGGAGCTGGAACAATTCGTACTGGACGAGGTGCTGCACCTTGTGGCCGAGCGGGCTCTTACACTCACCGGCGCAGATGGCGTTGCCATTGCGCTGGCGGAGGGAAACGCAATTGTTTGCCGCGCCTCGGCGGGGAGTATCGCACCTGAAGCCGGAGCGCGGCTGGATCCAAAATCGGGCTTCTCCGGAGCCTGCTTGCGCACAGGCGGAATCGTGCGTTGCGACGATTCGGAGAATGATTCCCGGGTGAACGTGGCGGTATGCCGTCGCCTGGGCACCCGCTCCATCGTAGCGGTGCCGATTGCGTCCGCGCACGGCACCATCGGTTTGCTGGAAGCGTTCTCGGCTGAGGCTTACGGCTTCAACGACAGCGACGTTCGCAGCTTGAAACTTCTCGCCGAATTGATCCTTGCCGCGATGAAGCCGGAAGAAGAAAATCGGCTCGCCGAAATTTCGCAGCGCGTGGTTGCTGGCGAAGTGGAGGAAGCTCCGGCTCACACCGCGCAGAATGTGGGCAGTGCTGCGCCAACAGCGTCTTCCAAGTACGGCGAAAGGCCTGCAATCGAGGAGCTCGAAGTTGCGGCGCCGGAAGCTGCCCCCGCGATGTTCCGGGAATACGGAGAAGCTCCGAAACCCAGGCCGGGCCTTACCATTCTGTTATTGCTGGCGGCGCTGGCCCTGGTCCTGGGAGCAGGACTGTGGAAATTCTACAGGCGGACTCCTGCGACACCCCAAACCCACGCCACTGTCGCCGTCACTGCACCGATTTCTTCGCCGTTCGAGAGGCAGTCCACGGCAACACCAGAAACCGTAAATGGCCCCGGGCCTTCTTCCGGTTCCTCCCTCGATTCAACGGCAAAGACAGACGGGAAGTCTTCCATACGGCCGCTGGTGACCGGCATCTGGCACGTCTCATCGGCGGACTCAAGTACGGTCTACATAGATTTGCAGGGTGAAGCTCAATATGAGGCCCATCGCCTCAGCGACCCGGAGCGCATCTACTTCGATCTCCACGACACCGCGCTGGCGCCCGGCCTGTTTGGCAAGACCATCGAGGTCGGAGACCCGCGACTGGCGCGAGTTCGCATCGCGCAGCCCCGGAAGGGCGTGAGCCGAGTCGTCCTCGAAACCACCGGAGCTTCTGACTTCTCGGTCAGCGTGCAAGCGAACCCTTACCGCCTTGTGGTGCAGATCCGCAAAGCAGTCAAGCCTGAGTCCGGCCCGATTGCTGACCTGCACTCGACTGAGGTTAGAGCTGCGGTCACACCTCAGCCTGCACTGGTCGCTCCCGCTCCTGCCCCAGCTGCGAACAAGGCTGAAGGGCGGGTACGGACTCCGATCGCCAAATTTCGGCTTGTACTCGACGCCGGTCATGGCGGGTGGGACCTGGGGACGGTAGGACGTAAGGGTTTGATGGAAAAAGATCTGGTACTGGACATTGTGGGACGTTTGGGGAAACTGGTCGAGAGCCGTCTGGGCGCGGAAGTCATCTACACCCGCCAGGACGATACGTATCTGCCCCTCGAAAAAAGGACGGAAATCGCGAATGTGGCCCAGGCGGACATGTTTGTCTCCGTTCATGCCAATTACAGCAACGATTCCTCCGCCCGCGGCGCCGAAACTTATTACACCAACACTTATTCGTCGGTGAGAGCGCGCACTCCGGGGACCGAAGCAGACGAAACCGCGGCCGAGAATATTAATTGGACCAATGTCGACATTCGCGAAAAGGTGCAGCAGTCGCGCCGTTTCGCTATCGCGGTGCAGCATGCTCTGTACGGAATGCTGGCCTCACAAATTCCGGGCATGCGCAATCGCGGGATCAAAGAGGCTTCGTACGTGGTGCTCACGGGAACTTCGATGCCGGCGGTTCTTGCCGAGGTCTCCTTCGTCAGCAGCCCCGCGGATGAAGCCAAACTCCAGAGCTCAAACTATCGCCAGAAGATCGCAGAGGCGCTGTACAAGGGCATCGCGCACTACGCCGCCACATCCCACCGGGTAAATATCGCCAGCGCTCCCAGCAAGCCCAAAGGTCTGTGAAAACCACATCGCTAGGGAACAGTCGTCATTCCTGAAATACCGCCGTATTTCTTCAGCCACTTCAGTTCTTCCCGCACCTTGATCTTGCCGTGCCACGGATCCTGATCGAGTTCGTGTCCCTCGCCGGGAAAAATCAGCAGCGTGCTTGGGATTTTCAGGGAACGCAGGGCGTGGTCCAGCAAATAATTCTCCAGCACGGCGACCCGAACGTCGTCAGCGCCGGTGACTATGTGGGTTGGGGTGCGCACCTTATCTATCTGAAAGATTGCCGCCTCGCTGTCGTAGCGTGCATGGGCCTCCCAGGG
>Ga0075028_100000928_pt1 | contig 10494 bp, 10 predicted proteins | sample LitLauG_LLR_2014_FD_71390 | JGI IMG/M metagenome (GOLD analysis project Ga0075028, IMG submission 71390) | Freshwater sediment microbial communities from Pennsylvania, USA - Little Laurel Run_MetaG_LLR_2014 | ecosystem: Environmental > Aquatic > Freshwater > Creek > Sediment | place: USA... | reverse complement strand
CTCCTGGCCCGACGCGCTGGACGCCGCCAGCCCGCGGGCGGCGGCGTCCAGCGCGTCGGGCCAGGAGGTCTGCACGAGGCGACCGTCGCCGTCGCGGACCATCGGGGCGGTGATGCGGTCCCCCTGGGCGGCATAGTGGAAGGCCCACCGGCCCTTGTCGCAGTTCCACTCCTCGTTGACCGCCGGGTCGTCCCCGGCCAGGCGGCGCAGCACGGTGCCCCGGCGGTGGTCGGCCCGCAGGCCGCACCCAGAAGCGCAGTGCTCGCAGGCTGTCGGGGACGAGATCAGGTCGAACGGGCGGGAGCGGAACCGGTAGGCAGAGCCGGTCAGCGCGCCGACCGGGCAGATCTGCACGGTGTTGCCCGAGAAGTAGGAGTTGAAGGGCTGGCCGGGGTTGATCCCGACTTGCTGGGACTCACCGCGCTCGACGAGCTCGATGTAAGGGTCGCCAGCGATCTGGGCAGCGAACCGGGTGCACCGGGCGCAGGAGATGCACCGCTCCCGGTCCAGCAGGACCTGGGTGGACAAGGCGATGGGCTTGGGGAAGGTCCGCTTGACCCCGTCGAAGCGGGTCTCCTGGCGCCCGTTGGACAGCGCCTGGTTCTGCAGCGGGCACTCCCCGCCCTTGTCGCAGATCGGGCAGTCCAGCGGGTGGTTGATCAGCAGCAGCTCCATCACCCCGCGCTGGGCCTTGTCGGCCACCGAAGAGGTGACCTGGGTGCGAACGACCATGCCCTCCGACACCGTGGTGGTGCAGGAGGCCACCGGCTTGCGTTGGCCCTCAACCTCGACCAGGCACTGCCGGCAGGCCCCGACGGGGTCCAGCAGCGGGTGGTCGCAGAAGCGCGGGACGGCGATGCCGAGCAGCTCGGCGGCGCGGATGATCAGGGTGCCTTTGGGGACGTGCACCTCGATGCCGTCCACGGTCAAGGGCACGTAGCCAGCCGTCGGCGTCGGGCCGATCGGGCCGGCGCCGTCGGCGGGAGCCGGGCTGGTGGTCACGGTCATCAGGCGTGGGCTCCCGCGAAGACGGTCGAGGCGATCGGGTCGAAGGGGCAGCCGCCGGCGGTCAGGTGCGCGACGTACTCGTCCCGGAAGTACTGGATGGAGCTCATGATGGGGCTGGCGGCCCCGTCGCCGAGTGCGCAGAAGGCCCGGCCGAGGATGTTGTCACACAGGTCGAGCAGCGTGGCCAGGTCGTCCTCACTTCCCTCCCCGCGCTCGAGCCTGTCGAGGATCTGGACCAGCCAGTACGTGCCCTCGCGGCAGGGGGTGCACTTGCCGCATGACTCGTGCTTGTAGAACTCGGTCCACCGCAGCACGGCTCGCACGACGCACGTCGTCTCGTCGAAGATCTGCAGCGCCTTGGTGCCCAGCATCGAACCGGCGGCGCCGACACCTTCGTAGTCCAGCGGGACATCGAGGTGCTCAGCGGTGAGGATCGGCGTCGAGGAGCCGCCGGGGGTCCAGAACTTCAGCTCGTGGTTCTCCCGCACCCCGCCGGCCATCTCCAGCAGCTCGCGCAGCGTCACGCCGAGCGGTGCCTCGTACTGGCCGGGCCGGGTGACGTGGCCGGACAGGGAGTACAGCGTAAAGCCGGCCGACTTCTCGGTGCCCATGGCCTTGAACCAGTCCGCGCCGTTTCGCACGATGGCCGGCACGCTGGCGATCGACTCGACATTGTTCACCACGGTCGGGCAGGCGTAGAGGCCCGCCACGGCCGGGAAGGGCGGACGCAGCCGTGGTTGCCCGCGCATGCCTTCCAGCGAGTCCAGCAGCGCCGTCTCCTCCCCACAGATGTAGGCGCCGGCGCCGGCATGCACGGTGACGTCCAGGTTGAACCCGCTGCCCAGGATGTCAGTGCCGAGCAGGCCACCTCGGTAGGCCTCGTCCACCGCGGCCTGGACCCGGCGGATGACGTGGACCGCCTCCCCGCGGATGTAGATGAACGCGTGGGAGGACCGGATCGCGAATGACGCGATGACCACGCCTTCGACCAGCACATGCGGGTTGGCCATCATCAGCGGGATGTCCTTGCACGTGCCCGGCTCGGACTCGTCGGCGTTGACGACCAGGTAGTGGGGCTTGCCGTCGCCCTGGGGGATGAACCCCCATTTCATGCCGGTCGGGAACCCGGCACCGCCCCGCCCCCGAAGACCGGAGTCCTTGATCAGCTGGATCAGCTCGTCGGGGTGCCGGGTCAGCGCCGCCCGCAGCGCCTCGTAGCCGTGGTGGCGCCGGTAGCCGGCGAGGGTGAAGGAGTCGGGCTCGTCCCAGTGGGCCGACAGCACCGGCGTCAGCTGCACCTCAGGCCTCCCTAGCGTGAGTGGCTGCCGGCGCCGCCTGCGCGGCGCCCTCGAGTGCGACCGGCGCGTGGTGGCCGCGTTCATGGGCGACCTTCAGGCCGGCCAGGGACGCGGGTCCGGCACTGGGGCCTTGTGCTGCCAGGCCGTCGCTGAACCCGGCCAGGACGCGCTCGACCTGCCGGAAGCTGCAGACCCGCGGGCCGCGGGTGGACACGACGTCCTCGCCCGCGCGCAGCCGGTCGGTGATCTCCTTGGCACTGTCGACCGTCTGGTTGTCGAAGAACTCCCAGTTGACCATCACCACGGGGGCGTAGTCGCACGCGGCGTTGCACTCGATGTGCTCCAGCGTCACCTTGCCGTCCGAGGTGGTCTCGTCGTTGCCCACCTCGAGATGAGCTTTCAGGGCCGCGAAGATCGCGTCGCCGCCCAGGACCGCGCACAGCGTGTTCGTGCACACCCCCACGTGGTAGTCCCCCACCGGACGCCTCTTGTACATGGTGTAGAAGGTCGCCACGGCCGAGACCTCGGCGGTGGACAGCCCGAGCATCTGCGCGCAGAGCTCGATGCCGGCCGGGGTGACGTAGCCAGCCTCGGCCTGGACAAGGTGCAGCATCGGCAGCAGCGCCGAGCGCGGCTTGGGGTAACGGGCGATGATCTCGCGCATCGCCTCCGGCACGCCGGGGCCGAAGGGTTCGGCGGCCGGCTCGAACTGCGGCGCCTCGTGCCCACCGTGAGCCGCCCGGGCGCCGGGACCCTGCGGGACCCCGGGGGTCGTGTGGTTGCTCGACATGGCTATCGGTCCACTCCACCCATGACGGGGTCGATGCTGGCCACGGCTGCGACGACGTCGGCGATCATGCTGCCCTCGCACATCGCGGCCGTCGCCTGAAGGTTGGTGAAGGACGGGTCTCGAAAGTGCACCCGGTAGGGGCGGGTGCCGCCGTCGGAGACCACGTGGACGCCGAGCTCCCCGCGGGGGGACTCCACCGCCGAGTAGGCCTGGCCGGCCGGGACGGCGAACCCCTCGGTGACCAGCTTGAAGTGGTGGATCAGCGCCTCCATGGACTCGCCCATGATGTGCCGGATGTGGTCCAGGGAGTTGCCCAGGCCGTCCGAGCCCAAGGCGAGCTGGGCCGGCCAGGCGATCTTGCGGTCCTCCACCATGACCGGGCCAGGCTCGAGCCGCTCCAGGCACTGCTCGACGATCTTGAGCGACTCGCTGAGCTCCTCGAGCCGGATCAGGAAGCGGCCGTAGGCGTCGCAGGTGTCCCGGGTCACGACGTTGAAGTCGTAGTTCTCATACCCGCAGTACGGCTGGGACTTGCGCAGGTCGTGCGGCAACCCGGTGGCCCGCAGGATCGGGCCGGTCACGCCGAGCGAGGCGCAGCCGACCAGGTCCAGGTAGCCGACGCCCTCGGTGCGGGCCTTCCAGATGCCGTTGTCCACCAGCAGGTTCGCGGTGTCCTTGAAGTTGGTGCGCAGCAGCTTGACGCTCTCGCCGATCTTCTCCACCGCTCCGGACGGCAGGTCCTGGGCGACGCCCCCTGGCCGGACGTAGGCGTGGTTCATCCGCAGCCCGGTGACCAGCTCGAACAGGTCGAGCACGGTCTCGCGCTCGCGGAACCCGAAGATCATCGCGGTGAGGGCGCCGAGCTCCATTCCGCCGGTCGCCAGCGCGACCAGGTGCGAGGACATCCGGTTGAGCTCCATCATCATCACCCGGATGACGTTGGCCCGCTCCGGGATCTGCTCGGTGATCCCGAGCAGCTTCTCCACCGCCAGGCAGTATGCGGTCTCGTTGAACAACGGCGCGAGGTAGTCCATGCGCGTAACGAAGGTGACCGCCTGGGTCCAGTTGCGGAACTCCAGGTTCTTCTCGATCCCGGTGTGCAGGTAGCCGATCCCCACCCGGGCCTCGGTCACCGTCTCCCCGTCGAGCTCGAGGATCAGCCGCAGCACCCCGTGGGTCGACGGGTGCTGCGGTCCCATGTTGACCACGACCCGTTCGGCGTGCTCGTCCGCGACTCCTGACACCACGCTGTCCCAGTCCTGGCCTGTCACGGTGAAGACCGTGCCCTCGGTGGTCTCGCGACGTCCAGCGGCGGCCGCATCGCCGGCACCGCCGGCACCGTCGGAGCCGCCGGAGCCCTCGAACGTGATGTTGTCGGTCGTCGGCATCAGGTGTACGCCCTGCGCTGGTCGGGGGGCGGTATCTCGGCACCCTTGTACTCCACCGGGATGCCACCGAGCGGGTAGTCCTTGCGCTGCGGGTGGCCCGGCCAGTCGTCCGGCATCATGATCCGCGTCAGGGCGGGGTGACCGTCGAAGACCAGCCCGAAGAAGTCCCACGTTTCGCGCTCGTGCCAGTCGCATGTGGGGTACACCGAGACGATCGAGGGCAGGTGCCGGTCGGTGTCGGGAACCGACACCTCGACCCGCACCCGGCGGTTGTGGGTGATCGACAGGAAGTGGTAGACGGCGTGCAGCTCCCGCCCGGTCTGCTCGGGAAAGTGCACGCCGCTGACGCCCATGCACATCTCGAAGCGCAGCGTCGGGTCGTCGCGCAGCGCCTGGACGAACTCCAGCAGGTGCTCTCGCCGGACGTGGAACGTGAGCTCGTCGTGCTCGACCACGACAGCCTCGACGGCCTCGCCGTAGGCCGGGTAGGCCGCGGCCAAAGCATCGGCGGTCTCGTCGAAGGTCCCGCCGTAGGGCCGCGCGCTGGCCCCGGGCAGGCTGACGACCCGCTGCAGCAGGCCGTAGCCGGAGGTGTCGCCGCTGCCCCGCGCGGCGAACATCCCGCGCCGCTGCGCCACGGCCTCGCCCCCGACGTAGGCAGCGTCGGGGTCCACCGCGGGCGCCGGGGTCGCGATGCCCCCCGACGCGGCGGGCTCAGGCAGGTTGGTCTCGGTCACCTCAGCTGACCCTTCATCGCGCTCGACGGGACCGCCGCCATAGCTGCGGCCTCGAGCTCGACGACCTCACGTCGACGCTGAGAGCCCAGCTTCTGGTCCTGGATCTTGTCGTGAAGCTTCAAGATCGCGTCCATCAGCATCTCCGGACGCGGCGGGCAGCCGGGCAGGTACATGTCGACCGGGACGACGTGGTCGACCCCCTGCACGATCGCGTAGTTGTTGAACATGCCGCCGGAGGAGGCGCACACGCCCATGGCCAGGACGTAGCGCGGCTCGGGCATCTGGTCGTAGATCTGGCGAAGCACCGGGGCCATCTTCTGGCTGACCCGTCCGGCCACGATCATCAGGTCGGCCTGCCGCGGCGAGGCCCGGAACACCTCCATGCCGAAGCGGGCCAGGTCGTAGCGGCCCGCGCCGGTGGCCATCATCTCGATGGCACAGCAGGCCAGCCCGAACGTCGCCGGCCACAGCGAGTTCTTGCGGGCGTAGCCCGCGAGCTTCTCTACGCTGGTCAGCAGAATGCCGCTCGGCAGCTTCTCCTCGAGACCCATCCGTGTGCTCCGCTTCCGGGGACAGTGCGTCCCTGCTCCACTCGGTCAGTGCGTGCCGGCTCGGCCGACTGCTAGTCCCACTCCAGGCCGCCCCGCCGCCACACGTACGCGTACGCCACACCCAGGGTCGCGATGAACAGCACCATCTCGACCAGGCCGAACACTCCGAGCCGGTCGAACGCGATGGCCCAGGGGTAGAGGAAGACGATCTCGATGTCGAAGATGATGAACAGCATCGCCGTCAGGTAGTACTTGACCGGGAACCGCCCGCCGCCGACCGGCTGCGGGGTGGGCTCGATGCCGCATTCGTAGGCGTCCAGCTTGGCCCGGTTGTACCGCTTCGGCCCGGACAGGGCACCGGCGAGCACGGAGAACACTGCGAAGCCCGCTGCCAGCGCCCCCAGGACGAGGATCGGAACGGTGACGTTCATGGTGACCCGGCCCCTCCTGCGGTTCGGTCGGTCTGCTCAGCGGTCCGTGTGCCGGTCATTCGGGCGTGCCCATCCTAGGACCGCCCGCGACCGGGGCCGACCCGGGTCGCCGTCGCGCGGTCATGCGGCCGGGGTGATCTTCGCCAGCCCGTTGATCAGCCGGTCCATCGTGTCCCCGCCGCGGGCGTCAGTCAGGTTGGCGAGCAGTTTGAGCGTGAACTTCATCAGGGTCGGGTGTGGGAGCCCGCGCTGGGTCGCCAGGCGCATCACGTTCGGGTTGCCGATCGCGCGGACGAACAGGCGCCCGAGGGTGTAGTAGCCCCCGTAGGTGTCCTTCAGGGCCTGCGGGTAGGCCTCCAGTGCCCGTTCGCGCGCTCCCGCGGTCTCACGAGCCAGGGCCTGGGCCACCACCTCGGCGGCCAGCTGACCGGACTCCATCGCATAGGCGATGCCCTCACCGTTGAAGGGGTTGACCATGCCGCCGGCGTCGCCCACCAGCATGAGCCCCTGCCGGTAGTGCGGCTGGCGGTTGAAGCCCATCGGCAGCGCGGCGCCGCGCACGGGCTGGGTCATGTTCTCGTCGCGGTAGCCCCACTCGTCGGGCGTGTGGTCCAGCCACCCTTTGAGCAGTGCACGGTAGTCCACGTGGCCGAAGGCCTTGCTGGTGTTGAGGATCCCCAGGCCGACGTTGGAGGTGCCGTCTCCCATGCCGAAGACCCACCCGTACCCGGGTAGCAGGGTGGGTTCCTTGCCCGAGTAGTCCCACAGCTCCAGCCACGACTCGAGCCAGTCGTCGCGGTGCCGGGGGCTGGTGTAGTAGGTGCGGACCGCGACGCCCATCGGACGGTCCTCGCGCGGGCGCAGCCCCACGGCGAGCGAGAGGCGGGAGGAGTTGCCGTCGGCTGCGACAACTAGGGGCGCGCGGTACGTGGTCTGCGCCCCGCGGGCTCCGGACTCGTCGGTGGTCCGTGCCGTGACGCCGAGCACGCGGCCGGTGCGCTCGTCCAGCACCGGCCCGGTGACCGAGGTGCGCTCGTGCAGGCGGGCGCCGACCTTCTGCGCGCTGCGGGCCAACGTCTCGTCGAAGTCCATCCGCTTGCGGACCAGGCCGAACGAGGGGTACTCGGCCAGGTCGGGCCAGCCGATCTCGAGCTGGTGGCCTCCCCCGATGATGCGCAGCCCCTTGTTGCGAAGCCAGCCGGCGTCGGTCGAGATGTCCACCCCCATGGACACCAGCGACTTGACCGCCCTGGGGGTCAGTCCGTCGCCACAGACCTTCTCCCGCGGAAACGACGTCTTCTCCAGCAGCAGCACGTCCAGCCCGGCCTGGGCGAGATGGAACGCGGTCGTCGCGCCGGCCGGGCCGGCGCCCACCACGATGACGTCAGCGTCGGCGGTGGCGTCGGAGAGGCCGGTGCTGGTCACGTCACTCCTTCGCCGGGCTGCTCGTCGGGCTGGCTGGACGGCCGAGCCGCAATGCTTGTGAACGAATTCACTAACGGATCCCCATCCTAGGCCTCAGTCGGCCGGGCCGCCCGGTGCATGGCCACGATGCCGCCGGACAGGTCCCGCCAGGCCACCTGCTGCCACCCTGCCCCGGCAATCACTGCCGCGAGCGCGGGCTGGTCCGGCCAGGCGCGGATCGACTCCGCCAGGTACACATAGGCATCGGGGTTGGTGCACACCCGCCGGGCGACCGGCGGCAGGGCCCGCATCAGGTACTCAACGTAGACGGTGCGCAGCGGTGCCCAGGTAGGGCGGCTGAACTCGCAGACCACGAGCCGACCCCCGGGCTTGGTCACGCGGAGCAGCTCGGCCAGAGCCGCGGACGTGTCAGCGACGTTGCGCAGACCGAAGGACATGGTGACCGTGTCGAACACGGCGTCGGCGAACGGCAGGTGCAGCGCGTCGCCGGCAACGAAGGGCAGGCCCGGCTGACGACGCCTTCCTACCTCGAGCATGCCCAGGGAGAAATCACAGGCGACGACGTGCGCGCCGGCGGCGGCGAAGGGGACGGCGCTGGTACCGGTGCCGGCCGCGACGTCCAGGATCCGCCGGCCGGGCCGGGGGTCGACCGCCCGCAGGACGGCGCGTCGCCACAGGCGGGCCTGGCCGAGGCTGAGCACGTCGTTGGTCAGGTCGTAGCGGTCGGCGACGTCGTCGAACATGGCCGCGACGTCGGCCGGCTCCTTGTCGAGGTTGGCGCGGATCACGCGCACCAGTCTCGCAGCCTGTAGACAGGGGCCATGCGCTACGGCCTGACTCTCCCCTTCGAGCAGATCCCGCTGGGCGAGCAACGCGACCTGGTCGCCGCGCTGCCCGACCTCGGGTACACCGACGCCTGGACCTCCGAGACGGCCGGCGCGGACGCCTTCACCCCACTGGTCCTGGCCTCGCAGTGGGCCCCGGCGCTGCGGCTGGGCACCGCCGTCGTGCCCGTGCACACCCGCGGCGCCGCAGTCCTCGCCCAGAGCTTCGCCGCCCTGGCCGCGGTGGCCCCGGGACGGGTGGTCGCGGGCATCGGAGCGTCGAGCCGGGTCATCGTCGAAGGCTGGAACTCAGTCGCGTACGACGCCCCGTACGCGCGCGTGCGGGACACGCTGCGCTTCCTGCGTGCGGCGTTCGCGGGCGGCGACGCCGGGAAGGTCGACGCGGCTTACCAGACCCTGACGGTGCGCGGGTTCCGTCCTGCCCTGGTGCCCGACCCGGCGCCACCCATCGTGGTCGCCGCCCTTCGCGAGGGAATGCTCCGGCTGGCCGGTCGCGAGGGGGACGGGGCGATCCTCAACTGGCTCGGCGCCCACAACGTGGCGCAGGCCGTGGCGCCGGTCCTGGCGGCCGCCGAAGGCGCGCAGCGGGAGATCGTGGCCCGGATCTTCGTCGTGCCACTCGCCGACCCGGACCGGGTGCGCCCGGCGGCGAAGACGGCCCTGGCCGCCTACCTGACCGTGCCGGCCTATGCGGCCTTCCACCAGTGGATCGGCAACGGCGACCGGCTCGAGCAGACGTGGCGGCTGTGGGCGGCCGGCGACCGCCGCGCCGCAGCCGCGGCTATCCCGGACTCACTGGTCGACGAGCTCGTCGTGCACGGGCCGGCCCAGGCGTGCCGGGAGCACGTCGGCCGCTACGTCGAGGCGGGCGTCACCACCCCGGTGCTGGCCCTGCTTCCCTTCGGCTACGACATGGCGGCCGCAGTGCGAGAGCTCGCCCCGGCCTGAGGAGCATCTTCAGCGCTGCCGCTGCCGGATCGAGTCCAAGATCGTGCCCTGCTGGCGTTGCATGCCGGAGATCCAACGGTCGCGGTCGGCCACCCGGAAGAGCTCGTACTGGGCGGTCTCGGGGTGGGTCAGCACCAGGAACCGGCCCTCCTGGATCCCTGCGACGATGCTGTCGGCTGCCTCCTGCACGCTGATAACCGGCAGAGCCGAGACGCTTTCTCCCTCCAATGTCCCCGCGCCCGAGCGCAACAGCTCGGTGTCCACCCCCATCGGACAGATGCATGCCACGTACAGGCCGCGCTCTCCATAGGTGATCGCGAGCCACTCGGCGAACGCGACCGCGGCATGCTTGGTGACCGAGTACGGCGCGTTTCCCAGGTTGGTGAGCAGGCCGGCCGCACTAGCCGTGGTCACGAAGGCCCCGTGGCCCCGGGCAACCATCCGGGGGACTACCGCCCGGGCAGCATGCACGTGTGCCATGACGTTGACATCCCAGGTGTGCGTCCACACCTCGTCGGGCGTCTCGAGCCCTCCACCGCCGCCCACTCCGGCGTTGGCGATGAACAGGTCGATGCGCCCGAGCACTGACCAGGTCCGGTCCACGAAGGCCTCGACTTGGCCGGGGTCGACGACATCCGCCGTGATCTCGGTGGCACGCAGCCGCGGGTACTGCGCGCGCAGCTCGGCCGCGACCGTCGCGGCGGCCGGGCCGTCGTGGTCGACCAGGACCAGCGCCTCGACGCCCTCGGCGGCAAGACGCCTGGCGAGCCCCGCGCCGATCCCGCGCCCGGCGCCGGTGATGACCACGACTGCTCCCGTCAGCTCCATGCGCGAAGAGTACGGTCGGCCGCGGGATTGGGGGCTCTGGCTGCCGGTATCGGGCCGCGGGCCTACCCTGGACGGGTTGTGTCAACCGCCCCTGTGGTCGCGCCCACCACCGTGCGCACGCTGCCCGTCGACCAACCTGTCGAGCTTCTCGACCGGTTGCCGCTCGACGGGGCCCTGGCGTGGGTGCGCGGCGGCTCCGGCCTCGTCGGCTGGGGTGAGGCGGCGCGCGCCGAGTTCACCGGGAC
>Ga0075028_100000927_pt1 | contig 10501 bp, 8 predicted proteins | sample LitLauG_LLR_2014_FD_71390 | JGI IMG/M metagenome (GOLD analysis project Ga0075028, IMG submission 71390) | Freshwater sediment microbial communities from Pennsylvania, USA - Little Laurel Run_MetaG_LLR_2014 | ecosystem: Environmental > Aquatic > Freshwater > Creek > Sediment | place: USA... | reverse complement strand
GCCGGAACGTAAAAGCTGTGGATCACGTCCTGCGAGGTCATGATCAGCTTGACGTCGCGTCCGACGGGCACGTGGAGTTCGTTGATCTCGCGCTGGCCTTCTTCGTGCTGCAGCTTCCACATCCACTGCTTGGCTACGACGTAAATTTCGGTTGCCCCCCGCGGCGGCGTCCGCTCCTTGAAGTAGATGACTGCGCCCCAAACAAAAATGACCATGAAAATTCCCAGTGGAATGATGGACCAGATCAGCTCCAGCGGGGTGGAGCCTTCAATCTGCTCGGCGGGGACACCCCGTCGGCGGCGGTACCTGACCGCGAACACCACAATCAGGGTGAAGATGGTGATGCTCATCAGCGCGGACAAAGCCACCAGGAAAATAAAGAGCGCGTCTACGCTTCCGGCCGTGGTCGACGCCCGCGCGGGCCAAAGTGGAAAAGTTTCAAACATAGTCAGTTGTCAGTCGTCCGTCGTCCGTGTGGGGCGGGCGCCCCCGCCCGCCGCCGTTGATCTTGGTTTTGTTCTCTAACCCATTCATCATGCAGCATGCTCACCGTGTCTCGACCCAAAACGAATCAGAGCGGTCATTAAAATCCCGAGCGCCAGTACCGTCGCCAGTCCCGAGAGTTGCAGGACACGCGCGATGATCGCTCCGTATTTCCCCGTCGTCGGATCATAGTGATAGCAGTACAGCAGCACCTGGTCGGCCAGCGTGCCGATCTTGTTCTGCGAGGCTTGGATCAATCCCAGGCGCAAGTCCTTGGGCGCGTACTCGACGCCGTAGTAGTACTGCGCGATCTTTCCCTCCGGCGTCAAGATCGCGATGGCGGTGGCGTGCGCGAACTGGCCGGTCTTGGGATCGTACTGATATTGAAAACCTGCGGCTTTGGTTAACCCGTCGATCGATTCCTGCGGGCCAGTCAGGAAATGCCAACCATCGGCGGCGCCGGGGCGGCCGTAACGCTTCAGGAATTCGGCCTTCTTCTTGGTGGCCATATCGGGCGTTTCGCGCGGATCGAAGCTTACTGTGAGGACGTCGAATTCTTTTCCCACGTCGAACTTCAGCACTCGTAGCGCGCTCTCCAGCCCGCTCAGGACTTCGCCGCAAAGCATGGGGCACTGGTAGTACACCAGGTTCAGGATCACAGGCCGCTTGCCGAAGTAATCCCCCAGCCGGACTGGCTTGCCAGTTTCGTCGCGGAAGGCGAGATCCGGCGGAATCTGTTCGTCCAGATGCTGCTCGATGCCAACATTCTTCAGACCGGGTGGACGGACATTCGCCGGTGGCGACATCATGCCCTGGGTCATGCCCTGGCCGAAGCCAGGCAGTGACATCAGGATCGCCACAAACAGCGCGGCCAGAAGGTGTTTCGACCTTTTAGTCATGTCTGGCACTGCTCTAATCCTTTGATCCTTCCCCGCGAACCTCAGCGGCTAAAGCCGCTAGAAGTTCGAGCATCTTTCGGCACGACTGAAGTCGTGCCCTTCCCGGTCTTGGCGCGATTGACTCCTCGCACTTTCCCAACCGTCACGTCACTTTCGCGGCGCCGGCTTGGCGCTCGTATCCGACTTCGGTGCCGCTTCTTTTGCCGCGTTCACATCCGACGGCGGCACGGTCCCGGCTGGTGGCCGGGTGGGCAGGCCGCGTTGCGCCAGCAATTGCATGGCGCGGTCAATCGGAATATGGACCACTCCGGCCGACTGATCGACCCAACCGTAGCTATTCAACGTTTTCTCTTCCTGCATGCGGAAGTCGTTGATCTCCTGCCGTTCGCTGCTTTCCAGGCGCGGCTCAGGAAATTTCGAAATGTCGCCAGGCTCGACCTCGCGGGTGTTGGCAGCGGACGGCTGCACCAACGGATTCTGCGGCAATTGATGCCGGTTGTCGTAGGCGTCCAGGTAGCTGTACATGCCCCGCAAAACCAGCGCCACAAGCAGACAGAAAACGACCAGCCCGCCCAGAAAAAGGAGGATCGGTTTGGCGGTAAGATCCTCGCGCTCGAACTCCACCTCCTGGTTGTGCCCGTCGATGTGGACGTCTTCATTCATAAATCGGAATTCACCCGCTTATGACTCGTGCGCCGGCTCCAGAACCTCTACCGCAAAAACATCATAGGCGGGAACCAGCGGCATCGCACCCAAGTTGCGGAAGAAATAGGCCAGCCAAAAACCGCCCATGGCAACCGGAAGAACCACATCCAACCAAGTCACGTTGAAGGTCAGGGAAAAATTGGGTTCGATGATCCAGAACAGATCTACATAGCGCATCAGCATCAGCCATGCCGCCAGCCAGACCAGGCGCGTGACGTCGCGCTTGAACGGACGCGACAGCAATCGCACGAAGGGCACGGCAAAGTGGAACAAGACCAGAAACAGCCCCACGTAACCCCATCCGCCGTTCAGCCGCCGCATGTACCAGGTGATTTCTTCCGGCAAGTTGCCCGCCCAGATGATGAGCCACTGGGAAAACGAGAAGTAGGCCCACACCATGATGAAGGCCAGCATGAATTTCCCGTGATCGTGCACCTGCTCCGGTTTTAACAGCTCCGACATTGGCGGATAGCGATAAAGAATCCGCTCCACCACCACGGCAAAGCAAAGCGCCGAGAGCACCTGGCCGATCAGGAAAGACAGGCCAAAGATCGTAGAAATCCAGCTGGGATCGATCGACATGACCCAATCGATGACTGCAAACGTAATGGTCAGTCCGTAGAGGATGATTCCCGGGCCGCTCAGCGCCTTGAAGCGGTCACTGTTGTCGCGCATCGGAGGATGGTCCTGTTCCGCCGACCACTTGGTCAGTAGAAACGAAAGCAGGTTCCAGACGGCAAAGTAAATGACGGCCCGGATGATAAATCCATTGACCGAGAGGTAGGTCCTGGTGATTTCCTGCAAATGCTCGCGCAGGTGCTTGTCGGCGATGGTATCAAGCGGCCGCGCCCAGATGTACAACCTGGGAAGGCCGAACAGAAGGGGCACGAACAACACCGCCATCAGCGGCATACAGCGCATGGCCGCGCCCAGGATTCTGCGAATCACCATTCCCCAGGCGCCTTTGGTCAAATGCCGGAGCATGAGAATCGCCATCGATCCCAGGGTCACGCCGAGCCATGCCATGAAGGCCATCAAGTAGGCGCGGAAGAACTCTTCCGGACGAAGCCAGGCGCCTATGGCCGCGATGATTCCGAAAGCCAGGCCTACCATCAGCGAACGTTGCCGAATGGTCTTGACTACCGGCGGCACCATCAAATCCAGATTGCGCAGGGGAACCGCGCTCATTTCGGCTCCTCCTGTTTGGGCTTTGTTTCCACAACCGGCGGGGTCGCGCCCGAACCCGGTTCGCGGAATTGTGGTGGCTCGGAGGGAACCTGCTGCCCTGCGGGTAAGTCCGCCGCGGTCGCTCCCTGGCTTAATTGCAGGGCGCGGATGTAGGCCACGATGGCCCAGCGATCCCGAGGCGGGATCTGTGACGCATAGTCGGGCATGCTGCCAAAACCGTTGGTAATCACGTCAAAGAAATAGCCCAAAGGCGCTTCGCGCAAACGCACGATCTGATAGGAAGGCGGCTTGCGCGGAAAACCCCTGGATGCAATTACGCCGTTGCCATCCCCCAAACGGGAGTGACAAGGAGCGCAGTAAATGTTGTAACGCTGCTGGCCCCGAGCCAGGATTTCTTCAGTGACCGGAAATGGCATGTAGTCTCCCGGGGTTTCGCCAAATTTTCCAGTATAGAAATAGGTGTCTTCGTGCAACTGTCCGCGAGCGACGGTGCCCTCGACTGGCGGCCGGGCGGAACGCAGGTCGGTATAGAAATCACTCTCCGCAAGCGGCTTGAAGCGCGGCTGGTCGTGCATATCCTGACGGCATCCGGCGAGAACCAGCATAGCGGTGAGCAGGAGGGCCATCGCAAGCCACGTGGGGACAGCCGCCCCCGGCTGTCGAGCGGAGCGAAGCTCCGCGGTGTTGGTCGTCCTAAAAGGTTCAGGCCAGGACTGTCGAGCTTGGGCTCGACCGGACAGCCGGGGGCGGCTGTCCCCACGTGGCCCGTGGTGAGCGAGGACGCTCGCGCCCACATCGATCTTGCGATGCCTTTTAATCCGGCACCTCCGAAATCGACCGCGGCCTCAAGCCCTCGAGGAAGCGACGGACATCAAGGGAGTTGTACTTGGGATCGGAGGAGAACACGATCAGGAAAAATCTGTCCTTGGTCGCGAAGGCGAAGCGCGGCACATTGAATACGGGATGGTAGGGCATAGGCAGCCCATTCAGAGCCAGCATGCCCAGCACCGCTGAGATTCCAGCGAAGAGAATGGTCATCTCGAAGGTCACGATGACGAACGCCGGCCACGAGTGATAGGGTTTACCGCCCACATTCACCGGGTAACTCACGACCGAAATCCAGTACTGCATGAGGTAGCCAGTAAGGCCTCCGATCAAGCCTCCGATCAGCACCACCAGTGGCACTTCGTCGTGATGGAATCCGATCGCTTCCGCCAGTCCTTCCACCGGAAACGGGCTGTAGGCGTCTATCCTCTTGAAACCCGCCTCCCGCGTGCGGTTCGCCGCCTCCAGCAGAGTATGCACGGAATCAAATTCAGCCATCATTCCGTAGACCCCGGTGCGTTTCATTCCTTGACCTCCGCCTCGGGCAGCAGGGTGCGCATCTCAAAAATCGAAATCATCGGCAGCAGGCGCACAAACAGGAACATGGCGGACAGGAACAGTCCAATGGTTCCGATATACGTCATCCAGTCCCAGCGGGTTGGGTAGTACATTCCCCAGGAAGAAGTCAGGAAATCGCGGTGCAGGCTGACCACGACAATGATGAACCGCTCCAGCCACATGCCCACCAGCACCACGCCGGAAATCAGGAAAAGCCATACCGGGCTGGTGCGCAGTTTGGGAATCCACAACACCTGGGGGATCACGATGTTACAGACCAGCAGCATGTAGTAGAAGAACGAGTAAGGCCCGTGCAGACGGTTCCAGAGCAGGAAGGCGTCGTAGCGGTTCCCGCCGTACCATCCCATGAAGGCTTCGATAATGTAGCCATACGCCACGATCAATCCGGTGGCCAGCATAACTTTTGCCGAGTTCTGCAGGTGACGCTCGGTGATGAAATCTTCCAGGGCATAGACCTTGCGTATGGGGATGGCCAGCATCAGTACCATGGCGAAGCCGGAGTAAATCGCGCCGGCTACGAAGTAGGGCGGGAAGATGGTGGTGTGCCAGCCGGGAACAATACCCACAGCAAAATCAAAACTGACGACTGTGTGCACCGAGAGCACCAGCGGCGTCGCCAGTCCTGCCAGAAGCAGGTAGGCCGTCTCATAGCGGTGCCAGTGCCGCGCCGAACCGCGCCAACCCATGGCCAGGATGCCGTAGATGATCTTCTTCCAGCGCTCATCCGAACGGTCGCGCAAGGTGGCAAGATCCGGAATCAGCCCGATAAACCAGAACAACGCCGAAATCGTGGCATACGTGGAGACCGCAAACACGTCCCACACCAGCGGACTGCGGAACTGCGGCCACACCCTCATGGTGTTGGGATAGGGAAAGAGCCAGTAGGCGAGCCAGGGCCGTCCGACGTGAATCAGCGGGAAAATACCCGCGCTGGCCACCGCGAACAGCGTCATGGCCTCGGCAAAACGGTTGATGGAGTTGCGCCACGACTGTCGCAACAGCAGCAAGATGGCCGAAATCAGCGTGCCCGCGTGTCCGATTCCGATCCACCACACGAAGTTGACGATGGCAAATCCCCAGCCGATGGGAATCGTCACGCCCCAGATGCCGATGCCTTTGACAAAGAGGTAGCCCACGGCAAACAACAGCATCATGGTGAGCAGGAACATGACGCCAAAACCGACGAACCACGCGTTGGAGGTGGGGCGAGTCAGCACAATCGAGCTGATCTTGTCCGTGACCGTGCCAAATGTATGCCCGGGTTCGATGACCGGTGCGGATTTTGTTGGTTCGTCCATGGTCAATGCTGACTATTCGAACTAGTTTTTCTAACCTTCCATTTCCGGGTTCGGATTTCGAATATCGGCCAGGTACGTGGTCCGCGGCCGCGTGTTCAAGTCAGCCAGCAGGCCGTAGTTCCGCGCACCCGCTTTCAATTTCGAAACCCGGCTGTCAGGATCGTTGATGTTGCCGAAAACAATCGCGTCCGCCGGACAGGATTGCTGGCAGGCGGTCTGCAACTCGCCGTCCTGAATCTTGCGATCTTCGCGTTCGGAATCGATCCGGTGCTGGTTGATGCGCTGCACGCAGTAAGTGCATTTTTCCATCACGCCGCGGCTGCGCACACTTACATCTGGATTCCGCATCATCTTGAGCTGCGGCGTCTCCCAGTCCTGAAAGAGCAGGAAATTAAAGCGCCGCACCTTGTAAGGACAGTTGTCGGAGCAGTAGCGCGTGCCTACGCAGCGGTTGTAGACCATGTCATTCAGGCCTTCGGTGCTGTGCACGGTGGCGCCAACGGGACAGACCACCTCGCAGGGCGCATTCTCGCATTGCTGGCAGGGCACCGGCTGAAAGTAAGCCTTGGGATTGGCCCGGTCGCCCTGGTAGTAGGCATCCACCCGCAGCCAGTGCATGTGGCGGCCGATCACGGTCTGCTCCTTGCCCACGACCGGAATGTTATTTTCCGACTGGCAGGCCACGATGCAGTTGTTGCAGCCCACGCAGGCGTTCATGTCGATGGTCATGCCCCAGGCGTAAGGCTCGCTCGCGTAAGGATAGGGCTTGTATAAAGTCAGTTCCTTGGGCGGCTCTTCTTCCTTCGCGAAGTCGGGCTCCTTGCGGTACTCCTCGAGCGTCGCCGTGCGTACCAGGGGACGAGTACCCGTGGGCGTGTCCATGGTCTGGTAGCCCTGGGTAGACGCCAGCTTGTAGGTGCCGCCGGCCTTGCGAATCGTTACCCCGCTGGTGAACCAGGGCGTGGCGCTGAAGCGGAGCTGGTACATGTCGAAGCCTGCGCCTGTGCCAACCCGGCCGGCCCGGCGGCGACCGTAGCCCAGAAAGACGGTGACGGAATTGTCGGGATGGCCCACCTGAATCCAGACCGGGGCCGTGACTTTCTTCCCGTTGAGTTCGAGCTCGACCAGGTCCTCGGTCTTGATTCCCATACGCTCGGCCATGGCGGGGCCCATCAGCACCGGGTTATCCCAGGTGAGCTTGTTCATGGGCTTGGGCAGTTCCTGCAGCCAGCCGTTGTTGGAGAAGCGGCCGTCGTAGATGGAAGGATCACGGCGGAAATTAATTTCAATAGCTTTGTCATCGGCCTTCGCCGACGGCTCAGGGTTCGCGCCTTTCGCTGAAATCTGTTTCGGCGCGAACGCTGTGCCTTCAATCCAGCCATCGTGCAGCGATTTGCGCCAGAAGGTGTCAAAATCCGCGCCCGCATGCTGCGCTTTCCAGTACGCCTGCACGATATCGTGCCCGCTGGTCTGCGGCTGGCCGGACAGCATGGCCACCAACTCGCAGGCGCTCTTGCCGTCATACAGCGGCGCGATCAGCGGTTGCACAATGCTCACCGTGCCGTCACAGGCGCGCGCGTCGCCCCAGGCCTCGAGGTAATGCGCCTCGTTCACGTGCCACTGGCAGAGTTCCGCAGTCTCGTTTTGATAGAGGCCGAGGTGCACGCGAAACGGGACACTCGGGCTCTTGAGAGCATCGGCGAAACCGAAATCGGCCGGCGCATCATAGGCAGGATTTCCGCCCAGGATAACTAGCACATCCACCTTGCCGCCCCGCATATCGGCGACCAGATCTTTCAGCGACTCGGTTTGATTCACCGGGTTCGCGTCCACCGGATCGGTGTAGAAGACGGTCTTGCCGACATTGCCCAGCGCCTGGTTGATCGCGTGAACGAAAGCGTGAACCACAGGCGCTTGATGATCTCCAGCCACAACCACGCTGGAGCCACGATGGCTCTTCAGGTCCTTTACCAGCGCTTCCAGAAACTTGCGCTGACCCTCCGGAACCATCCCGGGATCAATGTCGTCGCCGAGCATCATATCCAGAGCTCTGGCAAACGATTCGAGGTCCGAAGCTCGCAGCGGCAAGCGGTGATCCGCCCTTCCCCCCGTCGAACTCGGCGTGCTCTCGACCACGTACAGCCGGCTCATGCTGCCGGAGTCGGGATTGCGCCGCTTGGCGAAATCGCGAGCGTAGCGGGTGAAGCCGGGGAAGCCCGCGTACAGGAAATCGGCGTCGAGCGAAAGAATTACGTCGGCATTCTCCAGCTTGTATTGCGTCTCCACCGGCTGGCCGAACGCCAGCTTCGCGCCTTCGAGCGCGTTGTCACGGTTCACCGGTTCATACACGTGCCACTTGGCTTGCGGATAAGCCTTGAGCAGCGAACGCAGCTGGTCGGCAAGCGTCGGCGAGGAAATGGCCGGCGTCAGGATGCGAATGCCCTCGCCCTGCAGTCCCTTCTGCACGCTCAACGGAGCGCGCAAGGCGTTCACCAGATCGCCCCAGGTGCGGACATCCCCGAGATACGTCAGGGTCTGCGAACGGTCGGGGTCGTACATGCCCAGAATCGATGCCTGGGAAAAAACATCCGTCCCGCCCAGACTTGCCGGATGCCGGTCGTTGCCTTCAACCTTGGTGGGACGATAAAGATGACTCTCCACCAGAATCGGACTGGCGTATCCGCCCAGCGTGAATGCGGTGGCAAAGAATAGCGGCCGGCCGGGAACAACTTCCTCGGGCTGCCGTACGTAAGGGACGATGGGCTCCAGCGGCTGCTTGGTGCAGGCGGTCATGCCGGCCATGGCCAGCGACGCGCCCATCAGCTTCAGGAATCCGCGACGTGAGACCGCATCCAGCCACTCGGAAGCGCCCCTGGGAAATTCGCGGTGCAGCATCTCCTGGAAATCCGGGCTGCCGGCCAGTTCCTCAAGGCTGCGCCAGTATTCCGGACCGTTAGTCCCGGCGATCTGGTTGCGAGCTGCGTCCAGATCCAGCTTGCCCTTTTTAGTAGGGCAAACCTCTTCGCGGTGCGCCTTGGCGTTTTGCTTTTCTTCCTTCATACACAAGTCTTGCTAATGGAGGCCTGGCGTCCCGCCCGGCTTGACGGGCGAGACGCCCGTCTCTCCATCAAACTCTTTACCGATGGCACGTCGAACAGCTGGTGATGTCAGTTACCGAACGCAACTTGTACTTCTTTACCAGGTCGGTTCCGAGCGAAATCTGGTCGGTATATTGTTTTCCGTCCACCTCCACCGGCTTGCCTCCCGAAGGTTCCTCGTATCGCATGTTGAAAACCTGATCCCGAGGCCGAAGATATTTCTCCGGCGCGCGATGGCAGTCCAGGCACCACTCCATCTGCAGCGAAGCCTGGCTATACATCAACGGCATACGGTCCACCGGGCCGTGGCAGGTGTTACAGCCTACGCCCTTGTTGATGTGAATGCTGTGATTAAAATAGGCGAAATCCGGAAGGTCATTGACCCGGGTCCAGACCAGCGACTTGCCACTCTTGTAGCTTTCACGAACCGGTTCCAGCAGGGCCGCGTTGGTCCAAATCTGCGCGTGGCAGTTCATGCAGGTCTTGGTGGGCGGGATGCCGGCAAAGCTGGAAGTTTCGACCGAGGTGTGACAGTAGCGGCAGTCGATCCCCAATCCCGCCACGTGGTGCTGATGGCTGAACGGAACCGGCTGCGAACGGCGCACGCCCGCATAGGTCACATAGGGAGACCGCTGAATCTCCGCCGCAGCCCAGAACAACGCCGCCACCACAAACACGGCGCCATAGATCGTCGCCCGGGAAAGTGTGTTCGTGCTGCGATGAAAAATCTGCATCGAAAGGACGTCCCGTGCCGCGGGAACTCAAAAATCAGGTTCCCGGTTCGTGCAGCGTTGTACTAACCGTCACAGACCGAAGTCGTAGCCAGCAAGAAAACTCTGGATTATAGCAGCAGGGATGTTATGAACGCACGGAAGCGTTCAACATTTAATCTGGGGTTAATTTTCTGGTTAAAATTTGAACGTTAGAGTTTGGACTCTGAGCCGGGCCGCCCTACTTCAGGTTCATCACCAGCAACTTGGGTTCGGTCATTTCCTCGATGGCGTAACGCAAACCTTCACGCCCCAGGCCGGAATCCTTGATCCCGCCATAGGGCATGTGATCGATGCGAAACGCGGGCACATCGCCCGCCACCAGGCCGCCCACTTCCAATTCTTCGTAAGCGTTGAAGATCAGTTTCGCGTCGCGGGTAAAAAGGCCCGCCTGCAATCCGTACGGGGAATTGTTGACCTGCTTCAGAGCCTGGTTGAAATCGTCGTAAGATTCGACGGTCACCACCGGGGCAAATATCTCCTGGCAGTTCACCTTCATTTCAGGGCGGGTGCCGGTAAGAACTGTCGGTTCCAGCATCGTTCCCTGACGCTGTCCGCCACAGAGCAGGCGAGCGCCGCCGCGAACCGCTTCCTGGATCCAGTCGCTGGCCCGAACCGCATCACTTTCGCGGATCAGCGGCCCCACATCGCTGGAC
>Ga0075028_100000926_pt1 | contig 10503 bp, 13 predicted proteins | sample LitLauG_LLR_2014_FD_71390 | JGI IMG/M metagenome (GOLD analysis project Ga0075028, IMG submission 71390) | Freshwater sediment microbial communities from Pennsylvania, USA - Little Laurel Run_MetaG_LLR_2014 | ecosystem: Environmental > Aquatic > Freshwater > Creek > Sediment | place: USA... | reverse complement strand
GGTCAGCCCAGGGGCCTTCTCAAAATCGTCGCCCGCTTGCGTGAGGATTTTTACGTGGTCTCTAAATTCCTCGTAGGTGAATTTGAGTTTTTTCGCCTCGTACTGACCGCCCGACCTCCGACTCAGGAAGATGACCGTTGTCGGAGTGGACAGAATGTAGGCGTGCGCTATGGACTCCCGCTTCACCTCGTTGCGAATTGTGTTGAGCGGACCCAGGAGTTGTCTCTTGTTCGCATGGTCGGCTTCTTTTGATCAGATCAGCGAGCAGCCTGAACTTTGGACCGGACATCATCCCCGCCGTCATCAGGTGGGTCTGCTCCGGGGTCAGTTTCATAAATCGGCCGATTGCGATGTCGGTGCTCACGTCAACCGAGCACCACGCTCCGTGAAACTTTCCCAGCAGGACGAGAAACTCAGGCGTGAAGATGAGATGCTTTGGAGCTTCATCCATGACTAGCTATCTCACAATCCAACGCGCCTTGAAATCCGTCATCGCCTGCTCGCGGCTCGGCCCGTAGCCGCTATCATACATGGTGTTCGGCTCGCGGGTGAGGATCACCCAGAACCAGCGGCGATCTTCCGGTGCGGCGTGTGTCCACATGATGCGACCGATGTTGCGACCTTCGTCATCGAGCACGTCAAAATCGTCGTCGCGCCAATCGCCGCCGGGGCGAAACACTGATGTGCGTCGGAGAAGCATCGACGCCGATCTACCTCAGGCGCGGTCTTACTTCGTCTGGAAGAGGACCGAGTTGCTCGGCGTCAACGTGGCCGTTGAAGATGACGTCACGACCGTTCTTGGAAGTTTATTGACCGGGTTCGACGGCTCTTTGTCCTGTCCGTGTGGAAGCCACGTCGGGTCCGGTCTGCTGCACAGTTCAACCCGGCAGTTTTGCTCACTGCCGTAGTGCCTGCCCTCCGCTAAAATTCCGCCGATGGTTATGACGCCGATACCGGCGACGCCGCCGACAAAGATCCGCGATGCGAGATTGTTGTCGCTGCTGCTGGGCAGTGTCGATGAAGGTGATGTTGCCACTGAAATTCTCCTGCTTGGCAATTTGGTCGTGTCGCTCGAAAAGAGCGAGAATCGGTCGTATAGACCCTTGTAGTACAAAACGGGAACAACATCAATGGAAAGCTCGCCATCCTTGTCTCAAAAAGACATTAGTTCAGCATTAGCTGAACTGGTTCTGTTCTTTAGAAATAATAACGAAATCAAATACTTAAATAGGTTTCTGGCCTTAATGCTTTATTAAGTGTGATGCCAAGCTTAGCCAATTGCCGTCCAGCTGCCGTCCGGATTGCGGCAGGCGGTGCCGCGCGTGGTCTGTGGGCGGCCGTCAATATAGACAGTATGGGTATAAGAGCGGCAATTGCGCCCGGCCTGTTGGTACTGGGGGCCAGGAACCACCGTCCCGTAGCGACCGGAGTCCGGATTCTTCCAGGACACCGGGGCGCCGGATTGGCCTTTCTCGAGCGCATCCATTTGCGCGGCATAGGCCCGCTCTTTGTCCTCGTCATCGAGAGCCGCGCCGATGCGGTTGCCGATCAGGCCGCCCAGGGCGCCGCCGATCGCCGCGCCGGCAATGCGATTTCCTGTGCCGCCACCGGCGACTGCGGCACCGACCACCGCACCGGCGCCAGCGCCGGCCATGGTCCCGGCAGTTTCTCTTGGTCCCGGCCCGGTTCCCGCCGCCGGTGCCGGGCCTGGTTCCGGTCGATCCCTCATCCAATCCGAGCCGGAGGCGCAGGCAGCGAGCGCGAGACCGATGATCACGACAATGGCGGATTTCGGCGCGAACATATCGACCCCCGGGAAACGTGGAAAGACGAACTCGGCAAATGCAAGAATAATCAGTGTATCGGGACGGGAGAATTAGGGCAAAACTCCGGCGGAGCATAAGGTGCACAGGTGCAAGTTATGCCGCCGGCAGAACCAATTCTGCGCGCAGCCCGCCAAGTGGCGCCGTGCCGAGCGTTAGGCCGCCCCCATAAAGTGCCGCCAGTTCCACGACAATCGACAGTCCCAGACCAGAACCAGGCTTTGTCTCGTCCAGTCGTTGTCCGCGCTTCGCCACTTGTTCGCGCTCGGACGGCGACAGCCCGCGGCCATCGTCATCAACAATGATACGCACAACCTGACGGGCGCTGATCTGGTCGGGCCGTTCCCGCACGACCTCGATCACCACGCGCGACGATGCCCATTTACAGGCATTGTCAACGAGGTTCCCCATCATCTCTTCAAGGTCCGGACGTTCGCCGTGGAATTGAGCCTTGTCGTCAGCGTGTACGTCGATGATGAGATTCTTGTCGCGGTGAATCTTTTCCATGGTGCGGGCGAGCGCAGTCACGACAGGCGCGACCTCTGCAACCGAGCCGACAACCGTGAGGCGGGCGGCGAGACGGGCTCGCTCAAGATGACGCGCCACCTGATCGCGCATGATATCAGCTTGTTCGAGCACTTTTTGCGCAAACGGCTCGGCACCGCGTGCCGCGGCTTCGTTGACCATTACAGAGAGCGGCGTCTTCAACGCATGGGCAAGGTTGCCGACGTGCGTGCGTGCGCGCTCTACGATTTCTTTGTTGGCCTCGATCAAAGCATTGGTTTCACGCGCGAGCGGGGCGATCTCTTCCGGGAATTTTCCGGTTAGGCGCTCCGCGCTGCCCGAGCGGATAGCTGCAAGGCCATCGGTGATGCGTTTGAGCGGCGCCAGACCGAAACGAACCTGAAACGTGGTGGTGAGCAGCAATACCGCCGCGAGTATGGAAAATGTGATGATCAGCGCTTGATCGAACGAGCGCGTTTCCTCGGTGATTTCGGCCGCGTCACCAGCCACGGCAACGAGATAGTGACCTTCGTCGCCGAGATCAATATTGCGCTCGACGAGCCGGAGCCGTTGGTCTTCGGGCCCGGACACATAACCTTCGCGTGAACCATCGGGACCCGCGGCAATGCCGAAGTCCTGCAAATGCGGCAGACCACCGTCCCACAGCGAGCGCGAAGCGCGGACTTCAGTTTTTCCGGGATCGAGACGCGTGACTTGCCAGTACCAGCCGGACAAAGGCAGCTCAAACAGTGGTTCGCCGAGTGACTGTGGAAATTTTTCGCCACCTTCATCCGGTGAGGCGACGTCGGCCACCAGCGTACGCAGATAGACGCCGAGGCGGCGATCGAAAGCGCGTTCGACAGCCTGACGATAGAGCGATGACAGCACAACACCGGTGATGAGAAGTATGATCACCGCCCAGGCGGTGGCCGAAAGGAAAAGACGAAGCGCGAGAGAGTTAGCACGCATCCCATCAACGTACATCGGGTGGCGTCAGCAAATAGCCGAGGCCGCGCACGGTCTGAATGATTTCGACGCCCAGCTTCTTGCGGATTCGCCCGACGAACACCTCAACGGTGTTCGAGTCGCGATCAAAGTCCTGGTCGTAGAGATGCTCAACCAGCTCGGTGCGCGAGACCACGCGGCCAGTGTGATGCATTAAATAAGCGAGGAGCCGGTATTCGTGACTTGTGAGTTTGACCGGGTTGCCGTTAACGGAGACGCGGCCGGTTCGGGTGTCGAGCCGCACAGGTCCACAATTGAACTCGCTTTTGGCGTGGCCAGCAGACCGCCGCAAAAGCGCCCGCACACGTGCGAGTACTTCCTCGAGATGGAATGGCTTAGCGACATAATCGTCGGCTCCCGCATCAAAGCCCTGCACCTTGTCGCTCCAACGGTCGCGCGCCGTAAGCATGAGCACCGGCATGGCTCGGCCACTGCGGCGCCAGGCTTCAAGGACTGAGATGCCATCCATTTTCGGCAAGCCGATATCAAGAATGACAGCGTCGTAAGGCTCGGACTCCCCGAGAAAGTGACCTTCCTCGCCGTCGAACGCGCGGTCGACGACATAACCGGCGTCGGTCAGCGCAGTAGCAAGTTGACGATTGAGATCGGGATCGTCCTCGATCACGAGGAGGCGCAAGACATTATACTCCACTCAAGGGCCGGCATGAAACTCGCCACTCACGGCATCAATGGTTGCGTCGACCACTTTGCCACTACGACCAAGCAGAGTCAGCACATAGACGAGTTTCTCGTCGTGCCGGCACAGGCGTGCCCGCACCACTTCGGAGTGTTTGCGGTACTGGCGGAGCGATTTGATGGCCTGGCCGAGCGAAATCACACGATTGGCATCGACCGCGGCGCGTTGTTCGGCCTTGGTGAGACAGGAGTCGTGGCGGAGAGCGTCGGCAGCGACGGCCGGGAGACCGATGGCGCCGAGCAATAGGCCGAGCAACAGGATGGCCGGGAAGAGTCGGGGAACCGGCATGGGAGGGGTGTTAACGGCGCGCCGGTGAACGCTTGATGAACGCCCAGGATTAAACAGCTCCAAAAAGCTGTTCCCGCTAGCTATCGAAGCCCTCGAACGACGCAAAAGCGTCGACAGGTTCGCGCGGAGAGCGCCAGGAATTGATTGGGGCGGCCGCATCTTCGTACCCGATGGCCATGCCCGAATAGATCATCAAATTGTCGGGAAGTCGCAGAAATACACGCACTGTGCGGTGGAAAGAGACCCATGCCTGTTGCGGACAGGTATGCAGTCCGAATCCGCGTGCCAGCAAGGCAACAGTTTGAAGATAACCGCCGATATCGGCCCATTGCGCAGGTCCGTGAGCTTTTTCGCGGGCAAAAAACAGGGCGACCGGTGCGCCAAAAAATTGATAGTTACGAGAATACTGCTTGTAGCGCGACAACTTGTCTTCACGCGACACTTTGATCGACCGATAGAGCAACTCACCAACAGTGAAACGACGCGCTCGATAGGGCTCGGTCAACGGTTCGGGATAGATCGTGTAGTCGGGGCCCTCACCTTTCGGCAGATCTGTCGCCATGCGCGGTGCCTGCAGCGCTTTGAGCTCTTCAACGCGCTGACCGGCGATGGCATAGACACGCCATGGCTGCATGTTGCCGGCGGATGGTGCCCGCGTCGCGCGCTCGACAATCTCTCGAACGATTTTTTCGGGGACCGGTGTCGGTAAAAATGCGCGACACGAGTATCGTGAGGCGACGGCTTCAAGGACGTCCATAGGTGGGCTCCGCGAGGTTCATCACAGTGTGAACAGCGGAACCCGACGTGCCAAGACCTTCTTGCTGCTATGTCGGTGGTTTTTCTTGTCGGTGAGGGATCAAAGGGACGGAGGATGTCTTCGGTCGATCTTCGTTCTCAACCCGCGGGAAATATCTCAGAATCGATTGCTCTAACAATGTGCAGATATCTTCAGCCATATCCGACTCAACGGGCCTCTCAGCGGATGCCGCAGATGTTGGAGCGTCCATCACATCTCCTGTGGATGTAGCTTGTGTCATACTGCCCCCCGCTTGAACCATGTCGCCTGTTATCAATGAGTCGCGTCACGAGAGTGCAGTAACACTGCACCATGCGGCACGAATTGGAAAACATTAGCGAGGAGGTATTACGGTCCAGCGAAGATGTCAGCGTGTGTTGGTGGAAATACTTGGCGGCATTGGGCCAGACTCAATAAGCCGGAATGACAGCGCGCGAGAGCCTCGGCGTAGCATTGTCATGCGATCAAACTTGGATACGCGAATTTAGTTTCCGTGACCGGCCGTCGTCTTGGCGTCTTGACCGCGGTTCGTCGCTTGGCCGTCTGTATGAAGCGGAAGCGGCTTGCTACGTGGTCCAGCGGGTTGCTGCGCGACAGTTACAGGATGCGACAAATCCTGTGCACGCGGGTTCCGCGGCGGCAACGGGATCTCATCCGGTCCGTCCCAGGCCAGAAGTCCAGCGAGTTCCTGACACGGCGCAAGCTGCGGCAACTTCACCGCCGGGCTACCGGCTTGGGCGATGATCCACGTCTCCGCAGGCCAACTGGTGATCATCTTGACGTAGTCTTGCGTCTCTTGCGGAAGTTGGCCCTTGTTTGCAAGCCAATCCTGGATGCGCTTCGGTCCCGCATTGTAGGCGGCGGCAGCGAGGCCAAGATTGCCGAACTTCTGGGACAGATCGCGCAACAAGCGCGCCGACGCCGGTATCGCTTGCACCGGATCGAACGGATTATCGAGGCCTCTATCCGTGGCGGTCTCCGGCATGAATTGCGCAATGCCCAGCGCGCCGGCCGAGCTGATAACATAGGGTTTGAAACTGCTTTCCCGATACAGCAGACGAATAAAGAAATGCGGAGGCAGATCATTGCTGCGCGCCGCTTCGGCGATTGCGTCGCAGACTTCCTCGCGCGAGCGATAGACGATTGGTTTAAGAAGGGGGCGAAGCGGCGCTAGTGGCAATACGACGGGCTCATAGCCTGGCGGCAGGCTTGCACTGATGTTTCCCGGCGGAACCTCATGTCGCGATGCGAGCGTGAGCCAACACCCGACAAAGGCAACCATGATGCCGGCGGCAATGTCGCCGAAGAGGCCGAAGCCCGTTCGTCGGACCATCGTGCCAACCAGCCAGCCAAACATGAGCCCGAGCAGCAGGCTGATGAAAAAAATACTTTCGCCCGAAAAGTACATCGATTCCTGCCCCGATTGGGTGGGAGATGATGGCGCGTTGGCGTGACAAATGTGAGGCAGAGGGCACTTATGGACCACGGCCGGCTGCCGGATGTCATGGGCACCGTGGGCCCACAAATTGGCCTCGTTGGCGGGCACGGGATCGAACCGGGGCGCCTTTGCGTTCAGACAGAGTTCAGCGACTCCCACCAAGGTTTGCGCCGCGTCGGTTCGCGGCATTGTTCCTGCTAGCCTGATACTGAGCTATTTGGCTGTTCTCAGCCTCGATTTATGCTGCCGATCCCTCTCCGCTTGTCTGCCTGAAGGAGGCTGAACAAATCTCACATAAGGCAATTCCGCTCGGGCTCACCAAGCCGAGGTCGTGCGCGCGACTTTCCCGCCGTAATGGCAACTTGGCTTATGTGCTGACCATGCTTGCCCTGTCGGGAAAAGCGACCAGCGCGGAAAGTCAATGCATCCAACGGCGAGATTGCTACCAGCCGACGAGCGGAGCACTTTCACGCCCATCGAAGACGCAACGCTATTGTGTCTTGATGATACGATAAAGTTGAAAACGGTCACCGTCGGCTACAAGGCGCAGGCGCGCAGGATCCGGATTGGGCGCGTCGTCTTCCGTGAAAAGAATGTAGATGTAGTCAAACTTTGTCCAATTGAGCCAGAAGGCGGGCATGTCCGACAATGGGTGCTCGGCCGCGAGAATAAGTTGCGCCGTCGAAGGTGGCGTCCCATCGTGGATGTCGGCGTAATCACGATAGTCTGAACGAACATGTATCACTTGCTTTCCGTCGACGCTAAACAAGGTCGTAACCAGCGCTGACCGCTCGATTGTAGCGATACAGGCCGCATGGACGAGACCGAGATCGCGTACGTCATCTCCTGATGAGGCGTTCGCATATGCCACAAAAATTTTTGAGCCCGGCGTGATCCGGCGTACCGAGGCCCGGAACTCGCTGGTCGAATCCGATAACTGCGACCAATTGTAGTCGATTTCTAGTAACCGGCCCGCGATAAGAACAATAAGGATGCTCAAAAAGCCACGTCGTACAAGGCGGCGCCGCGCATCCAGGTTGCCACACGCAAAAAGCATGAACGCTACACCTAGCGGTAACCGCTGATCAGCCATGTAGCTATCAAACATTACGCGCGGCAGCGCAAAATAAACCACGCCTCCGACAACAAGCAGTACCAATGCCAGCGGGTGAAACTGCAGAACACGGTGGCGGATTGCCCAGATCGCGCCCCCGACCAAGACTATGATCAACGCAAAGGCGGCGATATCGGAATAGTTGGCAACTATGTAAATCAATCCGTCGAGTTTGCCACGTTGCTCCCAAGAGTTGGCGGCAACGAGCTGCATCGTCGGACTGGCGTATAGCAGCGGCGCGACGATGAGGAACGGCACACCGCTGAGAAAAAAAACCATGAGCCTGCGAGGCCACGGATGTGATCGTTGCTCCCAGAGCCGCAAAACTTCGAATGAAAATAGACCAATCCCGTAAACCCCGAGGGCCGAGAGATGGCAAAAAAAGAGCACGACAATAGAGACCGTCGACAAAGCGTATCTTATTGGCCATGCACGTTCGCGCACGGAAATCCAACCGGCCAGCGCCCAAATCGCGACACCAATCCCGAAAATGTAATTCATCAGTCCGACGAGAAAGACATAGTTGTAGAGCAGCGGGATCGCGACCAACGGCAGTACGGAAAATCTACCTACCAGCACCCTGTTGAGCATCAGGATGCCTGAAATGATGAGTACAAACATGGACACGAGAAATACTTGTCCAGCGAGATAGACATTCACAATGCGTGCCAGCGGCGGCACGACAATATCCATCGCCAAATTAGGTATCACCTGCCAATTTAATTCGTAGAACGTCGCAAGCTGACGATTGTTGGATAAATCCGCGATCACCTGCATCCGCGCCAGGTGATTAATATAATCCGAGAGAGGTGGCAGCGGATGCGTCCAAATCGGTATCGATATCAGTAGCGTGAGCGCGATAAATAGCGCCATAATTTGTGAGACGGAAAAATCACCCGGGTGGGACCGCTGAGGCTGGACTTTCGAGGTGGTTGGTTGAGTTTTCCAAAGCATATGCACTTATTATCACAGTGATTGATTGTGCAAACCAGCAATGAATGTCTCGCAATTTCGCCGTGAACCTTGCACTTGCAGTATCGCAATCTGCTATGCTTTGAGCCATAACTCGCGTGGAACTCCGGGGATAGATAGGTGCGCCGGCGAGATTTTATCAAAATCGTTGCTGGCTCGGCGGTAGCATGGCCGCTGTTGCCACCGACGCCGCAGGCGGAGCAATATCCTGATCATCCTGTAAAGGTGGTTGTTGGCTATGCAGCCGGTGGCGGGCCTGACGTCCAAGCGCGCACGGTAGCGCAGCAACTTAGCCTCAATCTCGGGCAACAGTTCTTCGTTGAAAATCGACTTGGAGCCAACGGAACTATTGCTGCCCGTTCGGTAGTGCAATCAAAACCGGATGGATACACGCTGCTATTTTCCTCGAATGGAATTGCTCCTACACCGTATATTTACAAAAACCTTGGCTACGACGTCTTCACCGACCTCACGCCTATAGCGACCATCGGCATTCTCGACGGCTTGTTCATGCTTGTCGACTCAAAATCGCCGTACGAGACGGTGCAGCAATTCATCGATCACGCGAAAAAAGATCACGCCGTATATGGATCTCCGGGCGTGGGCAACGGCCTGCATCTTGCTGCCGAGATCTTCAGCAAAAAAGCAGGGATCAAAATGCAGCACATCCCCTACAAAGGGGCATCGGAAGTTATGACCGGCATGCTCAGCGGTAGCGTCGAAGTCATGTTTGTAACACCGCCGTCCGTAATGGGATTGATCGCGGAAGGGCGTGTACGCGCACTCGCATTTACCGGCAGCAAGCCATTCCCGACATTTCCCAATGTGCCGCTCATGAAAGACGTTCTGCCGGGTTTCGAGCCCATAGGCTCCTGGGGCATGTTCTTCGCGCCGGCCAAAACGCCGCCAGAGATTGTCGAAAAATTGAATGCGGCGGTCCAGGCGGCGATACAGATGCCGGCCGTGGCATCCATCATGCAACGCGACGGCTACATTCCGGACAATCGAAACGTCTCTGAGACCGCGGCATATTTCCACCGGGAAGTCGAGCTAATGGGCGACGCGGTGAAGGCAGCGGGTATTGAGCCCAACTGATGCGGTCTATCCGACGGCATACGGTTCGTCAGCACTGATCGGACAGGAGACGAACCATCAGTCGATCACTGGTATTCAGCAACCGAAGTCGGAAGTCGCACCTACGCTACGATGAGGGCGAAATCGCGCGACAGGCGCACGTCGCTCCAGCCACCAGCCCGCGATGCGCACTTGCGTATTTTCGACGGAAGCTTCTGATGGAAATTGCTCTTCTTCCAACGTCGCCCACGAACGACCAACTGACGGTGTATCAAGTCCTGGACGATCTCGGAAAGCTGGGCCACATCTGGCGCGAGATCGCTGAGGCCAGTGCCAACGAGCAAGCGGTCATCGATGACATCCTGAGCGGACAGTATGTGCGTCCGCTGCGCGTTGTGGCGTTCAATACGGATGATGGCTGGTCGCGAGATGTGACGTGTGAGATTGCTGCAAAGTTGCTCGATGCCGTCGGCACGCAAGGGCGCTCGCTCGGGACATCGGCATGGGAATTTATTGAGCGAGCGACTGCTGCAGCAACGCATTGAAATTGGGCTGCTCACAACTCCCCGCGGGAAAGGTGCTGTCCGGGAGATAGATAAACGGCAGACCATCATGGATCATGCCCGGACATGACGCCGATGTGTCGCGATATCCGCTACTTGCCGGCACCGCCGAATAGGAGCAATTTTGGGTCGTCAAACAAATTAGTTTGGGATTTGTACTGAGGTGGGGAGGATGGCTTACATGAACAGTCCATTCATTATTGTCGCAGCAGTTACGCTAATGCTGCCC
>Ga0075028_100000923_pt1 | contig 10534 bp, 5 predicted proteins | sample LitLauG_LLR_2014_FD_71390 | JGI IMG/M metagenome (GOLD analysis project Ga0075028, IMG submission 71390) | Freshwater sediment microbial communities from Pennsylvania, USA - Little Laurel Run_MetaG_LLR_2014 | ecosystem: Environmental > Aquatic > Freshwater > Creek > Sediment | place: USA... | reverse complement strand
GTTCCAGTACTGAAATATTGCTGTGGGCTGACGGCGCATCGTTCTTGACGCCTTTTTTCAGCGTATCCACGGCGTCCTGAACGTCCACTCCGGCATACGCGGGCTTGCCGTTGGTGGGTGCGGTACCGGTCTTGCGGGTTTCATTAAAGAATCTGCTCATGATTTCCTTGTTTCTTGCCGATCTGGAGTGCCCGGGGCTCCCCTTAGGATTTTCCACCACCAGAAACAACCTGCAGCGCAGCCGATAGCGGATCTGGCATTTCCATCTTGTCGTCTGAAAGAGTGAGACCATCCACCGCTTCAAGAATCAGGTCTGGCGTAATACGTTTGGTCTTGCGTTGAAAGCCCGCGGCCAGAGCGCGGTCACACAAAAGATTGATCAGGCGCGGCGTGCCTTTGGTACGGCGAAACACGTCTTCCAGCGCCGGCGCGGTGAACGGATTTTCGCCGGTCAGCCCCGCCACATGCAGGCGTTCGGCGATGTATGCGCGTACTTCCGGCAAAGTGAGCGTACGCAGCTTTGACACCACGGCCACGCGTCCGCGCAGCGCGGCAAATTGCGGTTTCATCAGCAACGGCACCAGTTCAGGCTGTCCGCAGAGAATGATCTGCAACACCGGCACGGGATAGTTATCCAGGTTCAGTAGCAGGCGGACTTCTTCAATCAATTCCGGAGAAAGCAGGTGGGCTTCGTCAATGATCACCAGTACGGCGCCGCCGGAGCGGTGCGATTCCATCAGCAACTGGTGTACGGCCCGCAGACGCGCCGGCTTGCTGGTGCCGGTTACGGAAAGCTCCAGTTCGTCCATCAGCGACTCATGCAGTTCTTCCGGAGTCAGCGTGGGATTTACGATGAACGCGGAACGTATGACCGGATGCGGTCCCGCTTCGTGCAGAAGAATGTGCTGCAGGCAATAGAGCAGCGTGGTTTTTCCCGTACCGATGGGGCCCACGGACACCTGAAGTCCCTTGCGCTGGGAAATACCTTCCAGCATGGCGCGCAGGGTATTGCGATGCGGCTCCGCCAGATGAAGAAACCGGGGATCAGGAGTGAGCCGGAAAGGCTCCTGGGTGAGTCCGTAAAAAGCTGAATACATTTTCGCCTTCGTGTCCGCTTGGGGTGTGGTCTGGCTGTGGTTTCCCACAGCCAGGCACTGGATTCTCTACGAAGGTGAAAAGTGCAACTATCTTTCCAATTGCCCCTCTCTGGTCCCATTAGAATCATGGAGATAGAGAGGGTGTTCTCTAGGGCATTTACGGAAGTGCAAAACCATGCACATTCTTACCATTAACTTCCGGTAAAGCTCTGGCGGAACCGCCGTCCAGCCGAACTGCTTACCGCCCACGAGCTAGCCGACTTTGGCCAATTGCTTGAGTGCAGAAGCCCTTCTGCCTACGCTCACGTACATGAGTCCATGGGCTTCCATTTCTTCCAGCGAATACAGGTTGCGACCGTCGAGCACAATGGGATAGCGGAGCTGCTTGCGGATCTGGCTCAGATCGAGTGAGGCAAATTCGTCCCAGTCGGTGAGGATCAGCAAAGCGTCAGCGCCTTCAGCGGCCTGGGAGATGCTTTCCGCGAACTTGATGCGTGTACCCAAAGCTTCTTGCGCGCGCGTCATGGCGGCTGGATCGTAGGCGGTCACGCAGGCGCCTTCGGCGACGAGCTCTTCCACCAAAGCGATTGCCGGCGATTCGCGAATATCATCGGTGCGGCCCTTGAAGGCCAGTCCGAGTACGCCCAGCTTTTTGCCTTTCAGCGTCCACAGGGCAGTGCGGATTTTCTTCATGAACCGCTGGCGCTGGGTCTCATTGATTTTCATCACTTCGTCCAGCAAGCCGAACTCGTATCCGCATTCCAGGGCCACGGCGCGGAAAGCCGCCACGTCCTTGGGGAAGCAGGATCCGCCGTAGCCGATGCCGGCGCGCAGGAAGCGTGGTCCGATGCGGGAATCACTGCCTACGCCTTCAGCCACCTGTTCAATGTCCGCGCCAACTTCTTCGCAGATGTTGGCTACCGCGTTGATGAACGAGATCTTCATGGCCAAAAACGCATTCGACGCGTGCTTGATCAGCTCCGCGCTCTTGGCCGTGGTGACGATCATGGGCGGCGGGCCGGTGATGCCGTCAGGTTCAGGGATCTTATCCAGGCTGCCGTAGTAGCTTCCGCTGGTGAGCGGAGAGTAGAGGTCGCGCAGGATCTTGGCGGCGCGCGGTGTATCCGCGCCCACCACAATGCGGTCCGGATAAAGGAAATCGGTGACCGCCGTGCCTTCGCGTAAAAACTCAGGATTGGAAACCACGTCAAACTCGCACTCCGCCTGCGCGGTAAGCAGCATCACGCGGCGGATCCAGTTGCTGGTATAAACCGGGACCGTGCTTTTTTCGACGATGACTTTGTAGCCATTGATATTCTGGGCGATTTCTCGCGCCACGGATTCCACATAAGAAAGATCGGCTTCGCCGTTGTCCTTGGGCGGCGTGCCCACGGCAACAAAAATAATGGAACAGGATTGAACAGCCTCTGCCAAAGAACCAGAAAAATGCAAACGATGATTACGATGACGCTCCAGCAATTCCGGCAGGAACTGCTCATGAATAGGTACTTCTCCGCGGTTCAACGCCGCGACACGTTCCAGATCGTTGTCCACACAAACCACGGAATAGCCCAGTTCGGCAAAGCAGGCAGCCGCTACCAGTCCAACGTATCCAGAACCTACTACTGCAATTTTGTTCACCTTCATCCTCCGCAGGGGACGTTCTGAGTGTGGTTCACATACTCAGTCATACGAGTGCTAAAAAAGAACTTCAAATTATCATATGCAAGTTGACTACCAAGTGCTGTACTGCTTAGTTAATATAAATAAAAGGGTTAGCCTTATGATAGCGGGGCAAACCGACACATGAACCGGCCCAAAACGGAACAGTGTGCAAGCATTTGCAGAATGTGGGGCAACGTCTGTCCTGTAACTTCAGCTGGCACTCAAACTGCTTCACTTTAGGATGATAAACGGTGATCTGATGGCTATGTGGCTTTAAACCTTAAGTCGCCGTAAAAGTTTCGTAAATAGGATGGGAGGATGGAAAATTGAGCGTAAGCGGGAAAATGCGCGTGCTGGTGACGGGCGGAGCCGGCTTCCTTGGTTCCCATTTGTGTGACCGGCTGGTGGCGGAAGGCTCGTCAGTGGTGTGCGTGGATAACCTCATCACCGGACGGATGGCCAACCTTGTCCAACTTTCCCGCGAGCCACGCTTTGAATTTAAAGAGGCTGACGTCTCAGAGCCGTTTGATGTGGGCGCCGTCAATTTTGTTTTTGACCTGGCTTCTCCGGCCAGCCCCGTGGACTACATGGAACACGGCATTGAAACGCTCAAAGCGGGAAGCTACGGTACCGTGAACGCTCTGGAAATCGCCCACAAACATGGCGCGGGGTTTCTGCTGGCCTCCACCAGCGAGTGTTACGGTGATCCGGAACAACATCCGCAGAAGGAAACCTACTGGGGCAACGTGAACCCCATCGGCCCGCGCTCCGTCTATGATGAATCCAAGCGTTTTGCTGAAGCCATGACCATGGCCTACCACCGTTACCGCCAGGTGGACACGCACATTGTGCGCATCTTCAATACTTACGGTCCGCGGCTGCAGTTGAATGACGGCCGCGTAATCTCCAACTTCATGAAGCAGGCCCTGCGCGGTGACGACCTGACCGTATACGGTGACGGCAGCCAGACTCGCAGTTTCTGCTACGTGAGCGATGAAGTGGATGGACTGGTGCGGCTTTCACGTTCCGCGGAGCACCCGCCGGTGAACATCGGCAATCCGGTGGAATTCACCATGCTGCAGTGCGCGCAGGAAGTGCTGGCAGTTACCGGATCGCACAGCAAGATTTCTTTTGCGCCGCTGCCGGAAGACGATCCGAAGCAGCGCCGTCCGGACATCACCAAGGCCCAAGCGCTGCTCGGCTGGGAACCCAAGACGCCGCTGCGCGAAGGCCTGCGACTTTCGCTCGACTACTTTGCCAAAGCGGTGGCCGATGAACGCGCGGCAGGTGCCAAGTAGAAAATCTCGAGGCAACTTTTCGGTGCAGTAGACGCGTTGCAGCAAGGTTGCGCCGAAAATTTTGACGGAGTCTGGCACCGTGTAAGCAACCGCAGCAACAATTTGTTGGCGCAACAAATTGCCAGAACGAATGCAACTCTCCCGAACGAATGTGCAATTCGTTTTCCTTGCTCACATCTGTTCGCTTCCCGCACGTGATCGCGTGCATCAGTGTTATCCCCTAGACGCGCCTCCAACTCTTTTCTCCACATAGAGATACAGCTCACGATCTGCGACGCTTCGTCCTCAGCGTGATTTTCCCGTTTCGGCATCAGGCTTGCACTTGTCGACGGCAGGTAAGCCCCAGGTCGTCGTGTGCAAGGCATTGCGACGGGTGAGCTACTTGCGAAATTTTCCCCCGTAAAAGCGCAGGGAATCTCTCGCCGCAGCTGTCGCAAAGTTTTTTGGAACGCGCCGTTTCAGGTCAATTGGAGCTGGAGGGAAGGGAAAACCATGAGGTCGCAGATTTTACGTTTGGCCATTTTTATTTGCTTGCTGGTGATGCCGATTGCCGGATTCGCCCAAAACTACAACTTAACCGTGGCGGTACTGGTGAATTCGTCAAATCCCACGGCGTACAACACCAGTACGACAAATCCCGGCGAATATCAGCGCTACGCTGAGCGCTATTTTGAGAACTTCCAGATCCCTTACCAGGTCATTGACGTTTCGCAAGTGGGCCCTCCCGCTGACTTGAGCAGCCGGCAGCTGATTGTTACCGCGCATCGCGGACTGTTTCTTTCCGCCGCCTGGCAAACGGCCATCAGCACCGCCGTGCAGGGTGGAAGCGGCTTTGTGAATCTGGATTCTGACCTGGCCATTGGCGGCGCGGCCCACATGCACGCCATCTTTGGCTCCACGGGATCATCGGCGGGAACCGCCAGCACTTCCATCACGGTGCCGGCAACTTTTGCGCCCGGCGGCGCCACACCGCACTACATTGCCGGCATGCAGATCAAGACGCTGGAGCCCGCGGGCGACTTCATTTACAGCTTCCATCCCAACCAGAGTGGAATCCAGAATTCAGCTACGGCTACCGTGTTGCTCAATGCCGGCGGCACCGTGCTGGCGCGCCTGGGCAATGATGCGCTGGTCACCGTGACCACCTTCGGCGCCGGACGCGCCGTGAACTTTGGCACGCTCGACTACCTGCAAGCGGACCGTTTCGGCTTCATGATGGGCGTGGACGATATTTTCTGGCGCAGTCTGGTCTGGGCAGCGCGCAAGCCTTTCGTTCTGCGCGGCTATCCCCGCTACTTTGCGCTGCGCATGGACCACAACGTTGATACTGGATGGCCCGCGCGCGTGAAAGACATGTATAACCCCGCCGTCACCGGCAACGTGGCCGCGGACGGTACCGGCGGCCCGTGGAAAGTTTCCAGCTCCGCTTACATGAACTTCCTGCCGCCCGGCGATCCGGGACGCGCTGCGATTATTCAGGACCTCAAAGCCGGCAAGATTGAAATGAGCCCGCACGGCTATGAAAGCGTCTCGTTCGGCGACTTGTTCTATGGCGGTTTGGATACGCCGGTACAGTCGCTGCCGGATTCCGAATGGCTGGCCAATATCACGGCCATCCAGCAATGGCAGCAGGGCAACGGCGGCAATGACACGATTCCGCCTTTCTCCAAATGGGTGCTCGGACACTTCTACGATCTTTCCACCAACCTGGGTTGGGACTTCACCAACACACTTGGATTCCGTTACATCGGCACCGTGGTAAAGCCGGGATTCACTTACACCACTGATCCCAGCCAGGCCGGCTTCCTCACCGGACGCATGGCCCCGCGTCCCTATTGGATTTACCAGCAGCCGCCCAAGCCCGCGGGTGTTTTCGCATCGGACGAATCGTATTCCTTCTTCTTTGCTGACGACATCACCATGGGCAGCCGCGCCGGACTTCCCGCGCAGAAAATGTTCCTCATCGGCTCGCGCGGACTTGACGTGAACATGGCCGGCACGCCTGACTTGGGTTGGTGCGATGCCGCCGGCAACGGCGTTGGATTCTCTGAGACCAAGTGGAAGTGGTATACATGGCGCTTGTATAGCAGCCTGGTCCCGGTGGAAGCGTTCACCCACGACGATGCGTATTCCGCTTGCGATCCTTCACAACCTTCGATTCGCCAGGGAATGATCTCCAACGTGGCGCAGTTCCTGAATGCCAATGGCGCGAAGCACATCTTCATGAGCGGGCTGGCGCAGTATGTTTACGCGCGCACCAAATCAACACTTACGCAGGCCAGCTTTAACGGCACGAACATTTCTTACACCTTCACCGGAAAAGCGGCCGATCCTGACGGCAACCTGGTGCCCACGCAGCTCATGGTTTTCTCCGGAGATACGGAAGGGAACTGGCTGACGGTTCCGGGCTTTACCAACGGCCTGGTGACGGCGCTTGCTCCGCCTCCGGCTCCGCCGTCCGTGGTAGCTATTAATCCGCCCTCCGGTCCCATCGCCGGCGGAACCGCGGTTACCATTTCCGGAGCGGGCTTTACTGCAGGCTCCACCGTGACGATTGGCGGAACGCCCGCCACCGGCGTGGTGTTCGTCAACAGCGCCACGCTCACCGCGGTAACTCCGGCGGCTGGACAAGGACTGGCCGACGTTAGCGTGACCACCATCAACGGATCGGGCACGCTGAAAGCCGGCTTTGCTTATCTGGGACCGCCCGCCATCACGCGCGTCAGTCCCACGGCAGGCCCCAGCTTTGGCGGCAACCTTATCAACCTGCACGGCAGCTCGTTTACCTCTGACACGCAGATCACCATCGGCGGAATCGCGGCCAGCAACGTTACGCTGATTGATAGCACGCGTCTGACAGCCATTGTCCCGCCCAACGCGATTGGTACTTCCGCCGCGGTGGCGGTCACCAATCCGAATGGAGCCAACTCACTGCCCAGTGCTTACCAGTATCTTGATCCGGTCAGCATTCTGCTGGAAGACAGCTTCAACGGCGATGCTCCGGCGGCGTGGACGGCCTCTCCCCTGGGCTTTGCCAGCGGCTGGACGCATACCGGCGGCGCTTATGATTACTCCGGCATTGGACACACGCAGCAATACGCCGGGGTGGGCACATGGTCCAATTACACCTTTGAAGCTAAAGTGCGCGTGCCCGCCGTGCAGGATTATCCGGGCGGCATTCGCGGACGCGTGAACCTTACCACCGGCGCCGGCTATGCTGTGTGGCTGTATCCGGGATCTGGTTTCCTGCGGTTATTCCGCGTGACCGGATGGAACATTGATTCACCCGGACTCACTACTCTGGCGGCGAAGGCCATGACCTTTGACGCGAACTATCACAAAGTGAGCATGGCGTTCCGCGGCAGCACCATTCAAGTTTCATGGGATGGCGTTGTTGTGATGAGCGTGACGGACACCACATACGCCGCAGGCGCCGTGGCCTTTGACGTCTCCAACCAGAAGATTGAGTTTGAAGACGCCTTGGTTACCGGCAGCGCGAATTCAACTCCGGTGGTCACTAGTCTGGCGCTGACCCCGGCCGCGTTCACCATGACGTCAGCCGGAGCGACGCAGCAGATGTCGCTGATCGCCACCATGTCTGACGGCACAACGCAGGACGTGACCAGCAGCAGCGGCACAACCTACGTTTCCAGCAATCCCAGCGCGGTGAGCGTAAGCGCCACGGGGCTGGTTACGGCGATTGTCAACGGACTTTCCACCATCACCGCTTCCAACGGCGGAATTTCCACCACTGCGTCCGCGACGGTCAACGTGGCGGCGCCCAGCATCACGCGCATCAGTCCCACGCGCGGTTCCACGGCCGGCGGCGGCACCATGGACATCTACGGCAGCAGCCTGAACGTGAGCACTACGGTGACCATTGGAATTCAGAATGCCTCCGTGGTATCGGCCGCGGCTGACGGCAGCCGCATGACGGTCAACATTCCCGCTGGTTCTGCCGGCGCGGCCAATGTGGCCATTGTCAACGCAGGCGGCGGCAACACCCTTACCGGCGGATTCACTTACGTGGCGCCGGCGGGCATCCTGTTCGCTGACTCTTTCAACAGCGGTACGCTGAGCAACTGGACGTCTTCACCCATGGGGCTGGCGGCCAACTGGAGCGTGGTGAATAACGCAGCCGACTACAACGGCGGCGGCCATACACAGCTCTACGCCGGCAGCAATGCGTGGACCGACTACACGGTGGAAGCCAAGTACGACGTATTTACCGTGAACAACTGGCCCGGCGGATTGCGTGGCCGCGTCAACACAGCTACCGGGGCCGGTTATGAAGCGTGGATCCTGCCCAACGCGCGCATGATCGTTCTCTACCGCACAGCCGGCTGGTCCATTGATACTCCGGGACTGACCGCGCTCGGCTCTTTCACCGTGGCCAACATGGATCCCAACGTGTTCCACAGCCTGAGGCTCAACTTCAGCGGATCTACCATCAACGTGATCTACGATGGCGCAACCATCATCACCGCAACGGACGCCGTTTTGCCCAGTGGCGCCGTGGCGTTGGACGTGAGCAACCAGCACATCCAGTTCGAGGATGTCTTTGTAACGCAACCCTAAACCCTATTGCCCTTAGGTTCGCACCTTACTTGCCTTCCCACTTTTACCAGTGGGAAGGCTTTTTTCTGCGCATGAGAATTGAATCAATAGAGCAAGCGATAGCCGGCAAGTTTCAGATACTCGCGGAAAAGATAAGTGCTTTCGGCGGGACGCCGCCACCATCCGTGTTTTTGAAAAGAACTTTGCTCTTCCGGGACGGCCAGGTAAGCCAGCGACCTCCGGGCGAAGAACGGAATCTTTGCGCAGCAATAACGCACCCGGCGCAGGTGAATGGACGTGCTGATGATGCAGATGCGGTGGGGAACAGCCCTGCCCGATTGCAGATAGCTGGCCAGTCCACGCAGTTCCCAGAACGTGTTGGCCTGCTGGAGGGCCGCCATGGTGATTTGCGGAGCGTTGTTTCGGAAATCAGATGCGTGAAAGTCGATCCAGAAATGGCGTTGCCGTGGTGGAAGATTGTCGCGCAGCGAAAGCAAGCCGGGCAATTCCAGAAGCGCGGCGGTATCGCGTACTTCAAAGCGTCCCACGCTCAGAATCAGGCGCGGAGACAGCTTTTGGCGCAGCAATTCCAGGCCGTAAGGCTTGCGCTCCGGGCGGCCCGCCAAAACAAAGATGAGATCGCAGGGAGAAGGAGCGTCATGAGAAGAGAGAAACTCGCACGCTCGGGTGAGAAGGTCCACGTCTGCCTGCCTTGCCTTCCAAGCATACATCCGCGGGCGATGGCGGGAAAAAAATTAAGGCAGCCTGGGCCGGTTAGCCGTGGCTGCCTTCTCTCAAGGAAGGGCCCTGCCGGGGAGCAGAGCCGCGCCCACGCGAAAAATGTTTAGCGGATCAATTCACAATCAACGTCAGAGACGTGCTGTGCGTCTGAGTTCCCGCCGTTCCGGTCACCGTTAGCGTGTAAGTCCCCGCTGGTGTGCCTGTGCCTCCGGTGGTGGTGGCTGATGTGCTGCTCCCGGTGCTACCGCAACCCAAGCTGGCGGCGAGCAACGCCAAAGCCGGTAACGCGAAAGCCAGACGCAAGCGGCGTTTGGTTTTCAACATCAGCGAGAACAGCATCGCGCTGGCCAGTAGAGCAATCGCCCACAGCGGCGGGTTGGGAAATTTTCCAGGTGTTGGCAAGTAGAACAAGCCGGCACGCGCCGTGGACTTCACGCTGATCTGTGCGGTCACGCTGGATCCATTCGGGTTGGCCGACCCAGGCGTTGCCGTGCACGTGCTGCCGGCGGGTGCTCCGGTGCAGGACAGTGCAACGGCTTGTGCGAATCCGCCGCTGGCCGCGATGGTCACGTTATAGGTAGCGGTCTGGCCCGCAGGGATCGTTACTGATCCCGGCGTGGCGGAAATCGCAAAGTCTGTGGGCGGAGGCGTAGTGGTGCCGGTGCCTGCGAGATTGATTTTGTGCGGGCTGCCCGGCGCACTGTCCGTGATGGTGATGGCTCCGGCGCGTGCGCCCGCTGCCGTGGGAGTAAACGTGATGTTCACTGTGCAACTGGCCGCTGCGGCCAGGGTGGTTCCGCAGTTGTTGGTCTGCGCGAAGTCGCCGCTCGCGGCAATCGTGGTTACATTCATGGTCGCGTTACCGGAATTGGTCACCGTCACATGCTGCGCGGCGCTGGTGGTTGTAGTCTGCTGTGCGCCAAACGTCAGGCTGGCGCTGGAAAGCGAGATGAGCGGTCCGGTTGCGGTGCTGCACGTACCGTTCGGCGGAGCAATACCGGTGCCGCCGCCAAACTCGTACGCGCCGATGTCAATCACGCCGGAAGAGACGCGTCCTTCCGCGCACGCCGGATGAACATATTGAAATGCCGGCGTCAGAGAGAATGTGCCGTCCGCGCCGGGGTCCACGCCCGCGTTGATGGCCGGCGAACCCGTGAGCAGGTGGTAGTCAAAGCC
>Ga0075028_100000921_pt1 | contig 10551 bp, 11 predicted proteins | sample LitLauG_LLR_2014_FD_71390 | JGI IMG/M metagenome (GOLD analysis project Ga0075028, IMG submission 71390) | Freshwater sediment microbial communities from Pennsylvania, USA - Little Laurel Run_MetaG_LLR_2014 | ecosystem: Environmental > Aquatic > Freshwater > Creek > Sediment | place: USA... | reverse complement strand
CGCTTCCATTCCGACTGCACGGCCTCGAGAAAGAAGCCTCGCGTCTTTACCCCCGTCAAACCATCGGTGATCGATTGGCGCTGCAGTTTTTGGAACACAAACGAATTATGCAACGCCGTCGCCAAAAGGTCGGCGAGCGTACCCAGGATCAGCTTATCGTCGGGAGTAAACGCGCTTTCTTTCTTGCTTTCAACGTTGAGAACGCCGAGGAGCGTTTCACCGTAGCTGATAGGAATACATAGCACTGATCGCGAATCCTGAAAGATCCCAAGCGCCGGGTTTTGCTCGGTGCTTTGCACCAGCGCGGTTTCTCCAGAACGCGCCACGCGTCCTAGGATGCCTACGCCTAGCGGAATCCGCTTTCCGCGCGCGTGCGCGGTCGCACCGGCCTCGGCGCGTATTTCAATATCTTTCGTTGCGTAGTCCAGAATGCCGATACCGATATGATCGAATTGGAACGTCTTCTGAATTTCTTCCACGATCTCAGCCAGCATTTTCTCAGAATCCTGGCTGGAGATTGCCGTTTTCGAAATGTTGTTCAGGAAGGCGAGCTGCCGCGACCGTCGCTGCTCTTCCGCAAACAACCTCGCGTTCTCCACGGCCACCGAGACCTGCCCCGCCGCCGTCTTCATGACTTCTAAATCGCGCTGATCGAAAGCAAACTCCCGCGTACAGCTCATGGCGACCATGACACCAGCAACGTGGCCTGCCACAAAAATCGGCGCGCCGCAGAACGACAGCGCCGGCCTCGGCGGAATATACGTTACCCCAAGCCGCGCTCTAGCGCTCTCAAGTTCAGACCGAATTAGCAGCGGTTGCCGCGTGCGCAAAATATATTCCGTGAGCGCGTTGGTGGTTTTCCGCGAACGCTTCGGAACCGTAGCGCCGTTTTCAATTTCGAGCTCAAAGCGAATCTCTTCGCCCTCACGGAAAGCAACATAGAAATTGCTCGTGTCGAAAAGCCGCCCCAGTTCCTTCTGAATGACGCCCAAAATTTCGTCCTGATTCAGGCGCGCACTCACAGCTTGCCCGATCTGCGTCAGCAGCTCGTATTCTTGCGTACGCCGGTGGGCGGCATGCGTCGTTACGTAGTTCTCCAACGTCATCGCGACCTGCAACGCCAGCCCGACTGCCATCCGCACCTGCGAAGCCGCAAAAATCTTGCGCACGCCTCCCGGAAACATCACCACGCCGAAATTGTGTTCGCGGGTTTGCAGGCTGAAAGCGGTTATTTCCTTAATGCCGTGCCGCAGCAGCACCTGCCGAAAGTTTTCGTACCCCTCGCCCGCAACCGCAGGAACCGGCTCGGGCAATTCCGCCAGATTGCGGAGTTCCACAAAGCCGCTGCGCCGGAATGCCAGTTGGCACAAATAATTGGCACCGCCCGAGGATTCAAAGTCACGCAACAGCTCCGGAGAGAATCCGCGCTGCACCGAGGGCACGACATCTTTCCAACGATCCGCCGCGCACAACATCGCGCTCTTCGCCGAAACTGCCGCCAGTAGGCGACCCAGCACGGCATCCATATGCGGAACAAGCTGGTCGGCGTCCAATAGCTTTCCCGCGTCCACACCCAGAGTGGAAAACGCCAGAGTATTTTCCTGCACGGAGCGCCGCTCAATTTCAAACAGGACGATCACCATGGAGATTCCCAGTAGCATCTGCGGGAATGGTCCCAGCAACTCTCCAAGGTTGACCGGTAAGCCGCCCCCTGATCCACCCAAAGACGCCCACTGGTCGTATCCGAGCAGTACCGCCCAAAACGCCAGCGTGATAGCCAGCAGGCTCAGGCCAACAAGTTGCCGCCCGTGAGCCTGCCGGTAAAACTGCAGCGATGAATAAAGAAACAGCAGCGCGATCCCTATTTCAACCGGCGACCGGCCGACGTCATGCAACGTGAATCCGCCGCCCGTGCGGTGAAGATGGAGATCCCAAAACGCAAGAAGGAGCCCAGCCCCTGCAACAGCGCCGTCATACCAGCGCCAGCGTAGGTCTTTCCGTGTGAGGCGCGTGGATACATACACGCAAAACGCCATGCCGAACAGGAGGAATTGCGACAAGAGATAAATCGTGGCAGATGGACGCCGCAGCAGCATCCAAGTGTTCAGAGCGAAATGCAGCGAGTACGCCGCCCAGCCAATTTGCCACGCGCGAAAATAGTTTGCGCGATTCTGCGAATACAGATACGTAAAGACGAAGCACAACAACAACGCGACCGCGCCGGGGATCGTCGCCATGTTGCTGAACGCATTTTGCGTAGGACTACCCAAACTAGACCCCTCGGCTAATTAGATGCCCGGCAAGCCCTCAATGTTTTCACACCAGGGGAACCAAGACAACAACTCACTAGGCCAATCGGAAGGAGCCGGACAGAGCTGGTTACCCCCCTCCCCAAGGTCCGGGTCGAGCGAAAACGGCGTTGGCTTGACGCTGATTTTGCGCGCCACGTAACATCGGACCTGGTTACTCATTCATGACAGAAATCGCAGGATCCAGCCAGAGTATTCCCAAGCCCCGCCTCCGTTTCGCGCCCTCTCCCACCGGATATTTGCATGTCGGAGGAGCCCGCACTGCCCTGTTCAATTGGCTATATGCCCGCCATTTCGGAGGCACGCTGGTTTTGCGGATCGAAGACACGGATTTTGAGCGTTCCACCAGCGAAATGGTCGATGGCATTCTGGAGGGCCTCCGTTGGCTGGGCATCGCCTGGGATGAGGGCCCGTTCTTCCAATCACAGCGCATGGATCTCTATCGCGCCTCTGCCGACCGGCTACTCACCTCCGGCCATGCCTACTACTGCTTTTGCACGAGAGAGGAACTCGAGCAGCGCCGCGCCGCCGCCCAAGCCGAAGGCCGTCCCCCACGTTATGAGGGCACCTGCCGCCGCCTATCGCGCGAAGAAGCCGAAAGTCGAAGGAGTCAGGGTGCTCCCGCGGCCGTCCGTTTTGCCGTCCCGCCCTCCGGTACAACGCATTTCGACGATCAAGTCTTCGGCCGTGTCGAATTTTCGAATACGGAACTGGAAGATTTTGTCCTTCTCCGCTCTGACGGCGTTCCAACCTACCACCTCAGTGTCGTCACCGACGACATCGACATGCGCATGACTCACATCCTGCGCGGCGCCGACCACATTTCCAACACTCCCAAGCAGGTTCTGCTATATCAGGCGCTGGGCGCGTCTCTGCCCGCCTTCGCGCACGTCCCGCTGATCCTCGGAGCAGATAAGACCCGCCTCAGCAAACGCCACGGAGCCACCAGCGTCATGGCTTACCGCGATGAAGGCATCGTTCCCGAAGCTTTCCGCAACTTCCTCGCGCTCCTCGGCTGGACCCCGAAAGATTCTTCGCGAGAAGTTCTAGGCGACTATGAATTGATCGAGCAATTCGGTCTGGGAGGAATTTCCAAATCGAACGCGGTCTTCGACCGTCCTAAGCTCGACTGGTTCAACACCGAATACATTCGTGCTTACCCAGCCGAGAAATTGATCCCGCTGATTCAAGAAGAGTGGAGCAAGGCTGGCGTAGTCCCAATCGCGCGCGAAGCCGGCTGGCTGGAAGCCACAGTGGACTTACTCAAGCCGCGCGCTCGCAACCTGAAAGATTTCGCCGGCGCTTTCCGCGCGTTCTTCACGGACGACTTCGAAACCGACCCGGCCGCAGCCGCTAAGTTCCTGAGCGAACCAAGCGTCCGCGAACTGCTGGTTGAGCTGGGCAATCGCTACGCAACGACGGAGCCGTTTTCCGAGGAAAGTACAGAAAAAGCTCTCCGCGATCTTGCGGCCGAGAAGAACATAAAGGCTGGTGCTCTGATCAACGCAGCCCGCGTCGCTATAACCGGTCAAGGCGTAGCACCAAGCCTGTTCGCGGTCATGATGAACCTAGGCAAAGACCGCACTGTCAACCGCCTGAAACAGAGATAGAAACCAATGGAGGCACGGGCGTCCTCGCCCGTGCGCGCCACGCGACCGCATTGACAATGTGACACAATATGTGTCACATTAAGGCATGTCTTCCTTAAACCTTCGCCAGCTCCGCGACACGCGCCTGCTCAAATCCTGGCTCCGCGCCGGGAAGACAGTGGAACTCCGCGAACGAAACCAAGTAATCGCTCGCATTGTTCCCGAGCCTGCAGTGGTGGCCCCAGCCGTAATGCCCGACTTTGCGGCCCGACGCAAGAAGATTTTGGGGGATCGCATTCTTCCCGGCGCTGACTTAGTGATCGCCGAACGGGGTCGCTACTGAACATCTACGCAGATACCAGTTTTTTCGTTTCGCTCTATCTGTCTGACAGGCATTCGGCCGATGCCGGACAGCGCATGGCTTCCCACCCGAGACTCTGGCTAACCCCTCTGCATCGCGCGGAATGGGCACACGTAATAGCGCAACACGTGTTCCATAAAAAAATCAGCGCCACCGAAGCGCTGAAGTTTCACCGCGATATGCAACAAGATAGGGAGACCGGGGTGTGGCAGGAGGTAGAAATGCCCCATCTCGCGTGGGAGTCTTGCGTCGACTTGGCCCATCAGCACGGTGCGCAACTCGGAGTACGCACCCTCGACGCGCTCCATGTGGCGACAGCCCTGGAACTAAAAGCAGAGCGCTTCTGGACCTTCGACGAACGCCAAATCAAACTTGCTCGCGCCGTGCGACTGAAAACGTCCTAGCCCTCTACCTGGCGTGCGGACTCTGCGCCGAACGCCGCCCATGGGCCACCGGGGCTTTGATCACCCGTACTTCAAACTCCACAGGAACCTGCTTCGGCGGATAACACGCCCGGTTATCGCACGCCTGATACTTCAACGATCCCCGCATGGCGTACTTCCCAGGAATTACCGTGTGCAGCGGACGCACTTCCACTCCCACGTTGAAATTCCCGCTGTAAACGCTAAGTTTCTGTTCCGGAGCGAACTCGAAGGCCACCTCCTGCCCCGGAGGGTAGCTGATCTTCCCAATCACAATGTCCGTGATTGCTCCCATGTGCAGGGCAGTCGGGATCATAAATTCTTCTGTGGGCTTGTTCGAGTTAACGTGAAAGCCGTTCGCAATATGAAACCGAAGGTCTACCGTCCCGGCCTTCCCGCGCTCAATCGATGGCAGCGGCGCGGAAACCAGAGTCACCGATGGGCCGCCTGTTTTCCCTGGGGAGAGTTCCGGCTCCTGCGCCGCGACAAACATCGCGAGTACCGTCACCGAAAAAATCGTCGCGCAGCGCCACATGGGTCCCTCTTCTCCGTTTGCGCACAACCAGTTTTGAAAGGGCACGGCTTTAGCCGTGCCGTCACAGCCTCAAAAAATCAGGGGCTTTAGCCCCTCGAGGTTTCCTACCCCTTCGTCTCCAGAGCCTTCTTCACATTGTCTTCAATATCTTCCCGCCCACGCAGGCCCAGAATGCGCCCGGTGACTTTACCGTCGCGCCCCACAAAAAAGATCGTCGGCAAGAATTCCACGCCGCCATATTCGTTCCCCACTTCTTCCGTACCGCGCAGAATCGGGTACGTCATATGCATGTCTTTGGCAAACTTTTTCACGTCTTCGGTATCGCTCTCGTCGTCCATGGAAACAGCGACAACCTGAAGCCCCTGCCCCTCATACTGCTTCTGAAGATCGACAATCCACGGCGTTTCGATTTTGCAAGGAGCGCACCAAGTTGCCCAGAAGTTGAGCAGCACCGCTTTCCCCTTCAAGTCGGACAACGTCAAAGTTCTTCCGTCCAGCGTCTTCAAGGTAAAGTCCGGGGCGGCCGTACCCTTCAGCGCACCAATACCACCGTTGTTCTTCGCATTCGCAGTTGGCTGCAAATGCCGCGCCGCTATGATCATCAGCGTTACGCCCGTCAAAATCGCGAGCAGAACCAGAAAAGTACGTTTCATAGAAACAACCCCCGCTGTTTACAACGCAAACCGATTCAAAAACGAAAAATAACTGGAAATAATGCTAAACCGCCCAATCACCAGCAGCACGCCCAGCACAATCAGCAACCCTCCGCTGACCACTTCCAGCGCATGCATGTACCCCTGGAAGCGCTTGTAGAACATTAAAAACCGCTCGATCCCCAGCGAAGTCAGCAAGAACGGCACTGCCAGCCCGGCCGAATAGATTGCGAGCAAACCGATGCCCTTCCACACCGTATCCTGTTCCGCGGCAAACGTAAGAATCACCGCCAGGATTGGCCCGACGCACGGCGTCCATCCGAATGCAAACGCGAATCCAATGACAAACGCACCCCACGGCGACGCCCCGCCCTTACGCCGTGCAGCCGCTTGTCTGCGTACAGTGCATTGATGCGAAAAATCCCGGTCAGATGCAGGCCAAACAAAATAATCACCACGCCCGCCACCTGCGCGAGCGTCGATTTATACCGCGCCAGCAACTGTCCCACGCTCGTCGAAAGCGCCCCCAGCGTGATGAACACCACGCTGAATCCCAGGATAAACATGATCGATTGCAGCATCACGCGGCGCAGCAGCCGGTTGTCCTGGACCTTAAGCTCCTCGACGCCCGCCCCGGAAATCAGCGACACGTAGCCCGGCACCAAAGGCAGCACACAAGGCGACAGAAAGGAGATCAGCCCCGCGACAAACGCCGCCAATGGCAATGGCAAATTCGACATTCAAAAACACTCCAATTTCCTACAGTAGGGTGGCGCCTGGATTACAGCCAGAAGCGGGCTTCCCTGCAAGTTTCGATTCTTAAGACTCTCTGGAAGTTACACATTACAGACGATTTCCGCCACACAAACGTTAGCGCCTGCCGCTAGCGGTTCTGCACCGGCGCGGCCTTCGGAGTGAACTTCGGTGTAGCCTTCTGCACGGCCTTAGGCAGCGCTTCCGCTTCCTGCGCCGCAACACCAGGGATCCCAGTCTCACTCTGCCCTGGATCTTGAAATACCTTCTTCAAGAACCCCACCGGCATCGTCGCCGTTAGCACGGCACGGTCTCGGTTCTGGTCAACTTTCAGGCTCTCGAAAAACGCCTTTACGTCCGCATCGGGCCCGCCGGAAGGCGTTTCCGTTTGTGCCAACCGGAAGAGAGTCAAGCCCGCGTTGAGCTTCTCGGTCATCCCTCGGGCTTCTTCGTCGTTGGCAGTAAAGGCCTCCACCCGCAGGTGCACCGCGCGAATCATCCGCGCCGACGCCACCACCACAGCCGGAGCGCTAATCAACGGCTCAATCACACCGCCCGACAGCGGACCCAGTGCCTCCGGATTCCCCGGCAAATGCACATCCAGGCCTCGTCCGCCCTTCGGATCCAGCTTCGCAATCGCCCATGCCATGCTGGCCAGCGGCACTCGCTTGTAATAAGTCCGCAGCAAACTCGGCCCCCCAAACGGCGATGCCCTCTTCCGCGACCGCACCACCACCCCGCGAACCACTTCCGGATCGTCACAATTCGAGAGCGCCACCATATCAGGCCCAAGAATCGCCGCCCGCAGAGTCTGTTCCTGCAAGGGGATACTATAAATCTCTACGCCCTGCTCGGTTTCGGTCGAGCGCGCGAAGCGCCGGAAGTAGCCTCCCAGCCGCGCCGCGTCGATCTGCCCGGTCAAAACCGCTGAATACCGCTGTACCGGCGTCCCAGGCTTCGCAGCCCCGATCCCCGCGTCCGCCGTGGAGCACGATGCGGCATAATGCACCGACACCGCCGCCTCTTCCAGATCCCGCTCAAAGTCGACGCCCGACTCCGCCACAAACCGTTCGTACTCCGGAGATCGCTTGACCGCCGGAACTCCCTCAAGAATCGCCGCTTTCCGCGCCCATTTCAGGTTTACATAGGCAAAGGCGTCCGCCCCAGGCAGCAAGCGAGCCGCCTCAGGGGGAGCATGCTTGCGCAGACCCACCAGCACAGTGATCGTCGCAGCCACCAGAAGGACGGAGAGTACAAGAAGTCGAACGCGTCGGAAGCGCCACATGGACAGACCTCAATGATACACCTTCGGCAGGCCAGACTCACTTAGGGACGGCCGCCCTCGGCCGTCCACCGACGCAAAGCTCCGGCCCATTTCCGGCCCTCAAAAAAATCCAAAACAAAACCCTTGACACAAGCACAGTGATATAGTTAACTATGACACTAGATCGCAGCGCTGGATGACAACGGTGCGCTCTAGGCCGCCTCAAACCGGCCGCACCAACAAATTCCCAGCTCACGAAAAGGAGACCACATGAAATCCCGCATAGCACTTCCGGCAGTATTCGCCTTGCTAAGCACCATGGCGCTAGCCCAACACGAAATGCCAGCCCCAGACGCTCCCCAATCCGAAGCCCAAAAGTCCTTCACCAGCCTGAAAACCCTGGCTGGCACCTGGGAAGGCAAAGTCACCACGAACCCGCCGCACCCCGAAATGGATGGTTCGCTCGGCCAAGTCAACTTCCGCGTCACCTCCATGGGCAACGCCCTCATGCATGACATGAGGTCCTCCGTCCGCCCTGACAATCCCATCACCATGTTCTATCTTGATAACGACCGCCTGCTCCTGACCCACTTCTGCGATGCAGGCAACCGCCCCCGCATGACCGCCCGCCCCAGCGCCGACGGCAAAAAAGTCGAATTCGACTTCCTCGACGTAGCCGGCGGCACTCTATACGGACACATGGATCATGCCGTCTTCACCATCCTCGACGACAACCACCACATCGAAGACTGGACCTACATGGAACCCGGCGACAAACCCATCCATGCGCACATCGATCTGATGAGAAAAAAGGACCTCTCCCAGACCAGCGCGCTACAGCCAGCCAAGTAGCTCGCAGCCAACGGAGAACACTTCCATGAACCTATCCATAACCAAAATCGTCAAAGCAACCTTTGCACCGGACGCCCGCTACGAGGGCGTCCGCACCATCAACCTCTATCTGTTGCGCCTACTCTACGTGCTGATGTTCTTCTGGCTGGGCAAAATCACCTGGACCGAAGTCCTCACCCACCAGGGCTCCTGGGAACCCACCGCAGCCGTAGCCTGGTGCGTCTGGACGGCATTCGCCACTCTAGCCGGCCTGGGCATCATCCGCCCAGTAAAAATGCTCCCCATCGTGCTCCTGGAGATTTTCTACAAAGTAATGTGGCTGATTCTTGTAGCCTATCCCCTGTGGTCCAAAGGCACGCTGGCAGGATCCCCAGCAGAAGGCATCACAGCAAGTTTCTCGTGGGTGCTGCTCCCAATAGTCGCAACACCGTGGGGATACGTCTTCACCGACTATCTCTACAATCCCAAGAAATGGAACATTCAGATGGAACCCGTGCTAGGGGAAAGGGCTGGAAACTCCGCCTCACTCTAGCGTTGTCATCCCGACGGGGCAACCTAAAATCGGGTGCCCTACTCAAGCCCTCTTTTGGCTTGAGTGGGGGTGTTCGCAGGGTGCCCCGTCCTTGTCGCGTTCTGTGCGACAGGGCGGGGGGTTTACTCACCGGAATCAGCGGCTTTTGGGCGGCGCAGGGCTTCAGCCCTGCGATAACCGCCCGGGAAAAACAGGGGCTTTAGCCCCTGAGGTAAGCCACCAAAAACCATGACCACCGAGTGGAACGACAACCAACCCATCTACCGCCAACTCCGCGACCGCGTAGTCGCGATGATCCTTGATGGCGTCCTCAAAGAGGGCGACCCACTCCCCTCAGTCCGCACAGTAGCAGCCGAGTACCGCGTCAATCCGCTAACAGTCCTCAAGGGCTACCAACAGCTAGTCGACGAAAAGCTAGTCGAAAGCCGCCGCGGCCTCGGCATGTTCATCAACACAGGCGCCCGCGATCTCCTACTCCAAAGCGAACGCCAAAAATTCCTGACCGAAGAATGGCCAAGAATCGCCGCTAACATCCAACGCCTCGGCCTCGAACCGGAACAACTCCTGAAGAACGCGAAGCACGACGCCAAACCCGACCCCACCACTCCCGCAAAGGAGAAAAAACAATGAACGTCATCGAAGCCCGAGGTCTCCGCAAAACCTTCGGCAACACAGTCGCCTTGGACGGCATCGACCTCCACGTCGAAGAAGGCCGCATCCTAGGCCTAATCGGCCCCAATGGCGCCGGCAAAAGCACCGCCCTCAACGCCATTCTCGGCCTAACCGCACACGAGGGCGATCTCCGTGTCCTGGGCCGCGATCCGTGGACCGAGCGCGATCACCTCCTCCAGGATGTCTGTTTCATTTTCGACGTAGCCGTCCTCCCCCGCTGGATGCGCGTCTCCCAAGCCCTCGACTACGTCGCCGGAGTCCACCCGCGCTTCGACCGCGCCAAAGCCGAAGCCTTCCTGGCGAAGACGACAATCCAAGCCCGCAGCAAAATCCGCGAACTCAGCAAAGGCATGGTCGCCCAGCTCCACCTCGCGTTAGTCATGGCCATCGACGCCCGCTTACTGGTCTTAGACGAGCCCACGCTAGGCCTCGACATCCTCTATCGCAAGCAGTTCTACGATTCCCTGCTCAACGACTACTTCGACCGCAGCCGCACCATCGTAGTCACCACCCACCAGGTCGAGGAAGTCCAGCACGTCCTAACCGACCTGATGTTCATCAATCGCGGACGCGTCGTCCTGAGTTGCACCATGGAAGATTTCGAAGTTC
>Ga0075028_100000920_pt1 | contig 10553 bp, 8 predicted proteins | sample LitLauG_LLR_2014_FD_71390 | JGI IMG/M metagenome (GOLD analysis project Ga0075028, IMG submission 71390) | Freshwater sediment microbial communities from Pennsylvania, USA - Little Laurel Run_MetaG_LLR_2014 | ecosystem: Environmental > Aquatic > Freshwater > Creek > Sediment | place: USA... | reverse complement strand
GCCATCGCCTGAAAATGTGCGATTATGCCGGATGGCGGCTACATCGACGGCAAAGCGCTGATCGATGGAGTCCGCGTGATGATTTTCAGCAACTTCGCGCCCGGCGCTCAAGACCAGCCACGTGCCGCGAAACGGGAGACGCAGCGTGGCCTGATCGTGATAGTCGAAGAAGCGGCTCTCGGCAGCCGCGCTGGAATGGACCAGGAAACCGACCACCGTACCTGAGCGGTCGAACGTCCACTCGACGATGAGGGGCGCGGCGCTTTTCTGAAACACGGCGATGCGCTGGTACAACACGAGATCGTCCTGCACCTGCACATGTTCTTCGAGCACGCTGGATTCAGGGCCGTTCTGCGATTTCACTTGCACTTTGAAACCTAGAATCGCATCCGCTTCGCCAAAAAGATCTTTCATGCGCGGGGACAGGCTGGTCCAGATGTCGCTCGATTTGCCATCGTAAAACAGTTGGGTAAAGTCCCGTCCGCGCTGCAGGAAATCGATTTTCGACTGGGGATGGAGAGGAAGGGCCAACAGCAAGGCGATTAAAAGCGCGGGGGTCTTCATAAATTTTGCAAGCGATACTGCCGGAGCGCGCCGGAAATGTAAAGAAAGCGGGGCGTGGCGCGGCATTGGGGTCAGCGCCTAACGATCATTCCTGGATCGCTCGAGCGGGAGCGGTCGCGAGCTTCACGTCCGCATTGGAGGCTTGCGCATCGCGCGTCAGCACAATCACCGCGGGCAGCAGGAAGACCAGCGGCACGATCAGTCCGGACATGACGGAATTGGCGATGACCAGGGTGTTGAACTGGAGGTGATAGCTGTCAAGCAGCTTGGAACCAAACCAGTCGCTGCCGAACAGGCACAGGTTGCGCACGCTCATCATCAACGAAAAGCCCAGGCCCTCGCTGCCGGATGGCGTGGAGCGCACGGCCAGGTCCATCATGGCGACCTCGGCCAGCGTGTAGCCGAAGCCGTTGAAGCTGTCGATGACGCGGGCATTAAAAACGGAAGTGTAGAACAGATAGCCAAGATTGGCCGCCGTGCCGAATGCGATGCACCACAGGAGCAGCGTGCGCAGAGTAAAGCGGCGCGCGCCGTACACGCCGTAGAGCGTGGCCGCGATCACGCCGAACAGGCCGCTGAGGAAAAGCAGAAAACCCTGGCCCTGGGTGTTGAGGTGCAGATCGTTCTGCTGCTTGTAGAAGACGGCGGTCGCGAGGCCGGGAGCCGTGTAGAAGAGGGCGGAGAACCCTGCCGCGGCCCACATGGTCTTGGCGCTGCCAATCTTTTTCAGCTGAATTCCCGCGTTGTGAAAAAGTTCTTTACGTTCGATCCGTTTGCGCTGCTCGTGCAGGAACCAGACCGCGGCAGGCACCACCAGAAAAACCACGCCGCCGCAGGCGATGGTGGTGAAGCCGAACGCCACGCTACCTAAAAATCCAGCGGTGGGGCCGGTGATGATGTAGCTGAACTGTTCGACGAAATTGCGGACGGAAGTGAGGCGTCCCGATCCCGAGACCGCTTGAGCGGTTTCCACCATGTAGCCGCCGACCACGGTGCTGGTGCACATCATGCAAAGATTAATGGCCACGCAGGACCACAGGAGCCGGTTGTATTGATGCGGGGTGAAGTAGAGCCCGGCCCAGGCCACCGTAGCCAGCAAGGCTCCGATGATCATGTAACTCTTGCGGCGACTGCCAAACAAAGGGAACGCGTCCGTGACGATCCCGAAAAATGGTTTGAAGTACCAGGCCAGGCCCATCCAGAAAAAAAAGGCCGCGTTGGCGGCGCGGTCCACGTGCAGTTCATTTTTCAAAAGATTTTGAATGGGGATGCGGCCGAGAACCTGTGGCTGGCCAAGCGTGGTGCCCAGAACGCCGACGACAATTACGATGGAAGCGAAGAGCAGAGCCTTGCTGGTGTTCTCCTGCGGTTGCTGAACGACCGGAGTCGTCGCCATAGAGTCTGGGCCTCTAGTGGATAGTAGTCAATTTCCAGCTTGCGCTCCACCGAATAGTGGGCGCTGTGGTCCAATCACACACCGAAAGGCGTCTTTACTTTCTGCGGGCAGCTTGCGCGCGGCCTTATGCATCGATACAGTTGGCAGGGGCTGCTGGAGGTTGCGGCGCATCCTGGGGGAAGGCAATTCGGCCCCCGATGAGCTGCCCACTGCGATGACGGGCACCTGAGGCGCCCTGGAGAATTGACTCAACAAATGTCTATATCCCTCGGTAAATCATTGTCGATAGCGGGTCTCGCCACGCTTCTGGCGCTGGCTCCAGTGACGCCTGCACCGGCGCAGGATCAGGGCACCATTCGCGTGGCGGTAAACCTCGTATTGATTGATGCCACGGTAAAGACCAAGGATGGCCAGATCATGGCCAATCTGAAAAAGGATGACTTTGAAGTGCGCGAAGACGGCGCGGCCCAGAAGCTGGATGTTTTCAGCCGGGACGAACTGCAACTGGATGTGGCGCTGGTGCTCGATCTGAGCGACTCGATTGAGCCGTTCCTCGGGCCACTTCGCGACGCTTCCACCGTTGCGCTTTCCAGTTTGAAGCCCAACGATCAGGTGGCGCTCTTTACCTTTTCCACCGAAGCTGAGTTGCGCCTGGCGCTGACCAAGGACAAGAACAAGGTGGCCGACCAGATCGCCACGTTTGACGCGCGCGGCGCCACTAACATCAACGACGGAATTTTTCTGGCTTCCGAATATTTGCTGAAGTTGCCGCCAGGCGGCCGGCGCGTGATCATCCTGATCAGTGACGACGTGGGCACGGACGCCGGCGGGCAAGGAACGCGCGACATCGTGACCGAAGCGATCGCGGCCGACGCGGTTCTATATAACCTGAAAATTCCGGGATACAATCCGCCGGGAACCATGCTGCACTCGGCGATGACTCCCGGCCTGGTGAACATCCACAAGGTGATGGAAGCCACGGGCGGAGAAGAATTCGACGTGCAGGATGTGTCGCACCTGGACGCCGTCTTCAGCGCGCTGATTCAACGTATCAAAACGCGCTACACGCTGGGCTACTACACGATGGCCAATGGAGCGGAAGGGAAACCGCACAAGTTGGAAGTTCGCCTCGCTTCGTCCTTTGGGAAAAAAGGGAAGGACTACACCATCCTGGCGAAAAACGGTTACTACGTGCATTAGACGCCCGCATCGGCGCCTTGCTTTCGGAGGGCCGGGCTTCAGCCCGGCCATTACGGTCTGCCATAGAACCGGCTTTAGCCGCTGAAGTCAGGATCACCCCGGCTCAGCCGCACACGTACAAAGAGCCGGAGCGATGATCAAGCTATCTGTTCTCGACCAATCCCCCGTGTCCGACGGATTCACTTCCGCCGACGCGCTGCAAAACACAATCGAACTCGCGCGCCTTACCGACAAGCTCGGCTACGAGCGCTACTGGATCGCCGAGCATCACGCGATCGTGACGCTGGCCAGCCCCGCGCCGGAAATCCTGCTCGCGCGTATCGGGGCGGAAACCAGCGGGATTCGCATCGGCTCAGGTGGCGTACTGTTGCCGCACTACAGTCCTCTGAAAGTGGCGGAAACCTTTCGGATGCTGCACGCGATGTATCCCGGGCGCATTGACCTGGGCATCGGCCGCGCGCCGGGCAGCGGCGGCCTGGAAGCATTTGCGCTGCGCCGCGAGCGCAGCAATCGCGCGCAGAATGACGATTTCGGCGAGCAGTTGACCGAATTGCTAGCGTTTCTTCATCACGAATTTCCGTCCGAGCATCCCTTCGCGCGGATCAAGGTTTCGCCGGACATGCCTGGCGCGCCCGAAGTGTGGCTACTGGGATCCAGTTCGTGGAGCGCTGCGGCGGCCGCGAAACTCGGCCTGCCGTATGCGTTCGCGCACTTCATTACGCCGGAAGAAACCCCGGGCGCGCTGCAATACTACCGTTCGAATTTTCAGCCGTCGAAGCGGCTCTCGGAGCCGCGCGCGATCATCGCGCTGGGAGTAATCTGCGCGGACACGGAGGCCGAGGCTCGGCGGCTTTACACTAGCGCGCAGCTGCACATCCGGCGGATTCGGCTGGAGGGCAAGCGGCTGCCGGTGCCCACTCCCGAGCAGGCGATTGCGGAGCTGGCCAATCCGGAATTCGATTCGGAAGCCGTGGCGCGGGGAGCCGGAGAGTGGCCGCGCTACGTGATCGGAGCGCCGGAGCAGGTGCGCGAGGAACTGCAGCGCATGGCCGCGAAGCTGCAGCTGGAAGAAATTATGATCATCGCCGTGATGCATGATTATCAGGCGCGGCAAAAATCGTACCGTCTGATCGCGGAAGCGTTCAGCATCGCGCCGCGCGGACGGTAGCGCCGCGATCGTATGAGGTCTGACGCTTTGGGTGCCCCATCCTTTGTGAATTTCAAAGGATGGGGATTTTTATTTTGCTCCGGTTGGAAATCGAAATTCGAAGTGCGGAAGTTGGTCGACCGGGACTTCCACCCTTACGGAAGGCGCAAGGATGGGGCACCCAAGGCGGATTGGGGCAACCGAGATTGTTTTCCGCGCGGGTTACGGAATTCAGGGCCAATCAGGTTTTGCGCAGCGGCCTGGTCATTAATTCCACGAAAAGTTTTTTGAAACGATCTTGATCGATTTCCTGCAGGACATTCACTAGTCCCGCGGAGGGCGGGGGGCCCATGTAGTACTGGCGCGGGTTTACGAAGACTCTGCGATCCGCAGCGGAGACCGGCAGTTTTCCCGCGGCGGGCGTGTCCTGCCAGTCTTTCGGCCAGAACATGGAATCGCCGTAGCGCGGACCGGGCGTCGTGCAGATGTCCACGTACATTTCGGCGGATTTCGTGAAGACGCTCGGCTCGATAATTTGCGCGGCAATCATTTCGTCCGCCATGCGGAAGAAACGCATGGCGGGATCGCGGCGCAGCGGTTCGACGGCGTAGGTCTGGAAAAGCTCGGCGATCGGGCTCGGGCCGCGCTCGGCGATTTCGTGAATCATTCTGCGGCCCGGGGCCACTTCGTCGCCCTGATGAATTTCTTCGGCCAGGTCGACCGTGACGATGGTGAACTTCGGCCAGCCCGCGCGCAAAACTTTTCGCGCCGCTTCGGGATCGAAGAAAATATTGAACGCGCTGGTAAACATGTGGAAGCCGGTCCCCATGATGACGACTTCCGGCACCAGCGGCACAATGTCTGGCGCGAGAGTGATGGCCAGCGCGAGATTCGTGAGCGGCCCGCCGGCGTAGATCGTTACCTCTCCGGGATTTTCGCGCACGGCTTTGACGATGAAGCGCGCGGCGTGTTCCTGTTGCGGTGTGATCGCGGCGAAACGGTCGTAAGGGGCGGGCAATTCTTTAATTTCTTCCGGGCCGCCGTTGAAGCGATTGAAAGCGCCCATCCATGGGTCCAACCGGTGGCCGCCGTAGAGTTGCTGGCGCAGTTGCCATTCTTCCTTCGTGTTGAGCATCGGAAATTCAGCGCCGGCGTACACGGGAATTTCCGTGCGTTTCATCAGTTCCAGGAGGCGCAGGGTGTAGGCCATCTCCTGCTTCATCCACGCATCGCCCGTGACCATGGTGATGCCCAGGAGATCGATGTTGTCCGCCTGCAACATCATGAGTGTTCCCAGAATGTCCGTGCCGAACGGGCCGGAGTTGTCCTGGTCATAGATGACTTTGCGCTTCCCGTTGGACTGCAGCGGTGTGTGCGGCGAGACTTGCGGCGCGGCGGCAGCTCCGAGCGGCGCGCTTTCCGGCGCAATTTGCGAAGTGGCAAGCGCCGCTCCAACGGATTTGATGAATTCACGTCGCGTGGTGCTCATGGGTTCGCCTTTTGGAAGCTATCTCATAAATGGTCAGGCGTTCGAAAAAGAACGCCGGCCAGGGGCTAAAGCCCTGTTTTTCTTTAAGTCAGAATGTCGCGGCTGAAGCCGCGACCCACAAATCACATTTATAAGATGGCTTCTAGTGGAACAGCCTTCAGTCTGTTGGTTTCTGCAACACTGGCAAAAACCAACAGACTGAAGTCTGTTCCACTACTTTTTCCCCACTGGCTTAGTCATCAGGTCCGTAAACAATTCGCGAAAGCGTTTCTTGTCGATGCCGTTCAGGACTTGCACGCGTCCGGCCTTGGCGCTGGGATTGTTTTGCCCGGACAGTTCGCCGCGATTGGTTTTCCAATCGGCGTCCCAGAAGGATGTATCGCCGTAGTGGCCGTCGTTGTGCGTGACGATGTCGATGTACATATCGTCGTAGCCCGTGAAAATCGATGGATCGATCACGTGCGCGGCCATCATTTCATCGGGCATGCGGAAGGAGCGGCGCTGCGGATTGGCGCGCTGCGGCTTCTGCTCGTACTCGCGAAAGAGGTCGGCCATCGGCGCCGGCGCGCGGTCCACGATTGCATCCACTTTGCCGTCATCCTGCATGTGCACCTGCTCGGCCAGGTCGGTGGTGACCAGCGTAAATTTTGGCCACGGCGCGCGGAATCCGATTTTCGCGGCTTCAGCGTCGAAATAGACATTCACAGAGCTGGTGGAGTGATGAATTCCGCCGCCCATGAAAATTACTTCTTTCGTGAACGGAACGATGTCCGGCGCGAGCATGATGGCCAGCGCGAGATTGGTCATGGGGCCGCCGCAGTACATCGTGACTTCATGAGGATTGGCGCGGATGGTGCGGATGATGAAATCGGCGGCGGGCTCGGGCTGGGCCTTGATCTGCGCGAAGCGGTTGTAGGGCGGCGGCAGGGGATTCAGTTCGTCGCGGCCGGGAGCATCTTTCGCGAAGCAGCCGACGTACCCTTCGTCGCCGAGAGAACGCGCGCCGAACATTTCGTAGCGCTTCTGGGCCTCGGCCTTTGTGTTGAGCAGCGGTTCCTGTGCGCCCATGAACACCGGAATCTCCGGGCGGCCCATGAGTTCCAGAAGTCGCAGCGCGTAGGCGGTTTCCTGCTTGGCCCACATGTCGCAGCTCACCGTGCAGATGCCCAGCAAGTCAATGTTGTCAGCCTGCAGGAGCATGAGCGTGGCGACGGTGTCCGTGGAAAGCGGGCCGCGGTGATCCTGATCGTAGATGATTTTTTTCTTCGCGCCGGGAGTCGGCGGATTCTGCGGGACCGGAGAGAACACTGAACTGTGCGCCAGGAAATTTCTGCGGGGCTGCATGGTTTCCCTTTCGCTTGCGACCGGTGTGCTACGGGGCAAACCGCGAGGGATAATCCTAGTCCAAGAAGCCGGTAAGTCAAAACCGCCAGGCGTGCAAAAGAAGTAGCACAGCGACTCTTCGCTGTGCGGGTTTGTGGGTGGCGAGTTCGAGGACACGGTCTGGGTATGCTTGAGGCTTCCTTTTGAGAGAGAGCTTTTAAACGGCGCGCAGCCGACTCTGGCTTTAGGCTGCAAAAACCGCACAGCGAAGAGTCGCTGTGCTACCTCTCCCACCCTTGCAAAAGGCGCAAGGATGGGGCACCCTCGGAATCGCTTCACGATTTGGGTGCGCTGGGTTCACTGCCATGATCGATCGAAAATTTGCGGAGAGGTTTGCTGAGGATTGGATCGCCGCCTGGAACAGCCACGATCTGGAACGCGTGCTGGCGCACTATTCCGATGATTTTGAGATGTCTTCACCGTTTATCGCGCTGATTGCAGGGGAGCCTTCCGGAAAACTTCGCGGCAAGAAAGCGGTTCGGGAATACTGGGCGCGGGCTTTGCAGATGAATCCCAACCTGCATTTTAAGCTGGCGACGACGCTGGTCGGCGCCGGGAGCATCACCATCTACTACGAGGGCATTCGCGGGATGGTCGCGGAAGTTGTTCATTTCGGACCGGACGGCAAAGTCACGGCAGCATTCGCCCATTACGCCCAATAGATTTTTAGAGGTTCGCGTTTGGAAAATCGCGCAATTCCTCCCAGGAGAGAAAACATGGCCAGCTACACGGGAAAATTCATCTGGTACGACGTAATGACCACGGACATGAAAGCGGCCGAAAAGTTCTATACCAGTGTGGTCGGCTGGACGGCCAAGGACGCCGGAATGTCCGGCCATCCCTATGTGCTTTTTTCCGCCGGTCCGGCCATGGTTGGCGGGCTGATGCCCATTCCGGAGGACGCGCTCGCCATGGGCGTTCCGCCCTGCTGGACGGGCTACATCGCGGTGGATAACGTCGATGGCTACGCGGCGCGAGTAAAGGGCGCGGGCGGCTCAATTCGACGCGAGCCTGCGGATATCCCCGGCGTCGGCCGTTTCGCGGTTGTGGCGGATCCCGATGGCGCCGTGTTCATCCTGTTCAAGCCGTCGAGCGACCAGGAACCTCCCGCGATTCCTCCGGGCGCGCAGGGCCACGTTGGCTGGCACGAGTTGTACGCGGGCAACCTGGACGCGGCCTGGAAGTTTTATTCGGGACTTTTCGGATGGACCAAGGCCGACACCATGGACATGGGAGCGATGGGAATCTACCAACTATTTGCGACGGGCGGCCAACCGATCGGCGGGATGATGACCAAGCCGCCGCAGGTGCCGGTGCCGTTCTGGACGTATTACTTCAACGTGGACGCCGCGGATGCCGCTGTGGAGCGCGTCAAGGCAGGCGGCGGCAAGATTGCCAACGGCCCGATGGAAGTTCCGGGAGGCAGCTGGATCGTGCAGTGCATCGATCCGCAGGGCGCGTTTTTTGCGATGGCTGCGCCGAAGCGGTAGTCGGTTCGCCACAAGGTGGGGTGGATTTTTGAACGTTGTCATTCTGAGCGGAGCGAAGAATCTCTCCTTCTTTGCTCTCACGTGGATCGAAGAGAGATTCTTCGCTCCGCTCAGAATGACAAACTGAGTGCTGTGTTCAGCAGCCTGCCGAGTTTACCTGTGCTTGACGCTATTCAGCACCCTGGTGAGGTTCGTCGTTACCGTATCGGGATCAGCCGCGCCGTCGACCTGATGGAGCAAGCCTCGCGCCGAGTAGTAGTCGATCAACGGGTGCGCGTGGTTTTCATAGGTATGGATCCGCTCCCGGACCACGCTTTCCCGGTCGTCCGGGCGCTGCACCAATTCGCTTCCGTCCACATCGCAAATGCCCGGGTGAATCGGGGCGCGATCCATAAGGTTGTAGATGTGACCCTTCATTTTGCAAATTCTGCGATTCGCAATTCGCCGCGCGAGCAAATCCGGCTGCACAACAATGTTTAGCGCGGTAAGGCATCCGGTACGTTGTGAACGGCAAATCCGCTCCAGTCCCCGCGCCTGAGCCAGCGTCCTGGGAAAGCCGTCGAGCACAAATCCATTGCGGCAATCCGCCTGGGCGATGCGATCCTGAACCATGCGCAGCACGATGTGGTCGGGAACCAACTCGCCGCGTTCGATGAGCGGCTTGGCTTCTTTCCCCAATGCGGTGTCAGCCGCAAGGTTGTCGCGCAGCATGTCGCCCGTCGAAAGATGTTTTAATCCGTACTCAGCGGCAATGCGCTGCGCTTGCGTCCCTTTTCCGGCCCCAGGAGGGCCGAGCAGAATTACCAGACGGGGCCGGGGCCGCAACGCTTTGAGCACTTCGCGGCCAATTCCCAAGCCGAATCGTTGATGGCGAAAGTCGAGGTTATTCAATGGCACCTCCCGTCACGCGACTTGCTGTGACTCTATGTTCGCTTTTGGAACGCGGACGGGGAATGGCTCGCTCGGGCCATTATTCGGGTACCCGATGTTTAGTAGTACTAGGACGGGATGGGTGATTTCGACCCCGTTTACAGGGCCCGAATCAGGGGAGGAATTGAGGGTATCGTGCGAGCGCGGATGTGAAAATGGGGCCATCCGGGTAACCCGGACGGCCCCACTCTTACGTTTTCGAAAGAGAATCGCCTGGCAGATGCCTACTCGGCCACAGGGTTAGAACTTTCGAGTGTGCTGCTCTCCCCAACGTTCGATGACCACTTTTTTGTCCGTGTAAAACTCAATGGCATCGCGTCCCTGGGCGTGCATGTCTCCGAAAAAGCTGCCCTTCCAGCCGGTGAAGGGGAAGTAGGCCATGGGAGCAGCGACGCCGATGTTGATGCCGATGTTTCCGGCAGGGGCCTCGTAGCGGAAGCGGCGGGCGGCGGCTCCGCTGGAAGTGAACAGCGAAGCCTGATTGCCGAACGGGCTGCGCTCCAGGAAGCTGATCGCTTCGTCCATGTCGCGCGCGTGCACCAGGCTGAGGACAGGGCCGAAAATTTCGGTATCGGTCAGCTCGCTGGTGGAGGGGACGCCGTCCAGAATCGTGGGCTTCACGAAATTTCCTTTTTCGTGTTTGGCGATTTTGGGGTTGCGGCCGTCGACCAGAACCTTGGCGCCTTCTTTTTCGCCGGTGGCGATCAGCGATTCGATTCTGGATTTGCTTTGGGCGGTGATCACCGGTCCCATTTGGATGCCTTCTTCGAGGCCGTCGCCTACACGCAGGGACGCGGCGGCTTCGGCGATTGAATCGCGGAAAGTTTTTTGCGCATCGCCGATGGTGACGGCTACGGAAACGGCGAGGCAACGTTGACCGGCGCAGCCGAACGCGCTGTCACTGATGATCTGCGTGGCCATTTTCATTTCGGCGTCGGGGAGGACGATGACGTG
>Ga0075028_100000918_pt1 | contig 10558 bp, 12 predicted proteins | sample LitLauG_LLR_2014_FD_71390 | JGI IMG/M metagenome (GOLD analysis project Ga0075028, IMG submission 71390) | Freshwater sediment microbial communities from Pennsylvania, USA - Little Laurel Run_MetaG_LLR_2014 | ecosystem: Environmental > Aquatic > Freshwater > Creek > Sediment | place: USA... | reverse complement strand
GAGGGTGCCCCATTCAAGCCTTCTTTTGGCTTGAGTGGGGGGCTTAGCCGCAGTGAGGTTTGGAACACACAAAGGAGCAGCGCGACATGGTGGTGTTGTCGGTAATCTGGATGGCTAAACCCGGACAGGAAGCTCCCGTAGCCGAACTCTTCGGCAAGCTTCAAGAGCTGTCGCGCAAGGAACCCGGCTGCCAGATGTATCAAGTCCACCGCCACCGCACCGAGCCAAGGCGATTCTTTATCTACGAGCAATACAAAGACGACGCCGCGCTCGAAGCCCACAAAGTCGCGCCACATTTTCTGGAGTATGCGAAAAAGGCCCTGCCCAAGGTCGCGGACCGGACAGAGGGACAGCTTTATAGTCCGTTGGACTAGGACTCGCGGAGCTCAGCTCCGACCTGTATTCGCCTGTTTACAACAGGAATGCGATTTCGCATAGAATCTGGTCAATGGGAACTGCATGAGCGACAATCCTAATTGGATTTTCCACCAGGACGACAAGATGACGGAGGCAGAGATAATGCCTCTGCTCGCCGAAAAGTTCCCCGGATTCCGGCCTCGCTGGGAGAAGCACCTTTCGTTTTGGAAGGGCGAGCCTGCGGGTGGTTACAACGACATCTCAGAGTTTGCCCAATTCGTGGTTAAAGAACTCTACTCCAGTGGCAGAACCGAAGAAACACAACGTGCGTTTGACCTCATGGAACTGTGGCTCGTCAATGGGAACCAGAATGTGCGCGATCTAGTTGTGATTGGATTTCTTGAGGATGTTCAAAATATCGCATCATGGCAACCCTTCGGCAAAGCGGTATTTGTTCCTTTCCTCAGGACACAGTCTCGCGACGCTTGGAATGAGATTGAAAAAGTTTGGCTGGGGAAAACCAGTCTGATGGATGTCGTTCGTGGTGATGGCAAAACCGCACTGTAATTGGGCGAAATATCGCGATTGCTCGCGTATCTGGAATAGCCACTTTCCCTGATTGACGAAACCTCGGCAGATCACTCATCATCAACCCGTCCGGTCGGGGTGGGGCACCTCGCCTGCGTTATAGAGGCGTGATGCCTACTTCCCCTTATCTGCCATCAACACTCCGCCAGTCGCGTAACTCTCGCGTGAAACTTCCACAAACGCCACAGTCACCGCTTCCCTCTTGGCTCCAGCTTCTTCCACCAGAGCGTCGGTTAGGCGTTGCGCCAGCTTGCGCTTCTGGTCGGCGGTGCGGCCTTCCAGCATGGTTAGGTGGATCATGGGCATGAGGCGGTCTCCTGAAAAGCGTCGCAGCGGTCTCGCTACACTCGCACGGGCGTCCCCGCCCGTGCTCTTTACTTTGCCAGCTCGTAGCCCGCGAAGAAAAAGCTGAGCTCAAAGCGCGCAGTATCTTCCGCATCCGATCCGTGGATAGCGTTGTACTCGATGCTGGTGGCCCACTTTTTTCGGATAGTGCCCTCTTCGGCGTTGGCAGGGTTAGTTGCGCCCATCAGCTTGCGCAGGTCGGCGATGGCGTTCTCCTTTTCAAGCGCCAAAACGACAATCGGCCCGCTGGACATGAAATCCGTCAGCGACCCGTAGAACGGGCGGCTGGCATGCACGGCATAAAACTGCTCGGCTTGATGCTTGGAAATCTCCAGCATCTTAATCGCCAGGATGCGAAAGTTCTGCTTTTCGAACTGCTCGATAATATCGCCCACCGCGTTCCGCTTGACCGCATCGGGCTTCACAATAGTAAGAGTGCGCTGCAATGTTTTCATAGGTCCATTCCGTCAGTTTTGAAATTACAAATTACGAAATTACAAAATCACAAATGCTAGGCCTTGACGCCCAAAACCGAAGCCAGCGTCTCCCCTATATCGGCCGGAGACTTCGCGACCTTGATTCCCGCAGCTTCGAGGGCCTTCATCTTCTCGGCCGCCGTGCCCTTACCGCCCGAAATAATTGCTCCGGCATGCCCCATGCGGCGTCCCGGAGGCGCGGTTTGCCCGGCGATAAATCCAACCACCGGCTTCTTCATGTGCTTCTTCACGAAATCCGCCGCAGCCTCTTCAGCGTTGCCGCCGATCTCGCCAATCATGATGACCGCTTCGGTCTCGGGATCGCGGTTGAAAAGGTCGAGAGCGTCGGTGAACGTGGTGCCAATAATCGGATCGCCGCCAATGCCGATGGCCGTCGACTGCCCAATGCCGCGCTGCGTAAGCTGATGCACGGCTTCATAGGTCAGCGTGCCCGAGCGCGAAACAATGCCAATCGAACCTTCTTTGTGAATCCGCGCCGGCATGATCCCCAGCTTGCACTTGCCCGGAGAAATAATCCCCGGACAATTCGGCCCAATCAGCCGCGACTTGCGCGATTGCAAGAACTCCCACGCCCGCACCATGTCGAGCGCCGGAATGCCCTCGGTAATGCACACAATTAGGTCCACGTGGGCATCGGCCGCTTCCATCACCGCATCGGCCGCACCCGGCGGCGGCACGAAGATGATCGAGGTGTTCGCGCCAGTTTTTTCCACCGCTTCATGCACGGTGTTAAACACCGGCCAGCCTTCGTGCGTGGTGCCGCCCTTACCCGGCGTAACCCCGCCCACGATCTGCGTTCCATATTCAGCGCAAGCCTTGGCGTGGAAAGTACCTTCGCGGCCGGTGAGACCTTGCACAATCACGCGCGTTTTCTTGTCGACTAAAATTGCCATAAGGAGTTGTACCCTCAACAGCCCAAGAAACTAATTTGAAGCTTCAACCTATCTAACGCCAACCTATCTAACTGTCATCTTGAGCGCAGCAGTCTCGCGCACCAGCGCGGGATTGCGGAGTCGAAAGACCCCTATACACTCAACGATCCAGACTCTTGTAAGCCTTCTTGCCGCACATCGGCCGCTAAGCAACTTTTCCGGCTGCGGCCACCACTTTCTCCGCCGCATCCTTCATCGCGTCCGCCACGATAAAGTTCAATCCCGATTCCATCAGAATCTTTTTGCCCTCTTCCACGTTGGTTCCTTCCAAACGCAGAACCACGGGCAGGCTCAAATTGGTTTTCCGCGCCGCAGCCACTACGCCCTTGGCCAAGGTATCAACACGCAATATGCCACCGAAAATATTAATCAGCACAGCCTTGACGCTCTTGTCGCTCAGCAGAATTTCAAACGCGTGCCCCACTTGCTCTTCGTTCGCGCCGCCACCCACATCGAGAAAGTTCGCCGGCATCCCACCGGCGTACTTGATGATGTCCATCGTCGCCATCGCAAGCCCAGCGCCGTTCACCATGCATCCGACATTCCCATCGAGTTTGATGTAATTCAAGCTGTACTTTGAGGCCTCGACCTCGAGCGGGTCTTCCTCGCTCACGTCGCGCAAATCTTTGAGTTCCGGATGACGAAACAGCGCGTTGTCGTCAAAAGTGATCTTCGCGTCGAGCGCAAACAGCCGCCCGTCTTTCGTAGTGATGAGCGGATTGATCTCCAGCATGGAGGCATCCGTCTCGGTGAACACCCGGTACAAACCCTGCATAAACTTCACGGCATTGGCGATCTGCGGCCCCTGAAGTCCAAGCGCAAAGGCGATCTTTCGCGCCTGGAAAGCAGCCATGCCGGCGGGATCAATGTGTTCCCTCAGAATTGCTTCCGGAGTCTCCTCCGCCACCTGCTCAATCTCCATACCGCCCGCCGCCGAGGCCATCACCAGCGGCTTGCCCTCGGCACGGTCCACCAAAATCGCAAGATAAAGCTCGCGATCGATCGGGAGCGTCTCTTCCACCAGCAGACTCCGCACCACGCGCCCCTCGGGGCCTGTCTGGTGTGTCACCAGCGTCATGCCCAGTATCTTGCGCGCCAGCTCGCCCGCTTCTTCGGCAGTCTTGGCAATCTTCACGCCGCCGCCCTTGCCGCGGCCTCCAGCGTGGATCTGCGCCTTCACCACTGCGCCGCCCGATCCGCCCGCCAGCAACTTCGCGGCTATCGCCTGCGCCTGCTCCGGCGTCGTGGCCATTTCTCCCTGCGGCACGGCGACGCCATACTTCCGCAAAATCGCCTTACCCTGATACTCATGAATTTTCATGAAGCCTTCCGCGCTTTCGGTTTCGAGATGTCGATTTGTTAATGATGGTGGGTCGGTCAGCAGACTAGCGATTCTGCGGAACTAACGATTCTATAGAACAAGGGTTAACGCGGTAAAGCCGGAAGGACCATAGCCCAGGGCAAATCTTGCCTAGCGCCTTCCCCGTCACGAACCAGACTTGGGAATGCCCTTTCCAGGCAGACCTGGCATAGAATCGCTTACGGACTTAGCGCCACTATGACCGAATCTGGCGATTATCAGCAAGCCTGGCAGCGATACCGTCTGCAAGGACGAATTTGGATCGCCCTTTTTGTTCTCTACGTTCCAGCAGTCGTGGGAACGGCTCTGCTGAGCGCGCATTACTGGCACTCGCTGATGCCGGCCATCGCTGTCGCAATCGTCTGGATGGCGCTGACAATGTACCTCGGCGTTCGCATCAACATGTGGCGCTGCCCTCGCTGCGGGCAACCGTTCTCCGGCACACTATGGCGCAGTAAGGGAATCTTTGCCCGCCAATGCGTGCACTGCGGATTAGAGAAATACAGTTAGACTCGTGTGGCGCGGGCGCCCCCGCCCGCGAAAAGCGTGCACGCTTCAAATCCCCACTCCCTTCGCGTAACCTAGCCTCATGAACTCCCCCGTGCTCCCGGGCGCCCTGCACCGCATCGTCACCCGCCGCCAATCCCTCACGCGGCAGGAAGCCGAAGAGGTGATGTCGGAAATTCTTCGCGGCACGGCCACGGACGCTCAAATTGCGGGCTTCCTCATCGCCCTGGCCATGAAGGGCGAAACAGTTGAGGAGATCGTCGGCTTCGCGCAAGCCATCCGCTCTGCTGCACCGCCGTGGCCGGCCGCCAACTCAGCCAACCTTGTCGACACCTGCGGCACCGGCGGAGACACCAGCGGCACGCTCAACATTTCGACCGCCGCAGCACTGGTCGCGGCGGGCGCGGGAGCTCCGGTAGCTAAGCACGGCAACCGCAGCGTAAGTTCCAAGTGCGGAAGCGCTGACGTCATGGAAGCATTGGGGGTTAAACTCTCGCTGCCTCCAGACCGCCTGAACGCCTGCCTAAACGAAGTTGGAATCGCGTTCCTTTACGCGCCAGCCCTGCATTCCGCCATGAAGTTCGTGCAAACCGCTCGCCGTGAGCTGAAGGTGCGCACGGTATTTAACGTGCTCGGCCCGCTCACAAATCCCGCGCGCGCGGCAGCTCAGGTCGTAGGAGTTTACTCGGTCGACTTGGTTGACAAGCTCGCCGAAGCGCTAAGCATGCTGGGACTGCGCCGGGCGTTGGTCGTGCACGGCAACGACGGCCTTGACGAAATTACGATCTCGACGACGACGCGCATTGCTGAACTGCGCGACGGCCAAGTCCGCACCTACGAGGTCAGCCCGGAAGAATTCGGCCTGCGCCGCGCCCCGCTCAGCGAAATCGCAGGCGGCGATGCCGCCACCAACGCGGCCATCGTTCGCAGAATTCTGCGCGGTGAAAAATCAGCCCGCCGCGATGTCGTATTGCTGAACGCGGCCGCAGCGCTGGTGGCCTCGGGCGGCTACGATTCGCTCGCCAGCGCCATGCCAGTAGCAGCTGAAGCCATTGATTCCGGCGCTGCGCTGGCAAAATTGGAAGCGCTGGCAAAATTTACCACTGCATAGCGGTGCGCCAAGAAACTCTACGCCTTCTTCGCCCGCTCAATCTGCGCAATGTGATTCGGCCCGTGCCCAACCCAGTACCGAATAATCTCCTCCAACGTCACCTGACAATTGCGCTGCGGATGAAATCCACTCTTGCCGAAATCCTCAAGCGGCGTCCGCCGCAATAAGCGCAGGTTGTGAAACCTATTGACGCCAAACTGCGCGATCAGCTCTGGAATCGCCGCCTCCATGTAACCGAGCTTTTCCGTCCAGGCATCCTGATCCATATACGAAAAATGAGGATCCTTATCGGCCAGCACCTGCCGGATCCGATAGGAAAAAAGTATCTCGGCGTCCGCAAGATGCCCAACAAGTTCCTGAATGCTCCACTTCCCCGGCGCAGGCTTGCGCTTCAACACGGTTTCGGACAACCCGGAAACGGCGCCCGCCAGATTTTTTGGGTCTTGCTCGGCCTCGGCAATCAGCTTTTTCAGTTCGTCAGCGGTCATAAAACCTCGTCCCGAATTTTACCACCGAAGAAAAGGCGAAAGTGTTGGCAAAATTTACCGACACTTAACACGCAAAACCAGACCAAAAACAGCCCCCAGGGTGCTGGCAAATCTGCCAGCACCCTCATTGCGGCTCGTGCTGGCAAATTGGCCAGCACTTGGCAGTCAAAACCAGACCAAAAACCGACCCCAGGATGCTGGCAAATTTGCCAACACCCTGGGGTCGGTCTTTGTGGAAAATTCTAGCCCCCATCCGTCGAAATCTTTAGCCGATGCCCCGTCTCTCCGGACTCCGGGACGCTTCCATCGTTCACGATCACCTCCAGCGGCTCGGCCGGAGTCGTGATGCGGGTTACAGCTTTGGCCTTGCCTCGAACCTCCAGCCGCTGCGCAAAATCGCCGGCGTCCGTGTGAATCGTCACCGCGACTTCCGCGCCCGCGGCGCCATGGTTCGCCACGCTGACCGCCGTAATGTAGTTGGTTCCGTGGGTCAGCCGCGCACTTGCTGTTTCAATTATAAAATCTGGTAGTCCGGAATCCGTGTAGACCCAGTCGTGAAAGAACCAGGCAAGGTCGCGTTTCGATTCCGACTCAAGCAGGTGCTGGAAGTACGCAGGCTCCGTGTCTTCCTCGGCGCGATACGCGTGCAGCGTCTTCTTCAGAGCCTCATCGCCCAGCATGTCTCGCAGCATCCACCAGACGAGCACGGCTTTGCTTCGATAAAAAACTTCCCCGGTCGCCGCTATCAGCGGTTCTCCGGCTCCAACTGTTTTCTCAGCCTGCGCCACCGCCTCACTCTGCGTTTTTAGGAGCGCCAGTGCAGCATCGCGGCCGTTCTTTTCTTCCGCCACAATTTGACCAAAGTGCGCCGCGCCTTCGAATATCCACAACCGGGGCGAAGGAAACGCCGCATGCGTCAACTGATGAATCAACAGCGCTCGTTGAATCTCAGGACGAGCCTTCGCCAGCGGCAACAACAGCCAGTCCCCCGCTTCAAACGGCGCCGCATCTCCATCGGGAAGATCCACCACATGGGGCTGCTCACGAGCGGGCCCAAACCAATCCTTCACCAGCAAGGCGGCCCGATCTCCGAGCTTGCCAAACTCGTCCGCCATTACCGCGTGTTCCGGAATCACATCAAGATGCACAGGCCCGGCCGTCACTCCCGAGAAGCTGCCCGCCAGAAGCACCGGATTCCCTACTCTCAGCCCATCACACTGTAATCGCGACTGTGCGGACGTTTCGCTCACAGCATCAACCGACTCCGCACAATCCTTGCCATTCACCAGGAGGCTCGGCCTCTCAGATTCGCTGCTCACAAGTTCAATGCTTAACTTCATCTGCGATAAAGCGTGCCGCGCCTTCCATTTCCCTAACGCAGCAAACATCGATCCGCCGTCGAGAAGATTCTGCGCTTCCATCGCCACCGGATACCAGGTAACGTAGCCCACTCCGCGCACGGCAGTGTAATCGTGGCCGATCTGGTCCCAATCGCTGTGGCGAGCGACCTGCTCCGGCGTGCCGACGCGCTTCAGGCGCGTGAAATCCAGAACGATGAGTCCCTCATAGCCAATGGCAAGTTCTATCGACGCTTTCGGCGCGACTTCCTGCGGCAACGTCACGATGGCTTCGGAAAGCACGCCGGTGTGATCGATGTCGGAGGTATAGGGCTGTGTCAGAAATTGAACAGCCTCTCCAGCGCTCGCGTCTTGCGCAGCAGGAGGCTTTGCCTCCCGCAGCAGCCGGATCGACCGCCAGCCCAGGCTCGACGAAATCTGCAACGGAATCAGGCGCTGCGGCGACGAAGAATCGTTGCGCAAGGTAATCAGCCCGCGCACTCCGAGCCGTTGCTGCGAAGGCTCAAGGCGCAGGTTGAGGTCGTAGCGCGTGATGGTAAAAGCTTCGCGATCGAGAGCCACGGCTGGGGCAAGCAGCGCCAGAATCGCGGCGAAGACAAAAAGGCCCTTCATCTTTTCTTGGATGCCGCCGACGGCGCCCCGCCCCGCCGCTGGCGCACAATCTCGTACAGCACAATCCCGCCCGCAACAGAAACGTTGAGCGAAGGCACTTTCCCCAGCATGGGGATGGAAACAAGAAAATCGCAATGTTTGCGGACCACATCGTGCACGCCCTTGCCCTCGGCCCCCAGCACCAGAGCGCAATCCATCTTGTAATCGATGGAGTCGTAGGACTGCGGCGCGCGCTCATCCAGCCCGACGGTCCAGATATTCGCCGCCTTAATCTGCTCCAGAGTCCGCGAAATGTTGGTGACCTTTGCCACCGGCAGGTGCTCGCTCGCCCCGGCCGAAGCCTTCGCCACCGTTCCGGTCACGCCAACCGCTCGACGTTCCGGAATGACAACGCCGTCCGCCCCGGCCGCATCGGCGGTGCGCAGAATCGCGCCCAGGTTGTGCGGGTCTTCCACGCCATCCAAAACCACCAGCAGCGCATGCTCCCCGCGCCGCTTCTCGAGCAGATCGTCCACATCACAATATTTCTTCGCCGAGGTTACCGCCACGGCACCCTGATGCCCGCCATTTCCGGCCAAACGGTCCAAATCCTGCCGGTTGATCAGGCGTACGCTTACGCCCGCATGTTTACATTCGTCGATCAGCTTTTGCAGGCGGTCATCGTGCCGCTCGCGCGCCACCGCCACATACTGAATAGCCCGCCCGCGCGACTTCAACGCCTCGCGCACCGGGTTGATTCCGTAAATCGATTCCATCCGACTAGTTTACGGGTTCGTCCGCTACACTGTCTTTTCGGGAGAAATTCCTCCAGGAGAATCATGCCAGACGTTTTCATCGTCTCTGCCGCGCGCACGCCGATCGGCAAATTCGGGGGCGCATTCTCGTCACTGACGGCGGTCGACCTGGGCGTGATCGCCGCGAAAGCTGCCATCGAGCGTGCTTCGATCGATCCCAGGCAAATTGAGGAAACCATCATTGGCAACGCGCGCCAAGCTGGTGGCGGCCCCAACCCCGCGCGGCAAATTTCAATACGCAGCGGCATCCCGCAGGAAGTTCCTGCCTACACTGTGAACAAAGCTTGCGCCTCGGGCTTGAAATCGATCGCCCTCGCGTATCAGGAAATTCTTCTCGGCAACTCCGAATGCATCCTCGCCGGAGGCACGGAGTCGATGTCGCAGCTGCCGTACTACCTTGAAGGCGCCCGCTTTGGCTATCGTCTGGGCAATCAGGAAGTCATTGATGGCATGCATCGCGACGGCTTCTTCTGCCCCATGGCGCAGATGCTTATGGGAGAAACCGCCGAGGTTCTAGCGGAGAAGTACAAGATTTCACGGGAGGAGCAAGACCAGTTCGCCCTGACTTCCCAGCAGCGCGCAGCCGAAGCCGTTGCCAAGGGATATTTCCAAAGCGAGATTGCCCCAGTAACGATCGCCGCGAAGAAAGGGCCTCAAGTGTTGAACGCGGACGAACATCCCTTCCCCAGCGCGTCCCTGGAAAAGCTCGCGAAGCTGTCTCCTGTGTTCTCGAAAAATGGAACCATCACCGCGGGAAATTCGTCGGGCATCACCGATGGCGCGGCCGCGGTAGTTGTCGCCAGCGAAGCGTTCGTCCAGCGGCATAACCTAAAGCCGCTCGCTCGGATTGTAGCCGTCACATCGGCGGGCGTTGATCCTAAGATCATGGGAATCGGCCCGGTGCCTGCGATCCACAAAATGGAACAGAAGCACGACCTCAAGTTGGCGGACTTCGACCTTATCGAACTCAACGAAGCCTTTGCCGCGCAGGTTCTGGCCTGCGACCGCGAGCTGCACTTCGATCCAACCCGCCTCAACGTCAACGGCGGCTCCATCGCGCTGGGCCATCCCATCGGAGCCACGGGCGCGCGCATCACCGTCACCCTGCTTCATGAAATGCAGCGCCGCAAGGCGAAGCGCGGCCTGGCCACTCTGTGCGTCAGCGGCGGAATGGGAATGGCGTTGGCGCTCGAGAACCCGCGCGCGTAGCCACTTTGCCAACAGCAAACCGAGATTTCGGCTGTAAACTTCAGTCGGCTTAGGAGTGTAGTTTTAGGCCGATCTTAAACTTTCGCTCCGAGGTCCCATGGGCCCACTGCGTTTTGTCGTCTCTCTCACCAACAAAGAAAACGACTACCAAATCGAGCAAGCCGCCGCAGCCCAGGATGCAGCCAAACGGCTCGGCGTCGGCGTTGAAATTCTCTACGCCAACAACGACGCCATCGAGCAAAGCCAGCAAATCCTGAAAGTCATTCAGTCCGATTCCGCCGACAGTCGCCCGGCTGGAATTGTCGTCGAGCCGGTCGGCACGCCCCTCGCAAGTGCGGCGCGCGCAGCCGCAGCCAACGGAATTGGATGGGCACTGCTCAATCGCGAAGCCGACTACATC
>Ga0075028_100000915_pt1 | contig 10570 bp, 26 predicted proteins | sample LitLauG_LLR_2014_FD_71390 | JGI IMG/M metagenome (GOLD analysis project Ga0075028, IMG submission 71390) | Freshwater sediment microbial communities from Pennsylvania, USA - Little Laurel Run_MetaG_LLR_2014 | ecosystem: Environmental > Aquatic > Freshwater > Creek > Sediment | place: USA... | reverse complement strand
ACCCGGTAGTCGTGCTCCTGTTCGGTAATCTCACGTCCTCGCACCAGCCAAACCTTATCGATATCGACCGGTTCGCCGTTGATGAAAGCGGCCATGAACGGCGACCGCTCCATCAGGTTCTCAGGCTCGCCCGGCTCAGCTACCGTCTGCATCCGTTTGATACAGGCTGGCGTCCACGGGGCCTGCTTGGCAAGGCGGATCAGCCAGAAGCCGGGTTGTGGGTTGAGCAGTTCGCGCATCAGCGCGCGGCCCGCACAGCGGCGTCGCCGAGCGACGTTTCCGCAAATGGCCCCAGAGCCGCCAGCAGCGCCTCGGCCTTCCCCTCGATCGCGCGGCGCTCGCGCTTCTTGTCGTCATCCTCCAACGCGAGGGCAACGCTCTTGCGCAGCACCTTTACGTCGATGCCGGCAGCTTTTGCGGATTTGTAGAGTTCCGCGATGTCGATGGCATTCTCCTTGCTCTCCTTGGCGAGCCGGTAGATGCGGTCGAAATGCGGCTGTTCCGGTAGGTTGCTCATTTGCTCTCCCCGCGCAACTCAATCAGCCCGGTTGCGCTCGGCATAGGTCAGCTTGCGGATCGTCGCTGCCCGCGTCAGCTTGCGGATTTCCATCGCACATACCTCCGCCAGTGTCCGATCGTTGAACGGGAACGGCGTGCCGTGTTTGACGGAGAGCGGGTGCTTTTTCATATCTGGATCTGGGGAAAATTCCGGAATTATGCCAATACCCGTTTTCGAGATCACTCACATAATAATTCAAGGTAGATAAGTGGGTTTGCTGAATAGCAGCAAGCTGATTCTTGAGCCGCTCTAGCTCAACGAAACCAAAGGCGCTCGCCATCTGCGATCAATTCGGTCTATTCGAACCAAAAGCTTGTGTGAGGATGTCGGTGGTCCTGATCAACTCCCGCTCCGGGACCGAGTTTCTATCGCCGACCTGGCCGATAAGGGTGGGTCTCAGTCGTTCCAATGCACTAATTGATTCCCCAATGGCCCATTCTGGATCGAGTAGCACGTGAAGCCGCTGCCGCGCGGCACCCTTGGCCTGGGCGCGTTCCTGGATCGCCATGCGAATGTTGGGCACTCGCCGCACATATTGGCCAATAGTGATGTCGAGGGCCGGCGATGAAGAATAGACGGGCACGTTCAGAACCGACGCCGCCAGTATCTCGCCGCTTGTCGAGGGTCCCGTGTACCCGTCCGGGCAGACTACCCACAGGAAGTCTGACGCTCGGATCGCTTCAAGATGGCGATCCTCGACCAATTTGACCGAACGGAGCCGATCGCTCGCAACGAACAGAAAGTCCCCGAGATGATCAACGATGCGCGGGTCGGACGGCGAGAGCACGTCAACACCGAGCGAGCGGAGTTCGCAAACTGCAGCATAGATCGCTGGCATATGCCGGTGGAAGCTGCCCGATACCGTGGCCTTCAACATCCCTTTCCTCCCGTCCATGGAAATGGCGGCTGTCAGCCCCCTAACAGGCTTTATCCGTCGTCACGACCCGCAATCCGCTGCGATCTTCGAGGCGCTTCTTTCGCTCCTCGGCGTAACGCTCCTCAAAGCCGGGGTTCGCCCTAAGGTCGGTCTTCATGTATGCCTCGATCGCACGGTGAACGATCGTCTTAACGGACGCGTCATCCTTCGCTTTCAGATAGTCCGCAAACTCGCTGCGCAACGGCTCATCTAGGCCGAGCTTCGCCAACGTCGTTGGAGGGCGTCCCATGCGACTCATGCAGACTTTTGGCCCGGGGGTGTGCGCGCCCATCACAACTCCTCTTAACTTGACTTAAGACAACCAACCGAAATAAGTGGCCATCTTTTTGTAGCAATCGTCGCAGACAACAGCGTATCCTTCTAGCGGAACATCCGGGAACACTTCTGCTGCTTCGGCCTTAGCCTCTTCATCAGACCATCCTTTTCTGAACGTCATATGACAGTCGGCGCATGTGTAGGTATCGGACATCCTTCAACTCCTGATGACCTCTGAAAATGAACTCGGCCATCTATCGAACTCCCGTTAATTGATCTTATCGCGCCTAGCGAGGTTGGTCTTGGCCATTCCTCGGCGTACTGCCATTAAGCCCTTTTCCGTATAGATTTTGCGAGCCTCTAGACCAATTCGCTTTGCCGCCGCCGAGATGCTTGCAGGGGAAGAATATCCCAACTCGGCGGCGATCTTCCGAGTGGAAATTCCCTGTTTCCACATTTCGGTTAGGCGAACGGTGCGTTCGGCAAGCCGCACCGCATTAACGCTCGGCTCCGAAAGTGCGATCCCAAGCTCTCTCGCCTGATCAATAGACAGGACAATACGTGCATGATCGACCTCGATAGCGACCTCACCTTCCGATCGCCAAATTTTGAAAGTCATGTTAATGCTCCTTATAATGAGCAGGCGAGGATGTAGACCGCCAGAAACACCAGCGCCCACATCGCGTCGTCGAACCAGCGGACGATCATGGCGCATCCTCGATAAGTAAATGTCTCCAGCGATCCAGCAAACCCCAGACATCACCCATATGCTCAAGGCCGCCAGGTGTGTCCACGTAACCGTTTTTTTCAATCTGCTCGTCGTAAGTTTTCATGATTTTGATGATTTCTCTGGCGACCTGCTGCGCCGCTTCCTGATTCATCACCACCCTCCCCACAGTTCGTCAGCCTGCCGCCCAAGCTCAGCGTACCGGCGCTCTGCCACGTCCCGCTGCTCGATCAGCGCCTCGCAGGCATCGAGGTCGCCCGCAGTTTCCGCATCCTCTGCGGCCATCTGTAGGCGTTCGCAGTCGGCGCTCAGCTCGCGCATGAGCCAGTCGAGGCCGTATTCGCCGAGGCGGTTCATTTGGATGTCCTATCATCGAGTTGTCTTCTGCGGCTGCGCACCACAGCGGTGTCCGCCTCACGCTGAGCCTGATCGGCAAATCCGCGCAACCATTCTCGGAAATTCAGTGCCGCGTGAACCGATACGTGAGAATACGGGTTGTCGTCTGTGCGCTTTCCGCGGCGGCACGCGCTAACGCCTTTCTCATACGGGGTCATCAGATGTCTCCGAACCCGACCGGCACCGGCTCGCGATGGCGGATCATCTCATCGATGATGGCGATCTCGGCCTCGACCTTCTCCAGCTCGACCTGCAGCGTGGCGTAGCGCATCAGGAGATACGACCGGGCTGTTTCCAGCTCGCGCGGCGGCAGGTTTAGATAGTCGCTCATCGCTGGCTCCGTGTTCGATGCCGCATAAGATACGCGCTTTTGCGAATACGTCAAGCGCCTTATCAGCGGCATTGACATATTTTTTTTAGCCGCTATCTTTCCTCGCATGATGACAGTCTCCAGCGCCCTGCGCGCCGCCCGAACGGAATCCGGCCTGACCCAGCGCGAAGTCGCGGCGGCACTCGGGATCACCGCTCAGTATATGAGCGACCTGGAAAGCGGACGCCGCACAATGCCGGAGAAGTATATAGAGCGTCTGCCCGATGTGATCCGCCGTCGAGTGGCAAGCGTCTTGACCGAAAGCAAATTGGCCGAACTAGCCGAGCTGCAGAAGTGGGCCTACTAACTCCGCTTAATGAGGATTAAGACGAATGACTTGCGCAACCTGCAAATTTCTGGACGTTCGCATAAACAAAGCCGGCCAGCGCGTAGTCCGAAAGGACAGCGCCTACCAATGTTTGTGTGCCGTATCGGAGCCGATATTACCGGCTTCTGTCACCACCGCTTACGGATATAGATGGCCGCCGCCAAAGAGTTATATGACCGGAGACTCCGGAGAGAATTGCCCCTGCCATGTCTCTCGTTAATAGAATTTATCGGGAGCGATACAGTGACTTGTGCAACAACCGCATCATCTTTCGCGTGCCACTGCTGGTGGGGTCATTCCGGCCAATGGGGGAAGTGGGAAATTGTCCGGCACGATGCGATTGTGCGATCTACAGACAAGGGCCAGATCGGTGAAACGATCATCCAGCGGCGTGTCTGTCAATGCTGCGGCTTTGAAGATTGGCGATCTAAAAGTCTGTTCATCGGGAGCGCATCTTGAATTATCGGAACTGGTGGATGCGAGATGCGGCATGGTGGCAATTCTGGCTTCCGCAGTCGGGATTTACAGGCGGCTTTATCGGAATGACCATCTGTCTAGTCGTTCTAGGATGCGCCTTTGCGGGACGTTCATGACCGATCCCCGGCGGAGTCGCCTTAAAACAGCGATTATAAATAGATCATGACAAAGGTAACAACATCAACCGGAATTGAGTTAGATAGCGATGATATGCTTGCTCCTTCTCTCACTAAGTACGCCAAACAAAAAGGTCTGGAAGGAATTCGAGCTTTCGTTGCCACCCATCCCGACAATGCTCAGGAATATGTCCTCGTTAAAGATCAGAACGTGATTTACGCCAACAGTAGCGCAGAGGCAGTTGCCTGCCATTTAGATATGCTTTGGGCAGTGTCTCTATAAACCTTCTTAACAGGAGTCAATTATGGCGGGAGAAAAAGGTTTCCTTGATTATGCCGGGAAAGAGGATAGCCCGAGTGCATTTATTCAATGGAAAAACACATACGCCTGCTTTGATTTCTATTGTCTCTGTGGCGCGCATTGTCACTTTGATGGATATTTTGCCTATTTCGTGAAATGTCCCCATTGTTCTCAATGTTGGCAAATGCCGAGCAATCTCTTCCCGCGCCCAGCTTCCTTAGATGACTCAGAACGACCCGTTCTGATGGAACGCGATGAGGATGAGGATGAGGCGGATGTCTTAGAACTTTCGCCGATTCGCGCCCAGATTACTCATCATAAAGCCCCTTAAGAGGAATCGCCGATATGATCGAAATAGTCCCAGTTCGGATACGTGAAAATCTCGTGGTTCGGATCGCCGGCATTCCTTGGAACTTGAGCAAGTCAGAAGCCTCGCGGGTTGCGCGTGTAGTAAGGGCATTTGCTACGCCGCGACCGCGTGACAGCTTGGGACGTTTCGTCAAAGCTCAGGATAAGCAGAGTTAACATGACCAGCATCGAGCGATATCCTGTCTCTCCAGAAACCGTCACCGTCCTCGGCTATCGCGTAAAAGCGAATAGTCCGATGTGGCAAGGGCTCGATTTTTCTAAGGCAACCGTATTAGAGAAAGCCAGTATCCTCGTCTATATATGGGGAGCGGATTCCGCTCCTTCTGATCTTCATCTAAGCGTACCGTTTTGTCACCCCGATGACCAACCGGAAGGATGGTCGGATGGCATGAAATATCGTGTGCGCCCCCGCGCCGAAGCTGGCGGACGCTGGTTAAAGCGTAAGGTCAAAGAGGTTAGGATTATTCCTGATCCGAACAATGATCCGCCTTGGGCCATCGAGATATCACGATAAGTGCGCTTATAAGGAGTTGGCGTAGTGAAAGAACCATGTTGCGGTGTGTCATATACCCTCTGCAAAAAAGAGGGTCACATTCCAGGCGGCCCCATATGGATGGTCGAATGGCTCCCAAAAGGTTTACGTGTCAGTTCGATCGTCTGGTTCCTCGCGCTCCTGGGTATATGCACGGGGAGCTTCTACGGGAATGCTGCCGGTTGCCACACCAGCTGCGATTTCATAGATAAAGCCAACCGAACGTCTGACGCCCCAGATATCTCTGTGAAAGAATTTGCCAAATATCGCTACTCTAGGCCAGTCATTTTAAACGTTGTCTATAGACATGATCGCCGGTTGGCAATTATAGGGGGGGTCCTTATTATAGTCGGCGTCTCTGGCTTGGCACTTATGGGACGGATCTGGTAACATCTAGACCCGACGATATAGCTGGACATCTGTTGTATCGTTAATCGTGATTAAGGAGAATTGCTGATGGAAGTCGTGAAGCTAGAGCGTCCAACACATGCGGACGAGATTGCAGAAAGTTTGGAAAGGCTCCTGAATCGCGTGAACGATGGTGAGTTCGAGACTGTCTATATCATTGCAGTGGCACCTAGCGGATCGTGGACGACTAAAGAGGTTGGCAAGAAATCCGATCGGCTGCGCCTCGTGGGGTTGCTCGAAAGTCTGAAGGCTGACGTTCTGATCGCAACCGAGACCGACGAACCGAGCGGCTTATAAAGGTCACGATAACAGTGGTTATCGGGACTTACGGAGGGGTATCTCCCAATACTCCATAGAGAACCTCACATCATCAAGCGATCGACAAACAATCGTTTCACAGCCCGCCGCATGAATCGTGTTGATTGTCATTTTCTGGTCGATACTCAATCGCCCAGCTTTCGACTTCAACTCAAGGAAACGCGCGCGGCCTTCGTAGATCACCATCAGATCGGGCACGCCAGCCTTGTACCCGGTGGCCTTGAGGATCGCGCCGCGTATCCTACCGCCGCCGCCGGCCGGGATCGACGTGTAGAACGCTGGCGGCAGCAAACACCAATCGAGATATTCGCAGACCTGGCGCTGTAGGGCTTGCTCTGGGCGGATCACGGCTTGAGCATCTGAAACGCCGACGTGACCAAGCGCGGCTTGGGTTTCGAGCTGTGGAGCTGGTTGAAGAAGCGCCGGGCCTCTCGGTATTCCTCGCGGCTTGGAAACGGCGCTCCCTTCTGTGCCGGCGCGACAATCCAGATCAGGTGCTTGTGATCTTCGCTCGTGATCCGGCGCGCGGCCCATAGCCGGGAGCCATGTTGGAACGTGATCGGGTTCACAATCCAAACACCGCACGATCCGCCGGGCTATCGAAGACCTGCGCGGCGTCGCGATATTTGAGAAGCATGTCCATGCTCGCGTGGCGGCTCTTGTCGCGGATACTCTCAGGTGGCGCACCATTCTCGAATGCGGTGGTAACAAACCCCCGGCGGGTGCTGTGCCCGGAATAGATCGCCTTGTTTTCGCCGATCAACTCGACCGCCTGTTTGACGATCACTCCGTAATAGGCGGGATCGACGCGCTTGCGGTTGGCCGTAATGAATAATGCCCCGTCCGTGATTTCAGCCCGCGCAATCCACCACTCCAAGTGATCGACGACGCAAACGCCTTTTGGATTGCGCGGAATGCGCAACGTGTGACCTTGCCCGCTTTGATCGGTTTTGCTGCGGCGGATCATTATAATCACGCCCGCTGGCGAAATGGTCAAATCGTCCCGATTGAGTGCCGCCAATTCGGATCGCCGGAGCGCCGCCCCGAATGCGGTTAGCAACATGGTCTTGTTGCGTAAGCCGTAAAACGTATCTGGCATCAGCGGAACAATGCGCTCCAACTTATCCCAGGTAAGCGCCGCCTTTGGCTGCTGGCGCGTTCCGTTATCGCGTCGGATCGTCGCCCAGGTGTCCGCCAAAACGGGATGTTCCATATCGATGGTGAACCGCTTGGCATCATCGCTATCGGGCGGAAACTGCGCCTTCATCATCTTGTGAGCCGCGCGGATCGCCGCCAGGTGCATGGAGACGCCGGCCGTCTTATGATCCTTCGCTCGATATATGAGGTAGTCAGCGAGTGTCTGCGCGAGCGTCGGAAGCGTCTCAGCATCTCGTGCCGCGCACCATGTGGTAAAGTCGTTCCAGGCGATGCTATAGGCCGTTCGCGTGTTTTTGGCCCAGCGTCCGCGGTCAAAGCAGACTTCCATCACAGCACCGCCAGCCGCAGCCCGTGGGCGACGATCCAAGCGCCGCCAAGGCCGGCGAGAACCGCGATCAGCGCCCAGCCGAGGACGGTCAAGGCCCCGCGCGTGAACGATGCCGTGCGTGGGCGCATGACGGCAGCCGTGGTATCGCAAATATGGAATTGTAGCGGGGTCATCAATCTTCTTCCTGAAATCTGGTGCTGACGGTCACGATTTGAACGGACGACCTGTCGCTTACAAGGCGACTGCTCTACCGACTGAGCTACGCCAGCAATTCGTCCTGCACGGGAGAGTGGTGATAAGCCTACTCTCCCGCCGGGACATCGCAACGCTGTGAGCTATCACCTCACCACGTCCTAGCCACCCTCGCACTATAACAAACCGTTGTTGGATAGCAACATAAAACTCCTCTTAAAGATACTTATCGTGACTTCTTGCGTTCGGATGGCTTTGCACAGAAAGCCTTGCACAAAATGTCGGGGATGTCCCATTTTCCGCCCTCATTTGATGAGCCGATTTGGGACATCCTGCATATTAGTGCAAAGCACACTGACCACGGCCAGCGGTCGGAGATCGGGCCGTCGCTCATTTGATCAGCTCCTCGATGCGCGCGAGAGCGGCGCGGGAAGTGGCATCCAGTGCGTAGGTTTCTCGCAATCCCAACAGTCACCATCGTCCGAGCGCCCGAGCCAGATAGTCCCAGCGTCACATTGTCCAACCCATACTTCCCATCCCCATTGTCGCTCTATCGCGAAAAGCGATACAGGTATCCATCCATCATTGGATTTAGCGATTTCGATAGCGATCTCAATCGGCTGCCACGCCTCTTTCAGCGCCGCCTCGGTCTTGCCTGGCGCGGAGGGTTCGGGGCGGTGAGCGGAGAGGTAGTCGGCGCAGTCGTTCCGCCAACGCGGCGGCGGGCGCTCTCCCGCCTTTTCGCCTTTCGGCCCATCCTCCCACAGCGCCCCAACCGCGGCGTCATAGCCGGCGGCGTAGGCTTCGGCGCGGACTGAGGCGAGGGCAGAGGCAAACGCATTCTCGAAATGATGCCAAATATGAGAACTGCCAATAATCGCCAAGCTTCCTGCGCGGCAAGCGGCCCGAGCTTCTTCGATTGCCCGCTGCGCCCGCTCCAGGTCGCTCGCCTCGGCTTTGGGCTGGTCACCAGCAATAGCTCGCTCAATGGCAGCTTCCAGATCACGCTCTACCGAGCCATCTTGCGAACGACCGAAACGGATCAGCGAAGCGAGTAGCGTGCGCCAGTCTTGTGGGTGTATCGCTTCGGCCTTGGGCTGGGCGTCGGCGAGAAGATAGCGGACTGGCTTATGACCCTTGCCGCATGCGCATTCGGCGTCCCAGATATTGTCCTCGCACCATGCGCGGCCTTCTGAACCGTCGTCGCATTCCGGGGCGAGCCAGATAATTTTGTGTTCCGACCTCGGCGTCATCCCTCATCTCCCCATCGCTGACGCCACGCGGCGAGGGCGGTGCGGGCATCGTCCCGAAACTCTTCACGATCATTTTCTTGCATCGCGCCCCACCCACGCACTAATCCGCGCCCGAGATAGGCATTGGAGTGGTTCGCTAGAGCTTGCGCCATCACCTCGATATTCTCCGGCATATCGGCCAGCATCACGTCGCGGGCGGCTTTGATGGCCGCGGGAATATCGTCACACCCACAAGCAGGCCAACGGCATCGTGAGGAACAAACAACTTTTCCACTAGCGTCGCATCCCGCGCGGATCGCCTCGTCGATGGGCCTGGTCTTCACCGCGGCGGCCTCGTCATAGGGCATTGGGCGACTCCTTTTGGTTGAGAGCGCGGATGAAGGCGGCAGCTTCATCAAAGCTCTTAGCCGCCAATCCGAAGGAATGTGATTCTGGGTCTGACTTTATTCCGCCGAAAGCGCGGTAATCCTCAGCTGCCGCATCGCACCGTTGCGCGCATTCCTCGATCGCCTCGTCCCTGGCGCGGGCGGCGAAGGCGTCGAACATGGCGGCTAATTTGCGTTCGTATGGATCGCCGCGACCGGAATTCTGCATCCAAATCACCGCTAACTCCAGCGCCCCCGCGCTCGGTACCGCATCCAGTTGGGTCTCGATGGTCATGATAAAGTGCCTTATAGGGAGTTCTCCACACCACCAGCTATTGAGCGGCGGATGCGGTCGATTTCGGCGAATACCTTGCTGATCTTGCGTTCCGTGCCGGCCTGAATGAACCACTCCGCGTCATCAGGCGCATCAAAATCATCGCGGCTCTTTTGGTCGTAAGTGTCTTTGTCGAGCGCGCAGTCAGCCACGTCCATAAGGTCTGCAAGCGCTTTGAACTCAGCCTCGCGCCTTATCGCTTCGTCAGCGAGCACCATTAACCGTTCGCGTGCCAATTTGTATTCTGCCGCCTGGGCATCGAAGCGTCGCTGCCATTCCGCCCGTTGATTAGCCTCAAAACTGAACCCCGCACATGGTTCTGCGCCGTCCAGCAGCATGCAATCGGGCCAGGGCTGCGTTTGCGGTGTGTCCTCGGTAAGCACGTTAGGCCGCTTGGTGACGACGATTAGCGAGCCATCGGGCTGCCACTCCGCCGTTTGCTCGTGGATATCGCCGACGTAGAAGTGGCCGACGATCTCGGCTTGCGCTGCCCATTTGGCAAACGCCTCAAGCCGCTCCTGGGTATAGATCATCTGCTCGGTTATGATCCGTGCCATCGCTCAACTCATCTTAATGTCAGTTATGGCGACTCGACAGGTTGTCCCGCATCGTCGAGATGATACCAAATCATTGGTTTAATTCCGTCTTTGCCGACAATGCCCGCCCACGCATGGATGATCTCAAGTGTATTTGGATTGCGATAAACGAGAAATAGCGCGCATCCCTTAGCGCCTCTTGCTTTGCCCCTGTAGCCGCTGGCGGTGGCCGCGCCACTGACGCCGCTGGCGGTGGCCGCGCCACTGACGCCGCTGGCGGTGGCCGCGCCACTGTAGCCGCTGGCGGTGGC
>Ga0075028_100000913_pt1 | contig 10580 bp, 5 predicted proteins | sample LitLauG_LLR_2014_FD_71390 | JGI IMG/M metagenome (GOLD analysis project Ga0075028, IMG submission 71390) | Freshwater sediment microbial communities from Pennsylvania, USA - Little Laurel Run_MetaG_LLR_2014 | ecosystem: Environmental > Aquatic > Freshwater > Creek > Sediment | place: USA... | reverse complement strand
GGCCTGAATTGCAGGCCCGCATAGTGACGCAATTCCAGCTGGACAAGGCGCCGGGGGTTGCACCGGCTCAGCTGATCATCAGCGGCGTGCAGGGCAAGAGGAAGGCGATGGTACGGGCTTCCGACGTGCCACTCTGCGCGACGACGAACCCGCTTTGCACCACCGACACTGTTTTCAGGACGGCATTCCCACACGGCGCGGCGGTTTCGAGCACCCGGACCGGGTTTACCGGCGAACTGCAGTTACCCACGCGCTACGTCACGGTGATCGGGAAGTATTGGACGGGCTCGGACTTGCGGTTCTACTTCGTGGGCAGTCTATTTTCCAACTACAACGACACGCTGGGGTTGACGAAGAACTGCGGGACGGCAGCGGCAACGGCGTTCTGCTCGGCGGCGTCCAGCGACGGCGGTTCCACCGTGCTGTTTGCGCTCACCGGGACGACACCGGAAGTGGTTCCACAGCGTCCGGTGCGAACCAACGGCGGATTCGTCAATGTGGCGTTCCCGCTTTCGCGGATTTTCGGGGCTGATCCTGCGGGCCGCAATGCGGGTTGGCAGCTGCACTTCCACTATGCCTTCGATCAGGCCAAGACCCGTGATGTTCTGCGGTTGGGCAACCAGCGTTCCAAGAACGATCTAGCGGCGGCGACCCTGTTCTATAAAATGAACAACCTAGTGTCGTTCGTGCTGGAAGAATCCATGTACCGGACGCGGATTGCCAATCCCGATCCTGCGGCCGTAGCGACCTTCCCGAAGTATGAAGGGGTGGGGGCGCGTCAGTGGCATGACACGCGCACCGAATTTGGCCCAATTTTCACATTCTAGTGATACAACGTGTGGTACAAAAACCGGCGGTCTACGAGGCCGGTCCAGTTGGAAAGGTAGTTCGTTGAGGAAAGTGCTTGCTAATCGGTGCGGGAGCCCAACTCGCCTACGGAAGAGCAAGGGTCTCCCGCTTCCTGGTACGTCTTCTGTAAAGGAGAAGAACTGTGGCTACTTCAGATCTTTCGTCTAACCCTGGTATCAGCCGTTGGTGGCGCGTGGTCGGCGGGATGTCCATGAACCTGGCGCTGGGCACGCTGTATGCCTGGAGCGTGTTTGTCGCCCCGCTGGAGAAGGAATTCGGCTGGAAGCGGGCTGAAACTTCCAACGTATTTACGATCGCGGTCGTGGTATTCGCGCTCTCGTTCATCCTGGCCGGACGGCTGCAAGACAAATTTGGGCCGTTATGGGTTTCACTGACCGGGGGAGTCCTAGTGAGCCTGGGCTTCTTCTTGTGCGCTTACACGCAGAGCTTAACCTACCTGTATGTGTGCTTCGGCGTGATTGGCGGGCTGGGCAACGGGTTTGGCTACGCTACACCCATTCCGGTGATGGCCAAGTGGTTTCCGGACAAACGAGGTTTGGCCGTGGGACTCGCTGTAGGCGGATACGGCGGCGGGTCTGCGATCTTCGGGCCCCTAGCCAACCTGAAGCTCATCCCAGCCTATGGCGTGCACACCACGTTCATGATTCTGGGGGTGATCTTCCTGTTCATGACTGTGATTGGCGCCTTCCTGCTGCAGAATCCTCCGGCGGGGTACAAGCCCGCGAACTGGACGCCTGCGCCTGCCAGCAAAGCCGCCGCTTCCACCTACGAGTTCAGCCCGAGCGAAGTGCTACGCACACCTACGTTCTACTTCATGTGGGTCGCCTATGCTCTGGGCGCTTCGGCGGGACTGATGGTGATCAGTCAGCTGGTTCCCTTTGCCAAGAGCGTGGGGATCCCGGGCGCGGCGCTGGCGACAATGGGGTTGGTTGTGGGCGCAGTTGGCAACGCCTCGGGCCGCATTTTGTCCGGCTGGATGTCGGACGCACTCGGCCGCCTGAACGTGTTGCGCCTGATGATCGCCATCTCCATGATCGCTATGCCCATTCTCTACCAAGTGGGCGGTGCGGTAGCGCCTCTGTATGTGGCGGTGTTCGTGGTGTACTGGTGCTATGGAACACAGCTCTCGGTCAACGCCTCCACGACCGCGGATTTCTGGGGAACGAAGAACGCCGGCATCAACTACGGGATGCTGTTCACCGCATGGGGCGTGGCCGGCATCATTGGTCCCAGGATCGCCGGGGTGCTCTTTGACAAGTACAAGAACTACCAGATGGCGTTCTACACGGCGGCGGCCCTGGCGGCAGTTGCCCTGCTCAGCGAACTGGCAGCGAGACGCCCGGCCGTGCCGGAGGGAAGGCTGGCGGGAAAGAACGTGCCGGCGGCTGCCTAGCTTTCCGGAACGGATTGCATTCCGGAAAGGGATGTTCCATCATGCGGGACTTGGAAGGGTTTGCTAAGGCGCTCCCAGCGAGGAGCGCCCGATTCTCCCAAGCCCCGTGGTTGAAGTAACAAGGCCGAAGGCTGCTTCTCCCTCGATGTCGTGCCGAGGCTCGGAAGGGCAGTGCAAGGCGCAGTGGTGACGGGTCGTTGAGGAGGAGCGGCAGGACTCTGTTCGGCTCGGCATCGGAAAACCTGGTGCGGAGAAAGCCTGCAGTGCAGCACAAATTTAAGCGGCACAAATTCACTAAGACAAGAGGTAACTGATATGGCTGAGATTCGTCAGAAGCAGCAGGTGATTGAGACCAGCGAGGCTCAAATCGCAGTCCACTGGCGGGAAGAAGAGTACTACTATCCTCCTTCGAAATTTATCGGTCAGGCGAATCTGACCGATCCCGACATCCTCAACCGGTTCAGCGAGGAGAAGTTTCCGGAATGTTTCCGGGAATACGCCGATATGTTGAGTTGGGACCAGTACTGGCACACCACTCTGGACACGAGCGATCCGCCGTTCTGGAAGTGGTTCGTAGGCGGCAAGCTGAATGCCTCGTACAACTGTGTGGACCGGCACCAAGCTAAGTACAAGAATAAGGCGGCCTTGATCTTTGTTCCGGAACCGGAATCCGAGGCGACCGTATCGGTTACCTACCGTGAACTGTATGTGAGAGTGAACGAATTTGCGGCGCTGCTGCGCGACTTCTGCGGTCTGAAGAGCGGAGATCGGGTCACCATACATATGCCGATGGTGCCTGAGTTGCCGATCACCATGCTGGCCTGCGCCCGCCTGGGAGTGATCCACTCGGTGGTGTTTGGCGGGTTCAGCGGCGAGGCTTGCGGCACGCGGGTTGCCGATTCGAGCAGCCACATCCTGGTCACGATGGACGGCTATTACCGGAATGGCAAGCTGCTGGATCACAAAGCCTCCGCGGACATAGCGCTCGAGGTTGCCGCGAAGGAAGGGCATAAGGCCGATAAAGTCCTGGTGTGGAGGCGGCACCCCGGACAGAATGCGTCCGCTTCGCCCTTCGTCAAGGGCCGGGATTTCTTTGTTGACGAAATCCTGCCGAATTACTCGGGTGAAATCGTGGCTCCCGTTTCCATGGACGCCGAGGCCCCGCTGTTCCTCATGTACACCAGCGGCAGCACCGGCAAGCCGAAGGGATGCCAACATCGCACCGGCGGCTACCTGTCGTATGTGACCGGCACCTCCAAGTACATCCAGGATATTCATCCCGAGGATGTTTACTGGTGCATGGCCGACATCGGCTGGATCACGGGTCACTCGTACATCGTGTATGGCCCGTTGTCTCTGGCGGCGACCAGCGTCATCTATGAAGGTGTTCCTACCTACCCAGACGCGGGCAGGGTATGGAGAATCGCCGAGCGCCTGAATGTCAACATCTTCCACACCTCGCCCACGGCCATTCGCATGTTGCGCAAGGCCGGTCACGATGAACCAACGAAGTATAACTACCACTTCAAACACATGACCACCGTGGGAGAACCGATTGAGCCGGAAGTGTGGCGCTGGTACTACGAGACCGTGGGCAAACGGGAAGCCGTCATTGTGGACACGTGGTGGCAGACCGAAAACGGGGGTTTCCTGTGCAGTACGAAACCCGCACTCGATCCCATGAAGCCAGGCAGCGCCGGACCCGGGATGCCGGGAATTTATCCGGAGATCCTGGACGAAATGGGAGAGGTCGTCCTGGCTGGCTCAGGAAAGGCGGGGAACATCTGTATTCGCAATCCCTGGCCTGGCATCATGCAGACGATTTGGGGCGATCGCGACCGCTTCGTTTACCAGTACTACCGGAAATACTGCAAGGACATCAACAGCAAGAGATGGCAGGATTGGCCGTATTTTGCGGCTGATGGAGCGGTGCTGGCCGTGGATGGGTATTTCCGGATTCTGGGACGCGTGGATGATGTCATCAACGTGGCAGGTCACCGCCTGGGCACCAAGGAAATTGAGTCCGCGTGCCTGACCGTTCCCGAGGTGGCAGAAGCGGCGGTTGTGCCCGTGGTGGACGAGATCAAGGGCCGCGTGCCGGAGGTCTATATCGCATTGCAGCCGGGACTGCAGCCCAGCAAGGAGATTTTGGAGAAGGTCAATAAGGCGATCGAAACTATCATTGGCAAGATCGCCCGTCCGAAGAACATCCATATCGTTCCCGATATGCCGAAGACGCGCTCCGGCAAACTCATGCGCCGCATCCTTGCCTCCATCTCGAACCGGATGGCTACCGGGGACATCACGACCCTGGCCAATCCGGACGTGGTGGAAAAGGTGCGGGAGTTGGTGCAAGGAAAAGAGCCGGTCGCCGTTGCCGATGGACCGGAGGACTTGAAGCAGTTCGGGAAAGAGGATTAGCGACCTCGTTGAAGGGTCTGAGGGGCGGATTGGATCCGCCCCCTTTTGTTTTTCACTCCAGTTGCGGGTGTCGGCTGAGATCCAAAGCAGTTCCAGAATCGCCGACGAAACTCCGAAAAGACGGGTTTTTGTGATGGGCGTCACTGCTCCGGGGGCAGCAATAGCACACAATTTTCAGACCCTGCGGTCGATCGCAGACCACGGCCCGAAACCGTCTCCCGGAGGCCACCGTGAACGCTCTCGTTAATACTCCCCCCAACATTTCCAACCTGCTCGACATGAGCGCCGAGTACCCAGCGCCTGCGGTTGTGGCGCGCACTGCGCAATTACAGAACTTTGCGGCAGAAATGAAACGGTCGCTGGAGGATCCGGAAGGATTCTGGGCGGAGCAGGCGCGGCGCTACAAGTGGACCCATTCCTGGAACAAGGTGTTGAACTGGGATGGAGTACATCACGAGTGGTTTGTGGGCGGCAAGACGAATATCACGATTAATGCGCTGGACCGCCATGTGGAGTCGGATCGCGCGAACCGGGCGGCGTACATCTGGCTGGGCGAGGACGGCAGCGAGCGGGTGGTGACGTATCGGCAGCTTCATCGCATAGTGTGCCGGTTTGCCAATGGGCTGAAATCGCTGGGGCTGCGCAAGGGGGATCGCGTAGTCATATACATGCCGCTCACGATCGAGGGCGTGGTGTCGATGCTGGCGTGCGCACGCATTGGCGCGATTCACTCGGTGGTTTATGCAGGGCTGGGGCACACGGCGCTGCGGGAGCGGATTCAGGATGCGCAGGCGAAAGTTGTCATTGTGGGGGATGTCGGATATCGGCGCGGGAAGGTGGTGCCGCTGAAGACGATTGTGGATGAAGCGCTGGATGGCGTGGATTTCGTGGAGAAGGTTGTTGTCTACTCGCGGCAGGCGGCGGAGATCAACCCGCAGCGTGAAGTGGATTTCAATCACCTGATGAAGTTTCCGGCGGAGTGTCCGGCGGAGGAGATGGAGGCGGAGGATCCGCTGTTTCTGCTTTATACGTCGGGCTCGACGGGGAAACCGAAGGGTGTGGTACACGTGCACGGCGGGTACATGGTGGGGACGACGTATCACCTGGAAACGTTTTTTGACGTGAGTGAGCGCGATGTTTTCTGGTGCACGTCGGATATCGGGTGGGTTGTCGGGCACTCGTATATCTGCTATGCGCCGCTGTGTGCGGGGGTAACGACGCTGTTCCGCGAGGGTGCGATTGATTTTCCGAACCCCGGGGTGGCGTGGGAGATCGTGGAGAAGTACGGGGTGACGCGGATTTTCACGGCGCCGACGGCGCTGCGGATGTTCATGCGGTATGGGGAGAAGTATCCGCAGCAGTATGACCTGACGACGCTGGGCGTGATTGCCTGCGCGGGCGAGCCGCTGAATCCGGAGGCGTGGCGGTGGGCGCAGACGTATCTGGCGGGCGACGGCAAGTGGGGCTATGTGGTGGACAACTGGTGGCAGACGGAATTGGGCGGACCGGTGCTGGGAACGCCGCCGGTGATGGCGATGCGGCCGGGGAAAGTAGGCGTCGCGTTGCCCGGTTGCGAGGCGGATGTGGTGGATGAGAGTGGCAAGTCTTGCGCGCCGGGAGTCGGGGGGAGGCTGGTTTTGAAGCGGCCGTTCCCATATATGCTGCGCACCGTGTGGAGGGATCCGGCGCGGTATGAGCGCGACTGGCAACAGGTGCCGGGGTGTTACGTGACCGGGGACGTGGCGTTGAAAGATGCTGACGGGTACATCTCGGTACTCGGACGGGCCGACGATGTGCTGAACGTGGCTGGACATCGCATTGGTACGGCGGAGGTGGAGAGCGCACTGGTGTCGCATCCGGCGGTGGCGGAGGCGGCGGCGATCGGGATTCCGGATCCGCTGAAGGGCGAGGTGATCAAAGTTTTTGTGCAGACGCGGACGGATCACGTACCCTCGGAAACCTTGAAGGCGGCTCTGATCGAGCATGTGAGAAGGGAACTGGGGCCGATTGCGGCGCCGGCGGCGCTGGAGTTTGTGAGCGGGCTACCGAAGACGCGGTCGGGGAAGATTCTGCGACGTTTTCTGAAGGCCAAAGAGACGGGCGCGGATGTGGGGGATGTTTCGACGATGGAAGGGTGAGGCGCCCAAGGGGCGGCAACGGAAGCCGTCTCCGCGCGTGATCAATCAATCTCTGACGACAGGTGTATAGTGTTCCGAACTTAGGGCTAGCTCGACGTGCGCCATCTGGGAGCAGGCCTCGGGAGAAGAGAACCTCATGTCGACACCGGCTCCGGTTCCTCCACTTTCACCTGCAGTCATCCATGTGCCCTCCTTCGGGGGATACGGGTCGGCGGAACCAAACACCATTGAGGGAGTCAGCTTCTGGCCGCGGGTAGGGGCGCGCGTGATCGACCTGGTCGCCCACTACATCGTGGCGTTCTGCAGCGGCATTCTGTTTGCCATTTTTCTGGTGATTGCCGGAGGCGGCCATGCCGATGCGGTTATGCTCAGGCGATTGGGCCGCACGGATGCGATCGCTTTTATCGTTGCCCTGCTGGGATCTGTGGCGTACCACACGATCTGCGAGTGGGGGCACGGAAGCAGCCTGGGAAAATTTGTTTTGTCGATGGTGGTGGTGCAGGAAGACGGTTCTCCGTGCCGGTTTCCTTCTGCCCTGATTCGTTCGGCTGCGTACTTCGTGGACGCGTTGTTTTTTGGGTTGATCGGGTACTTCGCCATGAAAAACAGCGTTCAACAGCAGCGGCATGGCGACCAATGGGCGCACACGGTGGTTTGCAAGCGCTCCGCGGCTCCGCCGCAGAGCCTGCGCAGTGGAGGACGGTTTGTGGCGACGTTTCTTCTCGCTGCCATGGCGGACATGGCGCTGATCATGTTCGGACTTCTGTTGAAGGTTCTGTAGTTCGCCTGAAGAAGCTCTCTACAGGCCAGTTCCAAACATTATTGGTCGGCCTCGGCCTCCACGGTGATGGCGAACGCCTTCACTTCCACTCCGACCGGCACGGTTCAAGTCCTCAGAATCCGCCAGTTCGAGAGCCGTGCGCCGGGCGTGGGCCATGCCGGCCATCACGCCGCGCTTACACTTCAGGCTTCCTTTGGCTTCCGAAGATGACATCGCTGGCCAGCAGGATTGCGCCGATGACGATGCAGCTGTCGGCGACGTTGAAGGCGGGCCATTCGTATTGGCGGTAGTAGAGGAGGAGGAAGTCGATGACGTAGCCGTGGATGATGCGATCGCAGAGATTGCCGATGGCGCCACCGAGAATCAGGGACAGGCCGACGGTGGAGGCGCTGAAGGTGCGCGCATTCTTCCAGAGGAGACCCAGCACGACAGCCAAGGCCAGGAACGAGAAGGCGATCAACAGGCCGATCTTCCACGTGCTGGGATGGTCGTTGAAGATGCCGAATGCGGCGCCGCGGTTGCGGACGTGGACCAGTTTGAAGAAGCCGGAGATCACCGTGGTGCTGGCGTGCAGGTCCATGGTGCGGGCAACAGCGATTTTGGTGACGCGATCGAGGAGGATCACGGCGAGGCTGATGACCAGGAACAGGGAGCGGCGGGCGTTGACAGTCAGCATGTATGCGTGATGTGAGGATGCGCGGCAGCGGTTTCAGGATGGATGGAGACAGGAAATCCCCACCCAAGCAAAAAGCGCTTGGGTGGAGCACCCAAGTTGGACTTGGCGCACACAGCGCCTAAAGGCGTTTCGTTGCGAGCGGCTTGCGGCACGCCTGAAGGCGTGCCCTGATACAAACCACTCGTATCCCGATTCAGATCACTCACCGTTTTCAATTTCTTTCAAAACGGTGCTGCAGCGCTCGCAGACGGTGGGGTAGGTTTTGTCTTCTCCTACTCGGGTGGAGTAGTTCCAGCAGCGGTCGCATTTGGCGCCGTCGGCTTTGCTCACTTGGACCGTGACGGGAGCGTTGCCATTGGTGGCGGCTTTGTCCAAGGTTACGGCGGAGACGATGAACAGATAGCGGAGTTGGTCCTGGTAACGAACGAGGACGGAGTGGACAGGGTCGGCGGCTGATAGTTGAAGCTTTGCTTCAAGACCTCCGCCGATCAGCTTGTTATTTCTGGCTTCTTCGAGAGCCTTCATGACGTCGCTTCGGACCTGGAAAAGTGTTGTCCAGTCCGCGGCCTGCGCCTTGTCTTCTGCGGGAGCGCCTTCGAGGACGTCGCCCGGCTTGGGGAAGAGATCGAGGTGCGGGCTTTGCGGCCGGTTGGCGGTGGCAGGAAGATACGGCCAGACTTCTTCGCAGGTGAAGCTGAGGATGGGGGCGAGCAGGCGCGTCAGAGATTCACCGATCTTCCATAGTGCGGTTTGAGCGGAGCGGCGGGCTCGGGAGTTGGGAGCAGCGGTGTAGAGGCGATCTTTGAGCACGTCGAAGTAAACGGCGCTCAGGTCGACGACGCAGAACTGCGTGATGCGCTGGTAGACCTTGTGGAAGGCGAATTCTTCGTACCAGGTGACGACCTGGCCGGAGAGTTCAGCTAGCTGGCGAACCATGTATTGGTCGAGCGGCTCAAGTTGATCGAAGCGGACCGCGTTCTTGGACGGGTCGAAGCCGTACAGGTTGCCGAGGATGTATTTGAAGGTGTTGCGCAGCTTGCGGTAGTTCTCGCCGACGCGCTGCATGAGCTGCTCGGAGCCGACGACGTCATTGCGGAAGTCGACGGAGGCGACCCAGAGGCGGACGATTTCACCGCCAAGGCGGCCGGCAATGTCTACGGGGTCGACATCGTTGCCGCGAGACTTCGACAGGGCGTGGCCTTGCTCGTCGAGGGTCCAGCCGGGGGTGACGACGCCGCGATACGGAGCTTGGCCGCGCGTTCCTACCGAGCAGAGCAGGGAAGAATGGAACCAGCCGCGATATTGGTCGGCACCTTCGAGGTACAAATCGGCGGGCCAGGGGAGGTCGGGTTCGTGGCCGAGCACGGCGGCGTGGCTGGAGCCGGACTCGAACCAGACATCGAGAATGTCGGTTTCTTTTGCGAACTTGGTGCCGCCGCAGTCAGGGCACTTGGTACCGGGTGGAACCAGAGCATCGGCTTCCAATGTGTACCAGGCGTCGGCGCCGAAGCGGGCGAAGAAATCGATGACGGAGCGGTTCAGTTCCGGCTCATTGAGCGCTTCTTCGCAGTTGGTGCACAGGAAGACGGCGATGGGTACGCCCCAGACGCGCTGGCGCGAGATGCACCAGTCGGGGCGAGTTGAGATCATGTTCGAGATGCGCTCCTCGCCCCAGGCGGGGTCCCACTTCACCTTTTTGATTTCTTCGAGGGTGCGGCCGCGGAAGGTGTCACCTTCGATCGGCGCTTCCATGGAAATGAACCACTGCTCGGTGGCACGGAAGATGATCGGGTTGTGGCAACGCCAGCAGTGCGGATAGGAGTGCTCGATCTTCTCGCTGTGGAGGAGCACGCCACGCGTCTGTAGAAGCTCGACGATTGGCGCGTTGGCTGCAAAAACTTTCTTGCCGTCGTACTCGGGCAGGCCGTTGTGCATGATGCCGGCGCCGTCGACGTCGCAACTTGGGTCGAGTTTGTACTTGAGGCCGGTCTGGAAGTCTTCGGCACCGTGGGCGGGAGCAGTGTGGACGACACCGGTGCCGGTGTCCATTGTGACGTAGTCAGCGAGCACGCCTAGAATCTTGCGACGTTCCCAGGGAAGGAAGGGATGGCAGAAGAGCGCGTTCTCGAGGACGCGGCCCGGGAAGTGGGCGACGGGCTTGGCGTCGGGGAAGCCGCATTTCTGGGCAGTCTCGCGCGACAGGCGCTCGGCAACGATATAGATGTCGTGCTCTGTTTCGAGCGCGACATATTCTTCGACCGGATGAAATGCTGCGGCCATGGAGGCGGGCAGCGTCCAGGG
>Ga0075028_100000908_pt1 | contig 10609 bp, 7 predicted proteins | sample LitLauG_LLR_2014_FD_71390 | JGI IMG/M metagenome (GOLD analysis project Ga0075028, IMG submission 71390) | Freshwater sediment microbial communities from Pennsylvania, USA - Little Laurel Run_MetaG_LLR_2014 | ecosystem: Environmental > Aquatic > Freshwater > Creek > Sediment | place: USA... | reverse complement strand
CGCGCCACGCCCGAAGGTGATGGCCTGCCGGGCCCAATTCTCCGCGCCACGAACTTCCCGCGCCACTCCGCCCACGGCCGATGCGGCGTCCGCCCGGACCACGAGTTCCGGATCGAGCACGGCAATCAACCCCTCGAAATCGCCGCCGCGCAGCGCCGCCAGAAATGCGTCAATCACTTCCCGCTGCTGCTTCAGATCGGCGTTCGTGGCCTTTTCCGCCCCCTGCACACGCCTGCGGGCGCGACTCGCGAGCTGCCTCGCAGCATCCGGCGAGCGCCCTACCAGCGACGCAATCTCTTCGAAGGGAACGGCGAACATGTCGTGCAGGACAAACGCCAACCGTTCCGCGGGATCGAGCGTTTCGAGCACCACTAGAAGCGCGAGGCCGACAGACTCAGCTAACAGCGCTTCCTGCTCCGGATCGGGCGCCTGCCTCGTGCCGGCAACCGGGGCAACCACCGCCTCGGATTCCAGAGTTTCCTCGCGCAGTGACTTCCGCGAACGCAGCATGTCCAGGCAAACCCGCGCCACGATCGTGGTAAGCCACCCGCCGAAGTTTTCGATTCCCTGCGCGCCGTTGCGGCTTACTTTCAGCCAGGCTTCCTGCACGGCGTCGTCGGCTTCGCTGAGCGAACCCAGCATCCGGTAAGCCACTCCGCGCAAGTGCCCGCGGTTCTGTTCGAACTGTTCCGCCAGCAAATTATTTTCGCCCATCGGTCACATTTCCCCTGCGTGCTTCGTCATGGTAGTGACGAACGAAACCCAGCCAATGTGACAAGGAGAGAGACAACTATGCAAGCACGAATGAAAAACCTCATAGGACTGATTCCCGACGCTCTGCCGGCCTTGCTGGCGCTGAACAAGGCTTCCGAGAACGCCCTGCCGGCCGCCACGCGCCAGTTGGTGCACTTGCGCGCCAGCCAGATCAACGGCTGCAGCGTCTGCGTGGATATGCACGCCCGCGAACTGAAGCACTCAAAGGAATCGGACGAGCGCATCTTCGCCGTAGCCGCCTGGCGCGACGCGCCCTACTTCACGGATGCCGAGCGCGCGGCCCTGGCCCTGACCGAGGCCGTGACCCGACTCAGCGACCGGCCCGATCCCGTGCCTGATGAAATCTGGAATGAAGCCGCTCGCCACTTCGACGAACACGCGCTTGCGGCCCTGCTGCTTCAGATTTCGGTTATCAACGTCTTCAACCGGATCAACGTTGCCACGCGGCAAGTTGCCGGGGAGTGGGCAAAATCGGAGGAAGCGGAGAAGTATGTGAAGACTGGGGCGGGGGCGCGGTAGGAGTCGCGCGCTTTCGTTGCACGGAGTGAAGCAGAACGGACTTCAGTCTGTGGGAGTTTTTCTGGCTCAGGCAGCTTCGATTGTGCCCTGCCAAAACGCACGGACTGAACTGGAAGCGGAAAAATTCAATACGCTGTCGTTCTGAGCGAAGCGAAGAATCTCTCTTCGATCAACGCGAAAGAAAAAAAACAAAGAGAGATTCTTCGCTTCGCTCAGAATGACAAGGCGATGTGGTTATTCCGCAACCTGCAAGGTTATGTCTCGCCGCGTGTGTTTTGGGATCGCCGTGGAGTCTTCGGCGCGCCTGCGGCTCACAAACGCGCACAGCGAAGAGTCGCTGTGCTACTCAAGTGCGCGCGCCGAATTTCATCGCCAGGTCCACCAGCGTACGAACCGCTACGCCTGTGGCGCCTTTGGCGTTCCACGGTTTGGTGTCGTCCTGATAGGCGGTGCCGGCGATGTCCAGGTGAATCCACGGGGTGTCGCCGGTGAATTCCTTGATGAACATGGCGCCGATGCTGGCGCCGCCGCCTTTGCCGTTGCCGGTGTTCAGCATGTCGGCGATGCCACTGCGCATCATGTCGCGGTATTCGTCGTCGATGGGCAGGGGCCACATTTTTTCGCCGGCAACCTTTGCGCTAGCCAAGAGTTGATCGGTGAAGGACTGGTCCGTGCCAAAGACGGCTGAATTCACGTAGGACAGTGCAACGACGACCGCGCCGGTTAGCGTGGCGGCGTCGATCAAGTGCGTGCAGCCGAGCTGCCGGGCGTAGGTAACGCCGTCGGCTAGAACCAGGCGGCCCTCGGCGTCGGTATTGCCAACTTCAATCGATTTTCCGGACATGGAAATTTGCACGTCGCCTGGTTTCTGCGCGCGGCCGCCGGGCATATTTTCGCTGGAGGGGATCACCGCGATCACCTTGCATTGCGGCTTCAGCCTGGCCAGCGCACGCATGGTGCCGATCATGGCCGCGCCGCCGCACATGTCGTATTTCATCTCCTCCATGCCTTTGGATTGCTTCAGAGAAATTCCGCCGGTGTCAAACGTGATGGCCTTCCCGACCAGTCCCAGAACCGGAGCACCCGGCACTGCTTTTTCCGGTGTGTAGGTGATGACGATCATGCGCGGCGGCTCGGCGCTTCCCTGCGCGACGGAAAGCAGCGCGCCCATTTTCAATTCCGCGATTTTTTTCTCATCCAGAACCTCGACGGCCAGGCCGGCTTCGCGCGCCATGGCCGCCGCGCGATCGGCCAGGATGCGCGGAGTCAGCTTGTTGGACGGCTCGTTGCCCAGTTCGCGCGCGAAGTTCTGCGATTCGGCGATGGTGCGGCCGCGCGCCAGGCCGCGATCGGCTTCGCCACGAGAAGACTCGTCCCAGCCGGCCAGCGCCGCCGAGACGATCTCATTCCCCGGCTTCTTGTCGGTGCGATACTTGTCGGAATCGAAATTGGCGAGGATCATGCCCTCGGCGATAGCCTGCGCAGCACCGGCGCCGCGATCCTCTTCGCGCGCCACAAACGCCAGCGTCTTCACCTGGCGCGCTTTCAGCGAACGCACAGCGGTCCCGGCGATGCGGCGCAATTCCATAGTGCCGAATTTCGATTTTTTCCCCGCTCCCAGGATCAGCAGGCGCTGCGCGGCAAGGCCTTGCGGGTAATACAGCAGCGTGGATTCCAGGAATTTTCCGGTCAACTCTCCGGAGGCGATGAGCTTCGAGAGCGCGCCGCCCGTGGCCTCGTCCAGCTGGGACAGCAGCCCAGCAGAGGGCTTTTCCTGCTCAAAAATGTATGTGACGAGCGCTTCCGTTTCGATTTTTGCCGCCGGGCGGGTGTCAATTGTGATTTCCATGAGTTCCCTTCTCGATTTCGATGAACGTGAACTTGAATAGAATGGCGCGACCTGCGGGAGGTCGCGCCGAATATTTAAGCGCCTGCAATTAGTCCGTAACGTGGTTCCGGTGCAGTGCTCAGCGGTGCCGGAACTGGCGCATGGCTTCGCCAACTTCCTTTTTGGCTTCCTTGTCGCGCTCGGTCTGGCGGCGGTCCCACTTCTTTTTGGCCTGGGCCAGGGCCAGTTCACACTTAGCGATGCCCTCGCGGAAATAGATGCGAAGGGGGATGAGCGTCAGGCCCTTCTGGTCCAGCTTGCGCGTTAATTTGTCGATCTCTGCTTTATGCAGCAGCAGCTTTCGCGAACGCAGGGGGCCGTGGTTGAATGGGCCGCCGGGAAGGTACTCTCCGATATGAAAATTGACCAGCCAGAGTTCGCCGCGGCGCATCACACCATAGGCGTCGCGGAGGTTGGCCTTGCTTTCGCGGAGGGATTTCACCTCGGTGCCAAGCAACACCATGCCCGCTTCCAGCCTCTCAAGAAGGTGGTAATTGTAAGAGGCGGCGCGGTTCTGTGCCACGATCGTTTCTTCGACTTTTTCCTGTTTTTTGGGCGGCTTAGCCACGGCCAGCTATCTTAGCCGCGCCGAGTTACCTGAAGCAAGTTCGCACCTTGTTCGTGTTTTATACGGGTGCTAGACTGAACGGATGATCAAGTGCCGAGTGGAGCGCGGATGAACCTCTGGAAATTGAGTGGATTAGCCCTGCCGCTGACCGCCCTGCTGCTGACCGGCTGCCCCCGCGCCAGCCAGCAAAGCAGCGCCGGCTCCAAGGCCGAAGCGCTGAAGGATTACGACACCGCCCTCGACGAATACAACAAAGCCCTGGCGCAATCGCCGAACAACACCGAATTCAAGCTGAAAGCAGCTAGGGCGCGCTTTGAAGCCGCGCAATGGCATGTGGACAAGGGCCGGGGCCTGCGCGGCCAAGGCAACCTGGACATGGCGCTGGCCGAATTCCGTAAAGCGCAGATGATCGATCCATCGAGCGCCGTAGCGGCACAGGAAGTAAAAAATACCCTCGACCTAATTAATGCCAAACAGCCTGTGGCGCCGAATGTTCCGTCCTCCAATGCGCCGTCTGCCTCTGAACCGAAGCTCATGGCCGGGCCGCCGAAGATGGAGCCGATGTCGCGCGCCCCGATCAGCATGAAGGCCACCAATGACTCCAAGGCCGTGTTTGAGGCTATCGGCAAGCTGGCCGGCTTGACCGTGATTTTCGATCCCGATTTCACTTCCCGGCGCGTTTCCGTCGAGTTGACAAACGTAACGCTGGAGCAGGCGTTGAACATTACCGCGCTGCAGAGCAAGGCGTTCTGGCGGCCGGTGACCTCCAATATTATTTTCGTGGTGCCCGACCAGCCGCAGAAGCGCAAGGACTATGAAGAGGAAGTGGTCAAAACATTTTATCTGCGCAACACCGTGCTGCCGCAGGAGCTGACCGAAATCGTAACCAGCATCCGGCAATTGCTCGATCTGCGGCGCGTGCAGCAGATCAACGCGCAGAATGCCATCGTGATTCGCGACACCCCGGACCGCGTGCTGCTGGCCGGAAAAATCATCGACGACATCGACAAGGCCAAGCCGGAAGTGGTGATCCAAGTGGCCGTGATGGAAGCGCGGCGCGACCGCATGCGCAACATCGGCATCACGCCGCCGAGCAGCATCACGGCGTCATTCGCCAATCCGTCCACGACCAGCACTACTACGTCCGGTTCGACGTCCACGACCACCTCCAATCCGGCCGCCACCATTGGCCAGATCATTCACACGCCGGGAATTTTGACCAACGGCTACAGCATCACCATGCCCAGCGCCACCGCCAATTTCCTGATGACGGATACCTCCACGCAGATCCTGGACGATCCGGAGATTCGCGTGGTTGACGGGCAAACCGCCAAGCTGCGCATCGGCGACCGCATCCCTGTGGCCACCGGCAGCTTTCAGGCCGGCATCGGCGTGGGCTCGACGGGAACCGGCGCGGGCGTGGTCAATCCGCTGGTCAACACGCAGTTTCAGTATTTGGACGTTGGCGTGAACGTGGACGTGACGCCGCGCATTCACCCCGACCACGACATCAGCATGAAGGTCAACGTGGTGGTGTCCTCGCAGACCGGGCAAACGAACATTGGCGGCATCAACCAACCCATCATCAGCCAGCGCAGCATCGAGCATGACATTCGCCTGAAGGACGGCGAGGTAAACGTCCTCGGCGGCCTGATCGAGCAGACTGACACCAATTCCACCAATGGAATCCCCGGACTCTCGCGGGCTCCCTTCCTGAAATACTTTTTCGCCGGCAACCAGGTGGACCACGAAAAAGACGAAATTCTGATCGTGCTGATTCCGCATATCGTGCGGCTGCCATCGATCACCGCGGAAAACCTGCGCAGCATCGCTTCGGGCACGGACACCAACGCCGAAGTACGGCTGGAAGACGCCGTGCTCCTGCCGGAGCCTGAGAGGATCCAGTCGGCTCCGCAGGCCGCGCAGATGCAGCCTCCGACGGCGACGATTGCGCCCGCGGCAGCGACCATGCCGGCAACCCAGAATGCCACGCTGCGGTTTGAGCCGGGCGCGGCCGGTCTGAAGCCGGGAGAAACCACCACGATCGGCGTGACCGTGCAAAACGTGCAGGATCTCTATTCCATTCCCATGCTGCTGCAATTCAATCCGGCGGTTATTTCCATCGAGGATGTTCGTCAGGGCGGGTTCCTCTCCGGCGGCACGCAGGAAGTGGCCATCGTGGAGCGCGTGGACAAGGAACGCGGCCAGGCCATCATTTCCGCGACGCGCATGCCCAACACTCCCGGCGTGAGCGGTTCAGGCACGCTGGTGGGAATTGTAGTCAAGGCGCTGGCACCGGGAAATTCGCAGCTTTCGATCGTGCAGGTGAACGCGAAAGATTCGCAGCAGCGGCCCATTCAAGTGGTGACGGGCGAAGCTACTGTGCGAGTTCAGTAGCCCAGGAAAATTGCGCCGCATGCCCCGACCAACAACATTTCGGCGCGGCAGGATCAGCCCGGCGGCCGGACTGACGCTGATCGAGTTGATTCTGACCACCGGGATTCTACTGGTGCTTTCCTCGGCCGCGATTCCCCTGTTTCGCATTACCATTCAACACCGCAAGGAAGCGGAGCTGCGCTATGACTTGCGGGAGATGCGGAACGCCATTGACCGTTACAAAGACGACGCCGACAAGAATCTGATCCGCACCGAAGTGGGCAGCCAGAACTATCCTCCCGATCTGCAGACCCTGGTGGACGGCGTCAGCATCAGCGCGGGCGGAAGCGGCGTTGGCGGCATCAGCGCTTCGGCCCTGGCCGGAGCCAGCGGTACTTCTCAGTTCGGCTCTGCCGGAACGCCACAACAGGGCGCGCAGACGAATGCGTCGCCATTTGGCGCGCCGGGAGCATCGGGCGGCATTCCGGCGCTGGGCTCCGCAGGCGGCAGTGGCTCCGGCGCGCTGTCAGACCTGCCCAGCAAGGTGCGTTACCTTCGCAAAGTACCCGTGGATCCCATGACGGGAAAAGCGGATTGGGGCCTGCGCGCTGTGCAGGATGACGCGGACTCAACCAGTTGGGGCGGTCACAACGTGTTTGACGTGTATTCGCAATCGCAAGCCACGGCGATTGACGGCACCAAATATTCGGACTGGTAACCTGAAATGAGATTCCTTCACAGGACGGGCGTCCCTATTCAAAAACTTCGAGGGAGGAATGCGTCCGCATGTCGGCGCGCTTTTTCCGCGGGATTTTCGCTCCTGGAACTGATGGTGGTGATCACCATCATTCTGATTCTGGCCAGCATGGCTGCGGTGCGCTACGAAAAGGCGGTGCAGCGCTCCAAGGAAGCCACGTTGAAAGAGGATCTGTTCATCATGCGCAACGCCATTCAGCAATATACGCTGGATAAGGGAGCCGGCCCCTCTTCCCTGGACGACCTGGTCAGCGGCAAGTACATTTCCGCCGTTCCCAAGGATCCCATCACCAATAACAAAGATTGGAAAACGGAATCCGACGCGGTGCTTCTCGATCCCCTGCAGACTTCCCCGGGCATCACCGATGTACATCCTAGTTCGGATCAAACTTCTCTGGAGAATACCCCGTACAGCTCGTGGTGATTCAGCCCGTGGGACATGCTTTAGCTTGTCCGGTTTTTGCCGCACCTAAAACCAACCAAAACCGAACACGCTGAAGAGTCTACGTGCTGGGGATTCGGTTAACCGCTGAAACCTTCAAAAGAAAACAAGCTGAAGCTCGATCTACCGGCCGCGCCAGTTGGGCAGCGCTTTTCGCCCGCATAGGGCTTCCGCAGCCCAGCGGCCCAGATAGACCGACTGAGCCACCCCGTGGCCGCTAAACGCGCCCAGAACGACGGCGTTGGGGCTGTGGGGATGCTGCGCGAAGACTGGCCGCCACTCATTGGCCAGCAGAATCGGCCCTCCCCAGCGGTGGGTGATTCGAACGTTCTGCAGCACCGGGTGCAATCCACGAACGCGGCTCTCCAGGCGATCGAGCAGTTTCGCAGCCTCGCCCTCGGAGGCATCCACTGCGGCAAGCTCGCGCCAGTCCTGAAAATGCACCAGGCCACCGCCGAAGATCACGCCCTCATTACGCATCGTTCTGCCCCACAGGTAGGGAAAGTCGATGGTGTAAAACGGCCGCTCGGATTCCAGGCCCAGAGCTTCCAGCTGAACGGCGTCCAGCGGTTCGGTGGCCAGCGCCAGCGTAAATTTCGGCTGCGCGCTCCCGGCCAGACCCGCGAGTTCGAGTGACATCGCATTCGTCGCCAGCAGCACTTTTCGCGCGCGAATTTGCCCGCCCGAGAATCGCAGGCACGCGGGTTCCGAAAAGTCGACAGCATCGATATTTGTATTTTCAAAAATCAGCGCGCCGCTTTGCTCGGCCGCGCGCGCCAGGCCGCTGACCATTTTTCCGGGGTTGATCATTCCTCCGGGAACCTCTTTGACCGCTCGAAGCGAGCCGGAATCCGACCAGGAGATCGGCGAATGCGGAAGCGCGTTGCTGCGGCCAATTTCGTACACGCCGGGAAGCGTGAGGTCACAATGGACTTCCAACTCCTTCAGGATCGAAGCAAATCCGGCGAGCACATCTCCCAGTCCGGGCAGATCCCCGGCCGCGGTCTCCGCGAGCGCCATGCCGCCCGTATGGCCGCTGGAGCCGGCGCCGATTTCCGCGGACTCAAACAGCGCCACGCTTTTTTCGGGCGCGAATCTGCGCAGCCAGGCCGCTGCGGAAAGGCCGGAAAATCCTCCGCCGACCACCGCGTAGTCGACTTCCTCAGGCACCGCATGAACGGTGGGATGGAAATCAATCGTCCATGGAGAATTTCCCCAGCGGGGATGAGAAACGGCGCGCTTTACGGGATGGCCCATGGCTAATTTCAGGATAGCGCAAATGAGGGCTGGATTTGAGAGACGATTGGCAGCTTGCACTGCCGGCGAGGCGCCGGCGCGAAAAGTATTCGAACTACTCGCCCAGGCCCAGCGCCAGCCCCGTGAAGCGGCGCTGAAAGCCGGCGAACTGGCCGAAGATGGGGGACGCCACGTTACTGTAGACGTCATGCGGATTCTGGCGGTTGGTAACGTCGATGGAATACACGCCAACCCGGATTTTTCGCACTTTGCCTGTCGGACGCTCCTTGAACGGAATGTGAATCGGAAAGTCCCGATACACTTTCACGTCCAGCGAGTAGTAGACCGGAAAACGCTGGCTGTTGGGCACTCCCACGTAATTCTGAAACACATCCACGTTCGAATACGCAAAGCCCGAATGCAGGTCGAAAACCGGGCTCAACACCAGGCTCCAGAACGGAAGGTGCACGAATCCCCAGGCCAGCACACGATGAGGAATGTCCGAAGGCTGAATGCCATAAACGTTCTGGCGGATTACCGGCGCCTGGAATGGAATGAAGGTGTCGGAAAGTGTGTTGAGATCTCCGCGCGCGCGGCTCCAGGTATAGGCGACGTTTAATTCCGCTTTCTCATTGGGGCTATAGCGCGCGGTGGCCTGCGCCTGCCGGTAGTGCGCGGTTCCCGTATTTTCCAGTGCCAGCAGGCCCGTGGTCGTCAGGGTTCCGGGGGCCGGCAAAATCGGATTCACCAGAAAAAGATCGCTGGTGTGCGTCTCATAGTAGCTGAGGCGCAGCGTCACGTTTTTGCGGATGGAAGTTTCGCTTTCCAGATTCCAGGTGAACGTGCGCGGGCTGTTGCCCACGTCCTCGGGAGTGGTGAGGTTGGCGAGCGACCCGCCGGGAAGATAAACATTCTGCAGCGTGATCGTTCTGCCGGCGTACGGGCCCGCGGTGAAACTGAGCTGGCGCGATTCGTTGTCCGCAAAGTCCTCAGCCAGCAGCGGCACGTGGCTATAGATCAGCCCGGCGCCGGCGCGGATGACGGTGCGCCATCTGGCGATCGAATACGCCACTCCAAATCTTGGCGCGAAGGCATCATCGAGGCCGATGGTTTGCGTGCTGACGCGCGCGCCGATGGTTACCGCCAGGCTCTTGCTCAGCGTCCAGCGATCCTCGGCATATTCGGAAACCTCGGAGTCCGTGCCGTGCAGATTCGCCGGCGGGAGAAACGCGATTTGTTCCGAGCCCACGCACTGGGCGTTCAAAAATTGCGCGGCCGTACAGGCCTCCGGCAGCAGATTCACCGTTCGGGAGTTGCTGTTACCCGTGAAATTCCGGTACAGAAAATCAAAGCCGAAGCGAATTTCGTGGCGCCCGAGAAACTTTTTCGAGGGCAGCTGCAGCACTGGCAGAAATTGCACCTGATTCGCGTTGCGCGATGTGGTGTTGAAATAGTTTCCGCCCCATCCCTCGGGATTGATGGTCATGGCCAGATCGCCCTGGCCGTGGGCATCCGTAAAAAATTTCGTGTAGCGCGCCACGGTGGTCAGAACCATGCCGGAATCGAACTGGTACGCGTCAGACAGCCCGAAGGAGCCGCCGCGCCGCCGGAAATCGACGGAAGCGGACTGCGGAATGAGGGCATTGATATTGGCAAAATTGTTGGTGGACTGAAACAGATTCAGATTGAAGTCCATCAGATGTTTGGGCGAAACAATCCATTGCAGATTGCTGAAGGAATCAAAGGCGTAGACGTAGGTTTCATTGAAAGGCCAGGTGAGGCCGCGCGTCGGGTCGCGCCGGAATTCGTAGCTCACGTATTGCGCGAAGTTCAGCTTGTCTTTGATCAATGGCCCGCCAACTTCAAAGCGCGGGGTGATGTTGGCAACGCCGACGAGGTGATCGTTCTTGCCGCGAAAAGACGGCAGAAAATCCAGCAGCTTGTAGTTCCACAGCGGCGAGGGCGGCCTCAGATCGATGCGCGTCAATCCGGCGGAAAAACCACCGTAGGCCACGCTGTCTGGTGTGTTGAACACCTGGATGGATTGGAT
>Ga0075028_100000907_pt1 | contig 10619 bp, 10 predicted proteins | sample LitLauG_LLR_2014_FD_71390 | JGI IMG/M metagenome (GOLD analysis project Ga0075028, IMG submission 71390) | Freshwater sediment microbial communities from Pennsylvania, USA - Little Laurel Run_MetaG_LLR_2014 | ecosystem: Environmental > Aquatic > Freshwater > Creek > Sediment | place: USA... | reverse complement strand
CAATAGTTATTCCAAAAATGGGCTGACCCGGCTCGGTTCGACAACTATTGACCCGGCGTGATTGCAATTGACAATTGGCATGGCGGATGAATGCGTAGTTGCAGCATTTTCGCGCGCGATCGGGTGCGCAGACCGATCAAGAAGTCAATTAGTTATATGCCGGGTCAATAAATGCGAGATGGTGGGTCTTCGAGCGTATCGTAGGGTCCGGCATTCTGGCGTTCCTTCCCCGTCTGTAGTTCGCCGTCCTAGGCCTCGAGTGGGCACCTTTCGTCCGACAGTTTGGTGCACCTACTCTACGCCGCCGCCCGCCTCGTATTCCTCAGGGATGACTCCGGTCCGAACCAGAACTTCCGGCGGGCCCCAGTCGGTCAGCCTTCACCGCTTCCGAGGCCAATCGAAGTGCCCTCAGCCGAGCGGTATTTGCACGAACGGCGTTAGCCTCCGCTTCATACTGTGCCGCGATCTTCAAACGGCGATCCTCAGTCTTCTTGAATATTGCTTCCGCTCGATCGTGTGCTTCCTTCTCACGATTGACCAAGGCCTGTCCTCCGCTTTTCCAGAGCATGTCGCTTTCTTGGAGTGGGGCATGCGCGACCGTCATTTGCCGACTGATCATCTAAACCGATTCGGTGACAATCGGCAGTTTGGCGATATTAATCTTTGAGGCGGAGGCGCCGGCTCGGCGAGGTGATGGAAGAAAAGCGCCAGGCCGGCGAGCTGGTCGAGGGGGCTCAGGGTACGGGGAGCAACCAGCATAAGGTGCGGGTCGCCTTGCTCGGCGAGGGTTGGCTAAGTTTTAGGCGGCTCCTTCGGCGACGCGTCTCCGCCATGACGCTCGTGAAACTGATCTGTTGGCTGCGCGGCCACGCCTGGACGCCCTCCCTCGATTGGGGTGAGGGGCGCATGGAGACGTGCGCGCGCTGCAAGAAGGTCCGGATTAAGCGGAACGCCGCGGGCTTGCCGCCGGCGTGGCTATGGGACGTTCCGTAGCCGCTGTCGGGTCAAGCCCGTTCAATCGAGATAAAGCCGATCTGATCGAAGGCGGCACCAATCTTGCCAATGCGCGCGATGGCCTGACATCATCGCCAAGGCGCGGGGTGGGCCACGCTCGCCCCGCGCTACTGCCAGAACGGGAGCAAAGCAATGAAACTCACGTCTCATGAGCAAGATCTAATCGAAGCCATCCGAAAGGGCACTTCCAGAGACCCGGCCGACCCTTTGACGATCACCATAAGCTTGGGTGGCGGGGCGAGCGTGCGCTGGGAAAATCAGGGTTTTCAAGGCAACGGGGATGGCCTCTCCTTTGATGAGGCGTACGGGCGAGCGTGGGAAGATTACAGCGCGAAGTTTGTTCGGGTGGCACTCAGCCTGCCGCCATCTACCGACGAATCATCCAACCCGCACTAAGTCGGCGGGCAATTCCCAATAACCCGCCGCCTGTGCCGCTCGCCGCGCCGGACTCACCAGCGCGGCTTGTCGCAGGAGGGGCATTGCCGCGATACCGGTGCCACGCTAATCTGCGGTTGTGGGAGGCGAGCCAGCCAACCACACCCCTGACCTGACCTTCTGGCCCTGGCGCCACCACGCTGGGGCCTCATTTTTTCCCCGTCCCGGCGCCCCAGTTTTTCTGATCAGATCAAGGGCCGACCATGGCGATCGCCATTGAAGGAGGCGCGTACCGATGTCTACAAATCAGGGCTCTGAGACATTCCGCATGCAGGTCGTGCGCCAGGCGGACCCGTGGCTCGCGAAGGCGTGTAGCGGCGACAAGGTGGCTCAGATGTGCGTGTTGGCCGTTGAAGGAAAGGGTCCTGGGGCGGTGCAGCTGCATATGCTGCGACTCGGTGTTTTCACCAGGAGCCGTCCCTGAAGCATTCCTTGTGCTGATACCGATCGAGCAAGATCTTGAAAATCTCAACGTGAAGGCAGAGGCGGTATGCTCGGCCTGCAGCATGCACGCCGACCAATGGCTGAAGGACGCGGGCGCGCGTCGCACAGGGCTGGTGCGCCCCGGCGGTCAGGTTCATTGAGGGCCGCCGCTCCTGCCACGGACTCCGCGCTGTTTCGGATCGGTCTCCACGCTTGCCCCGCGTCATGCCTTCGACCTGATATCATGGCCAAGGCGCGGGGCTGATTCGATCCATCAAGCATCGCCCCCACTGATGCTGCCCCGCGCCACATTCCCCACATTTTTTATTTGTCGGCCGCGGGAATAAAGCTCGCGAACGCAGATAGGTGCCTCTTTTTTTCCCGTTGATCGGGGATCGCAGTTGGCTACCCTTAGCCGTGGCAGCTTCACCCCAGCTGTCAGTCGCGACCAATCCTCTACACCAGCCAGAACGTCGCGCCACCTGAGGAAGCTGAAACCGTGGGATTTCTCGACCGGCTCTGGAAGGCCATCAGCGAGGTTCAGTTCGGCGACATGCCCGGGTCGGGCGCCGACCCGGAGGAGGCCCGCAAGCGCGCACAAGCGATCGCGCCCGTCGTGTGGCTCCTTGGCAAGACCGGGGCAGGCAAGACTGCGATTGTCGCGGCTCTCACGGGCGACCCGCGCGCGGAGGTTGGGGAAGGGTTTGAACCCTGCACGCGAACGGCAGCGTTCTACGATGTGCCGCCCGAGGTCCCGCTGCTCCGGTTTCTCGATACGAGAGGGCTCGGAGAGGCGGACTACGACCCCGCGAAGGACATTGCCTGGTGTGAGGGGCAGTCACACCTCTTGCTGGTCGTGATGCAAGTGGCGGATCCGGTTCAGCAAACGGTGCTGCGCGTTCTCCGACAGGCGCGCCGCCGACACCCCGACTGGCCGGTTGTCGTCGCACAGACGGGCCTACACCGCCTTTACCCCCTGAGCATAGGGCATCCAGAGCCATACCCCTATACGGGCGGGACGGAGGACGAGACGCAAGCCTTATTGCCGCACGCACTGCGGCAGGCACTTGCCCATCAACGCCGATTGTTCGACGGGTTGCCTGGGCCGCCGCCGCGCTTCGTGCCGATCGACTTCACCGTACCGGAAGACGGATATCCGCCTCACGACTTTGGGCTCGAGATGTTTTGGCGCGCCCTCCAAGAGGCCGGGCCCAGAGCTTTCGAGGCGCTGCACCTCGCGCTGGCCGACACCGAGAGCGATCGGATACGGGCGAAAGCCCGGCCGCTGATTTATGGCTATGGCGCCGCCGCGGCCGGCGCAGGTGCAGTTCCCATCCCAATCGTCGGCGTGGGCGGTCTCGCCGGTATCCTCGCGATCACACTGCGGGTGCTGGCGATCCGCTACGGAGTTGCGTGGACGCCGGGCACCTTCGCCCAATTCAGCGGGGCCGTTGGTGGAGGTGCACTCGCTTGGTGGACCCTCAGGTACGGCTTCCGCGAGATGCTCAAGCTGATCCCGATGGTCGGGACCGTGGCGGCTGGAGCGCTCAACGCGGCGGCAGCCTTCGCGGTGACCGTTGGCATCGGCGAGGCCGCTTGCGTTTGGCTGGCCTACCGGCGTCGTGGGCTGACGGCGCCTGACAATGAGGTGCGCCGCGCCTTCGCGGATGGACTTGCGGCGGGGCTCCGATATGCGAAAAGTCGAGCCAGACAGCGTGCGGGAGACCGCGCATGAGATTCGGCGAACCGTTCCGGCGCTATTGGCCGGAGATGCTTCTGTTCCTGGCGATCGCACTTCCATGGCTGTCTCTCTTCGCGCTAGGCGTCGTATGGCTCTGGCAAGGCGGGCATGTTTGGGTCTGGGCGATTGTGGCCGCCGTCCTCGGCCTGCTGGCCTGGCCGCTATCAAGGTCTGTCCAGCAGCGCGCAAACGAGGAGGCGCGTCTCGCGTTAGGCGATTTGGCCGAGCCTTCACGTAGCTGGAACGTCGTTGAGCGAGACGCTTGGGCCGCGGTGATCGCAATCGCGGACACCACCGCACCATTTGCCTTTACTGAGATGGAACCGCTCGTCACGAGCGCTCGTGAGGTCGTCGAGGTCGTCGCGCGCCATTTCCATCCCGAAGCGCGTACCGCATGGGCGCAATTTAGCTTGCCCGAGTTCTTGCTGCTAACCGAGCGGCTGTGTCGGGACGTGCGCCGAGAGGCGCTCCGCCAAATCCCGGCCGTAAGGGCGATTAAGCTCAGTCACCTCTTATGGGCGCAGCGGCAAAATGAGCGCTATGGCGCGGTCGCGCAGACGGGATGGCGCATAGGCTTCGGCCTTTGGCGCGTCGTCCGCGCCGCGCTCAATCCTCTCCAGGCTGCCGGTCAGGAGACAAGCGGCATGTTTATGGAGAAGACCGCCAGGGTCCTCTCCTATCGTCTGCGGGCTCACGCAACGCGGTTGCTGGTGCTCGAGATCGGCCGCGCTTCTATAGACCTCTACGCCGGCCGACTTGCGCTGTCGGACGAGGACGTGCGCGCCGCCCGGGAGCGTGACATGACCAGCACCGCCGAGGCGGTCACGCCAGTGCGGATCGTCCTGGTCGGCCAGGTTAACGCGGGAAAGTCAAGCCTTCTTAATGCATTGGCACAGGAGATAAGGTGCGCCGTTGGACCCTTGCCGGCAACTTCGAGTGTTGCAGAACACCTGCTCGATCTGGAAGGGCGTCCGGCTGTGATGATCGTTGACATGCCCGGCTTTGACGAGCGCACAGAGACGGCGTCGGAGTTGCAGGTGCAGGCCGAGCGTGCCGACCTCATCATGTGGGTCGCCTCCGCGACGCAGCCGGCCCGCGGCCCTGATCGCAAACGGCTCGATGATTTTCGCGATTGGGCCAACGCGCAGCTTGCACGGCGGGCCCCACCCGTTCTTCTGGCACTGACACATGTAGATGAGCTGCGCCCCGCGGCAGAATGGACGCCGCCCTATGATGTCACCGAGCCGGCTGGGCCAAAGGCTCGGGCGATCCGCGCCGCCATGAATGCTGCTGCTCGTGCCCTCGACTTACGAGTGGACGCGATCGTGCCGGTTGCCATGCCCCCTGGTCGGGACTCCTACAATCTCGACGCCCTCTGGGCACGGATCGCGGTCGAACTCGACGAGGCTAAGCTTGTTCAGCTCGATCGCCTTCGGGTCGGCCAACAAGGACTAAGCCTGCGCGAGCTTGCGGATCAGCTTGGCCATGCGGGCCGCACGATCATTAAGGGTATAGTCAAGGCCTGATGCTGCGTGAGCTTTTAGTGATAATCCGCCTGCGTCGTCCAAATGCCGGTTTGCCACCGTTGACGACGCCTGACCGGCGAACCGATGACACCTTGGCAACCCGATGGACTACGATCACTGTCATCGTCACCACTCGGACGACGCAGCACCAAGTCTCAACACTGATGGAGAAGTTAGGCGCATGGCGAAAGGACGGAAGATTGTTACCATAATCCCCAACCCCGGCGGGGCATCACCACTGCAGGAATCGGTGCTTGTTGCGATTTCTGACAAAGGCGAAGCCATTCGAGAGATCAAGGCGCGCCACCCACACGCCGCGATAAGGGTCGGTTCGGAAGCTGATGCGGAGCATCTTTCAAAGTATGATGTAAGAGACGACAAAATCTCTGCGCTGACCAGTACTACTTCGTTGGCCAATGCAGAGCGACGGCTGGCACGGAAAGGCGAATGGTGAAGGAAGAGCAAAGGATCTTTAGCATGAAGCCGGAACACGAGGCGCGGCGAAAACTCATCCGCGAATGGATGTCGCTTCCGAAGGACAAGCGACAGACCGAAGAGCACGCCGAGTCCTTCGCTAAGAAGGCGATGGAACGAATCCCCCAGTCGCGATCCGTACCAGCAGATAATGAGGTGGCTGTCGCCCCGCATCGGCAAAATGTGAGAATCCGGCTGTGTGCTATCGTCTGCGCCGTTCCAGAATTCATCTGGGGATTGTCGGATAATAATGTAAGCGCGACACTCGCACCGCAAAGAAGCTGCGGAGATGCCATGAGCGTTGTCGCGTTGTAGGGATGGCCCTGTTCCCATCGCTGGCGATGAGAACGATTTCCTGGCGGCGTCAGGCGGCTCAGCGGGGCTTGCGCGCCCAAGTCACCGGCATGCGGCCTTGGGCCACGCTGATCGTCTCGTCTGCCGCCACCATTGCGAGTTCCGCCGACAGTCGCCCGACCTCGGCTTCGTTGGTCAGGCCCGACCTGACGAAGTGCGGACTCGCCTCCAGAAAGGAATACTCCCACAGGCGCTTCCGCTCGCCTCGAAGATAGACCGGATGAATGAAGGCGATCTCGGGCTCGACAAGTCCGGCTTGCAAGAACAGGCGAGGCAGCTTGAGCCCGAGCATGTCGTCGGTCCCGCGGCGCTGGCCAGCGGCTGCGATGAGCTCTTGCACGCTGGGGTCCATGTTTGGTGTCGAACCTGGCTCTCAACTGGGCGAGCTCCGGAAATTGATGCCGCGGCGGGCGCCGCTTTTCCATCGCTTGCAGCCCCAGTCATCCACCAGCGTTGTGGCAATGATGGTTGACGCAGTGAACTTGAGGTCCGGAACGATCGTCTTGGCGTGCGGATAGAACCCCTTGTGGGATCGGTCCCAACCTTGCTACCGCGCCGCGTGCCGCACCGGAACGGCGGCGTTCTTCTCCGCCGACAGCGCCCTGTGCAGCCAGCGCTCGATCACCTCGACGATCTGCTCGGAATTCTTCTCCAGCATCATCATGTGGCCGTTGCCGTGGATGCCCATGGCGCCGAGGTTGAGCCAGGTCGGGTGCACGCCGGCCTGCTCCAGAAACTTCACCATGCAATGCTCATAGGGCGCGTGGAAGGAAGCCTCCCCGGTGACGATGGCGATCGGCAGCTTCTGCAGATTGGGGAGCTGCCGCGCCGGCGGCTTCTGCAGCCAGCATTTGGCGAGCTCCGGCCCATCGGCCTTCTCCTGCTGCTCGAAGGCGAGCTCGGAAGCATTCGAGGCAGGCGGCGCATAGGTGATCGGGATCGAGGTCAGCCCCCAGCTGCGGGTGGGGGCGCCGTCGCGGAACCAATCCGGCGCGCCGAGGAACTCCATGTCGTGGACGGGCGGCGCCGAGGGCTCGGCCTGAATCAGCGCCTTCACCAGATTGGGCCGCTGGTCGACCGCCTCCCAGCCATAGGCGCCGGACTGCGAATGAGTCATCAGGATAATCGGCCCGAGCTTGTCGATGAGCGCGACGAGCGCGTCGCGGTTGAGCGCCTGGATCACCTCCGGCTTCTGCACGAACGGCACCTGCGAGGCAAAGAACTGATCGAAGCTCGGATCGCCGGCGACACCCGAGCCCGGCCACTGGGTGTGCAGCCGCGCCTGCGGCCAGAGATTGTATTTCTCCGGCGCGGTAAAGCGCTGCTGCACATTGAGGATCTGCGGATAGGCCTGCGGCCCGTCGGTATCGGGCTCGTAGGCGGAACGCCCGCGGCCCGGCTGCTCGACGATATAGACTGCGTAGCCGTGCCGCAGAAAATGCTGCGTCCATCCCTCACGGCCGTCCGGTGTGCCGTTGAAGTTGGTCGCGGTCTGCGCCGCGCCCGGCACGACGACCAACGGATAAGGTTGGGTGCGCCGGCTGGGGATCTGGTACTCTACATAGATCTGGCCGTTCATCACCTGCTTGTCGCCGACCTTCGCGTACTTGCCGCCCACGAAGAAATAGCCCTGCTTGGCGATGATGATGGGCTTCTCCGCGGAAAGCGCGGGCGAGCAAGCGAGGACGGCAAGGACGGCAAGGACGGCCACGGTCGTGAATTTCGAGATCATGAGATCCTCCCGGGGCGCTCACGGCCTGCATGGGGTCGCGGCGGTGCTCATTGATCCGGCTAGCTTACAGCACTTTCCGCCCGGGAGACTGCCGATTCGCCGGCGTAGTTCTGGGCACTTATCCAAGCCGTACAGGCTGCGCTTCGACAGCGTGAATGTCCTGATCGTGAAGAAGGCGGCCGCCCGCGTTGCCGGAGCCATCGCCCGCCTCTAACCTCGGTGCCGATGGCCGGGGACCGCGGAGCCGGCCGACGCGGCGCCCGCTGCGCCGCGCTTCCCCCCCATCGCGGCGCCAGCCGTTATTCCGGCCGCATGCCGAGCTTGCGCACCAGGGCGCCCCACTTCGCCTCGTCCTGGTCGATGTCCGACGCTTGCCGGTCCGGCGTGCCGGGGAGCGGCTCACCGCCCTCGTCCGCGATGCGGGCGCGCACGTCCTCGCTGCCAAGCGCCGAGCGCAGCTCGGCATTGAGCCGGTCCACAATGGCGCGGCTCAACCCGGCCGGCGCCACCATGCCGTAGTGAATCACCGCCACATAGCCCGGCACGCCGGATTCCGCGATGGTCGGCAGGTCGGGAAGAATCGATGAGCGCGCTTCGCCCGTCACGGCGATCGGGCGCAGGCCCCCGCTCCGCAGCTGCCCGAACACCGACGGAAAGGTGGTGATCGACATGTCGACATGGCCGCCCGCGAGGTCGCCTTGCATGGCGCCCGTGCCGCGGTAGGGGATGTGGGTCAACTTGATATCCGCCATTGCGGCGAACAGCTCGGTCGAGACATGGGAACCGGAGCCGACGCCGGCCGTCGCATAGGTGACCTTGCCGGGCTGTTTCCTCGCCAGCGCGATCAGGTCCGCGATGCTGCGCACGGGGAGCGACGGATGCACCACGAGAACCTGCTGATACGAGGCGATCAGCCCCACGGGAGCGAAATCCCGCCGCGGATCGTAACCCGGATCGGCGTAGAGGCTAGGGGCGACGCCGAACACGCCCGAATGGCCGACCATCAGGGTGTAACCGTCGGGCGCCGCCTTGGCGACCGCCCGTGCCCCGATGGTACCGCCCGCGCCGGTGCGGTTCTCGATCACGAACTGCTGGCCGAGCGCCCGGCCCATGTGCTGGGCGATCAGGCGCGCGAGGATGTCGTTGCCGCCACCCGCCGCAAACGGCACCACGATGGTGACCGGACGCGTCGGATAGCCCTGCGCCGCGCCCGGAACGGCCGAGATGATATGCGCGACCGCGAGGCTCGCGATGAGGGATGCTGTGGTCCGTCGAGACATGGACGCGATCATGGAACCGTTCGGGGTTTGCGCACAAGTGTTGTAGGCGCAGGGCACGTCGCAAATGGGACGAAAACTCTATCGCGCCGTACCCACCCTTGCGTTCCCCTAGACAGCACAGACCGCGCTGTCTAGTTGTGACCCCGCCTTCGCCCACGCCAGTCCGGGGAAGCCATGATATCCGCCCAAATACCGGCCGAGGAGCCCGACGTCCTCGTTGTCGGGGCCGGCAACGCGGCCTTGTGCGCCGCGATCTCGGCGCACGAGCACGGCGCGCGCGTGCTGATGCTCGAAGCCGCCCCGTTTGAGGAGCGCGGCGGCAACTCGCATTTCACCGGCGGCGCGTTTCGGTTCGCGTTCGCGGGCGTCGACGATCTCGTCGCGGTGCTGCCGTCGCTCGCCAGCGAAAATCTCGAGAACGTCGACTTCGGCACCTATACGGAGGAGCAGTTCTTCGACGACCTGTTCGCCCTGACCCAATACCGGTCCGATCCCGATCTCGCCGAAATCCTGGTGCGCGGCAGCCTCGACACCGCGAAATGGGTGGTGCGTCAGGGCGTGAAGCTGCAGCCGGGCCTGGGCCGGCAGGCCTACCAGGTCGACGGCAAGTTCAAGTTCTGGGGCGGCCTCGCGTTGCACATCTGGGGCGGCGGGCCGGAGTTGCTCCGGGCGCTCTCTGCCAATGTGGAGCGGCGCCACATCCCCATTCTGTACGAGACGCCCGCCATCAGCCTGATCCGCGAGAACGGGCGGCTCGCCGGCGTGATGGCGGAACACCTCGGCGCGCCGGTCGCGATCCGGGCCGGCGCGGTGGTGCTCGCCTGCGGCAGCTTCGAGTCCAACCCGGAAATGCGGGCACGGTATCTCGGGCCCGGCTGGGAGCTCGCCAAGGTGCGCGGCACGCGATTCAACATGGGCGCGGGCCTCACCATGGCGCTGGGCGTCGGGGCACGGCCCTACGGCAACTGGTCCGGATGCCATTCCGTCGCCTGGGACGTCAACGCGCCGCCCTACGGCGATCTTACGGTCGGCGACCAGTTCCAGAAGCACAATTACCCGTTCGGCCTTCTCATCAACGCCAAGGGCGAGCGCTACGTCGACGAGGGCGCAAACTTCCACAGCCACACCTACGCCAAGTATGGCGGCGAGATCGTCCGGCTGCCGGGCATGTTCGCCTGGCAGGTGTTCGACGCCAAGGTGAGCCACCTGCTGCGCGGCGAATATCGCATCCGCCGCGTCACCAAGGCGGAAGCCGGCACGCTAGAGGAGCTCGCCGGCAAGCTGGACGGCGTCGACGCCGAGGCGTTCCTGCGCACCGTGCGGGCCTTCAACGCCGCCTGCCGCACCGACACGCCGTTCAACCCCAACGTTTTGGACGGCCGCAGAACCCACGGCCTCGCCATCGACAAGACCAACTGGGCCAATCCGCTCGATACCCCGCCGTTCCACGCCTATCACGTGACCACCGGCGTCACCTTCACGTTCGGAGGGCTCAAGATCACCCAGAAGGGCGAGGTCGAGGACCTCTACGGCCGCATTATCCCGGGCCTCTACGCGGCGGGCGAAATGGTGGGCGGGCTGTTCTTCCACAATTATGCCAGCGGCACCGGCCTGATGTCGGGCGCGACCTTCGGCCGGCT
>Ga0075028_100000905_pt1 | contig 10625 bp, 7 predicted proteins | sample LitLauG_LLR_2014_FD_71390 | JGI IMG/M metagenome (GOLD analysis project Ga0075028, IMG submission 71390) | Freshwater sediment microbial communities from Pennsylvania, USA - Little Laurel Run_MetaG_LLR_2014 | ecosystem: Environmental > Aquatic > Freshwater > Creek > Sediment | place: USA... | reverse complement strand
AAGCTGGGCGCCGCGGCCTTCACAAAGCTACCCGATCACGACGGCTACGCCCCGCAGGTGGGCTTCGTCGACAGCTTTCCGGCGGCGCGTGACCCGGCCACGGGCATGGCCTGGTTGACGCATTGCTACGGCGCGATCGGTGTGGGGCGCGACAATGATCCGGCCAGCGGCAATGGCGCCGAACTGTATGCGGTGATTGGCAATGCACCGCGCCACCTCGACGGCAACGTCACCGTGGTCGGGCGCGTGCGCCAGGGCATCGAACTGCTCTCGAGCCTGCCGCGCGGCACTGCGGAACTGGGCTTCTACGACAAACCGGAGCAGCGCGTCACGATCAGCAGTGTGCAGCTGGCGAGTGCCGTGCCGCCCGAGCAGCGCACGCGCCTCGAGGTGCTGCGCAGCGACTCCCCCACCTTCACTGCCGTGGTCGAAGCGCGTCGCAATCGCAAGGACGACTGGTACCTGCGCCCTGCCGGCTACATCGAACTGTGCAACGTACCGCTGCCCGTACGAACGGTCGCGCCGCCCACCTATTGAGGAGATTCCCATGGCCTTCCTGCTGATGAGCCCGGATATTCCCCCGCAGAGCGTGATCAATCCGACCTATGTATTCCAGGCTTGCAACGGCAAGAACCTGTCGCCGGAGCTGCGCTGGAGTGGCGCACCGGAAGGCACGAAGTCCTACGCGATCACGGTTTACGATCCGGACGCGCCCACCGGCAGTGGCTGGTGGCACTGGCAGGTGTACAACATCCCGGCCACTGCCGCTCAGCTGCAGCGCGGCGCCAGCAGCAGCGAGAGCGCGCTGCCGGCGGGCACGAAACAGGGCATCAATGACTATTCGCAGCTGGGCTATGGCGGCCCCTGCCCGCCTTCCGGCGGTGGCGCGCATCACTATGTGTTCACGATCTATGCGCTGAAGATCGCCCATCTCGAATTGAATGCCAACGCCAGTGGCGCGCTGATCGGCTTCAACATCCATGCGAACATGCTGGCCAAAGCCAGTTTTACCGCACTGTTCAGCTACAACGCCCGACCTGGAAAGACCGGCAAATGATGCGCTCCCGGTGCCGCCCGCGCGGCACCGGCGGAATGTGACGCACTGCCCAGTTTGACCGCTGCAGGCGCGCCGGACGCGGCGGCCACACTCCCGCGTTGCAGGGCTGGCGTCGATACTTGAAGGGTGAACAGCTCCGCCCGCCAACCCCAGGCTGCAGGCTCCACGACCCGACGCCAGCAGCGCTGGCTGCTGGTCGTTGCCGTGGGCATGGTATTGGCCCTGGGCCTGATCCTGGCGGTCGCCGCGCGGATGATGGTCGGCAACTTCGAGAACATCGAGACGGCGGCTACCGAGCAGAAGGCGCAGCAACTCTATCAGGCCTTCAACTCCGACCTGCGCCAGCTCGCGATCAGTACCCGCGACTATGCCCAGTGGGACAGCGCCGCCGACTTCGTCAGTGGCAGCAACCCGAAATTCCTGGTCGGCAACTTCACGCGCGAAACCATGAGCGCGATGCACGTCGACCTGGTGTGGATCCTCGATCGCAATGGCAACGATATCTATTCAAGCTACTACGATCCCGTCAAGGACAAGCTGTACGAGCCGGCGCCTGCGGCGCTGCTGGTCGACCTGCGTCGCGTGATCCGCATCGATGCGGCGATGAACGAGAGCCAGCCGATCGAACGCCTGTTGCGCACCCACGCTGGCCCCGTGGGCTTCTCGGCGATGGAGATCCGGCGCACCGATCTTTCCGGCCCGACCGGCGCCGTGATGCTGTTTGCACGCTATATCGACGCCGACGTGGTCGAGCGCATCAGTGAGACCCTGCGCATGACCGTGCATAGGGATGCACTGGGCACGGCCGTCGAGCCCATGTCAACGCTGCTGCCAGCGCCGGTACGCCAGTGGATCCGTGGGCCGCATCCCGCCTCGACCATGGTCTGGAATTCCGATCGCGACCAGACCACGGCCTACGCCATGGCGCGCGACATCGATGGCGATCCGCTGGTGCTGTTCAGCAGCAACGCGCCGCGCAGCATCTACCGCCTGGGTCTGCATGCCACCACGCTGATGGTGGGTAGCATCCTGCTGCTGCTGTTGATTGGCGGCAGCGGCGTAGTGTGGCTGGCGCTGCGGCTGCAGCGCAGCTTCGCCGCTACCGATGCCGCCGAGCAGCGCTATGCGAGCATCGCCGCGCAGCTGCACGAGGCCATCACGCTGGCAGAGCCAGGGACCGGGCGCATCATCGAGGCCAACGAAGCGGTGCTGCGGGCGATGGGCTGCACGCTCGAGAGCGTGCGCGCGCACACGGTATTCGATCTCTATCCGGACCTGAAGCGCGAAGCGCTCGACCAGGTGACTGGCGCTGGCGGTGCCCGCCTGGTGCTTGAATCGCGCATGCGCAACAGCGGCGGCGGCACGACCGATGCCGAGGTCGCCGTCACGCACATGACCGACTCCGCGCAGCGCATGTGGTGCCTGGTGGGGCGCGATGTCAGCCACCGTCGCGAAGCACAATTGCAGCAGCGCGCCAGCCACAAGAAGCTGGTGCACATCGCGCAGCACGATCCGCTCACGGGCCTGCCCAACCGGCTCTATCTCAGCGCCCGCCTGCCGCGAGCGCTGCGTCTGGCGGCGCACTCAAAGCGCATGCTGGCGCTGATCTACCTCGACGTCGATCACTTCAAGAACATCAACGATTCGCGCGGCCACGGCGCCGGCGACGCCTTGCTGCAGGTGATCGCCAAGCGACTGCGCAGCACCGTGGCCATGCAGGACGTGGTGCTGCGCATGGGCGGCGACGAGTTCGTGATCATCGCGGCGCTGCTGCCCGATGTGGAAGCCGTGCACGGCCTGGCGATGCGCCTGCAGGCTGCGATCCAGGCGCCCCTGGCGCTCGATGACACACCGCTCGAAGTCTCCGCGAGCCTTGGCATTGCGCTCTATCCGAACGACGGCGACGACATGGAAGCGCTGCTCAAGCACGCGGACATCGCGCTCTACCAGGCCAAGGCCGCCGGCCGCCGCTGCCACCGGCTGTTCTCGCCCGACATGCTGGTGCGGGTCAGCGAGAGCGTGGCGATGGAGCAGGCCCTGCGCCGTGGCATCGGCACCGATCAGTTCAGCATGGACTATCAGCCGGTGATCAACATAAAGACCGGCCGCGTCTCCTCGCTCGAAGCGCTGATGCGCTGGCGGCATCCGGACCTGGGCCAGGTGCCACCCGGTCAGTTCATTCCGGTGGCCGACAGCAGCGGCCTGACCGTCGAGCTCGGACTGCAGGGACTGCGCATCGTGCTGGCGCAACTGCGCGCCTGGCAGGATGCCGATGTGCCGATCGTACCGATCGCGGTCAACATCTCGCCGGTACAGCTCGAGCAATCCGACTTCTGTTCATCGGTGCTGCAGCTGGCCAGCGAGCACCAGGTCGATCCGCGCTGGCTGCACTTCGAGATCACCGAGACCGCGTTGCTGAAGGATCCCGACGGCCTGGTCGGCACGCTGCAGACGCTGCGCGCGCTGGGCTCGCAGGTGCTGATCGATGACTTCGGCACCGGCTACTCGGGCCTGAACTACCTGGCGCGCCTGCCGGTCGACTGCATCAAGATCGATCGCAGCTTCATCAGCGACCTGGGCAAGAATGCGGCGCGTACGCCGATCATCGATGCCGTGATCGAGATTGCGCGCAAGCTCAACATGACCATCGTGGCCGAAGGCGTGGAAACGCAGCAGCAGGCGCTGATTCTGCAGGAGCAGGGTTGCGACTACGCGCAGGGTTACTTCTACAGCCGGCCGGTCAGCGCGCAGCACTGCCGCACCTTGCTCGAAAAACTCAAGCTCGAGCGGCCGCTGACCGAGACGCTGATCACGCGCGTACTGCGCAGCGGCTGAGCGGCGCCGTCGGGGCGCGCGGCACGGCGCTGGCCGTACCGCTCAGGCCTGGCTGAGCAGCGCGGCGTTACCGCCCACGGCCGCAGTGTTCACCGTGACCACCTGTTCGCTCGCGAAGCGGTGCAGATAGTGGGGTCCGCCTGCCTTGGGTCCGGTGCCCGAGCGGTTGCAGCCGCCGAAGGGCTGCACGCCCACCACCGCGCCGATGGTATTGCGGTTCACGTAGACATTGCCGACCCGCGCACGCTGCGCGATCTGGGTTGCGCGCGTCTCGATGCGGGTGTGGATGCCGAGCGTGAGACCGTAGCCCGTGGCGTTGATGTCATCGACCACGCGCGCGATGTCGGCAGCGCGGAAACGCACCACATGCAGTGCCGGTCCGAACACTTCCGATTCGAGTTCGCTGATGCTGCCGATCTCGGCCAGCAGCGGCGCAAAATAATGGCCTGCCAGTCCAGCGAGCGGCGGTCGTCCGCGATGCAGTACCTGCCCGGCCGCGCCCAGTCGCCGCGCGTGCAGCTCGAGCCCCGCGAGTGCCTGGGGATCGATCAGCGGACCGATATCGGTGGCGAGCAGCGCCGGATCGCCCAGCACCAGTTCGTCCATCGCGCCGCACAGCGCCTCGATCAGGCGCGGCGCCAGCTCTTCCTGCACGTACAACACGCGTACCGCGGAACAGCGCTGGCCAGCGCTGTTGTACGAGGAGGCGAGCAGATCCTGCACCACCTGTTCCACCAGCGCCGAGCTGTCGGCGATCAGCGCGTTCTGGCCGCCAGTCTCGGCGATCAGCGTGGCGATCGGACCCGTGCGCGCGGCGAGCGCGCGCGCAATCAATTGCGCGGTATCGGTGGAACCCGTGAATGCCACGCCGGCCAGGCACTCCTGACGGCAGATCGCAGCACCCACCACGCCATCGCCCGGCAGCAGCTGCAGTACGCCACCGGGCACGCCCGCCTGGTGCAGCAGCGCTGTGGCGAAGGCGGCCGTGAGTGGCGTCTGCTCGGCCGGTTTGGCCAGCACGCTGTTGCCTGCGGCCAGCGCCGCGGCAACCTGACCGGTGAAGATGGCGAGCGGAAAATTCCAGGGGCTGATGCAGCCGAACACGCCGCGCGCGCGCAGTCGCAGGTTGTTGGCCTCACCGGCAGGGCCGGGCAACGCCAGATCACTGCTGAATCCGGCGCGCGCCTGCGCGGCGTAGTAGCGCAGGAAATCGATCGCTTCGCGCCACTCGGACACGCTATCAGCCAGGGTCTTGCCCGCTTCGCGCACGCAGCGTGCGAGCAGCCCGGCCCGCTCGCGCTCGAACAGATCAGCGGCACGTTCGAGCACCTGGGCGCGATGCGCGCCGCCGGCATCGTCCCACTCCGGCCAGCTCGCGACAGCAAGCTTCGCCGCGTGATCGACCTGTTCGGCCGTGGCGCTGACGCATTCGCCCACCAGGTCCGAATGGTCCGCGGGATTGATCACCGGTGTGGTCTGGCCGCTCTCGGCGGTGCCACCGATCACGGGCCGCGCCAGCCATTCAGTACGACTGGCGGCGGCAAATTCGCCGGCCAGCTGCGCCAGCACGCCGCTGTCATAGAGATTGATGCCCGGTGAATTGCTGCGCTCGGGCGCGAACATGTTGCCCGGCTCGGCCAGCGACACCGCAAAGGGCGCACCGCCACCTGGAGCCGGATCGGTCGGATCGCGCACCACTTCGCTGGCCGCCTGGCCGCGATCGCCTGCGCGATGCACGAAGGAAGTGTTGGCACCGTTCTCGAGCAGGCGGCGCACCAGATAGGGCAGCAGCTCGGATTGCGGGCCGACGGGTGCATACACGCGGCAGCTATGCTGCCCACCCGCGGCGCCGGCACGCACCGCGCTGTAGAGCGCTTCGCCCATGCCGTGCAGGCGCTGGAACTCGAAGGCGTCGGCATCGGCACCGTAGAGCTCGGCCACGTAGGCCACGGTATGTGCATTGTGCGTGGCGAACTGCGCGCTGATCACATCGCGGTTGGCCGCGAGGCGGCGAGCACAGGCGAGATAGGCGATGTCGGTATGTTGCTTGCGCGTGAACACCGGATAGCTCTGCAAGCCGGCCTGCTGCGTGCGCTTGATCTCGGTATCCCAGTACGCGCCTTTCACGAGGCGCATCGTGATGTGTCGATGGCTGGCGCGCACGCGTGCCGCCAGCCAGTCGATCACGCGCGCGGAGCGCTTCTGGTAGGCCTGCACGGCCAGGCCCAGCTGTCCGGGGCGCGCTGCCGCGGGTGTCTGCAGCAGCCGCTCGAACAGTTGCAGCGAGAGTTCCAGCCGTTCGGTTTCTTCGGCGTCGATGGTGAGGCCGATGCCAGCCTGTTCGGACTGCGCCAGCAGTTCGCTCATCGCTGGCAGCAGCTCGGCGTGCACCCGCTCACGCTGTGCCAGTTCGTAGCGCGGATGGAGTGCGGAGAGCTTCACCGACACACTGTTGCGCACCGTCAGCGGCACGCCCGCGGCGGCGGCCTTCTGCGCGGCCTGACCCACCTGGGCAATGGCATCGCGGTAGGCCTCTAGATGATGACGCGCATCGCGCGTGGTCATCGCCGCCTCGCCCAGCATGTCGAAGGAATAGCGCTCGCCGGTGCGCGCGCCCTGTGCGCGCTTCAGCGCAGCCGCGAGATCGGTGCCGAAGATGAATTGCTGGCTGAGGATCTTCATCGCCTGGCGCAACGCGGTACGCGCCACCGGTTCGCCGATGCGTCCGACCAGCCCGCGCAGCCAACCCTGCGGGTCACGCGTGAGCGCCGCTTCTGGCGTCAGCAGCGCACCCGTGAGCATCAGGCCGAAGGTGGAAGCATTCACGAACAGCGAGGCCGAATCGTCCAGATGCCCGCGCCAGTCACCGCGCCCCAGGCGATCGGCGATCAGGCGATCGGCCGTGGCCGCATCCGGAATGCGCAGCAGCGCCTCGGCCAGGCACAGCAGCAGAATGCCTTCCTGGGAATCGAGGCCGTAGCTCTGCAGGAATTCATCGATGCCCGCGGCCGCATCGGCACCGGCCCGCACGGCCTCGACCAGTTGTATGGCGCGCCCGGCCACGCGCTCACGCGCCGGCGCATCCAGACGCGCCTGGCTGGCAAGCTTGTTGACCAGTTGCACCTCATCGGCCAGGTAGTCGCCGTTGATGGCTGCGCCGACGGCGCTGCTGATGTTCGCCTGATCTGCTGCGATAAAGGTCTTCACGCTACGCTTCTCCCCGCACGGCCGTATACACTACCGCTATCCGCTCGCCAAAGTAACGCCATCAATCATGGGTCGCATCTTCGAAGTCCGCAAACACGCCATGTTCGCGCGCTGGAACCGCATGGCCAAGCAGTTCGCGCGTGTCGCCAAGGACATCGCGATGACCGTGAAGACCGGCGGACCTGATCCGGCCGCGAACCCTGCGCTGCGCCGCATTATCCAGAATGCGCGTGCGGTCAACATGCCCAAGGACAAGGTCGAGGCGGCGATCAAGCGCGCCAGCGGCCGCGATGCCGCCAACTACCATGAGGTGCTGTATGAAGGTTACGCACCCCATGGGGTCGCACTGATCGTGGAGACGGCCACCGACAACCCGACGCGCACCGTGGCCCACGTGCGCAACATCATCACCAAGCACGGCGGTAACCTGGGCACCAATGGCAGTGTCGCGTTCCAGTTCCGCAAGATGGGCGTGTTCCGGCTCAATCCGGCCGGCATCGACCAGGATTCGCTCGAGCTCGACATGATCGACCACGGGCTCGAGGAAATGGGCGAAAGCGTGGGTGAAAAAGGCGAGCCGCAGCTGGTGCTGCGCTGCGAGTTCGGCAATTTCGGCAAACTGCAGGAAGCGCTTGAAGCGCGGGGTGTTGCGCCGCTATCGGCGGAACATGAATACATCTGTTCGGTACCCATCGAGCTCGCCGAAGCACCCGCCGCCGAGGTGCTGGAACTCATCGATCAGCTCGAGCAGGACGAAGACGTGCAGCGCGTGTTTCACACGCTCGCGTAACAGGATTCGAGAAATACGCCGATACGGCGGCGCGCCTCGGCTGCCACCGCCGTCGGCTCGCGCACGAACAGGTGCGTGGCCTGCTCGTACACTTCCAGCTGCGTGCGATTGCCGGCCGCACGCCAGCGTGCCGCCATGAACAGCGAATCATCGAGCACGGCATCGCTGGTGCCGACGCTGAAGATTGCCGGCGGCAAGCCGCGCAGATCCGCATACAGCGCGGAAATTCCAGGATCGCGTAGCGCTTCGGCATCGCGGCCCGGGAAGGCCGCCGCCACTGTGGCATCCAGTCGTGCGGGCGAGAGAAACAGCGCGTCGGTAGACGCTCGCTGGCTCGGCGTCTTCGAGAAATCGTAACCGCCAACCACCAGGCTCGCGCCGCGGAAGCGCTGCGCAACACCGTGACGATCGCGCAGCCGCAACAGGGTCAGCACACTCAAGGCAGCGCCCACCGATTCGCCGCCGATCAACAGGTTTGCGGTACCCAGCTGCGGCGCGCCGCTCGCGATCAGCCACAACGCGGCTGCCTCGCAGTCCTCGAGTGCAGCCGGATGCGGATGTGCGGGGGCCAGGCGGTAGCCGACGCTGAGGGTGGCAATGCCCAGTGCACCCGCGAGCGCGCTGTTGTTCTCATCTTCCATCGCCGCGTCGCCGAACGCGAAGCCGCCGCCATGGATATGCAGCATGGCGGCCCGAGGCTGGCTGCGCGGGCGAATCATGCGCACGCCGAGCGCGGGCCGCTCCGGCAAGCGCAGGTCGAGGGGTGGCAGCAGCTCGAAGGTCGTGGACGAACCGGCGGCGCTCAAGTACGCGCTCCCGCAGGCGCTGCCATGGCCACGCCTGCGGGTACGCTCGCGCGCCGCAACAGCGGAATGACGTCGGCCCAGAGCTGCAACGAGCGACCGATCTGCTCGCGGCTCAGTGAGCCCGGTGAATAGGCCATGAAATGCGCTGCGCCGCAGTCGCGGCACTGCTCGATGATCTGTTCGGCCACCTGCGCCGGCGTGCCGCCAATGGATTCCTCATCGGCCACTTCCGGCGCGCCGCGCCTCGGGTTGGGCGCATCGGGCACGGCGCCGCTGGCAGCGTTCGGTTGGGGCGCAAAGCTCTTCATGATGGCGCGCAGGCGATCGCGCGCGCCGGTGGCGATCTGCGCACCACGGCTGCCTTCATCATCGACATAGACCATGCGTCGCAAGCCGAGCTGCTCGGGGCCCGCAGCGAACCCGGCAGTGCGTGCGGCCTCGGTATGTGCGGCGAAGATCCTGCGTACCGCCGCCTGGCCGATGAAGCCGGTGCTGAACTTGTAACCGCGGCTGGCCGCGAGCGTGGCGGTAGGCACGCTGAGCCCTGTCATCCAGCGCGGTGGCGCGGGCTGCTGGCGCGGCCGCGGCGCGATCTGCAGCCGCTCGAACTGCCAGTGCCGGCCGCGGTGCGAGAACTCCGGCTGCGTCAGCGCGGCATCGATCACATCCAGCGATTCGGTGAAGCGCTCGTGCAGGGTGTCGCCGCTCATGCCGATCGCCTTGAATTCCATCGGCCCGGAGCCGCTCGCGAGCCCGATCTCGAGCCTTCCGCCCGAGAGCTGGTCGAGCATGGCGTACTCCTCGGCCAGGCGCCAGGGCTCGTAGAACGGCACCACGTTGCCCATCGTGCCCAGGCGCAACTTGCTGGTGCGCGTTGCCACGGCGGCAATCAGCAGATTCGGCGAGGGACTGAAGCGCCCGGGCACGAAGTGATGCTCGCTGAAGAAGATGCCTTCGAAGCCACTGGCCTCGGCCTTTACCCACTGCTCGACATACCAGGCGAAATCGCGCTCGCACGCGGCAGCGTCGTAGGGCTCGCCGCCGGGCGGCGCAAAGCTGGTGAAGAACTCGAATATCCAGGGTTTGATCATCGCCCCTCCGGAATGACCTCAGCGATCGATGCGCGTGGACAGCACGATCGAGGAATCGGTGCGATCGACACCGGGCAGCGCGCCGATGCGATCGAGGATCTTGTCCATCTCGCCCACCGAGTCGGTGACCAGCACCGCGATGAAATCGTGCTGGCCGCTGACCGAATAGAGCTTGCGCACTTCAGGCAAGCCACGGAGCGTGGCTTCGACGCGCGTGAGGAGTTTTGGAATCGCGGTGATCATCACATGCGCCAACAGCTGCCCGCGCTCGCGCTCCGCGCCCATCCGCAGCGTGAAACCGGCGATGACCTTGTTGTGCAGCAGGCGCTCGATGCGGCTCTGCACGGTGGTGCGCGCCAGGCCCAGCCGGCGCCCCAGTTGCGCGGTGGAAGCACGGGCGTTTTCACGCAGCAGCGCAATGATGCGCTGGTCGGTGGCGTCTGTCGTCATAGTGCCGATATTGTACGGCATAGCGACGAACATGTGTCGTCAAACTGACGTTTTCGGGGCTGCTTTTCGTCCTGGCAATGACGAACATAGGCGGCTGAATTATCCATGAGGTGTGACATGAAACGCGTAGCCATCGTAGGCGCCGGCAAGATCGGCCAGATGATCGCTGACCTGCTGGTGCATAGCGGCGATTACCAGGTTGCCGTGATCGACAAATCGGCCGAACAGCTCGAGCGCCTGAAGGGCGGCGTGCCGGTCGAGACCCTGGCGATCGACGTAAACGACCCTCAGGCGGTTGCAGCCGCGCTGCGCGGCCGCTTCGCGGTGCTCAGCGCCGCGCCCTTCCAGGTCACCGGCAAGATCGCCGAGGCCGCGGCCATGGCCGGCGT
>Ga0075028_100000903_pt1 | contig 10636 bp, 6 predicted proteins | sample LitLauG_LLR_2014_FD_71390 | JGI IMG/M metagenome (GOLD analysis project Ga0075028, IMG submission 71390) | Freshwater sediment microbial communities from Pennsylvania, USA - Little Laurel Run_MetaG_LLR_2014 | ecosystem: Environmental > Aquatic > Freshwater > Creek > Sediment | place: USA... | reverse complement strand
CCGGAAAGCTTCACGCCGCGCTCGCCGATAATCGTGTCGTACGTTTCCGGAAAGCGTTCCGCGAATTCATCCACGCGCGCGATGCGGCAGGCCGCCAGAATTTCTCCCTCGCTGGCGCGCGGCCGCGAGAAGGCCACATTCTCGCGAATGGATCCGTCAAACAGGAATGATTCCTGCAGCACCACGCCCAGCCGCGTGCGGTACGAATCCAGCCGGACGGTGGCCAGGTCCACGCCATCCACCAGCACACGCCCGGACAGCGGCACGTGAAACGCCGCGACCAGGCCGATGATCGTCGATTTCCCCGAGCCCGAAGATCCCACGAGGGCCGTGACCGTCCCAGGAAGTGACCGGAAGCTCACGTCCTGCAATACCGGCTTGCCCGGCTCATATGCGAAATTCACGTTGTCGAATTCCAGTTCGCCGATGATATCCGCCAGCGTCATCGTGCGCCGCGGGTCTTTGTCTTCGGGACGCTCCTCTAGAACTTCGCGCGTGCGCTCCAGTCCGGCGACAGCTTCCGTCAGTTGCGTGCCGATCCCGACCACCTGAAACACCGGCGCGATCATGAACGCGAGAAACGCGGTGTAGCTCATGAACTGCCCGACCGTGATTTTCCCCTGCAGCACCTGGTGCGAACCCACCAGCATCACCAGCGCGCCGACCACCCCGCCCAGCGCCGTCGTGGAAAAACTCATCATGGACATCGTGGTCAGTGACTTGATGACATTGTCCAGCAGCCGCTGCACACCTTTGGTGAAGACGTCCGCCTCGCGCTCTTCCGCGTGATATCCCTTCACTACGCGCACGCCCGATAGCGATTCGGTGAGCCGCCCGCTCACCTCCGCGCTGATCTTGGCGCGCTCGCGGAAGATGGGCCGCAGGACACCGAAAGCTTTGCGCAGCCCCAGCATGCTGACCAGCAGCAGGCCGGCGGCCAGCCCCGTCATCACCGGGCTGATTCGCAGCAGCATGTACAAAGAGATCGCTGCCGTCAGCAGGCCGCCCAGAAATTCCACCAGGCCTGTGCCGATCAGATTTCGCACGCCTTCGACGTCGCTCATGATCCGCGAAACAAGCGCGCCAGTCTTATTCGAATCGTAGTAAGCGACTGGAAGCCGCCCGACGTGCTCCTGCACTTTTCGCCGCAACTCGGTGATCATTCGCTGCGCCGCTTTGGAGAGTGTCTGGGTCAGCGTGTAGGACGTAACGCCCTGCAGGATCGTGGCCAGCAGCACTCCGCCCACGAGTGGCATCAGCAGCTGCGTCTGATGGTGGATCATCACGTTGTCGACCAGATATTTTGTGGTGAAGGGTAGCGCCAGTCCGGAAATCCGGTTAATGGCCATCAACAACATTCCCACGCCCAGCAAGCCCCGCCGCGGCTTCATCAATGCCCAGATCTCCGGCCATTGGTCCAGCAATCGCAGTTTCTTCTTTTTGGACGGGTCCTCGATGTCTTCGCGTCTTTGCCGCGAACCACTCCCACGTTCCGCGCGCGACCCCATGCCGCGCTGCGTGCCCATTCCGCCGAATCCGCCCGCCATTCTCATAGAACTTCCATCTTAGAGTATCCGTGCCGCCTAAGCCAATTTGGAGGCGCGCAGGTTGACCACGGCTGTTCGCGATCGAATCATGAATCAGGAGCCAAGCAGGCACGATATTTATGTTCGCTTCGATACAGTGCTCAAGACGGCACGGATTGACAGCGCTCCAAACCGAAACTAAAGTTGCATCGGCGCGCTTTACCTGCAGCTCGGTGATTGCGCATCGCGCAACACGAGCTGGAATCGAACACCGGTTTGCCGCCACAAGACTCAGTCGCTGCGAATTGCCGGAATAGCAGCGCAGAGAGGTCTAACCATTGAATCGTGAACACGGGAAAAATCCCTGGATCAATCCTCTGCTCACCCAGTTGAAGCTCATTCGCAAGGACGAAGCCACTCCCGACCCCGTCTCCGCATGGCAGCGGATCGAAGAGAGCCACTTGACCGAGCGCGTCGGAAGAATCGCCGCGGAAATCAATGAGACCGCCGGTTACCATCTTTTGGACACGCTGTTTTTTCTTCCTCCGCAAAAGAACGTCATCTCCGTCCGGTTTGACCGGAGCCGCGCCAAGCATAGCCTCGAGATCGTCGTCCGCAATGACGAAGTCTGGATGAAGTTCTCCACCACACGGCCCATGGCCTTCGGATTGGAGCGTTATTTTTCCAGCAGCCCGGCGGGCGGAACGTCAACCGTTGTCTGGGAACAGGCCATTCGAACGGAAGAGGTCCTGGAGGAACATATCCAGGGCTGGCTCACGTACCTGTTGTCGGAGCTCAGCAAGGAATTCCGGCCCGACATTTTCGAATCCTCCACAACGAACGCACAGAGCGATCTGTCCGCCGCTCTGCGAAAAGCCTCGGCATAACCCGGTTCCCCGTCTTTGCTTTGCGCGGCTTTGCCCGAAGGCGTCCCCCTACCAGCGCCTGGCCGCCGTCATCTGACCTGCACCCTTAACCTCGCGAGTCCGAATTTCTCCACAAGCTTCCTGCCATCGAACCCGGCCAGCGGCACGGCGTTTGACTTCAGCACAGCACGCTGCCAGGCGCCGCGTTTCCAGGAGGCCAGTCCGGCAGAAAAAATGGCAATCGAAATTCCTTAAGCGGCGGGTTAAACTGCGCACCACCCGGGGTGCATTTTCCGTTGGCCGGCTCCTTCGCTGTGTTCGCACGTGACGCGCGGCGCGGTCCGGCTCAGTTCTCGGAAAATTCGTGGGACGCGCGCGAGGGAGAAAATCGAAATGTCCAAGCTTCGCTTGTCGATGGCCTGCTGGAATTACGATCGGACGCGCGCGCTGCTGGAAGACCGCGTGCCCATCGACGGCATCGATCTGAACTACATCAACATCCCGGTGGAAGAAACATTTTTCCGCATGATCCGGCACCGTGAATTCGATATTGCCGAGATGTCACTGTCTTCGTACACACTCTCCTTGTTCCGTGATCCCCAGCCCTTCGTGGCCATACCAGTCTTCCCTTCGCGCTCGTTCCGCCACTCCTGCATTTTCATCAATCGCAACTGCGGAATTTCCGAACCGAAGGACCTGATCGGAAAGCGCGTCGGCAATCCCGAATATCAACTCACCGCCTGCGTGTGGATCCGCGGCATCCTCAGCGATGAGTTCAAGGTTCCGGTTTCGAGTGTCACCTACTTCCGCGGCGGCGAGGAAACGCCGGGACGAACCGAAAAACAGAAAGTGTCGCTGCCCCCGGAAATCCGCCTGGAAAATATCGCCGAAGACAAAACCCTGTCCAACATGCTCGATGCCGGGGAAATCGACGCCATCTATTCGCCCAGGACGCCATCCTGCATCGCCCGGAAATCGCCGAACGTGCGCCTGCTGTTTGAAGATTACGAAGCGATGGAGCGCGAATACTACCAGCGCACCAGAATTTTTCCGATCATGCATACCGTGGTTATCCGCCGGGAAGTTTATGAGAAAAATCCGTGGGTGGCGCAATCGCTGTATAAAGCGTTTGTCCAGGCGCAGCGCGAAGTCTACGAAGACTTGTACGAAACAGCGGCGCTGAAGTTCATGCTGCCTTGGCTCGTCCGCCACGCCGAAGACACGCGAAAATTAATGGGTGAAAACTTCTGGCCCTACGGCCTGGAGCCCAACCTGCTCGCGCTCAGCACCTTTCTGCGCTATTCGCACGAGCAGGGACTCGCCAAACGGTTGCTCGCTCCGCAGGAGCTTTTCGTCCCGGAGTCGCTGGAGTCTTTTAAGATCTGAAATTAAAAAAAATAAAGTTTGTGCGCGCGCACCGGAAGCGCAATCTCGCGACGGCGCGAAGATTGCCCCGAGGGAGAGTCACTCCATGGCGGAAACCGAGCCGGCCCAGGTTCTTCGCTGGTGGCGGCTGGAACGAGGCGACATCGACGCGACCGTGGCCCAGGTCGGCTTCAATGTCGCGCAGATGATTATTCCCGCGTTCTTGCTGGCGCCCGTCGGGATCGCGATGGGCTTCAGCGTCACGCATCTTCTGCCGGGCTTCGCGCTGGGTTTTTTCGTCGGCTCCATGGGGCTGGCGCTGCTGGCGGTGGGCCTGGCGCGCCGCGAGGGCCGCACCAACGTCACCGCCCACGTTTACATCAACAACGTTCCCGGAATCATCGCCTACACGCTATCCATCATGCTTCCGGTGTACCTGCAAACGCATGATCAGGAACTCGCATGGAGACTGGGCGCAGCGGCCGTCGTGTGGACTGGAATCATCAAACTCGCCGCCGCTCCGCTGGCAGGCACCATTCGCAAATTTATTCCCAAGCCGGCCATGATGACGGTGTTCGGCGCGGCCATGTATACGTACCTGGCGATGGTTCTTTTGCAGCGCATTTTCGATCAGCCGCTCGTGGGCATCGTGGCCCTGGCCATTGTTGCGGCCTGCGTCCTTGCCAACGTGCCCATCACCAAATGGAGGATCCCACCATTCCTCGTCGCCTGGATCGTGCCGCTGGCGATTGGACTCTCCGTCGGATACATCCATCCCGCATGGCACGGTTTTTCCCTGCAACTTCCCTTCGTGCGTACTCCCGGCCTGTTTGAGGCATTGAAACTCGCGATTCCCTTCCTTTCCGTGATCGCGCCCATGTCCATTTACCAGGTGCTGCAGGACATCGCTTCGGTGGAGGGAGCGAACTCCGCCGGCGATAATTACGACGCGCGTCTCGTCGTCGCCTGCGACGGCGTCGGAACTTTGCTGTGCGGATTGGGTGGAAGCATCATTACCCCGGTAGTCGCCGCGCTGCACCCGCCTTACAAAATGATGGGCGCGCGCATCGGCTTCTGTTTCTGGACGGCCATAATTTTTCTGGCCGTGTTCGTGAGCGGAATTTCCCTATTTATGGCGCAGCTTTTCCCTTGGGCGATTCTCGCCGCGATGATCGCGTACGTGTCCGTCGGAGTGGGACGCGCCACGCTGCATCACGTAGATCACAAATACATCAATGCGGTCCTGCTCGGCCTGGTGCTGCCGGCCGGCGCTGTGGTCGCCTCGGCGGTAAACTCCGCGCTCCCTGCGCTGAAACTTTCCGCCAACAGTCCGGAAGTTCAGCTGGCGCTCAACCGCTCGATCTACTGGTCTTCGATTCAAGGACTGGGCAACGGCTTCCTGTTTCTGGTGCTGGTGATTTCGGCGCTGATCACCGAAATGATCGACCGCAATTTCGGGCGCGCCGCCGCCTGGTGCCTGATCGCTTCGATTTTTTCCTGGTTCGGCCTGATGCACTCGCCCACGCTGCGCTGGGGCGCGCAGCCGATGTACGCGGCCGGCTGGCTGGCCGCGGCGCTCATCGTCTTCTCAGCCCGCTGGTGGCGCGGGGATACAGCGCCAGCGCGCTAGCCGAAACACGGTGGTGAATCTTTCGGAACGGCGCGTGCGGAAAGTTTCAGGAGAGCTGATTCAGGAGGTTTCGGAGGGCCGGGCTTCAGCCCGGCCGTCAGCGCGCTCTCTACGCGGGGCTTTAGCCCCTGACGATTCATCGACCTTAATCTCCCGCCGAATCCCGTGGAAGGAGGTCCGTAGATTCTCAATTTCAACCTTCGGACAAAATACTCAAAGCCCCACGCAGCATCCGTGACATCCGCTCCTCAACCACCGCTTGTAAGCTCCGACCCACAATGCTACAAAAAGAGTATGGACAAGGCGGCCACAGCCCTCTCTACTGCCGAGTTTCGCAGGCATCTTTTCTACGAAACCTCGCACTCGCCTTCGCTCGCCGAACTGGTGGGCTACGAAAACGCCAAGGACATCATCGATTTCTGTTTCATCGCCAACCCGTATTACCCGACCGCCGCGATGCTGCGCGATCTGCAGGATAATTTTCCCAACCTGATCAAGTCCTACCCGTCCAGCAATCCCGCCAGCAGCCAGAAACATCTCGGCGCGGTGCTGCACGTGAATCCGGATCACCTGATCATCGGCAACGGCGCCACGGAATTGATCGTGCTCATCAACACCACGCTGATCGGCCGTATCGCCGTTCCCATTCCGACGTTCGGCGAATACATCGAAAAACTGAAAGACCAGCGCGACGCCGAACTCTACGCGCTCGATCCCGCCGATCGATACACGCTGCACCTGCCCGCCTATCTCGAATGGGTGCGCAAGCGCGGCCTGAAATCGCTACTGATCATCAATCCCGGCAATCCCACCGGCCAGCTCTTTTCTCGCGAAGAGATGATCGACTTCCTGGAGCACGCCAAGGACATGGAGTTGGTGATCGTCGACGAATCGTTCATCGATTTTGCCGGCGACGAAATTCCCAGCCTGCTGCACGATGCCGGCCGGTTTTCCAATCTGCTGCTGGTTCGCAGCATGAGCAAGCATTGCGGCGTCCCCGGCCTGCGCCTCGGATACTGCTACAGCGAGAATCTGTACATCCTGAATCACATGCGCCAGTTCATTCCCACCTGGAATGTGAATACCCTGGCGCAATATTTTCTTTCGCAGCTGCCGGCAACCGATGCGGACTACCACGTGGCCAGAAAACGCCTGATCGGGGATGTGCGCTGGCTGTACGATTCGCTGGCCGCCATCCGTGGCATTGAGGTTTACCCGACCGGCGCGAACTTTGTTTTGTTCAAGATTCAAAGCAGCATGACCGCGGCCGAACTCCAGGGGCAGCTGCTCACCGACCACAAACTTTACGTGCGCGACTGCTCCAACAAAATCGGCATGGACCAGCAGCACATCCGCGTAGCCTCACAGGGCCGCGAAAAAGACGCCAAGCTGGTCAGCGCGCTTCAGAAACTTCTGCCATGAAACGCCCCGCCGTTCTGGTCGTCACGCGCCGAACGATCCGCAAACACAAATACATCGACTACGTAGCCGAGGCCCATCTCTCCCTGCTCGTGCGGCTGGAGACGCTGCCGGTGATGGTGCCCGTGGTGGAGGGCGCCAAGGAGTGCCTGCCACAGTATCTCTCCGGAATGCGCGGCCTTCTGATTGTGGAAGGTGAGGATATCGAGCCGAAGAATTTCAAATCGACGCCCGCAAACTTCGAGCATCTGGAAAAAACGCATGCCCTGAAAGACGAAATCGAAATCGAATTGATCCGCCAGGCCTTGCGGCGCAACCTGCCCATCCTGGGAATCTGCCGCGGATCGCAGCTGTTGAACGTCGTCTGCGGAGGCACGCTTTTCGGCGACGTTCAGAAAGAGAAAAATTCGCCGCTCAAGCATATCGACCACGCGCACTATGACACGTATCGCCACCCGATCCGCATCGTCGCCGGAAGCCCACTGCAAAAGTGGTACGGAAGAAAAAGCCTGGAGGTGAACAGCTATCATCACCAGGGCGTGCGCGATCTAGCGCCGGCTTTTCGGCCAATGGCCCACGCGGAAGACGGCCTGGTGGAGGGTTTTTACGACCCCAAAAGAAAATTCGTAGTCGGCTTGCAATTCCATCCCGAGCGCCTCCTGGAAGAGCCGAGTGGAAACTGGCGCATCTGGAAATCCTTCGCCGCAGCCGTCCACGGCCCCCGCAAGAAAAAAGCTCGGTAAACCGACGGCGGCCGCCCAGACTGCCCTGATACGCGAGAATCCAAAAATGGTTGTCATTCTGAGGCGCGCCTTTCGCCGAAGAATCTCTCTTCGATCGAGGTGCGAGCAAAAACGAAGAGCGATTCTTCGCTGCGCTCAGAATGACAAAATTCGGAAGCCGCTCGCGATCAATCTCCGGCGTGCGGTATTTCCCCCGCCAGATAAAAATATCCGACCTTATTATTCGCCGGCGTGCCGAACCACATGCGCCCCTGCGCATCCAGATAAAATTCGCGCATGGTATTTTCCGCCTGAGGAAACGGATATTCGGTCACGTGCCCGGTTTTTGGATCGAGATTCCCAATCACGTCGAGATGTTCGGACGAATACCACACCGTGCCGTTCCGCGCGATTTCCAGCGCATAGGGAGTGGTTTCCGGTCCCGGTAGCGCGTACTCGCGAAACGTCTCTGTCTTCGGATCGAAGTGCCCGACCTTGCCAACTTGAAATTCGTTGAACCAGATCGTGCCGTCGCTGGCGACCTGAATGCGCCGCGGCCGCGCGTCGGGCGTCGGCGGCTGCCACTTGGTCACCTTCAGCGTCTTCCCGTCGACCATTCCGATTTTTCCGTTCGGCACGTACTCCGCGAACCAGCAATTGCCGTCCTTGTCCAGCGCCAGTCCGTACGCCGACGGAATTTCCTTAATTTGCGTGAACTGCTTCGTCTTCGGGTCGAATAACGTTAGCGGTCCGCCGGTGGCCCAGACTCTGCCCTGGCCGTCAATCCGCAGCGTATGTTTCGATCCGCCCGCCACCGTTCCTTCTTTTCCCGCTATGTAGGCGTCCTGAAATTCCGTGACGGTTCGCGTGGCGGGATCCCAGCGCCCCAATTTGTTGGAACCCTGTTCGGTCAGCCACACGCTTCCGTCCGGCGCCGGAACGGCGGAGTGAATCGCGGCCGTCCCATGATTCGGCACCGGATACTCCTGCACTTCTCCCGTTTTCGGATCGAGCCTGCCGATTTTGTTGGCGTTGCCGTAGTACGGCATCCAGTAATTTCCGTCCTTGTCGGGAAAGGCGCTCCACGGCATGCGGCTGGGACCGGGCAGTTCGTATTCGACGTAAACGATTTTCATTGCCTCGTCGTCGAATTTTCGCACCAGTTCCTGGTACTTCGGCATCTCCGACGGAGACTTCGGCAGCACCGGCGATTCGCCAAAGAGCGAGTTGATGTAGGTAGCCACATCCTCCGCGTTTTCGTCGTTGAAAGGAGCCCCCAAACCACCCAGGAAAAAATGCATGGAGTCCTTCATATACGCCACGCGGTCGCGCCAGCCTTCCTGATCGCGGTGCACGGAAGCCATGCGCGACTGAAATCCGTGGCAGGCGAAGCATCGCCCCACGAGCAAATCCTTGCCCTTGGCCTCAGGAAACAGAACCTCGCCCTGATACTGCGAGAGATCGCTCCAGCGCACCATGCCCTGCTGCAGCGCGAAATCGAACGAGGCGCTTTGCTCCGCGGCCAGGTTGAGGCCGGCCCGCGGCTCCACTCGATAGCCCGGCGCTTTCACCTGCACCTGATATTTTCCCGCGGGAAGATTTTCGATCCGGTAGCGGCCGTCTTTGTCCGTCAGCACGCTGACCAGCACGCGCGTCCCGGAATTCTGCGCCTGCACAAACGCTCCGCGGAATGGCCCGCCGTCCGGGCTTTTAACGGTTCCGGTGACGGTCGCTGCATGTGCGATGTTCGCAAAAAATAAAAAGGAAGTGAGAAGGCCCGCGATCCTGCCGGCAGATTTCATGGCTCCTCCTGTGAAGCGTCGAATTCAGTCGAAGGAATGTACCGGGATTCTACCGCAAAGGGGTCAGTAGCACAGCCACTCTTGGCTGTGCGGGGTTTGCAATCGCAAGTCGCGTCGAGACTGGCAGCCTGATGATCAGCCCGAAAGGCCGCGCAGCTTACAAAAGCGCACAGCCAGGAGTGGCTGTGCTACTCGCGCGTCAATCCATCAGAATCGGCATGCACAACACCGGCTCCACATGAAAATCCAGCCGGTTGATTTCCTGCAGGGCGCAGCCCAGCATGGCGCTCCGCGCGGTCTCCAGCGTGATGATGAATGGCAGCGCGTTGTGCGGATATCCCGGCCGCTGCAGCACCGCGTCAATCCCGATCCCATAGCGCGATAGCACCGTCGCCACCGCCGCGATAATCCCGGGCCGGTCCTTCACCACAAACCGCAGATAGTACGGCGCGGTGAACTCCCCGCTCACATCCTTGGGCGTTTCAATCTCGTGCAGGTTGCTGGACGGAGACGCTCCACTGCGCGCGATCGAATACAGATCGGAAACCACCGCCACCGCCGTCGGATCTCCACCAGCGCCAAAACCGGAAAACACCATCTGTCCGGAATATTGCCCTGTGGCCATCACCAGATTTTTGCTGCCCTCCACGTGCGCCACGAGCGAAGCAACCGGCACCAGCGCGGGTCGCACAAAAGCGCGCACGCTTAAGCCGTCGTCCGTTTCCTTCTTGGCCAGGGAAATCTGGCGAATCGTGCAGCCCAGTTCCCGCGCGTAGGCAAAGTCCACCGCTTCCACCGCGGAGATCGGCCAGCACGGAATCTGTTCGCTCTGCACGCGCACGCGCAGTCCGGCCTGCGCCAGGATCACCAACTTGGCGCGCGCGTCATACCCTTCGACGTCCGCCGTTGGATCGGCTTCGGCATAGCCCAATTCCTGGGCTTCGCGCAGCGCCGATTCAAAACTTGCGCCAGTTGATTCCATTTTTGTCAGAATAAAATTGCAGGTCCCGTTGAGCACCCCGGCAATCCGAAACAGGCGGTCGCCCGCCAGGCCATCCTGAATTCCCATGATGGCCGGTATTCCTCCCGCCACCGAGGCGCCGAATTCCAGGCGCTTGCCGGACTCCCGCGCCACTTCGATCAGCTCCGGCCCATGCTCGGCGATCAGCTGCTTGTTCGCGGTCACTACTGCTTTTCCGGCGCGCAGCGCCTTGCGAATCCAATCGCCGGCCGGCTTCACGCCTCCCGCGAGTTCCACGAAAATATCGATGTCTGAGGAAAGCACTTCGTTGATGCTTTCCGTCCA
>Ga0075028_100000901_pt1 | contig 10640 bp, 7 predicted proteins | sample LitLauG_LLR_2014_FD_71390 | JGI IMG/M metagenome (GOLD analysis project Ga0075028, IMG submission 71390) | Freshwater sediment microbial communities from Pennsylvania, USA - Little Laurel Run_MetaG_LLR_2014 | ecosystem: Environmental > Aquatic > Freshwater > Creek > Sediment | place: USA... | reverse complement strand
CGACGCACGACGCCGACAACGCCCTTCTTCCGCTTTCCAGGCTTCGCCTCGAACCGCACCCTCCTCGACCGTATGAGCGAGCGCGGAGTGGTGGTATTTGGCGCCGATGTGTGGGCAAGCGACTGGATACGGATGACGTCCGAGCAGGAATTACACCTCGTCCTGTCCCGCATCGAGCAGGTCGGGCGGGGCATTGTCCTTTTTCACGATACCAAAGTGCAAACAGCGCAAATGCTGCCAGCCTTCCTGCACGAGCTTAAACGCCGGGGATACAGCATCGTGCACGTGATTCCGGCCCGAAGCCGCGGTGCGGCGCGGTAAAAAGCGTCGTTTTTTTGCCGCATCTGTGGAAAAACATTGGAAAACAAGGCTGTGTTGCGTTCACAATGCGTAAGCATCCATTAATGTCGCGCACCATATTGTCAGGAGCCTCCAGACCGGAGGTGGACGGCGCGGGCAGGTCGGGGGCCTAATGCGCAGTGGTGTGCTTTTTGTTGTTCTTTGGTTGGTCGGTAGTGCCGCGGCCGTTGCGGAGCCGTGCGCCGGCAACCCGGATGCGCTCGGCACCAGCCGGGTGCTCACCATAAGCCCGAGCGAATTCAGCCGGATCGGTAGCATGCAATACAAGCAGACGCTGCCGCTCAACGATCATGAGGTGGTACTCACTTTCGACGATGGGCCGATACCGCCCTACTCCAACGTGATTCTCGACACGCTGGCGTCGCAATGCGTGAAGGCCACCTACTTCCTGGTCGGCGAGATGGCGCGGGCCTATCCGTCGATCGTGCGGCGCATTTTCAATGAAGGTCACACCATCGGCACGCATAGCCAAAATCACCCCCGTGTATTCCAACGTCTGACAATGCAAGGCTTCGAGCAGCAGATCGACGGCGGCATTGCCTCAGTCGACGCGGCACTCGGTGATCCAAAGGCGCTGTCGCCATTCTTCCGTATTCCGGGGCTTGGCAGGACCAGCGCAATCGAGGATTACCTCGCCTCGAAGTCATTGGTGACCTGGAGTTCGGATGTGGTTGCCGATGACTGGAAGCACATCAGTGCGAAGGAGATCGTGAAGCGTGCGATGCGGCGGTTGGAAGAAAAAGGCCGGGGCATTCTGCTGCTGCACGACATTCATCCAGCGACTGTCCTCGCCCTCCCAACCCTGCTCAAGGAGCTAAAGGACCGCGGCTACCACGTCGTGCAGGTCGTCGCGACAGGCGAGCGACCGACGTCATTGCCTGAACAGGCAGCATCGCCGGACACCAGCAAGGAATCATGGCCGCGCGTGCTGCAAACGAAGGCAACGAAGACCACGCACGATACGCCAGCCAAGACGGCTGTACGTCACCATGGCAAGAAGCTGATTACGAACAAGCATCGGCGACCCACGGTTGCCAGCCTGAATGAGGCTGACCCAAGCGCCGTTGTCAAAGACTGGCGGCAAAGCCAGTTCTAGTTTCGCTTCAAAGCCTTAGATTATTCTACGCAACACAAACGTACTGCGACGCGCGCATTCCAAGTCGCTGCGCCGCACCCTTCGCAAGATCAAGTCGAGCGCCCATACGATAGGCAATTCCCCAAGGGCCTCTATCGTTGATCCTGACAACAATGGAGCGACCATTGTTGGGGTTTGTCACCGTTAAGCTGGTCCCAATCGGCCATGTACGCGCCGCTGCGGTATTGCCATTCACATCGAACCTTTCACCACTGGCAGTACGCGTTCCCGAAGAATACGAGCTCGCAAGAACTTCTTGGCCGGCACAATTGCCAGATCGCTTTACATACTTGTGAACCGAGCTCCACCCAGCGGCGTTCGCCGACGTGAGTGTCAGGAGGCCCACCAAAATCCCGATGCATATGTGCTTCATTTAGAGCTATCTCCTTGAATCTATTGTGCTGACAAGCCGCACCTAGGACTGGCACAACATGGCATAAGGATGGCAAACGGGAATTTGCGGTGGGTCAGTACCGTTTAAGCATCAATTGGCGGACGTTTTTGCCACCGCCGACAACCCCGGCTCGGCCAGGGGCTCATCTAAATGAGAGATAGACGCACCAACGATTCGGCTCGCCGAGGGGGCGGTGCTCGACTCGCACCGATGCTTAATTCAGACGATAGCAGTAGGTTAGCCAATTGGCGCCTTTGCAATCAGAAAATTATCTCCGCTCCCTCTGTTCTTAAAGAGCGTCCTGAAACGTATTCGTGGTCCGGGCAGGCCAAAATTCCACAAATCAAAAACACGCCGCGGCTCGCCAAACGCTGCTCTTTCCGCTCCCCGCGCCGCACGAGACGCAGCAAATGGGCGTGCACGATGTTGTGCGCGTATGCTTGTTGCATCGGAGTGAGAACGACAACCTCGGTCACACGGCGCCAAGCCAAATCACACGCGCGCAACAAGATGCGTGATTGCTCTTCATCCAAATCATTGCGCGCTGCGATATGCATCGATTCAACCCCAATAGTTCTCGGAGCGGCCCGGCAGGCGATTATCGCTGCTTATTGCCCGTCAGTGGTGCCAAAACAGGGCCAACAAAATAATGATCGGCTGCGGCACGCCAATCAGCCACAGCAAAGCGCCTCGTCCAAAGCCCATAGTAGCCTCCATTTTTTGACGAGAATCTAACCCGCATTCCCCCTGTAAGTTCCTCGAGGCAACGGCGGCGGCTGCATTGCATGGAATGAGAGCTCGCAGGGTTGTTTCTCTCGAAGGGAACTTTCTGCGCTCTCCGTAGTTGTGTCTGCTGTGAGGTGGTAGGGTCTTCCATGAAAATTGCTCAAATCGCACCTCTTATCGAGAGCGTGCCACCTCGGGCCTATGGCGGTACCGAACGCATCGTCTCCTATCTTACGGAAGAACTTGTCCTTTTGGGCCATGATGTGACGCTGTTCGCCAGCGGCGATTCTATCACCTCAGCGCGGCTCGTAAGCTGCGCGACCACGGCCTTGCGGCTTGATCCTCACGTGCGTGATACGATCCCCTACTACATGCTTATGCTGGACCGGGTGCGCGACTGTGCCGATGATTTCGACATCCTCCACTTCCATATCGACCAATTCCACTTTCCCCTGTTCCGTCCAATCGCAAGCTCCACGCTGACGACACTGCACGGTCGCCAAGATCTCCCCGATCTGCGGCCGCTTTATTTCGGCTTCAGTGACATGCCGCTCGTCTCGATCTCCGATAGCCAACGGGCGCCGATTCACAACGCCAATTTCGCCGCCACCGTGCATCACGGGCTGCCAATCGATCTGCTCCGCCCGACATTCAATCCGCGCGGCGGCTACCTGGCGTTTCTCGGGCGCATTTCTCCGGAGAAAGGCGTAGATCGCGCGATCAAGGTGGCGCAGACGCTGGGCATCCCGATCAAAATCGCCGCCAAGGTCGATCGGGTGGACGAGGCTTATTTTCGCGAGCAAATCGCCCCCTTGATTAAAGAGCCGGGCGTGCAATTTGTCGGTGAAATCAATGAGCGTCAGAAAATCGATTTTCTGGGCCAAGCGATGGCCTTGATGTTCCTGATCGATTGGCCCGAGCCGTTCGGATTGTCGATGATCGAGGCGATGGCCTGCGGCACGCCGGTGCTGGCGTTCCGTCGGGGTTCAGTTGAAGAAGTCGTGGACCATGGCGTGACCGGGCACATAGTCGAAGGTATCGAAGAGGCGATCCTCGCGCTGCCGCATGTCGTCGCTCTCGATCGCCGCGCTGTGCGCCGACGCTTTGAAGAGAGGTTCAGCAGCACGCGCATGGCAAAAGACTATTTGCGAGTGTATAAGTCTTTACTTGCGCCGCGAAATCTGAAGCTGGGTTCCAGCAGAGCGGAGCCCGCGGACGCGGTCGCTGCGACATACCATCCTGCTGAGTGAGTCAGTCATTTGATGATTCCATCGTCCTGGACGAAGGCAGTTGCAACTGCTGACGTCGCCGAGGAACCTTTTTATATTCCTGCGACGACGTCGCCCTCCAGGCCCCGTCGCACCCTCAAACATGGTGATACCTTTGCGGTCGTCGACAGTCACGGCGACATCGGGGCGTCGAGAGGGGCACAAGACGGCGTCTTCCACGCCGACACCCGGTATCTCTCGCGTTTTGAGCTTCTGCTTAACGGCCTGCAGCCTTTGTTGCTCGGGTCGAATATGCGCGACGACAATTCGGTGCTCACGATCGACTTGACCAATCCGGATATCTATTTCAACGGGCAGCTTACGCTGCCGAAAGACACCATTCATGTCGTGCGCACGCTGTTTCTCTGGCGTAGCTGCGCCTACCAGAGGTTCGGTTTCCACAACCACGGCGATGAGCGCATTAAGTTCAGCATTTCGCTCGCCTTTGACAACGATTTTGCCGATCTTTTCGAAGTCCGTGGGTTGCATCGGGACCGGCGCGGCCGATCGGAAATACAATGCAATCCCGAAGCCGGCCGCGTCGATATTACGTATGACGGTCTCGACGAGAAGCAACGCCGCAGCACCTTCATCTTCGATCCGCCGCCAGCCAATCTGCGGAAAAATATTGCGACCTACAGGTTCGACTTGCGTCCCGGAGAGCGCTGTTCGGTTTGTCTCACCCTCGAATGCGACCGCAAAGAGTCGGATCAGAGAAAAGGGGTTTTGCGCAGCATGATCGCTGCTGCCCACGAATTGAAGGCGTCGACGCGCCAGGCGGCGACAGTAGTCACCTCGAATGAAATTCTAAATCGGGTGTTCTGCCGATCAATGGCAGATTTCTACATGCTGGTGACGCAGACGGCGCAGGGGCCATATCCCTACGCTGGCATTCCCTGGTACTCGACCACGTTTGGCCGCGACGGCATTCTTGCCGCGATCCAGATGCTTTGGTGCGACCCCAGCATTGCGAAGGGTGTGCTGAAGCGGCTCGCGGCATTCCAGGCAACGCAAAACGACCCGCTTCGCGATGCTCAGCCGGGAAAGATCCTGCACGAGATGCGCGCGGGCGAGATGGCCGTGCTCGGCGAGATTCCCTTTGGGCTCTATTATGGGAGTGTCGATTCAACGCCTCTTTTTGTGCTCTTGCTTGGACTTTACGTCGAGCGTACCGGCGATGTCGCAACCTTGCGGGAGCTGCATCCGAACCTCAAGGCTGCGCTCACGTGGATTGATTCATATGGGGATTCCGACGGCGACGGTTTCGTCGAATACTACCGCGCGACTGAGCGAGGGCTTTCCAACCAAGGCTGGAAGGATTCCCATGATGCGGTATTCCACGCGGACGGAAGTCTTGCTGAAGGGCCGATCGCCCTCGCAGAGGTTCAGGGTTACGTCTATGCCGCCAAAGAATCAGCCGCGCGTTGTGCGCGGTGGCTTGGCGACGAAGCCTGGGCTTGCGCCCTCGAAGTGGAAGCGGCCCGCTTACGCACGCGATTTGATGCCGCGTTTTGGTGTGAAAGCCTCGGCACTTATGCCTTGGCACTTGATGGAAACAAGAAAGCCTGTCTCGTGCGCACCTCGAATGCGGGTCAGGTTTTGTTCAGCGGTATCGCCAATCAGGAACGCGCCGCGGTGGTTGCGGAGTGCCTCATGGAGCCACGTTTCTTTTCAGGTTGGGGCATTCGCACTGTGGCGCGAGATGAACGGCGTTACAATCCGATGTCGTACCACAATGGTTCGATCTGGCCGCATGATAATGCGCTGATTGCACTTGGCCTTCGACGTTATGGCTTTATGGATGCTGCTGATCGCATCTTCGCTGGTATGTTGGCGGCTGCGTCGTATATGGAATTCCAGCGCCTGCCCGAGTTATTTTGCGGCTTTGGGCGTCGGCGCAACCGCGGTCCGACGCTATACCCCGTTGCCTGCTCGCCACAGGCTTGGGCTGCAGCGGCACCCTTTGCGTTGCTACAGGCCTCACTCGGATTGGAATTCGATCCGGTTGATAAAGAGATCACGCTGCGAAATCCGCATCTGCCGTCGTTCATCGAGAGTTTGACAATTCGTGGTATGCGGCTTGGCAATTCGACTGTCGACTTGTCTCTGCGTGGTCAACGAGATGACATCTCGATGCGGGTCTTGCACAGCGACGACAAAATAAGGGTGTCTGCAATCTACTGCTAAACTGAATAGGTCGGTAAGCACGGCAAGGCGGAAGCAACCCACCGACTTACCTACAAGATCCGCAAGGCCGTCAAGTTCAACGTTCGCCGGGTCCTCCCAATGTGCTAGTTTAAATGGGCACGATGCCGTCCTGAACCTCGGGAAGGCAATGAGACCACGCGAATTCATCACGTTCTTGCCGCGGCGGGATGGCCACTCGTGGCACGGGCACAGCCCTGCAACCGGCACCGGATTCGCTTATATTTAGGCTTGTTCAGACCGCTCGGGGTTGCGAGTTTGGAACGGAAATTAGGGCCCTACGATGGACGTTGGCGCATGGCTTAGAAACCTTGGACTCGGAAAGTATGAGTCAGCATTCATCGAGAACGCTATTGATACCGATGTGCTGCCGGAGCTGACCGAAGGCGATCTCGAAAGGCTCGGGATCCCGCTGGGCGACAGGAAGCGTCTCATCAAGGCGATCAAGGCGACGGCTGGCGCCTCTCCCAGTGCGCTCATCGCGAGCGAAGTCGTGGAGAATGCGCCGAACGATTACTTCCCCATGGTTGCTGCCGAGCGCCGTCACTTGACCGTGATGATCTGCGATCTGGTGGGCTCGACCGCTCTATCGGCCCGACTCGATCCGGAAGACATGGGCGCCGTGATCGACGCCTTTCAAGCCACCTGCGCCCGTATCACGCTAGCCTTTGATGGCTTCCTTGCTGATTTCCGGGGTGACGGGATATTGGCCTATTTCGGATATCCCCGCGCCCACGAGGACGATGCCGAGCGAACCGTACGCGCGGGGCTCGATATCGCCGCCGCTGTTGCACGGCTCAAGACGCCCGCGGAAGAGCCGCTCTCGGTCCGCGTTGGTATTGCCACCGGCCTTGTGGTGGTCGGCGACCTCGGTGGCGGGGGTGCATTGCGGGAGCAAACTGTGGTTGGGGACACGCCAAGCCTTGCGGCCCGCCTTCAAGCGTTGGCCGAGCCCGGGACGGTCGTTGTCGCCACTTCCACGCGTCGACTCCTCGGCGATCGGTTCCGTCTGCGCGACCTTGGCCTTCACAAAGTCAAGGGTATTGCCGAGCCGATCGCGGCATGGGCGGTTGACGGCATGTCAGCTTCGGAGAGCCGCTTCGAAGCGGTCCACGCGGCGGGTCTAACCGATCTTGTCGGCCGTAAAGACGAATTCGATTTCCTGTTGAAGCGCCAACGCCTCGCCTGGAAAGGGGAAGGCCAGATCGTGCTGATCTCGGGCGAACCGGGGATCGGCAAGTCGCGCCTTGCAGCGGCTCTCGAAGAGCGTATTGCCGACGAGCCGCACACAAACTTGCGTTACCAATGTTCGCCTCACCATGCCAACAGCGCGCTTTATCCGTTCATCGCTCAATTGGAGCGAGCGGCGGGTTTCAAGGCAGACGATACGTCCGAGCAACGCCTCGACAAGCTGGAAGCACTTCTCGCCATGGCCGCATCGCGAGTTCAGGACACGGCACCGCTTTTTGCTGCGCTGCTGTCGATCCCACTCGGCGACCGGTATCCGAAACTGGCGCTCAACCCCGCACAGCAACGCCGTCGCACGTTAGCGGCACTGCTCGATCAATTCGAGAATCTCGCGCGTCAGAAGCCAATTCTGCTCCTGTTCGAGGATGCGCAATGGGCCGATGCCACATCCCTCGAGCTGCTTGATCTGACTGTCGAGCGAGTACGACAACTACCGGTCCTTGCCTTGTTCACCCTTCGACCGGAATTCGAGCCGCCCTGGGTTGGCCTCCCCAATGTCGGCACGTTGACGCTCGGTCGCCTCGACCGCGACGACGTTGAAAGCATGGTCACGCAGGTGACCCACGGCCGTGCGCTGCCAACCGAAGTGATGAACCAGATTGTCGCCAAGACCGACGGCAATCCGCTGTTCGTCGAGGAGCTCACTAAGGCGGTGCTCGAAGGGGATATCCTGGTCAAGGACGCCGACGGCTATCGACTCGACGGGCCTCTGCTTCCGCTAGCGATTCCGGCGACCCTTCAAGCCTCCTTGATGGCGCGGCTTGACCGCCTAGCGCCGGTGAAGGAAATCGGCCAAATCGGAGCAGCGATCGGGCGTGAGTTCTCGTATTCCTTAATGCGCGAGTTGGTCGGACGCGACGAAACCGCACTAAAGCATGCTCTCACCAAATTCGAGCGGGCTGAGCTCGTGTTCCGCCGCGGTGAGCCACCGGAAGCGATCTATAGTTTTAAGCACGTGCTGGTGCGGGATGCGGCATATGAGAGTCTGCTCAAGAGCCGCCGGCAGCAATTGCACGGTCAGATTGCGCGCACAATGGTAGATAAATTTCCCGACATTGTGGTGAACCAGCCGGAAATCGTGGCTCACCACTTCACCGAAGCCGGGCTTGTTGAGCCCGCGATCGATTACTGGCTCAAGGCTGGCAATCTTGCACTCAGCCGCTTCCCGAACGTTGCTGTCGGTCATCTGAAAGAAGGTTTGAAACAGATTCCCAATATTGACGACCCGGTCCTACGCAACAAGTACGAATTGCTGCTTCAAACGTGTCTCGGCAACTCTCTCCAGGCGACTCAGGGCTGGAGCACCGACAGTGTGAAGCATGCGTATACGCGAGCACTTCAGCTGAGCAAACAGGGCGGGCTTGACGAACATGCCTTGCCTGCGGTGTTTGGCTTGTGGACTTGGAATTTCCTTCGTGCCGCGCTTGGTGAAGCTCAAGTTCTTGCCGAATATTTGCTTAACACAGCTGAGAAAGTAGACGATTCTGTTCGTAAGGTCCTTGCCCATGAAGCTCTAGGGTTCACCTTATTTGCACAAGGGAAATTTGACGCTGCCCACGCGGAGCTACAACGCAGCATTAGCCTGTGTGAGGACAGCAAGGCCTCGGTGTATCTTGACCTGGCGGCGCACGACCCGCGCGTTCATGTAAGATCATACGACAGCATGGCACTATGGTTCCTCGGCTATCCTGATCAAGCGTTGAGGATTTGCGCGGAGGCCCGCCGTTATGCAAATGCATCTCAACATCCATACAGCGAGGCAATGGAACGAACGATAAGCCTCCGGGTGCATCAGTTTCGCGGTGAGGCTGTAATTGTCGCAGGCCAGGTCAACACGGCAATCGCACTCTGCGAAGAGCATGAGTTTGTACATTATCTAGCCATGGCTTTGATGTTGCGCGGATGGGCAAGTGCCCAGCAAGGCGAGTTTGAGAAAGGTATCGCCGAGATTCGAGAGGGTTTGGAAAAAGAAAGGGCCACTGGCGCCCTATTATTTGAGTCGTACTCTCTCGGGTTACTGGCGGATGCATGCATAAAGAATGAACGCTACGGGCAAGCGTTCGACGCTTTGCACCAGGCGCAATTGCGGCTCGATGAAGAGAACTCCGGCCGCTTTTACGCGGCCGAAATATATCGCTTGCTCGGAGAAACACATCTGCGGTCGAACCAAAATCTAGATCAGGCGGAACATTATTTTTCTAAAGGTCTTAAGGTCGCGCGCGAGCAAAGGGCCAAATCCTTTGAACTTAAACTTTGCTTGAGTATTTATGACCTGTATGAGCAGAGACAAAATACCGACAAGTGTCGCTCCGAACTGGGCGAGATCTACGGATCTTTCAGCGAGGGTTTTGGCACTCCGGATCTTGTCAAAGCCAAGGCAAGGTTGGAGAATGTTTGATTAGATGTTTCAGTCTCGCTCGATCATCCTGCTGAATCACGATGGCGCAGCCAGCACTGCGAACGAGAAAAACGCCATTCCCGGCCATCCAAAGATCTCACTGAAAATCAGTGTGGGAATCCACGCTCCGGTTCAAACGATGCGCAGCACCCGGTTGTCTCTTTGAATCGCTAAATTTACGAACTCATTATTGATTGTCTCCAGAATATACTCTCCGTCGTCCGCCATCAAGAAATGTGAACCTTTGCGCACATGGTTGGTGAACCCGCCGCGGGTGAGCTCGCTCCAGCCGGCGGAGTCTTCTTCCGATACCCACGGGTCCGCATCGCCGACAAAACTAGAGATCGGAAAGGAAAAGGGCTCGACAGGGTGATACTCATAATTGTAGGCCATCCCGAACTCGGCGCGGATTGTGGGCAACAACACCTTCCTCAGCGTCGGTATTTCCAACATCTTGTTGGCAGCCGGAATATCGAAATGACGTATCATTTCCGCAAAGATTGCGTCCGCTTGGTTGGAAAGCGGAACACTAATATCAAATTCCTGATGCAGCATCATGTCGTAGATCAAGTTGTCCTCAAACCCTCCCCTGCGCTTCAACAGATGGGGCGGTCTTACTCCGCAGGCAAACGAGTGCTTGATGAAGTGCGCGCACCCTTTGGGTAGCGCGCAAAGTGTCGCAAACATGGTGAGGCCACCCAGGCAATGGCCAAAAAAGGCAGCTGGTCTGTCAAGCCAGTCAACCATTTCCGGCAACAGACGCTCGACAAAAGTATCCAGGTCATCAATGGCTGTTTCATTGATACGGGTTCCGCGTCCCGGCGGCTCAACCGCCACCACCTCGACAGAATCGTTGAGCAGTCGCGACCAAGCCCGGAACGATGCAAGGCCGCCGCCTGCATAGGG
>Ga0075028_100000899_pt1 | contig 10655 bp, 9 predicted proteins | sample LitLauG_LLR_2014_FD_71390 | JGI IMG/M metagenome (GOLD analysis project Ga0075028, IMG submission 71390) | Freshwater sediment microbial communities from Pennsylvania, USA - Little Laurel Run_MetaG_LLR_2014 | ecosystem: Environmental > Aquatic > Freshwater > Creek > Sediment | place: USA... | reverse complement strand
AGTCAAGGCAGTTCTGCTGATCGGCAAAGAAGACGATTGCTTCTCTCAGGGTCTTCGGTTCGTAAGCGGCTTCCATACTTCAAGTCTACCCGAAACGACTGGATTAGTCAACTATATAATTGCCCTGACTTGCCACAAGCGGACTTGTGTACCGTCAACTTCCGGATGGCCCACTGACTGATCAACAATAGACTTATCTTGCATGAAGAGAATTGGGTTTCTTTCATTTGGTCATTGGACACCTTCACCGCAGTCGGGAACGCAATCGGCGGCTGATGCGCTGCTGCAGTCCATTGACCTCGCCGTGGAGGCCGAGCGCCTGGGAATGGACGGAGCGTATTTTCGTGTTCATCACTTCGCCCGGCAATTAGCGTCACCGTTCCCGCTGCTCGCCGCGATCGGCGCTAAGACACGAAGCATTGAAATTGGCACCGCAGTGATTGACATGCGATATGAGAACCCTCATTACATGGCGGAGGATGCTGGCGCGGCGGATCTCATCGCTGGCGGGCGCCTGCAGTTGGGTATCAGCCGCGGTTCTCCCGAGCAGGTAATCGAGGGGTGGCGCTATTTTGGCCACCGCCCGGTTGAAGGCGAGGACGATGCAGGCATGGGCCGGAGGCACGCCGAAGAATTTCTCCAGCTACTGGGCGGCAAGGGCTTCGCTCGGCCGAACCCACGTCCGATGTTTCCCAATCCTTCAGGGCTGTTGCGTCTTGAGCCGTACGCCGAAGGATTGCGCGATCGCATCTGGTGGGGGGCGGCGTCTAATGCTACAGCCGCTTGGGCCGCCAGGCTCGGAATGAATTTGCAATCCTCAACCCTCAAATTCGACGAGACCGGTGAGCCATTCCACATCCAACAAGCCGCGCAGATTCGCGCCTTTCGTGCAGCCTGGAAGGAGGCTGGCCACGCCCGCACTCCGCGCATTTCCGTGAGCCGCAGTATCTTTGCCTTGATCGACGATCGTGATCGTGCCTATTTCGGACGAGGAGTTAAGGAAGAGGACCAGATCGGCTTTCTTGACGAAACTACACGGGCGATTTTCGGCCGTGGCTACGCAGCGGAACCGGATGTCTTGATCGAACAGCTAAGGAAAGACGAGGCGATCGCGGCGGCAGACACGTTATTGCTAACAGTCCCAAACCAATTAGGTGTTGCCTACAATGCTCATGTCATAGAGGCAATTCTGACTACTGTCGCCCCTGCTCTCGGTTGGCGCTAAATCTCCGATACTGAGGCAATCGATTCTCTCTGAGCAAACGGTGTTCGAGGAGATAACGCCCACGTTGCCCTCAAGCGGACCTGGGGAGAGCTGGCCAGACTCCACATCCGCGGCTGGGGCGTTTCCCGCAACTTGGCTTCAGAGCCCCACAACTTCAGAGTGGCGCACACCCAGGCGACAGTTCACTCCGGTTCTGGGTCCGCTGGTAACTGGGCGGAATGGCATGATCAGCAGGATCAGGCCCGCAGCAGGTGCCTCAAGTCCGGCGATCAATCGTCGACACCGGAAGCAATCCATAAGAGTGTATCGTCGTCGCACCGTCGAAACACGCGCAGGCCCACACTCAACATCGCCGCCATTTACAACAATCTGGATCGCGTATAACTCGATAAACGCCGCAGCGGGGTTTGTGGAAGAATTGATTCGGAGGAGCCAGAATGAAAACCGCGTTGTTGGTGCTCTTCTGCACGGAAGCTTTCGGCCAGAACTTTTACAATCCACCGCGCACACCGTATGGCCAGCCCGATCTGCAGGGAGTCTGGGACTTTCGCACAATCACGCCACTGGAGCGATCCAAGGAGCTAGGAACGAAAGCATTTTTTACCACCGAGGAAGCGGCGAAGTATGAGCAGGAAGAAAACCGGCGCCAGAATCGCGATTTGATCGATCCCAAACAGGGCGGTTCACAATACCCGCCGGGCGGCGTCGTGCCGTACAACGAGTTTTGGTACGACCGGGGGAACAAGGTCGCGGGCACAAAGCGAACGTCGCTGATCGTGGATCCGGCCGACGGCCGGCTGCCACCACGAACGCCGGAGGGCCAGAAGAAAGCGGAAGCGCGCGCGGTCGCCTCGCGCAACGACCAGCTTGGACATCCACTGGCCGACTCGTGGGAAGACAGACCCCTACAGGAACGCTGCCTTATGGGCTTCAACGCCGGACCGCCCATGATTCCGGGCGCCTACAACAATAATGTGCAACTGCTTCAGACTCCTGGACATGTTGTGATTCTCAACGAAATGATCCACAGCGCTCGCGTCATCCCCTTGGACGCGCGTCCACATGGGAGCATTCGTCAATGGAGTGGAGACTCGCGTGGACATTGGGAGGGTAATACGCTGGTGGTCGACACCGTCAATTTCAAACGCGAGACGAGTCTGGAAGGCTCCAGTGCGAACACACACCTGATCGAGCGTTTCACGCGCGCCGGCGAGAATACGCTCCTGTACGAATTCACGGTCGACGATCCATCCACCTGGACGAGACCTTGGTCGGCAGCGATTGAGATGTCGAAGAGTGAGGGGCCTATCTACGAATACGCCTGCCATGAAGCCAATTACGCGATGGAAGGTATCCTGAGCGGCGCGCGAAAGCGTGAGGCGCAGGCGGCAAAGTAACTCGCGAACCCTTGATTGACCGAAAGAATGCGACGTATAGGCTTCTATGGGAGCGCATCAAATAGCGACTTGCCCGCAAGTCCGGGTTCCGGACGAGTGTCGCCGACTCGGACGGAGCGGACGTTCCACGGCCGGATAGGGAACGGGAAGTCCGGCGATCTGCCTCCAATGCGCTTGTTCGTCTGACGCCCTTCCGTTCGAAGCGGCCAAGCGCATTTGCGATCCGAGGAGCAGACTAGACGGACTCTTCCTCTGCGAGCCGCATTTTGCGTCCGCCCGACTTAACTAGCATGCCATCGAGGTCCGCCGCGAGCGCGGCCATTCCCTGTTGCATGCGCGCTCGCATGTCGCCACTCGTACGGAGATCGTCCGCGGCAACATCCTGGAGCAGATCACGGGCCCGGCCCACCAAGTCCTGCAACTGCCGGTCGTCGGTCACGTTGCGGAACGAGAAGTTCGATAGGAACTCGACGAGATTCGATACCGTTGATTGCTTGAACTTCAGCGGCTTACCGTCCGCGCCATCCTTCAGCCGCTCGGCCATGTGCGCAACCAGATCAGCCATGGATTGCCGCAACACTAGCTGGATTTCGGACGACGCCTCCGCCATAGGTTGGGCGGCCTTGTCACGCTCCTGCTCCCACACTTCCTGGGAGATGCCCTTGAGTTGGTCCGGCACACCGAAACTCACGTATTGCCATGACAACCCGAATTCGCGGGTGACTTCGTCGATGGGAGGGTAATCGGCAGGGTTGTATAAACCCCGCAGACGTTTGGCTGCGTCCTGGCACAGGCTTGGATACACGGAAAGCTGTCACCAGAGCCTGACGGTCCTCGGCGAACTTCCGCAAACGGTCCTCCACGGTTTCAAGCGCTGCGATAGGCAGCAGGTGAATCCCGATCTCGAAGGGCAGGCAGATGATGTAGAGGAACCGGCGAATCTCGCCATCGAAGCGGCCGATCGCCTTCAATTCCGCTGAATCCAGCAGATGCTTCGATACTCGCAACAGGTCCTTGTCGGCATCCGCCTCGAGCGCAGCTTCACTTCGGCTAGAACATCATTCCGGTCCGGGTGATCACTGACATACACAAAGGGACGCGCGCTCTTCAGCGCGGCCAGAACTCTTACTGGCACACTGCTGGCAAAATCGTCTAGCTTTGGCGTTGAAAGCAGGAGGTCAGGCGTACCGAATACCGCCCCCTGAAAATACGGCGGCTTTAGATACAACGGGATAGTGGTGGGCCCGAGAGAACTCGAATCTCTGACCTCCTGCGTGTCAAGCAGGCGCTCTAACCAACTGAGCTACGGGCCCGACGGGCGTGCGCGGAATCCCACTATAGCATGCGGCCGGTGTATACTCTTCACACATGTTGCCGCCCCAATCTCGAAGCGCCATTACGATCGCTGTGCTGTGCTCGTTCCTCACGGCGCAACTCGCGAGCCAGACGCCTCGCTCCCCCCGGACCATATTGTTCGAAGGCGCGCGCCTCGTTCTGGGCGACGGCAACACCATCGAAAGCTCCGCGTTCGTCGTCCAGAATGGCAGGTTTTCGAGCGTCGGACGAAAGGGCGAACTGCGCCTTCCCCCGGGCGCCGTGCGCGTCGATCTCACCGGCAAGACGGTGATGCCCGCCATGGTCGATGTCCACAGCCACATGGGATTCCTGAAACAACTCGACGGCAGTATGTCCAAAGCGAATTTCAATCGCGAAAATTTAGTGGATCATTTGAATCGCTACGCCTATCACGGGTTCGCCGCAGCCATCAGCATGGGGACCGACATGGGAGACTTGCCCTATCAGTTGCGGGACCAGATCGTCCCTGGCGCGGCGCTGTTTCGGACCGTGGGCCGTGGGCTGGCCTGGCCGGGGTCCGGACCCAACGATCCCGCGCGCAACGACGTTCCCTACGTAGTCACCACCGTCGAACAAGCCCGGCTCGCGGTGCGCGATTTGGCTCCCCACCATCCCGACTTCGTCAAGATTTGGGTGGACGATAGAAACCGTACGCAGAAGAAGCTCACGCCGGAGATCTTCACGGCGGCCATCGACGAAGCCCACAAGCAAGGGCTCCGCACCATGGCTCACGTCTTCGATTTGGAAGACGCCAAGGGCCTGTTGCGCGCGGGCGTCGAAGGCTTCACCCACCTGGTGCGGGATAAAGATGTGGACGACGAATTCATCTTACTGCTGCGGCAACATCCCGGGGTCTTCTTTACACCCAACCTGGGGATCACCAGCCGTGCGATGGAGGCCGGCCGCCCCGCCTGGCTCGACGATCCGCTCTTGCATGAGACCATCGCTCCGGGCGAGATCAAGCGCCTGGAAACGCAGTTCTCGAACCGCCGTCCCGAACAACTCGCGACAACTCGCGCGCAGTGGGACTTGCAGGTACGGAACTTGGCGAAGATCCGGGCAGCCGGTGGACGGATCGTCTTCGGAAGCGATTCCGCGGGCGATCCGTCCCGTACCATGGGCTGGCACGCCATCTGGGAACTGGACGCGTTGGCCAAGGCGGGGTTGACGCCGGCGGAGGTAATCGTCGCCTCCACCCGCCTGGCCGCGGAAGCATTGAAGCTCGATCAGCTCGGCATGGTGGCGCCCGCGAAGAGCGCCGATTTTGTGGTCCTGGACGCCAATCCACTGGAGAACATCGCCAACACACGCAAGATCTATAAGGTATACCTGCGAGGCCAGGAAGTCGATCGCACCGCCATGCGCGCCAAGTGGCAGGCCGAATGGACTCGCCCATAGTAACCACTCTGATCTCCGGACACTACACTAGAAGAAGTCATGAGGAGGGACGGTCAATGAAATCGATCTGTCTGGCGTGCGCCGTGTGGCTGGGGCTGGCCGCCGCCGCTGCCGCGCAAGACAATATTTTCGCGCAGCCGGTGTTGGGCTTCATTCCCAAACCGGGCTGGCCTCCCACCGGACCCGTGCCCCGTCTGGCGGACGGCAAGCCCGACCTGTCCGGACCTTGGGCGCCCAACGCGCTGCGGATCAACAACAATACGGATTCCGTGGTCAAGGATATTCCCATCCAGCCCTGGGCCGCCGACGTGCTAAAGCAGCGCCGTGCGGGCATCGGCAAGGACGATCCCGAAGGACTCTGCCTGCCGCCCGGCATGCCTCGCATGAATACGACTCCGTTCCCGTTCCGCATTCTCCAAACGCCCGGCCTCGTCGTCATCATCTACGAGGGCGGCGCGCACGTTTGGAGGCAGATCTTCACCGACGGCCGCCCGCATCCCGCCGATCCCAATCCTACCTGGCTGGGCGATTCCATCGGCCGCTGGGACGGCGATACGCTGGTGGTGGATTCAATCGCCTTCAACGGCAAATCCTGGATCGACGCCGCCGGTCTTCCCACCACCGAATCTTTGCACGTCATCGAGCGCATCCGCCGCGTCGACCGCGGCTATCTCGAAATCGAGCACACCATCGACGATCCGAAAGCCTATACCAAGCCGTGGAAGTTCACCATCCGCCCCATGCTGTTGGATGGCGAGCTAATGGAGTACATCTGCCAGGAGAACAACGCGGATGTAAAGCATCTGGTGGGCAAGTAGCCTGTGACAAGCAAGTCTCTGGGTTCAAGAAAGCCCGTGCCGTCGGGCACCCAGCCTGCGGCGGGCTTTCTTCCCGGACGCTCGCAAGTATGAACCTTTTGTGGTACACCGTACTAGATAAAGTGCAGGGTGGCGGACGACCCACAGCCGCAAAAAATCCCGCTGATCTTCTACCGCACGGCGGCGGGTAGCGAGCCGGTGAGGGAGTGGCTAAAAGGGCTGGATGAAGCGGAGCGCCAGGCGATAGGGAAGGACCTGTTGCGGGCGCAATGGCGGTGGCCGGTGGGGATGCCACTGTGCGCCGCAAGGCTCGGAAGTACCTTCGGACTATTTGACGCGATTGGGCGGACTGAATGGAAGGCTGTGCACCGCCAGCGGACAAATCACCTTTTACGGACTCGATATCCCAGCCGTACCTGCCGGTCATCGTGGCGTCTTCAAGTGTTCTGCAATTCCGATCCTGTCTCTCGCGATGACCGGCCCGGCCAGCGCGAGCTCCGGAGCCACCATTCCTTACACAATCACGGTCACCAATGTGGGGAGCGCGCCGGCCGCCCTTGCGACGGTGAACGTGACTTTGCCCGCCGGGAGCACACGCGCGTTAACGTTCAGCGCTGTGGCCCCGGGGGCGAGCGCGGCGACCACGGTCAGCCTTCTCCAACCCGGCGCTTGCGCCCATCGGACAAAATGAGAGCACTGCGAAATTGCTCACGGCGTCCGCCAGCCTCACCTGGACCGATTCCGCGGGAAATCCTTATGGCGACGTAAGCACGCAGATGTGCGCCGCGACAGTGCGCGATCAAGGACCTGAACGGCAACACGCTGACTTACACACCCAACGGCATTACGTCGAGCGCGGGGAATCTGAACGTGCCGTTCATGCGCGACACCCAGGGACGGATCACGCAGATCACCGATCCGCAGCACAACCAGTACTTTTACAACTACGACACCGCCGGGAACCTGCAAAGCGTGCAATTCCCCACGACGCCGCCGAGCTCCGCCACCTACAGTTACGACGCAACGCACTTGCTGACGACGGAAATCGACCCGCGCGGCAATTCGGCGTCCAGCGCGTATTATCCGGACGGGCGCTTGCCATCGGTCACCTTGCAGGCCGATGTGAATACCACACCACCGGCTACAGCTACCAGTTCGTGAACGATTTCTACTTCGGGCCGCTGAGTGTCACGACGATCGCGTTTTACACCCGGTAAAGAACCTGGTGGAGTACGACGAATCCATCTGGGGCACACGGGCGCGGCCCGAGAGCAGGCTCGGAGCAGAGGATACGGCGACAGGCGGCTTAGCGCGGCTGCAAATGAGTTAGTTATAGTTAGCGCCCCGCAGAGGAAAGGCCGCTGCGTAAGATGCTGACCTCGCATGAGAGTTCCGCAGAAACGATCACTGATTTCTCCGGCGAAGCCGATCAGAGTTCTCGGGGTAAAGTGATCACCGTTCTCCCTGTTCTTGGCCGTATCAAAACCGTATCAAAACCCAAACCTTTGGAGCTGTGGACTTGCCTTTGAGCGAAGAGCAGACTCCCCATGTTGTTGAAAAGCCAAAGAACAGAAGGGATGCCATAGAGCCAAAAGAAGCAAGTTGTCTTGACACGCAGGAGGTCAGAGATTCGAGTTCTCTCGGGCCCACCACTAACTCTCTGCTTCCAGAGGACTGTGATTGGGACAGGCCGCCGTCGCCAACGCCAGCCTCCTGTTTTCAAACCCGAAACCAGACGATTTTGCCAGCAGTGTGCCAGTAAATCTGGACCGGATATCGAACCGGAATTAGGGTTCCCGTCCGGTTTGGAAGATCTGGAAGATGGGCCGGTCCGCGAATTCGATTTCGCCGTAGAGAAAGCCACTGGCCGCAACGGAGGGTTGATAGGTGCAGGCCCCGTTGAATGTCCCAGGATGGCCTTGCACTTTCCTGGCGACGCGGGGCTGGTTGCGATCCTGTTCAAGCGTTGCGGTCTCAAGGTTGCTGAAGCGGTAGATGTGGCAGCCATTGTAGGACCCCTTCACGGGTCTATCGGACACAGGGCTGACCATCAGATAGGCCCGGCCGTCCTGCGCAAAGAGATCGGGGGCGGAAAATCTCCGGAAGCCAGCGGATTTCGCATAGTCGCCGGTGAGCATGGTGGCAATATACCTCCATGCGCCGGGACTGGCCGGGTGGCAGGGCGAATCGCATTTGAGCATCACGATCCGTCCTTTCACGCCTAGGAGCCCAATCCCCAGCAGGCCGATTACATTCGGGACCCGGGGTTCGATGCAGTCCAGGCTCAGAGAGAGGCCGGCCTGTGTTGCCATCGCGCCAGGCTCGGTGAGCGCCACGCACATTTCCAGATCTTTGTGGAGCGTGGGCACCTGAACGACGGGAGGGCCGCCCACGGGTGGATGGGTCCTAGACTGAAGGTCGTTATTGGCGGCGTCATAAGCCCTTGCGGCGAACAACTTTACTTCCCGCGCGGAGCGTAGCGCTTCCGGTGTGGGAGCGCTCTTGTAGCCGATCCAGCCGTTTTGGAATTGTCCGTCTTCATTCACCCGCAGGTAATGGTGCCAGAAGAGTTTCCAGCGCTCTTGCTGTGGAGCGTTGGGATCGTACACAAGCGAGGAAACTTCGTTGACCCAGGTCTCCGCCTTCGAGAAGGCCGGCGTTTCCGAAATGTCGTTGACGCGGTATCCCGTGTCGGTCCAGGTCGCGCCGCGATCGTCGGAATAGGCCAGACGTGTAGTGATGGTCCTGGTGTCCTTATCGGGCCAGCGCGGCGAGGGGTCCACCGCCGAGAAACTCATCCAGGCACGCTGTCCGGGCGCCGTATCGGCCACGGATGGGTCGAAAACCCCCGAATGGCTGACCGGAGGAAGCGATAGGAGAATCCCGGTTTGCTGCGCATGCGCGGGCACGCCAAGGCAGCAGAGTAAGCCCAATCCGAATCCACAGCAGTGGCGCATTTTGCCGCACCCTGTGCGCTTGTGAGCAGTCACAATTACTAATACGACCGGCGAACCAGGGAGGTTCGGAATAGAAGACAGCCGGCGGTACGAGGGCGATTGAATTCCGCAGGCGGTTTGAGAAACCCGACCTGCCTCGGGCCGCCGGTGTAGCTACAGGGCGGTGACGCGCTTCTGGGTGCTCAGAAAAACCACACCTAACGCGATCATCCCCACGCCCGCGCAGGCGATCGTCACGGGAGCCGTGAGCTTGGGAATCAGCGACCCCGCCAGCAGCACGCCAAACGGACCGCCTCCCCGGAACGCGAGATTATAGATGCTCATGACGCGGCCGCGCATCTCGTCGGGAGTGATCAACTGCACCAGCGACGACACCATGGAGAACACCGACATCAAGGCGGCCCCCGAAAGGAAAATCGCCACGCAGGCCAGGGGCAGGTTGGGCGCGAGCGAAAAGCCGATCATCAGCACGCCCAAGATACAGAGCGCGATCAGCATGGCGCGGCCCTGATGCTTCAGCTTCCCTAACCAAGCGATGGTCAGGGCGCCGCACACCGATCCCAATCCGGAGCACACGAGCAGCAGCGTGAAGGTACCGGAGCCGCCCTTATAGACTTCCTTCGCAAACACCGGCATGAAGGTCAGCAAGGGGAACCCCATGAAGGTCATGACAAACGCCAGGACAATCAGCGGCTGCATGCCGCTGCGCTCGCGAATGAAGCGTATGCCTTGCTTCATGCTTTCAAGCATGGGCTCGCGCGATTTCGCCGGAGTAAACGCGGTCCGGATCATGTACAAGGTGGTGATCACCGCCAGGAACGAGAATCCGTTCAGGGTGAAGCACCACGTCGCGCCGGCGTACAACAGAGCCAGTCCACCCAGCGTCGGCCCGATCACGCGCGCCAGGTTGAACTGAATGGAGTTCAGCGCAATGGCGTTGGGCAGATCCTGTTTTCCCACCAGGGACGGCACCAGCGCCGAATACGCCGGTCCGCCGAAGGCCTGCGCCGTGCCTACGGTGAACGACAGGCACCACACCATCCAGACTTGGAGCACGCCGGTGACATACAGGGCCGCCAGAGTGAACGCGCAGGTCATCTGAATATACTGCGAAGTCAGAAGGATGTGACGGCGGCTGCGGCGGTCCGCCACTACGCCCGAAAGCAGGGCCAGCACGACAATCGGAATCTGTCCCAGAAACTGGTCGATGGCCAGGAAGCGCGGGTTATTCTTGGACATCTCATACACCAGCCAGCTCTGCGCCACGCTCTGCATCCAGGTGCCGATGCTGGAAGTGCACGCCCCGATCCACATCAAACGGAAATCGGGATACTGAAAGGCTTTAAAGGTTCGCTGAAAGAACGGGAGCCCTGCCGGAGTCTGCGGCTTGGAAGTTTCGAGCAAAAAGCAATTCTAACAGAAGCGTGAGTCCAGGAGAATGGTCCCGCGTCTCGATGGTCAATACACTTGAAAGCAAAACACGCGGTTGGAGCCCGATGGCGAC
>Ga0075028_100000898_pt1 | contig 10657 bp, 7 predicted proteins | sample LitLauG_LLR_2014_FD_71390 | JGI IMG/M metagenome (GOLD analysis project Ga0075028, IMG submission 71390) | Freshwater sediment microbial communities from Pennsylvania, USA - Little Laurel Run_MetaG_LLR_2014 | ecosystem: Environmental > Aquatic > Freshwater > Creek > Sediment | place: USA... | reverse complement strand
AGTCGGGAGCTATACGATTCAGTGATTGCACGGGGATCGCTTCCGAGTACGGCGTCATTCGGGCAACGGCACGCGACTATGCCCGTATGAATGGAGACCGGCACCGTTGCAATTCGCCGAGATCAGCTCTTGCCAGCGCGGTCCGAACGGCGAAATCTTATTTCTTGCTTTGATGCGTGGCCATCGCCGGCACCCAGGCGGGCGTTCCCTGTTCCCACTTATCGCTAGTGATGGGCCGCTGGTTCGAGCCGTCTGCATTCATCACGAAAAGTTCCGCATAAGGCTGTGGGCTTCCGTCATAGAGCGGAGTTTCATCGCGAAAGCCAAAGCGCGCGCTGCTGAACACAATGTACTTGCCGTCGGGCGACCACGCACAGTGAGCATCATTTCCGGGGGCGTGCGTCAATTGCTGGAGGTCGGTGCCATCCGGCCGAATGGTGAAGATTTCGTAAGAGTTTGTGCCACCTGTATCGCGCGTGAAGCCGATGCGGTCGCCTAGCGGGGACCACACGGGGAAGTTGACGTCTCCCGACGTGAGCTTGGTGCTCTTGCCGTCGTCCAGGTTCAGGATTTGGATGCTCCGTTCTTCCTTCGACCACACGCGATAAGCGATGTGCTTCCCGTCCGGCGACCAACTTGGGAAGCCGCTATTGAGGGGGCCGCTGGTGAGTTCACGCTTTTCGGAGCCGTCCGCGCGAATCATGATCAGCTGCGAGGGCTTGGTTTCGCGATCGTTGAAAACTGCCCCGTATCCGAAAACAACCCACTGCCCATCCGGCGACCACGTCGGCGAGAAAGCCCCTCCGCCGTCTTGCTGGAAGAGTTGCTTGCGGTTCGTGCCGTCCAGATCGCTCACGTAAACTGCAATCTTATCGAAGGGGGTGATCCTGAGGGCGCCGACATCCCCGAAGGGGCTGAGGGCCAATTTGCCGGTACTCGAAATCGCCGGGAATTCTCCCGTGAATCGCAGTTCGAACGTCTGATCCTTGGCGTAAAGCGGCTGGTTCTGCTTCGTATCGTAGGCGAACTTCTCATAGACCAATTGCTTGCCGTCGGGTGACCACGCAGGATTGCGTATCACGCCCGGAGCCGGCGCGTCCGCTCCATGCTCTCCCGTCGTGAAGGCCAACTCTCCCTTTTGTCCGGGTCCCTTTATGAGATAGCCGATTCGATCGGCGCTCAAGAACTGCGGCGATACTTTCAGGCCGGGACCGGAGGTGCGCTCCGACCGGGCGCCCGTGGCCACGTCCACGGAGACGATCTGTGAGGTGACGCTCCCAAACAGGCGCGCCGCAAATGTATATTCGGCGTCCAGGTCGTAAAAGACGATTTGCTTGCCGTCGGCCGACCATTTCGGCGAACCCGCCATTTCAACTTCTGGCGTAAGTTTGCGCAGCCCTTCGCCATTCGGTTGAATCACATAAATGCTTGCCGCTTGAATGTGCTCGAATCCGGGCAGGGGGAATTTGTGTCTCTTGAAGTCCGTTCCCCGGTCCGAGGAAAAAGCGATCCATTTGCCATCCGGCGACCAGGAGGGCCTGAAAAAGCCGTCCATTTTGCCCGCAGCCGCTTGCAGAGCCGGCACGCCCGTAAGATTTCGCGCCTTTCGGGTTTTGATATCCAGGAGCCAGATGTTGGTCGTTCCGCTGCCGCGCGTGGAGACGAATGCCAGTTGATTGTCGTCCGGCGAAAGCGACGCCTGATCATCAAATCCATCGTCGTCCGTCAGGCGCTCGAGTCCAGAACCGTCCGGGTGGATTCGGTAAATATTCGCGGAACCGTTGCGCTCGGAAGTAAATACGATCCATTTGCCGTCGGTGGAAAACATCGCGTCGTAGTCCATGTTGCCGCCGGAGTTGAGCTTGTGCTCCCCGCTTCCGTCCCCGTTGGCAATGAACAATTCTCCGCCGGAAGGTCCAATGCGGTTCGTCAAAATGGTGTTCTTGGTGGCCACTGGCTGCGCCGAGGCAAGCGCCAAGGCCCCAAGCAGCAGAAAAAACGCGGTGATTGTTATTCTGAGCTTCGTCATGGAGAACCCTCCCTCTGACTCGCGCATCGTACGCTTCTCCTCCCCTCGACACAACGAATTTGCTAGGAGAGCGGACCACGCGAGATCACCACTGTTTTGTCCTCCTCGACGTTTCTTTCATCCAATTGAAACCTAACCGAGTTAGGACAAAACCGTGCCCTTCAATTTCGGAATTCAGGCAAAGTAGGCGCGTCAGATGACACCGGGGATGCCAAGCGACTTTTCTTGGACCGGCGGAGTCTATCAGTGCCTCCAGCCAGACGCGGGAACATGTCAAGCAGCATATCTTTTGACCAAGTGACTATACACGGACGGGGGAGACAGAAAAGAAGCGGCCGGTACGGCTCAAGGACGCCTCGGGACAAGCCGCAAGAAATGTCAGGCACGCCTATCTATTTTTTGGGCCACAGGACGCCTTGTTCTTCTTTCGTGACCGGCCCCAGCCCCTTGTAAACGAACTTCTGTAAGCGCTGCCCGCGGTAGGTTTCGGTCGTGTAGATGTTGCCTTTCGAATCCGTAGCAATACTGTGCACGGCATAGAATTGACCCGGTTGCCGTCCGCCATCCCCGAAACTCGTCAAAATCTGAAGTGTGTCGCGCAGCAGGATGTGCACCTTCTCGTTGGCCCCGTCGGCGAGATAGATGTACTTCTGTTCCGGATCCCGCGAGAAGGCAATATCCCAAACGGATCCGTCACCCAGGGTCCTTTTCTCGATAATTTGTTCTTTGACGAACGTACCGTCCGGTTTGAAGACTTGGATGCGATCATTCACTCGGTCGCAGACATACAGCAAACCATCGTTCGCGAGTTGCGCGCAGTGCACCGGACTGCGGAACTGCTGATCAATGGGCGCGTCCGGGTTGTAATTGCCGGGGTCGGTGTCGTCCGGTTTGTGCCCATAGGCGCCCCAATGCCGCTTGTACTGCCCGGTATCGGCGTCGAATACGATGACGCGTTTGTTGCCGTACCCATCGCTGACGTACAGTTCATTCGTTTTCGGATCGACGAACATTTTCGCCGGACCTTTCAGGTTTTCGGTATCGTTGCTGCCTTTGCTTTTGAACGGATGCCCGATTTGCATCAGGAATTTTCCGTCCTGAGTGAACTTCAGGATCTGATTGTCCGCGTAGGCGCCCGGTTGACTTGCTTCGGGCACACTGCTGGCACCCGTATCCATTATCTTGGGATCAACCGTACGGCCATTTCCGCCAATCCAGACGTTACCCTTGTAATCCACTGTAATTCCGTGATTGGAATTCGGCCAGTTATATCCTTTTCCGGGTCCGCCCCAATGGCCGATCAGATTTCCAGCTTTATCAAATTCGAGAACGGGCGGCGCGGTTACGCAGCAATCCGCGCCCGGAGGATTCGTGTCGCCATATTTTTCCTTGAATTCCAGCGAGCCGCCTCGATGAATGATCCAGACATTATCCTGGGCATCCACCGATACACCAATCGTCATTCCGATCACCCAATGGTTCGGCATCGGCTTCGGCCACAAGGGTTCCACCTCAAACATGGGCGCCTGCACACCGGCGGCCTGCACGGTGGCCCTCTTCTGCAGCACGGCAGATCCAACTCCCAATGCGACGACCACTGCGAGCAATACCCCACCAATCAAGAGATTGCGCTTCATGATTTGTCTCCTAGTTTCCGGCCCGACATGTGTTTGATGGGTCCCCAAATCTGATGCGAGGTGGTAGATCTGAAATTGTTCTGAAAACTCCCGGCCAGTATACACAAAATGCTTTTGGCGGGAACTTTCATTTTGAGTTCCCCGCCGACCGATAACGTACACCCAACCCCGTCAGCATGCAATGCTCCAGCCAGGTTCTTGAGCGCAAAGCCGCTTTGACGGGTCGGCAAGATCCCAAAGCCAAAAAGTGATGCTCGGCAAAATGTGTCTGTACAATTGGGGCCAAGTCCTGGCAAGTACTCTCATAAGAAAGTGGCGGCTAAGTTGTTCATTCTTCAAGGAACAGTCGCAGCTACTTTCTTCCGTCCTTGTCTGGGCGGAGCCCCGTCAATTTCTTATCGGTAGGTGGCTTTGGGGCCTCGTCGGCCAGATTTCCACTTAGTGATACCGGCTTTAATCAGGTGTCATCATCGCGCGGTCGAATTCGGTTAAGGCTTAAGCCCTAGTGCGAGCGCCGGGTTGGTCTTCGTCATAAGGTCAATATCAGCCACAGAGATTCCTTCTTTGTTTAGCGCCTCCATGAAATCGAGCAAACCTTGAGGTTCGAGCGGGCGCTGTGGTTCCGGTGGCTTTTGGACAGCGCCGAAATCGGTGGCGAGAATACAGGATTTTGGGCCGATGGCGCGAATCGCCTTGGCATAATCGCTGATGCTGACAACTGGATTCGTTCCAAGCGTAGCGCCATACACGAACTCGATAAACGCGCCGTCCCGAGCAGCCGCTTGCATCTGTGGGATTGTCATTCGTACGGAAGCCGCCATCGCATGCGTGACCACAACGTGTGTTACACCGCGCTGGTGCGCCTCATGAACCACCAGGTCTCCCTCTTCCCCCGAGATGTGGCCGGTCTCCAGCACCAAGTCATGATGCTGTGCGATGAAGTCAATCAACTGCAGCACGCCGGGTAGCAGGTGGCCATTCTCCGAGACGCGAACAAATGGAGCCGAATTTTTCGCATTCTTCACTGCGTTTTCGGCATCGAATGTGGGCAGCCAAACGATTCTGCCCCAGCCGCCCTTCATGGCGGCCATGTGTTTCACCGCCTCCAGATTGATTCCTCCGACCGCCAAATCCTGGGTAATACCTCCAAACAGCTCGATGCCCGGAACTTCCTTCCGGATCATGTAGGCGAGCGCAGCTGTATCCTCCCAGTGATTCTTCAAAACCAGACCACGCATCCCCATCTTCTTGGCAAGCCGCGCCAAATCGTCGGCGTCGATCGCGCGGTCAACACTGTCGGGACCTTGATGCACGTGGAAGTCGATAGCACCCTTTAGATTCAGCGCCGAATTTGTTTGTCCATACGATGACAAGGGTAGGAGCAATAAAGTCATGCAAACCCAGCCAAACTGCTCCATCAGATTGCGCGAGAATCGTGAAAGCATCTCATCCTCCCTTCGATGGCTTTGACTTCGGCCCAATGCGACGGCTTGATTTTTGTCCCGCATGAGCAGGGCTAAAACTAGTCGTAATATTCCGGAGCGTGTTTTTGCTTGGAAAAGAAATTGATGTCGTGCCCGATCCACAACTGCGCGCCGGTTTGCTTCAAGAACGCATCGAGCGCCTTGCGTGAAGCCTCCGTTACCCCCGGTCCCTTTTCGCGATCCGGCATGGCATTTAGAGTGAGATCCTCGGGATAGTGATAGAGATCGCCGCTCAGTACGACGCCGCCGGTCCTCGCGAGTTTCAGGTACAGCGACTGGTGCCCGGGCGTATGACCCGGCGTGAATTTGAGCACGACCGTGCCGTCGCCAAACACGTCGTAGTCGCCTTCGATGATTTTCGTTTTGCTGTTCTTGAGAGCGGCATATGCAGGATTGATCTTCACGCCCTGGCCAAACATCATATCGTAATCACCTTTGTGGACGAGGAATGTGGAGCCCGCAAAATCGTTGGCATTGCCGATATGATCGACGTGCGGATGCGACAACGCCAGATAATCGATCTTCGACGGCGGGTATCCTATCGCGTCCAACTGGCTTTTCACCGTCTTGGTCACCAGGACGAAGGACGCAAAAGGCGGAAGGTCTGGCGGATCGCCAAGCACGGCTTCATTGAAGGGACGGCCGGCATAGCGATCGCCAAGGCCGGTGTCAAATAGCAGAGTCCCTCGGGGATGCACTATTAAATAGACGGGACAGGACATATTGCTATTCTTCACTTGTTCCCTGGTGAGGCCAAATTTTTCCGGGGCGTCGATGATGATGCTTCCGCCGTCCATCACGTAAAGCCGCAAGCCCTGAACCGCGGACTGCGCCTTCGCCGGACGGGTGGCGACCGCAAGAGCAGCCCCCAATAATCCCACAAGCAAGCCAGCAGTCACCCAACTCAACATTATCTCACTAGTACTTACTCTGCGAACTCTAGACATGGACACCTCCTTCTTAGATGAAGTTATCACTCCGCTGAAAAGGCGAGGAGAACATTTCCGGGGATGACACCCCCGTGATGAGAGTAGCCGGAGTTCGTAAACAGCATGCCGCCCACAACCGTTGGGCCGGCATTGCTCATCGAACCTCCATTTGCTTTTACGCCGTTCACAGTGGAGTATTCTCGCACCGTATTGAATTCCCAGAGAATTTTGCCGGTCTGCGCCGAATAGGCGAGAAATTGGCCGTCCATGGTTCCTGAAAACACAACCCCCGGGATTGCAGTGATTGCCGCCGGGTGGGATGGTTTGCAGGGTTTTCGTTCTCCGCAAGGCGGGTTCGGGGTGTTCCAAATCTGGTGTCCATCGCTGAGTTGGAGCGCAGTCATGCCACCACTCGCATCAGCATTCGCCTGATCGAAGAAGCCGTTGGGCGCGTAAACGTTTTCGCCATCCACAGCGAGTCCCCATAGAACGCCGCCTCCGGTGCTTCCCTTTCCGGTCTGCTGCTCCCAGATCGTTTTCCCCCGCTGATCGGGATCGAGAGCCCAAATCATTCCTGATTTGTTTCCCGCAATTAGCATTTGCCGCTTGCTCTGCAATTCGACGAGGGCCGGAGAGGAACCAAAGTCGAAGTCGGGGGCATCAGCCTCAGGACAGACGGCTGGCTCACGATCGGGCCGCCGACAGCTCCCGTTCCAGATGTCATTCTCTGTCTGCTGACGAACCCATTTGATCTTTCCGGACTTCATGTCGAGGGCAACGATCGAATCCGAATCCCCAATCGCTGGAGGAGAGTAGTTGTTACCCGTTCCGAAGTACAGTGAGTTTCGTTTGACGTCGATGACGGGCGCATTCCAGACTCCCGCTCCAGAAGGCCCCCAAAGCTGTGTCCCGGCCCGGTTCTTCTGCGTGGGGATGGCCACTTCTGGAATCGTATAGGTCTTCCAGATTCGTTTGCCGGTCGCGGCGTCGAGCGCCGCCACGCTCCCCCGGAACCTGCAGCACAGATATGTTGGATCTCCCGCCTGGGATTCTTCGCGCGATGAAACCGGCACGTACAAACGCCCCGCATACAACTGAGGTCCTCCCGTGATGGCGGCGCGTGAATAATCGTCGACCTTGACCTTCCAGAGGAGCTTCCCGGACTCCGCGTCCACGGCATACATATTGGCCGCCTGGTCGCCGAAATAAGCCGACAATCCTCCGTCGCCCCGCGTCCCGATGGTGATGGCGCTTCGGATGCCGGCTTCCACCTCGATCGTCCAGTGAATGCAGCCGGTTTGTGCATCGAGCGCGAACAGATCTCCTTCTGCATCTCCCACATAGACCCACCCACCGACGACAACGGGTTGCGTGCCCCCCGAGCTCGCTCCAGGGAACCCGAACGCCCATTTCAGTTTTAGGCGCGGGACGTCATCCGCTGTTATTCCCGCGGCGTTTGCCGGCTGAAAGCGCGTGTTTGTGATCGTGGCTCCCCAGCCATTCCAAGCCGGCCCGGTCATCGATTGGCGGAACGACCCGACGGCACGGTCGCAAAATGCCGACTTGGGAATCGGATTCAGGGCGTCACGGCCGAACTGTTTGCCGGAAAGGAATTCTGCAAGTGCGCGCCGCTGCGCGCGGCTCCGCTCGGCGGCCTGAGCTTTCATCGCTCCTTTCTCGAGCGCCTGGAGAATCTGCTCGGGGCTCATCTGGCGCAGAAGGTCTAAGCTCTGCGCAGAAGAGTTAGCGGCGGCTTCATGGCAGGAAGCACAATAGCTCTTGAAAAGGACGGCGCCGTCCTGGGCGTACGCTGCCGCCGACGAGAAGCTTAAAAACGAGAAGCACAGAGAGCTGACCCGCAACCGAAGTCTCACGTCTCCTCCTCAGCGCGCATCTACGGTCAGGACACCTGCCTGGCGCGCGACGGCACGGTTCACCTGGAATTTTTGTTTAGCTCCCAACAGTCACGGATTTTACACCCCTGGAGCGATTCCATCGCACGATACTCTCTTTTGCTGGGCCCAGGGGCTCGGGTTCAATTCCCGTTGGACTGGCACTTCGACTTAGCGCAACAGGGCATTCGGATTCACTCCAAACGCCCTGGAGTGGCCTGCAAGCTGATGGGGATCACGTCTCGTAACAGAAAAATCTTGACATCCAGTCCGGATTGATGAGATAGATCACACACCATACCCGAGTTCTTAAGTAACTAGGTCGGTATTCAAATGCATTGATATTCGAAACGGAGCAGCCGGGCAGCAGCCTTGGCGACTTCCTAACTACCGGTCGAGAACCGGACAAAATGAAAAATGGCCTGGCTTCTTGGCTGTTCGACTCTCTGGCGCCTTGCCCGGCCGAACCGAACTCGACGATCTTCCAGAGGGCTGGAAGAAAATGAGCACCTCCCCTGCTCCCGCCAAATCCACCGAATTGAAGTCGCGCCTTTTCGATGGCATTGCACGGCATGACGTCACCTCCATTCTGGAAGCCGCGACTATGCAGCAAGTCATCGCCAACGCGATCGTCTTCCATCAAGGAGATCCTGCCCATAGCTTGTATCTATTGGTCGAAGGCCGCGGCCGGTATTTCTACAACACACGAGAAGGCCGGAAGATGCTCTTGCCATGGATCATGCCAAGTGACATCTTCGGCGTCGCAGCGCTCCTACCGGACTCTACTTCTTATCTCGTCAGCACTGAATCTGTGACGGATAGTTTTATCTTCCAATGGGACAGAGTCTCCATCCGAGGCCTGGCCGAACGCCATCCGAGGCTACTTGAAAATGCCTTTTCCATTGCAAAGGACCTGATGCACTGGGCGGTTGACGCGCATGTCGGTTTGGCGTGTCATAGCGCGAGAGAAAGACTTGCCCAGACCCTCCTCAATCTAGCCCACGACATCGGCGACAATGGCCGCGATGGCACCGAACTCAATCTCACCAACGAGGAGCTTGCTGAAGCAGCGACCGTGACGCGGTTTACGGTGAGCCGTCTCATGAGCGAGTGGCATCGTCGAGGCATCCTTGAAAAGAGCCGTGGCAAAGTCGTGCTGCGTTCTCCCGAAAAACTTTTTACCCTCTAACTCTGGCCAATCCTTCCCCACTATCTCTCGCCCCGGCAATGATTTCCATTCTTGTGCTCACACAATCACAAAGGCGCACGGGAGCGGTGACTTCGATTCTTTGGCGGGTAATCCTCCACAACCTCGACCCATTCAGCCCAAATTTCCACCAGGAGACCGGAACAATTAGGTCCAGACGCGGCCGTTTATTTCTCTTGTAATTGCTCAAGAGCAACGACGGAGAGGCCTCAAGGGAGTTACATGAAAGGTATTCCTTCAGAAACAAAGAGGTGTCTCGGTGACACGCGAGGACATGAAGGACGTAGGCAGGAAGCGAGCCCCGATTGACCGGATTTTCCAAGAAATAGTCAAACGCCCAATGACACCCCGAGAGCGCCAGATTCTATTACCCAAGCCGAAGAAATCTCGCCAGCGCCGCAAGCCGCCGCTGATGACATAACATTTGAAATCGAGTAACCGCCCCCGTGGTTACCGAGAGTTGCGATGCATCAAGTGAGGGCATCGAAGCCGTTCTATGGATCGAATTGCAACCGAATCCAACCTGCCAATCTGCCAACCAGAGAATTACAAATGCCAGGTTCGCAGCACCGCCAGCGATGCAAAGCGCTGAATGGGCGGTTTTCGCTTCGGCTATTTTGGCCTTCGTAGCTTCCTCTTTTTCTTCGGTCTTGGTAATAGTGCGCGGCGCTCGTTGCGCGTCATCTCGCGTTTGGCTATTTCGCGAAAGATCTTTTCGATTGGAGTTTTCTTTCCATGGTCATTCTCGTTTTCGCTCATTCGGGAATTTCCAATCTGGGGGGTGAAAGCAAGGGCGGGGGAATATGCTTGAAGGGTATGGAAAACTAAAGATTCAGTCAATACAGAGTTTCCTGGATGTCTATCCTTTGCGGCGCTCCTGGCGACTTTTCCTCTGGGTTACACGGTCAGATTGTCTCACACGATTTATGATCTTAGTTAGCTCTCGCCGCAAGGCGTTGTTTATCAACTCGGATTGGCGTTCTCCTCGTGCGACACGGCTGACGTACGAGGGATCTATGCCAAGTTGCCGAGCGATCCGTCCATAGAGCCCGCGTAGACGAGACGCAAGGTCCGCCGGTGGACCTGCAGGCTTTACTCGGGAGGACTTACTCGGGTGGCCTTGCTTGGAAGGAGGTCGTACCTTTCTAGGCATGGGAACCTCCGTGACTGAATGGAGGGATCACCGCTTTATTGCTCCGACGATCAACAACACGTGAAACTATAGCGTTGACCTATAGCACAGTTGGGCGATAAGACCTAATCCGTGGAGGTCTCTAGCGGGCCAGCATTTGAAGTGAATCCTTTCCGTTAATCTAATTTGAAACGTTGATATTGACCGTTGTTGTCACCGACGCCCCATCCGCGGTGGTCGCCGTCACGGTGATGGTCGACGGACCCGTGGGCGTGGGAGTCGTATGGGCCGTCGTTGTGCATCCGACGAGCGCTCCCGCGGCCAACACGAGCAGCGCGAGCGTCAGG
>Ga0075028_100000897_pt1 | contig 10665 bp, 9 predicted proteins | sample LitLauG_LLR_2014_FD_71390 | JGI IMG/M metagenome (GOLD analysis project Ga0075028, IMG submission 71390) | Freshwater sediment microbial communities from Pennsylvania, USA - Little Laurel Run_MetaG_LLR_2014 | ecosystem: Environmental > Aquatic > Freshwater > Creek > Sediment | place: USA... | reverse complement strand
ATCACCGGGGTGTAAAGCGACAGGTTCCACTCTGCCGCCTGTCCTTTCTTAACGGCTCGTGATCCGGGCACGACCACGGCTCCCTCCGGCACCTCCAGGGACTTCTCGTCTGTCGCCCTGTACACCTGGCCGCGCACAATGTCGTAGAGCGGCGTGGATCGTGTCAAAATCGTGCCCGCTCCCAGCACCGCGCCCGCCCGGACCAGGGTGCCCTCATAGACGCCGCAGTTGCCTCCGACCAGCACATCGTCTTCTATGATCACCGGCGCGGCGTTGACCGGTTCCAGCACGCCGCCAATCTGGGCGGCGGCGCTCAGATGCACCCGCTTACCCACCTGGGCGCAGGATCCCACCAACGCGTGCGAGTCCACCATTGTGCCTTCGTCCACGTAGGCGCCGACATTGATGAACATGGGCGGCATGCAGATCACCGAAGGCGCTACATAGGCGCCTTCCCGCACCGACGATCCGCCAGGAACCACTCGCACCCGGTCGGCCACCGCAAACTGCCGGGCGGGAAAGGTGTCTTTGTCCACGAAGGAAAGGGTGGCATCTCCCATCTTGCTGAGTTCGCCCAGGCGAAAGCCCAGCAGGATGCCCTGCTTGACCCAGGGATTGACCTTCCATTGCCCGCCGATCTTCTCGGCGGCGCGAATCTTTCCCTGTGTCAGTTGCTCGCGGAAGTCGAGGAAGGTTTTGCGTGCGTCCGGATTGCGTTCTACCTCGCCGAGTGTGGCGAGGCGCTCAATGGCAGCTTGAAGGGAGGGCATGAGAAGGGAAGTATAGAAGAAATTTAAGATTGGAGATTTTAGATTTCAGATTGAAAAACATTTGCATGACTATCGGAAAGTCGTGAACTGCGGGGCTTTTTCAATCTGAAATCCTCGATCTGCAATCTGAAATCAAATGCACTTGCACTCGCTCCGGATCAGCACCCCCGGCATATGGTGCGAAGCTTCGCGTGCCTCGGAGAGCGTCGCGTATGGACCATGCCAGCGGGCGTGGTTGGCATCGTGGCCCGCGGGCCGGCCCTTGCCGTGGTTGCATTGGCCGCAGCCGGAGCGGTGCAGGACGATCTTGTGCGGTCCCGCCAGCCAGTTTTCGTAGATATAGAAATCAGCCGCTTCCGGCGCAGCCGCGGCCGGCTTACTGATCAGCCCAGCCTCGGCAGCGATCTTCTGCAGCTTCGATCGGGTATCGCGGCGCATGGGCAGCATGGGCAAACGGTAAACTTCTTCGATCTTGCCCATCATGGCCAGCACCGCTTTCACCGGCAGCGGATTGGACTCGATGAAGTTCCCCAGCATCAGCGGCAGATATTTGCGGTGGATCCGGCGGGCGCTATCCCAATCGTTGGTGAGCGCGGCCCGGGTCATCTCCGCCATTTCCCGGGGAATCTCGTTCGAGGCAACGGAAATGATGCCCACGCCGCCCAGCGCGATCAGGGGCAGGGTGACCGCGTCATCACCGGATAAAACCGCAAAGGTCTCAGGAACGGCGTTGCAAACCTCTGCCATCTGGCTGATGTTGCCGCTGGCCTCTTTGACTCCGGCGATATTGGGGACTTCAGCCAGCCGCGCCAGCGTACCGGGCTCGATATTCGCGCCGGTGCGGCCGGGCACGTTATACAGGATGATAGGCTTGTCGACCGCTTCAGCGATGGCGCGGAAGTGACGGTATTGTCCTTCCTGGGTCGGCTTATTGTAGTAAGGCGAAGCCGTCAGGATCCCATTCACGCCGGCTCGTGCGGCCAGCTCCTTGGCCTTGCCCACGGCGTCCTGGGTCGAGTTCGAGGTGGCTCCGGCGACGATGGGGACACGTCCAGCCACGACTTCGATCGTGGTATCGACCACCTGCAGCCACTCGTCATGTGAAAGCGTGGGCGTCTCACCGGTCGTGCCGCAGGGAACCAGGAAATCGATCCCTGATTCCACCTGCCACGCGACCAGGTTGCGCAAGGCAGTATCGTCGATGGAGCCGTCCTGTTTAAACGGAGTGACTAAAGCCGTACCGCAGCCACGGAATTGCATGACATAAAGATAACGCTAATCGGGGTAGGTGCGAAACTGATTCGAATCTTTCAGCCGCCAGGGCCAGCGGGAACCACGTGGGGACAGCCGCCCCGGCTGTCCAGCCGAGCGAAGCTCGGCTTGCTAGGTCTCTCTCCAGATATCCTTGAAGTCAAAAAAACCTTTCTTGCCGGCCAGCCACTCCGCCGCCCGCACTGCCCCCTCGGCGAATCCCCGGCGCGACTTGGAATCGTGGCAGAGGTAAATCGTGTCGTTGGGTGAATCGAGCACCACCTCATGCATCCCAACCACATCGCCCTCGCGGAAGGAGACGATCTCCAGCTCTTTACCCGATGCATCGCGAATTATCTTCTGCAGAGTAACCGCCGTTCCTGAGGGCGCATCTTTTTTCTGGGCGTGGTGGCGCTCGAAGATTTGTCCGGAATATTGGTGCTGCAAAATTCCTGCGGCGGTTTTTGCAGCGTCAAAGAGCAGGTTGATGCCGATGGAGAAGTTCGCGGCATACAAGAAACCAACATTCTTCTTTTCGACCCACTCGCGTGCTTTTCCCAGATCGCCGTACCAGCCCGTGGTTCCGACCACCATGTTCTTTCCCGCGCCGACGCAAGCCTCGATATTTCCCAGGACGGCCTGTGGAATCGTGAAATCAATGACGGTATCGACGTGGCGCAGTCTCTCCGCGGTGAGCGCAGTAGCTCCTGGATTGTCCGCCGCGCCCAGCAACGTAACGTCATGCCCGCGTTCGCGCGCTACTTGCGCAACCAGCGAGCCGGTTTTGCCGCGACCCAGAATAAGGAGGTTCACGAAAATCCCTCAATGATCTGCTGCGAGATGAAACAGCAAGTCCGCAGCGGCTAAAGCCGCGCCATTTTGGGCGTTTTACGGCACGACTGAAGTCGTGCCCTTCCCAAATGCCGATCCGGATCTGGCCTCGCTGATCTGGTGCATGCCTGACTGGATCGGCTCTTTCGTTACGGCAACCGTTACGCAAACACTTCCGGATCCAGATCGGAGAAAAATGTCTTATGCAGGCGCTGCACAACGTCGGAGACGACCTCCTCTTCGACTACAAACGTCAGGTTGATCTCCGAGGCCCCTTGAGAAATCATGCGGATTTTGACGTCCGCCAACTCCCCGAAGACCCGCGCGGCGATGCCCGGCGTGTCCCGCAGGTTCTCCCCGACCAGGCAGACAATCGCTTTGCGTCCCTCATACTTCACGTCCGCCAGCTTGGCCAGGTCCGCGGCCAGCGGCGGAATGGATTCGTTCGAGTCTACGGTGAGCGACACGCTTACTTCCGAGGTGGAAACCACGTCCACAGCCACCCGATGCCGGTCGAACGCCGCAAAAATCGAGCTGAGAAAGCCATGAGCCAGCTGCATCCGTGGAGCCGCAACATCCACGATGGTAATGCGCTTTTTCACCGCGATGGCCTTGAAGAAATTGCGGCAACGCGGCGCCCGAGCGGTAATCCGCGTTCCCTCGCAATCGGGATTACTGGAGTTCAGAATATAAACCGGAATGTTCTTTTGCACCGCAGGGAGCACGGTCGCGGGATGAAGGACCTTGGCCCCGAAATAGGCCAGCTCCGCCGCTTCATCGAAGCTGATTACCTTGATTCGCCGAGCTTCCGCGCACAGGCGAGGGTCGGTAGTCATCATGCCGTCCACGTCCGTCCATATCTCGATGCGCTCCGCGCCCAGTCCGGCCCCGACGATAGCGCCGGAATAATCCGAGCCACCGCGGCCGATAGTGGTCGTGATCCCGGCCTTGGTTGCGCCGATGAAACCTCCCATCACCGGCACTTTTCCGGCCGCAACCAGCGGCGCTACTTTGGACTGCAGGCGCTGGTTGGTTTCTTCAAACAGAGGAGCCGCGCGCATGTGGGCGCTATCGGTCACCAGCCACTCGCGGGAATCCACCAGCGCGGAATCCATGCCCAGGGCGGAGAATGCCGCAGCCACGATCTTGCTGGATAATATTTCCCCGAAGGCTGACACGTAATCGGTGGTCCGAGGCGTCAGTTCGCCCACCGCGGCGATGCCGCGCAGTAATTCTTCCAGAGTCTCAAAATCAGCGCCCAGGTCGCCATGAAACTGGGTGAACAACGCCGTCCCCAGCAGTTCGCCGGCAGTGTTGTAGTGACGCTCCTGCAGGGCGCGGCAGAGTTTCAGCGCGGTCTTGCGGTCGCCAGTTCCCGCCGCGCGTGCCATGGCCAGCAGTTGATCAGTTACCTTGGCCATGGCGCTCACCACCACCGCCGGCTGTTGCGCCAGCCGGCCTTTGACGATTGCGCCCGCCCGCTCGATCGCCTTGGCGTCCTGCACCGAGGTGCCGCCGAATTTCATCACGATCATCGGGGTAAATTCCTCAGGCGGAGAGGAACAGGGATAGGGCCCCGGGTGGAGCAGCGCTTCAGCGCTGCATTGAAGGACAGCGCATGCGTCCGGCCTTTAGCCCCTGAGGTTTTCAGAATTTTCCCCGAGCGGCTAAAGCCGCATCGAAATAGTGCCTTTAATGCAGGGCTGAAGCCCTGCTCCACCCTTGCGCTGAAGCTGCTGACGTCCGGACAAACCCCAGCCGCTGTGCCCTCACCCGAGGTATCCCTGAACCTTCAGCAACTCGGCGTTCAGAAGCGCCGCCCCGGCTGCTCCGCGGATGGTGTTATGGGACAGCACGGTAAACTTCCAGTCCAGTACGCCACACGGCCGCAGGCGGCCCACCGTAGTCGTCATTCCATTTCCGCGATCGCCATCCAGACGCGGCTGCGGACGGTCGCTCGGCGTCACGTAGACGACCGGCTGTTCCGGCGCGCTGGGCAGCCGCATCTCCTGCGGCAGGCTGCGAAACTCGTTCCAGGCTGCGACGATCTCCTCCGGCTTGGCTTTCTTCTTGAGCTTCACCGAGACCGACTCGGTATGCCCGTCTTCAACCGCCACCCGGTTGCACTGCGCGCTCATACCAAATGTTCCCATGACGATCCCCGAACCGTTGAGCCGCCCCAGCAGCTTGCGGGTTTCTTCTTCCATCTTTTCTTCTTCTTTGGCGATGTAGGGAATTACGTTGCCCAGAATGTCCAGTGAAGCCACTCCGGGATATCCCGCGCCACTCACAGCTTGCATCGTGACCGCCATCACCGTATCCAGGCCGAATGCGTGCTCGAGCGGGGCCAACGCCAGCACCAGTCCAATCGCCGAGCAATTTGGATTGGTGACCACGAATCCGCCGGACTTCTTCCGCCACGCCTGGCATTCCAGCAATTTGATGTGATCATGATTCACTTCCGGAATCACCAGCGGCACATCGCTTTGCATTCGCAACGCGCTGGAGTTGGTGACTACGGCACATCCGGCTGCGGCAAAGCGAGGTTCCATCTCGGCCGCGATGGAGGCGTCGAGCGCTGCGAAGATAACTTTGGGCGCGCCCTCGGTGATCGCGGGCGAGACTTTCATCTCTGCCACCCGGGGAGGAATAGGCGTCTTCAGCTTCCAGCGAGCGGCTTCGGCGTAGGGGCGGCCTTCGGAACGATCGGAAGCTGCCAGCCACGCTACTTCAAACCAAGGGTGATGTTCCAACATCTGCACAAAGCGCTGCCCGACAATGCCGGTAGCGCCAAGAATTCCTACAGGGATTTTCACAGTCATAAGAGTTTCTTGAGATTTTACAACACAGGCAGGTTACCGCACTGATCCAGAACCCTTAACAGCACTGACAGATGTCAATCTCCAGCCTTCTGTCAGTGGCTTTTCTCAGCGCTCTCCGCACCACCTTCGCGACCTCTGCGGTTAAAAGCTTTGCTTCATCCAAGTTTTATTTTCCGGGAACAATCTCGGATCCAAACGAGTATTCATTGAGCGGTCCGAAGCGCTTCTTCTCAGCATAGAGCCGCCACCGCCGCCACACGATGCGCAGGCTGGCCATGATCGGGATGGAAAGATAAATCCCCAGCACGCCGGCGATCTCGCCGCCGGCGAGCACGCCAAAGATCGCGGCCAGGGGATGCAGTTCCATGCTCTGTCCCATGATGCGAGGTGAAATCACATAGTCCTGAACCATGCGCCAGGCGCCAAGAAAAATCAGCAGGATCAACCAGTGCGGGTAGCTCATCAGCAATGCCACGCTGAAGATCAGTGCAGCGGCTACCAGCGGTCCTACCACTGGAACGAATTCCATCATTCCGCCCGCTGTACCGAGCACCAGCGCGTAGGGAACCCGGGTGAGTTCCAGAAAGGCGATATACGCGACCAGTGTAAAAGCCGCCAGCGTCAACTGGGCGCGAATAAATTGCGCCAGCATCTGATTCAGATCGCCCAGCACCCCTTCGAGAAATTCGCGCTGCGGACGCGAATGCACAAACGACAGCAGGACTTCGCCGAACGCCCGCCCGTCCTTGAGAAAGAACGCCGCGAGAATGGGCACCACGATCAGCAGCCAGGCTTGTTTTGCCACGTCGGCCACGCGCAGGCCGATACGTTGGGCGAGGCCAAGAAGGTCTTCCCGGTGATTGAACAAAAGGGTGGACACTTGCGCCCGGGTATGAACACTCCAGCCCTGCTCCCTTCCGATCTGTTCTGCAATCTGGCCAGAGCTGACGGTTTCAAGAAGCTTGGGCAGGGATTCGCTCAAACGTTGTGCCTGGCGGCCGATTTGCGGCCCCACAAAAAAGAAAAATGCAACCAGCGCAGCTATCAGCAGGAGATAGATGACGGCAATCGCGCGTCCCCGTCCCCGGGTCCATTTTTCTATCCGGGAAATGGCAGGATCCACCAGGTAGGCAAAGAAAATCGCGAACAGGAATGCGATCAGGGTCCGGCGGGCAATGTACAGAAAGCCCAGCGCCAGTGCGAACAGCAGCACCGTGAACAGGACTCGCGTCGTGCGTACGTCGATCAGGGACATTGAGGGAGCTCCAAGCCCCGTAGTGCCGGCGTCCCGCCGGCGGTCCTGAGGACATCCTGCCCTCAGCTAACAGCAATACTATTACCTAGTCCCGCACTACTTCCGTATTGTCGCTCGCCACCAGAATCCGCACCAGCTTGAACTGATCGTCCAGCCACAGCGACCAGTCTCCGGCATCGCTCTTAAGCACAAAATGATTGAGTTCCCGCTCAACGCCCCGCACCGGAATCTTTTCTTTCCCGGTGAAGGCCATGCTGATCAGCAGCGAGGACCGTTGATGTGGATTGATCACGCCAAACTTTACCTGCTGGTTCTGCGGGCATTCGATCTGGCCCTTGTCCTGGCGACAACCCGTGGCCAGGAATTTCCAGGCCAGGATCTCGCGGTGAATAAAGAAGTAATCATCCAGAACACTGGTCGAAATGGGAAGCAGAAAGGGGTGCTCTTCCGGTTTGTCACCGGGATTGTTGGTGGAGCGTTCGATCAGCAAGGTATCGTTGGGAAGGACTACGGCCTGAGCTTTTCCGGGACTGACTTCCTTCCATTCATACTTTCGTATGTCGCCGCTCGCCGTGAGCTGCAATTCGGAAGATTGCGACGCCGGCTCGACCCCTGCCTCGGTCTTGAACTCGGAAGTGGCAATGCTCCCGGTTTTATCCTGCTGGATGGAGAATTTCTCGGTCGCGACCCGATGCCCGTTCATAAACACGCCAAACGAGCCGGAGTCCACCGGTTGGCCCTCTGGTTCCTTTTCCTTGCCGGGCCCCGCCAGAGCTGCCGAGATTAATAGAAGCCCCGAAATTCCCACCAACAGCGCCGTTCTTAACTTCACCTTCACACTCCTTGAAACCAGTGTCCCGTTTTTCTTTGCGACCTTAGCGAGCTTGGCGGTCAAAAGCTCTTAATCGCAAAGAACGCAAAGAAAACCACGCAAAGAACGCCAAGAAAGGCTTTTATCGATTCTTTAAGAATCCCAGCCTTTGGATGGCTTCTGCCGCCACTTCTTCTACGTCTTTGCCGTCGGTGTCAATGCGCAGCGCCGCCTTCAGGTAGTGCGACCGGCGCGACTCATAGAGCCAGCGAAACTGTTCCAGGTTGCGTCGCAACGGACGATCCAGTTTCTGCTCCTGGCAGCGGCGGAACAATTCTTCCACCGGCGCGTCCAGAAAGATGGCTGAGAACCCGCTCTCTTCCAGCAGGGCGGCATTGTTCTCCTGCGCGAAAGCACCACCTCCCACGGCAACCACAGTGGGAGAAGACGCGCCCAGACTCTCGATCAGCGACCGCAGGGCGAGATGCTCCGCCTGGCGGAATGCAGCTTCTCCTGACTGCTCAAAGATTTCTTCAATCGAGCGCCGCTCCTTTGCCTGGATGCGATCATCCAGGTCTTCGAAAGCCCAGCCCAGCTTGCGACTCAAGGCCAGGCCCACGCTGCTCTTGCCCGCGCCCATGAAGCCGACCAGGAAGACGGCGCGCACCCCGGAGGCAGGTGAAGATGTCGTGGCCTCGGGCTGCCCACCGGGTCTGGTGCTCATACAATGACGGCAAATCGGCTGAAAGCCGGCTGTCCTTAGAGCCCGCCTCTCAATATTGCCTGGTTTGAACGCTTCTTTTTTTAGCGCTTCTTGAGGTGAATTTTACCACTGAAGGAAAACAACTTGACCGAAGATGCTGCCTTGTTCATCGTACCTGCGAAGGCACTCCCTGCCTTGACCACGAAAGGAGTGTGCTTGGGTTCCAGAGGGAAGTCGTTCTCCACCTGGCCTCTCACGGAGCGGGCGGTGACATCAATCGAGGCGTCGTTCGGAGCGCTGGCTTCGATATCGCCGGTATGGCTGGCCAGGTAGTATTCGCCGCCGTTGCCGAAATCGCCGTCGTAGCGGATCTTGCCGCTCGTCGAGTTTACCTGCACCAGCGGTCCGCTTACCGAGTGCAGCACCACATCACCGCTCACCGATGTCACTTCGACATGTCCGTTGTGAATATTGGTAAGCGTGACCAGGCCGTTCAGGGTCTTGATGTGGACGTGGGCATCGCTGACCTCGAGCACGTCCATATTGGCCTGGCTGCCCTCCAGTGTCACATCGCCGTGCAAACCCTCCGCGTGTAAAGGTCCCGTGGTGGATCGCAGGGTCACGCTGGCGTCCGCGGGGACCAGAACTTCGTAATCCACCCGGCCCGTCTCCGGGGTGGCTTCAAAGAAAAGGTGAGAAAGGATGTCAACGCGATTTCCGCTCTGGCTCTGATCAATTTCTGCTTTATCAGAATGGACGATCGCGGTCACGACCACCTGACTGCCAGCGGAGGGCTTCACCGAGATCGGCCCGTACTGATTTGTAATCGAGATGGCTGCCCGCGGGCCTACCGTGTATCGGAATTCCTTCCGAACTTCGGCCGAGGCGCAAACCGCTGTCGCCAGAATTGCGACCGAAACCAGCCGTGCCGCCCGCTGAACGCTCTCCATGAATCTCCCCTTCTCTAGTCCCACGAAAAACCGCAGTGCCGTAAAGCTGCGCCCTAATTATGGCAGAGAGCGGTCCAAGGCCATCTCGTAAACTGTCGCGCGTTGTTCGTAGGCATCCATCACGATCTGTTGCGCTTCCTCATCGTTGGGATCCGCCTGAGCGGACTGCTCGGCATCGTGAATGTAGGCATTCACATTCTGCAGGTCAGAGGCATACTGCGCCTGCATGGCAGGCGAACGCGACCCGACCGCTTCCAGCAGTTGCTGGTCCTCATTTACGGTCTTACCGGGCGGTACGCTGAGGTGTGCGACCGGACTAGAGGCGGGCTGTTGCGCGACATTCTGCTCATGCACCTCTCGCTGGTAGACCAGGACACCGACTGCGAGCAGGGCGAGGGCGGCGACCGGCGCCAGCCATGCCAGCGTCCAGCTACGCCGGACCGGTGGAACCAACGCCGGTCCAAGGTGCGGCTCGCGAATCAGACCTTCGCGCCGCAATACGATCTCAATGGAATTCCACACTCGCGGGCTGGGCTCGGCGAACTCCTGCAGTTGCTGGGCCTCACGGGAAATCAGATTCAGGTCTGCGACCAACCCCGAACATTCCGGACAGGACTTCAAGTGCGATTCCTGCTCCGCGCTCCTGTCACTGTCAATCAATTCCGGCAAAAACTTCTGAAACTCTGCGCAATTCATACGTCATCTCTCCCCAATATCGCCTGCTCTCGCTCATCACGGCTTTGTGGCCTTTTCGGCTCTGCTCGTTTTGAGCGCTTCGCGCAGCTTCATGCGCGCCTTGTGCAACTGTGACTTGCTGTTTCCGATCGAACATCCCACCATAGTTGCAATTTCGTTGTGCTCGAATCCCTCAACATCGTGCAATACAAAAATCCTTCGATATCCCGGCGGCAGCGCGTCCACCGCCCTTTGCAGCCTCAGCCGATCGATCGAGCCCGACAGAACCGGGTCTGGCGCTCCCAGTTCCTTTTTCGGCGCCTCGTCCTCGCTCTCCAGGGTCTCTTCCAGCGGGACCACGGGAAGACTTTTCTTGCGCAGCTGCATCAGGACGACGTTCACCGCCATCCGGTGCAGCCAGGTAGAAAAAGCTGACTCACCTCGAAAGGTTGCAATCTTGCGAAATAACTGCAGAAAAGCTTCCTGAGTCAGATCCTCAGCTTCCGCCGTGTTGGCCGTCATGCGCAGGCAAAGCGAATAAACGCGCCGCTTGTGGAGGCCGAACAGAAACTCGAAGGCTTCTGCATCTCCCTGCTT
>Ga0075028_100000890_pt1 | contig 10687 bp, 9 predicted proteins | sample LitLauG_LLR_2014_FD_71390 | JGI IMG/M metagenome (GOLD analysis project Ga0075028, IMG submission 71390) | Freshwater sediment microbial communities from Pennsylvania, USA - Little Laurel Run_MetaG_LLR_2014 | ecosystem: Environmental > Aquatic > Freshwater > Creek > Sediment | place: USA... | reverse complement strand
CAATGGATGCGGGCTTTGCGTACAGGCAAGAGCTCCTCCCGGCTGGGCGTGCCGGATCTGGAAATGTTCGGCCCGCTGGCGCGTGAGATGGCAACATTTGCCGCCAGCCTGTCCGCGGCTCGTTCCGCAGCTGAAAAGGAGGCCCAACTTCGCCAGGCGGCCGACACCCTTTGGACGGCGGAGCGCCTGTCGGTTAACGTGCGCGAGAAATTGGGGGACAGCCCCCTTTTTGTCGTATCGAACCGGGAACCTTACATCCACCGACGCGAAGGCAAAGACATCCAAGTCATGGTGCCGGCTAGCGGGCTGGTGACCGCCTTGGAGCCGATTTTGCGCGCATGTGACGGAACCTGGATTGCGCATGGCAGCGGCGACGCTGACCTGGAGATGGTCGACCAAAACGATCACCTGCGCGTCCCGCCCGACGACCCACACTATACCCTGCGGCGTGTCTGGCTCAGCAGTGAAGAGGAAGAGGGGTACTACTACGGCTTCTCCAACGAAGGACTCTGGCCCTTGTGCCACATTGCCCACACTCGTCCCCTATTTCGCGCTTCGGACTGGGAAAGCTACGAAAAGGTCAGCCGGCGCTTTGCGGACGCGGTATTGCAGGAAATGGAAGGCTTGGACAGCCCCGTGCTTCTGGCGCAGGATTATCATTTCGCCCTCCTGCCGCGCATGATCAAGAAAGCACGCCCCGATGCGAGGGTTGCAATCTTTTGGCACATCCCCTGGCCCAACCCGGAGGCCTTTGGCATTTGTCCCTGGCAGAAGGAACTAGTCGACGGATTGTTGGGCGCGGACTTGATTGGTTTCCACATTCAAGCGCATTGCACCAATTTCCTGCAAACAGTGGATCGCGCCTTGGAGTCCAGGATTGATTGGGAGCATCTCGCGGTCAATCGGGAGGAACACCGCACCGTAGTCAAACCGTTTCCCATCAGTGTGGAATTTCCTGAGAAACCTGCTCACGCTGATGCCGCAGAGTCTCGTTACGCGGAGAGGGTAGCAGTGGCGCGTGAACTGGGGATAGAAACCGTGTTCCTGGGCGTTGGCGTGGATCGCGTTGACTACACCAAGGGCATTCTCGAGCGATTTCTGGCCATAGAACGGCTGCTGGAAAAGTACCCGTCCTATCGCGAGAAATTCTCATTCTTGCAGATCGGCGCGCCGAGCCGCACTCGCATCAAACGCTACCACGATCTGGGAGCCGAAGTGAAAGCGGAGTCAGAGCGCATCAATCAGCGCTTCCAAAGCGCAAGGTGGAAGCCCATTTTGTTGATGGAGCGGCAGCACAGTCATCAGGAACTCCAACGTTTCTATCGCATCGCGGATCTCTGCCTCGTAACTTCTTTGCATGATGGAATGAATTTGGTCGCCAAAGAATTTGTGGCCGCCCGTCCAGATGAATTGGGAGTGCTCATCCTGAGCCGTTTTACAGGTGCAGCTCGAGAATTGCCGGATGCGCTTCTGGTTAACCCATACGATATCGAGCAGATGGCCGAAGCGATACGTTCCGCGTTGGAAATGGACATCGAGGATCAGAAGGCTAGGATGCAGCGCATGCGCCGCGTAGTTCGGGAGAACAACATTTATCGCTGGGCGAGCACGCTGATTGGAGAGCTTTGCGAGGTTCGGCTCGACGAGCCCTCCAACATGGCGGAACCAGCGTCGAACGGATCGCCGGTCAAGAAATCAGCCGCCGTGATTGCGATGCATAAGCCCGATGGCAATCGTTCCATCGCAGGTCTGTCCATACCCGATCGACCCACTCTCGATCGGACGTCCGAGCAGTCCAAAGATGACTACGGCTTGGCGGACGGCGTGGAACCCGGTAGTACGCGTCTTGGGATAGAGCCGAAAAGCAGGTCCGGCAGCGGTCGAGCTTAGAGCAGAAAACGCCAGAGCTCGGGTGTGTTCATCGCGCTGGTCATAAACTAGAAAAATTCTTAAGAGGCTGGCCTGAAATCCAGCCTGATCGTATTCACGAGGAGAAGGCGATTGCCCATCAAACAGGATGCGCTTTGGTATAAGGACTCGATCATCTACCAGGCTCACGTCCGTGCCTTCTTCGACAGCAATGGAGATGGTGTTGGTGACTTCAAAGGTCTGGAACAGAAACTGGATTACCTCGAGGAGCTAGGAATCAACGCGATCTGGCTCATGCCGTTCTTTCCTTCTCCTTTACGCGACGATGGCTACGATATTTCGGACTACAGATCCGTCCATGGCAGTTATGGAACACTTGAGGACTTCCAGGATTTTCTCGAGTCCGCGCACCGGCGCCAGATTCGAGTCATTATTGAAATGGTCCTGAACCACACCTCCGATCAGCATCCGTGGTTCCAGGAATCACGGAGTTCGCAGGACAATCCACGCCGCGACTGGTACGTCTGGAGCGACACGGACACGCGCTACCAGGGAACCCGCATCAACTTCCTCGACACTGAGTTGTCTAACTGGGCATGGGATCCCGTTTCCAAGTCCTACTACTGGCATCGCTTCTTCAGCCATCAGCCCGATCTCAATTACGACAACCCTGCGGTCCGGGAAGAGATGTGGGGCGTGATGAAGTTTTGGCTCGACATGGGCGTTGACGGCTTCCGGCTGGATGCGGTTCCGTATCTCGTCGAGCGTGAGGGCACGAGTTGCGAGAATCTGCCCGAGACTCACGCTATTATCAAGGATCTGCGACGCCGGCTCGATGAGCAATATCCCGGCAAGATGTTGCTGGCGGAGGCCAACCAATGGCCTGCGGATCTACGGCCGTACTTCGCCGACGGCGACGAATTCCACATGGCGTTTCATTTCCCGCTGATGCCGAGGATGTTCATGGCCGTGAAGCTCGAGGACCGTAAACCCATTACCGAGATTCTTCGCCAAACCCCGGAAATTCCGCCCAATTGTCAGTGGTGCCTGTTTCTTCGAAACCATGACGAACTCACCTTGGAAATGCTCAGCGATATCGAGCGCAGCTTTATGAATGATTCCTATGCCCAGGACAAATCCATGCGGATCAACCTGGGTATCCGGCGCCGCCTCGCGCCTCTACTGGAAAACGACCGGCGCCGCATTGACTTGATGAACGCGATCCTGATGTCTATGCCAGGAACTCCGAGCATCTACTACGGCGATGAAATTGGTATGGGAGACAATATCAACCTTGGCGACCGGAACGGCGTTAGAACACCAATGCAGTGGACCGGTGGCTGGAATGCGGGTTTTTCGGCCACCGAAGCGGAGAAGCTCTATGCGCCTCTGATCCAGGATCCCGTCTACGGTTATCCAGCGGTGAACGTGGTTTCGCAGAAGCGCACCTCGCATTCGCTGCTCAACTGGATGGCGAGCCTAATCGCGGTGCGTAAGTCCTCCAGGGTGTTCGGTAGTGGGTCGATCCAATTTCTTTACCCTGTTAATCACAGAATTCTCGCTTATGTGCGTCAACTGGATAAGGAGACAGTCCTGGTGGTGAACAACCTCTCCAGCGCGGCACAGGCGGTCGAACTAGATCTCCGCGAGTACAAAGGGAACATCCTGATTGAGATGTTTGGTAAGAACGTGTTTCCACGGGTGGGGGATTTGCCCTACCTGCTTACCCTGGGGCCGTACCAGTTCTACTGGTTCCGTTTGCGGAAAATGTAGTCCTCGCGGACGAAAGAGTTTTTGGAAATGAAAAAGAGCAAAGCCGAAAACGACGAGGTTTTGAGCGATGAGTTTCTCCGCCAGCTCATGGGCGTTGGCGAAGTTGACATCGTTGTGGGCCTGCCCACCCACAACAACGCCGCGACCATCGGACCTGTCATTGAGGCCATCCAGGGCGGTCTCCTCGCGTTCTTTCCGCGAGAACGAGCTGTCATCATCAACGCCGACGGAGGGTCGCGCGACGGCACGCCCGATCTGGTTGTGAATGCTGCGATTGATGACGTCGGGCGAGGCTCCAAAATATATGCTCTGCGCACACTGCACGCGATCAGCACGGAGTATGCGAGCACGCCTGCACGGGGAACCGCTTTACGTGCCATCTTGGCCGCGGCCGAACTGCTACGTGCGAAGGCGTGCATCATCCTTTCGCCCGAGTCAACTCAGCTCAAAGCGGACTCCATCGCTTCGCTTCTGCGACCCATCTACTCGGAAGGTTTCGATCTGGTATTGCCTACCTACGCCCGGCACAGGTTTGATGGGCTGCTCTTGACCAATCTCCTCTACCCCATGACTCGCGCGCTGTATGGCTTGAGGATTCGTGAGCCCCACGCGCTAGACTTCGCATTTTCAGGCAAGTTGGGAGATCAATTTCTGTCCCAAAATCCATGGGACGACGAAACAGCCCGTGCGGGCTCCGAGAGCCGCTTCACACTCAGTGCAATCGCAGGCGGCTACCGCATTTGCCAATCCTTCCTGGGCAATCGGGAACACATCGAACGTCGCACCGCAGATTTGGTACCGGCCCTCAGGCAAACTGTCGCGCCGTTGTTCTCTTTCGTGCACTCTACCGCCCCCGTGTGGAGAGGGCGTTTGGGTTCCGAACTCATTCCGACGACCGGACCGGACCGGGAGTTTACTCGGGAGCCGCTACGAATCAACCGCAAACGGTTGTTGGGTATGTTTGTCTCTGGGGTCGCGGAGCTTGAGTCAATATTTCGTTCAATTCTGACTGTCCCCACCCTGGAGCGGCTACAGGAAATTGCCCGTCTTGATGAGGCCCAGTTTTGCTATTCGGAGGAACTATGGGTCAAGACGGTGTACGAGTTTGCCGCCGCCTACCACAAATCCGTAATCAGCCGGGACCACATCTTGCAAGCGCTAGCGCCACTTTTTCGCGGAAGAGCCCTCACGTTCCTTTTACAAAACAATCAGGGATCTTCCGATGACGTTGTAAACAATATCGAAACCTTGTGCCTGGAATTCGAGCGATTGAAACCATACTTGTTGGAAAAGATGGAGCTGTAGAGAGCGAGGTCACCATGCGGGATATGATCGTCAGCGAGTTAACGCAGGCTATCCAGCAGTTTAGCCGCGGATTTGCACACATTCTTCCACGGATCATTGTGATGGCAGTTATCGCGCTAGTCGGATGGCTGGCGGCATACCTGGCACGGGCGCTCTTACGAAGTATCTTGCGGCTGATCAAATTTGATCGGCTCTCGGAAAGCGCCGGAGCCTCGGTGCTGCTCACTAAAGCCGGGTTACCCCAGGCGACGGAGCTATTGAGCCAGCTGGGGTTTGCCATTACATGGATGGTCTTCATTCTCCTGGGCGTGAGCGTTCTCGGCATCTTGGGAGTACAGGAACTGATCACGAACCTTTTCCAATTCTTGCCGCGCTTGTTCGCAGGTTTGCTCATCATCTTCGTCGGCCTGCTGACCGCCAGCTTCTTTTCACGTGCCACTTTGCTGGCTGCGGTGAACGCCAACCTGCCATCACCACGATTGCTAAGCACAGCCGTTCGCGCCATTCTTATCGTGTTTGTACTATCTATGTTCTTCGAGGAATTGGGCGTTGGGGAGCAGACGATGCTTTTGGCCTTTGGCATCGCATTCGGAGCGGCCATGCTCGGGCTGGCAATCGCGTTTGGCGCCGGAGGAAGGAACCTGGCGCAACGCTTCCTGGAGAGCCGACTTTCCCCCGACAACGACGACGATGGCAGAAAGGACGAATTCTCGCCTCTCTAGGCGGCTGGCGTGCGCCCGCGCTCTTTGGCGTCTCTATTCGGCTTTTTTGAATCTGCGATAACGACGGATCAGACTGTTGGTGGAGCTGTCGTGTTTGAGCGCCGGTTCCTCCTTAGCCTCGAGTTCTGGAATGATCCGCTGGGCGAGTACTTTGCCGAGTTCCACTCCCCACTGGTCGAACGAATCGATGTTCCAAAGCACGCCTTGCGTGAACACGACATGCTCGCAGAGGGCGATTAATTTTGCCAGCGTCTGTGGCGTGAGGCTCGGAGCAAGAATCGTGTTCGACGGGCGGTTGCCCTCGAAAACCCGATGAGGCACAAGCCAATCGGGAGTGCCTTCGGCTTTAACTTCTTCTGACGTCTTACCGAATGCTAATGCCTCGGCCTGTGCGAAAACATTGGCGAGGAGCATGTCATGGTGCTGGCCGAGCGGATTCAGTGCGCATGGGTGCTTCATCTGCGATGACAGATTGCGAACTCATGAGAATCGGGATGAAGGCGATGGTGCGTGCCCTTCACGAACAGCGCACATTGTCCGAAATGTTTACGGCTTATTTGCTGAGGCGGAATATCCGGTACGAAGAGGATTTGGTGGACCAACTGTTCAATTCCAGTGAGAAGAGACTGGCTCGCGTTCTGCTGCTGCTGGCGCAGTTTGGCAAACAAGGCAAACCTGAGACTGTGATCCCCAAAATCAGTCAGGAAACACTCGCGGAGATGGTGGGCACGACCCGGTCACGTGTCAGTTTCTTCATGAACAAGTTCAGAAGGATGGGTTTCATTCAATACAACGGCGAGTTGGAGGTCCACAGGTCTCTCTCAACGTCGTTCTACACGGCCCACCCGACTAACAATGGCCTTGCCGGGCTTCGTGGCAGCCTTAGCTTCGCAAGCAGTCGGCGTTTGCTATGCGACTCCATGCGAGGCTGACCAGTATTGATCTCACACTTTTCCGCTGGGGCCGCACCACGAATTGGACACCGGGTCGCGAGTGCCTGTTTTGGGCTGGTTCTTTTTTCATGCTGAAGAGATAGTGCCTAAAAACCAGGTACAAGAACGGTCAATGTTGATCGGCAGTTCCCGAATGATGTGCCAACTTGCTGATTCTGTGTTCTTGACTGACGTTTCACCGAGGAACTTTGCCAATGTGGCAGACTTCACTCATTGACCACTGGCCAGCTGTTTTCGGGATGTCCTCTTTAATTCTTCGCCTCACAGTCGCCCTTTCTGCCTGCTATCCGCCGAAGATACACGAAGAGTCCAGAGTCTAAGGTGCCTACTCCGCTGTAGAAGCAACAAGTTGCGCGCCAGGATCCTGAGGGCCACTCAAGTGCAACAGCACAACCAGAGTGAGGCATCGTTCTCCTCTTTCAGGTTCCCTGAACTAAGTCAGCCCATCTGGAGTACCCCCTCTCTTAGCGAACCGACAACCTTAAGGAGGTTGACATGTTTGCACGCAACGTTACCTTTCATCTGAAGTCCAATATGCTTTCCGACTACACGCGAACCTTCGACAAGGACATCCTTCCCTTGCTCCGCAAGCAGAATGGTTTCAAAGATGAAATCACGTTCTCCAGCCCCAGCGGAAATGATGTCACGGCCGTCAGTCTGTGGGACAGCAAAGCCAGCGCAGAAGCCTACAACACCAACGCTTACCCCGATGTCCTAAAGACGATGGCGAAGTTCATCGAGGGAACGCCGAGGGTGCAGACTTCGGACGTTGTCAATTCAACTTTTCATAAGCTCGCACACGCGACAGCGTAGAACTGCGCATCTTTCGTCCTGGAGGGCTGGGAAAACGGCCTTCCAGGACGATTGTTAGTTCCCGTAGCCTGCCGGGACGCCCGCTTTAGGAAATCCCGCCGAACTGTAGTGGGGAGGATGTGGCAGGAGCAAGATCTAATCTATCCTTCACGGCACTGGGCGGCGAGTACTGATGCGCGCGTACGACGAAGCGTTGCGGCGCCGAACCGAGAAACTGAAATGGATAGCAAGTCACGAGTGTTAGCGTCGATTCCCTCGATGTGGTCAAGACACTCATGTCATCAGGAGCGACGACCTTCACCCAATCGACTTGATAGCGCAGCAGCTCTGTTGGTGTCTGAATCTGAATCTCGTCGTCCCTGCGGACGTCTCTAAGTTGGCGGAAGAATGTGTCGCGGTGCCCAGCGATTCCAATATTTCCGGCTTCCCCGGGCAGAGCGGTGCCTTCGATGTGCCCTACACCCAGCCGCAGCATCTGAGGCTCTGTGCCTTCCATAACTGCAACGGACAAGCCGAGCCTGGGGACGTCGATGCGACCGATCATGTCACCGCCTTTAACGAGTGGACCGATTGACCGAAGTGGGCCGCTGCTCATTTTGTGCGCTCGGATTTGTCCTTCCAGGGAACGCTCGGCAGACGCTTGATAGAGCCTGGCTTCGAGCAGAATGAGACCTACGTAAGCGAGCGCGATGATACCGCCAATCCATAAAAGATTGCGGCTCCACAGAAGGAGCCGTCGGAGTCGCGCTGGACCCAGTAATTGAATCCTAATGACGAAGGTCATGGGCACTCGCTTTTGCTGCGGGAGCGAAGTATCCGGTCCTCGTGCGGACGGACAATCGTCCGCGACCCGACCCGATTGCTTTGACCTGGATGGCCCGGTAGCTTCCGTCCTGGCTTCGATTCGTCGGGGTATAAGCGAGGGTGTACTGGTTGCGGATGTCGTGAGCAATCCTTTCGCAGATGGGGGCAACCTCGCTCAATATTTTCGGCAAGAAGGCTTCGCCGCCGGTGTCTTTGGCCAGGCGCTTGAGCACACCGGGGTTACGGTCAGGATCCTGCTCGTCGAAGATGCCGATGGTATAGAGAATTACATCCGGCTGTCCGGCGCGAGCCATGATTTCGCTGAGCTTGTGTTTGCTGGCGTTGTCGCCGCCGTCGCTAATTACGACTAAGACTTTCTTGTCGCGGCCGCCCTTCTTCAGGTGCTCGAGGGCGGCGGCAACAGCATCATAGAGAGCGGTCTGACCGGCAGCCACGCCTCTGGACAGCGCAACTTCCAATTGAGCGACTTGATCGGTGAATGGAGTGTTGCTGGGAAGGCCAAAATAAACTGTTTCGTTGAAGTTGACCACAAACAACTGGTCTAACGGATTGCTCGAGCGAGCGAATGCCAGCGCTGCTGCAAGCACATCCGCGCGCTTCGGTCCCATGCTCCCACTATTGTCGATGACCAAGCCAACAGTAACCGGAACGTCTTCGTGGCTAAAGTATTTGATCTGCTGAAGTGCTCCATCTTCAAAAATCTGGAAGTCTTCCTTGGCGAGCCCGGACACCGAAGCGTTTTTGTGGTCCTGGACAGTTGCCCGCAACACCACCATTTCCACACTGGATCGGATGGTGTATTCATCGCCCAGAGAAACTGGAAGAGAACCCGGTGGCGGCGGCGAAATCTCCTGCGCCCGGGCATGGAGCGGGATTAGGATGAAAAGAATGCCGAGACAGTGCAGCGCGGATGAGGACAGCCGAGCCATCCTTGAATCCTTTCACGGAATTGGAGAGCGTAGCACCAAGAGCTACCGAAGTAATCCAATACTTCCTAACGTGAGACTAGAGGACGGGATTGCGGCCCGTCCTCTAGGACCTAATCTGACCGATTACGCCAACCGTAATTATGTGGAGCGCTTCGAAAATGCTGCGATTGCAAGTCCGGAACCCAGCATCAGCATTCCAAGTAGAGCAATCAACGGCAATGGGCTGGCTGTCTTGGGCAACTCTGCCTTAGCCACTGTGGTTGGTTCCGCATCGGGAACCGGCTCCGCCGTAGCCGCCGGAGGTGGCTCCACAACCTTGCTGAATTCCATCGGTTCGCCGCTAGGGGCGACGGCTTCTACCGGTGCAGTGTTCAGAGCCTCGACGGGAGACGCCGATAGCTCGATCGGCGTTTCCAGCACGGGCTCGTTCGTTTCTTTGGCCAATTCGAGCGCTCTCGATTTTGCGTAGACAAATTCCTCACCCCATTCGCGTCCAGGGTAGAACCACGCCCTCAGAGCTTCCGGCTGCCCAGCGGGCCGCTCCCGGAAGGTGATGACCGTTTTGTCGGTCGTCTTCAGGCGGTAGTTCGGAATTGCCAGGATCGTCGTAAATACATGCGTCTCGTCTTTGTTGAAGATCTGCACGATGTGTCGATCGGAAAGCGAACGAAAGATCTTGAAAACATAAGTGCCGGCTGGCAGAGTCTGCGCACCCACGCCCGGGACTTCGACGGGGTTGCTGAAGGTGATTACTGTTTTTCTATCCCAGCTATCCGCTCTTGAAACAACGACCACACAGAGCACGGCGAGGCACAATGCCCTTCCCAGCCTCTTAAGTGATTTCATAGTAAATTTCTCCTAGACATTTCTCCGACTCCCTCCCATCAATGGCGTAGTGCGACAGACTCCCCGTGCAGTCAGTTTCACAAGAGAGTTGTAGCCGAGGATCCGGCTGGGTTCTAGAACTTGAAATGCGCTTCGACAGTCAGTATCAAGCGTTGGTTGGTGGATTACTGGTCAATACAGACCGCCGGATCTCGGGGGTTGACGGGACATCCGGTCGAGCCGCCTTCCCAACCGAAGCGGAGACGTGAAAGTCGCTCAGGGAACCTGTTGGGAGAACCATGCGCAACGAATTCAGAATCGACAGCAAGTCGATGATTTCTTGCGCGATGGCCCCCTGAATCGGGCTAGTCAATCCAAATGACGCGGCCCCCATGCCAAGCAAACTCAACCCCATTCCCCCGACTGCGCTGGTGAGAGCGATCCCACGCATCCTGCGTCCAATGTGCAGCAGTTCATCCACGCTCTTGAGTGACGATTGCAGGATGACTGCCCCCGCCGCCTCCGACGTGATGTCGCTATTGACTCCCAGGGCAATTCCGGCGGTGGCGGCCATCATTGCCGGCGCGTCGTTAATGCCGTCTCCCAGGTACAAGGTGCGTGATCGCGTGGTGGCATCACGGACGAACTGCACTTTGTCCTCGGGGCTTTTGCC
>Ga0075028_100000889_pt1 | contig 10694 bp, 13 predicted proteins | sample LitLauG_LLR_2014_FD_71390 | JGI IMG/M metagenome (GOLD analysis project Ga0075028, IMG submission 71390) | Freshwater sediment microbial communities from Pennsylvania, USA - Little Laurel Run_MetaG_LLR_2014 | ecosystem: Environmental > Aquatic > Freshwater > Creek > Sediment | place: USA... | reverse complement strand
GAGTAAGTCCTTTCGTAGCAGCGCGATGGCTTGGGCTGTGGCGCCTTTCGCGGAGAGCACTTGAGCTTCGACTTCGATAGCTGCGCCGAGGGCGGTGGGCAGGTGAGGTTCGGCGTCCAGGGAGCGGGTTTTGAGTTGTTGGATGGCTAGCTGTTCGGTTTGGTGGGCGTAGGTGTTGGCTCGATCGAGATCGTTGTTTTTCAGGTACATGCGCCCCATCCAAGAGTGGGCTTCGAGGTATTCCGGGGTGACACCTCGCTGGGCGCGGTAGGTGGCGAGTTCCGTGTCTGCCTGCTGGAAGGCTCGGGACTCGAGGGTGATGCGGACTTCGTCAATGATGCTGGCGTGAGCGGTGGTGGTGACGAACAGGCAAATCCAGACTGGAAGAAGTCGCATGGTTTTACGATTCACGGGGTGAGAACAGGACGGGATGGAAGTTGAACCGTCACCAACTAGTAAACTTGCGTCGGCTGCATTAACTATTGAGTAATCACGCTCGGCTCGGCTTTTGTTATCTTCTCATAACGGAACAGTGGGTGAGGGCGCATGCTGCGACGAGAATGGGAACCCATGTATACTAAATAGTATACAGCGACGGAAGTGTGGTGCGGGACTTTCGCAGCATGTGTATAGTTAGGAACGCAATCATGAGAGTCGATCCGACTCAATACGAAGATCCGCGCGACGTTCCAAAATATACGCTCCGCGATGTTGCCTGGTACCTCGACCTGCCGATCTCTACCTTGCGATGGTGGTGTTTAGGCCGAAACTACATGCTGCGTGGCGAGCGGCGTTCCTCTGCATCACTCATCCGCCCCGCGTTGTACGATCCGCGCAATCCCTCTCTCTCTTTCTTCAATCTGGCTGAACTTCATATTCTTGCCGCTACCAGACGGTTCAGCAAAATCAGCATGCAAAGGCTCCGCGATGCTATTGACTATCTGGGCGAGACGTACCCATCTCAGCATCCGCTACTAGGCCACGATTTCTTTACCGATGGGAGAAATTTGTTCGTAAAGCGGATATTGGAAACTGTTAATCTGAGCAAGCGGGGACAGCTAGCATTCAAAGAGATTGTTGATGTTTACCTGGACCGCATCGTAAAGGACAGCTTAGGATGGCCGGAAAAAATATACCCAATTCGACATAAAGATGCGTCCCGCCAACCCGTCATTATTGTGCCGAATGTGGCAGGTGGGCAGCCGATCACTCCAAAGAAGGGTGTGCGCATTTCCGTGCTCCTCAATCGACACGAGGCCGGGGAGAGCTATCAAGATATAGCTGAGGACTACGGACTAACACGGACCGACGTTGAAGACGCCATCAAATACATGGAAGCTGCTTGAGGGCCAATACCAGTTTTTCTTAGACAGGGATCAAGGCAACAAGATCATGCCCGACCTGCTAAGAAAAATCGGCCTCCGCATCGTTTGTCATTCCGAGAAATTTGACGATGACATGACGCCTGATCCGGTATGGATTGAACTATGCGGGAAAGAAGACTTCATTGTCATCACTGCGGATAAGGGGTTGGAAACTGACCCAGTCAATCGCAAGGCAGTAATCGATCACAAGGCAAAGGTCTTTATTCTCGACGAGAACAACAGCCGAGCGATGGATTGGGCCTCCGCCATCATTGTCTCCCGGCGTCGGATAATTGATGTAGCTCATGAGAATGTGGGACCTTTCTTCTCCTCGATACGCAAGCAGACTCCGGCACTGGTAACAAAAATACGAATTCCGTGAGACTCGGCAAGTCCCTGCGGGGAGCCCAGGTGAGGGTTGCTATGCTCCACCGCGATATCGTTCCTGAGCACTCCTGCGACGGCCACCTAATTTCTTTGGAGAAAGACTTAACGTACATTCGGTTCGTCATATGTTCTTTGCGTCGAACGGAGTTCGCGATTGTGCCGGACTCCGATTGGGTGACTGTTGTGCAACCGGGGATGCGAAACGCGCGTGGGGGCGCAAATAAACCGTAATTGATGGCGGGTGTACACACCCTCGGCGTTTTGCGATCTGACGATTGCGGGATCAGTTCGATTTGCGATCCAAACTCGAAGCAGCGCTGCTTTCCTTGCGTGCTTCTTGGAGGTCAATGCGAAAAGTGTATCCATGTTTTTTCAACAGGCCCAGCAACTCTGCGCCCGTCAACAATGTCACAGGCTCATTGTTCGCGAAAGCATAGGCGTCTGCACCGTAGGTACTAGTAGTCACGAGGATTCCCCGAGATGCACCTTCCTTCTTCACCACCGCGCATAGGTCTCGAACAGCGCTTACGTCCACTGTATTCGTGTAGCGTTTTGCCTGAATCACAAATTTGCCACCACGGATTGGATCTGGGTCAAACGCGATTGCGTCAACACCTCGATCTCGACTGGCTTGGGTAATCTTCACCTCCGTCCCTCGTCCAGCAAATTCCTTTTCAAACAGCTCTCTAATCAAGTGCTCAAAGTCTTGCCAGTCCATTGATGCGAGATTCGAGGCGCTTCCTAACGTGCTTAGAATCTCTTTCGCGTCTACGAATCTCGAATCCTTCTTGTTTAAACACAGCGCAGGTTCAATAGGCACGATTTCCACAAGTTTCCCCGCAGACTTACCATGCAGGGTCTGAAACGCTACCAGAGGTTCGAGCTTTTCTAAATTCAAACTTGCGATTTGCTCCCTGTCCGCCATCAAGGAAGCGGTGTAGGCTTTCGTATTGACTCCAGTCCTTGGATCATCGAACTGCACCCAGCCATTGATAACAAGTAACGTGATGAGTCGCGCATCATCGTTGCGACAAACTTCAAATGCAATCCGCAAAATGATTGCCGGATGTATCTGTGGCACGATCTCTCTTTTCTCCTTCTGATTTAGTGGCTTGGTAATCTGGCCGCCCTTGAGGGTAACTTTCTTGAACGGCGGGCGATGCACTACATCTGGCAGTTCCATTTCTATTATTAGAATGCACTGTTCCTCATCGAAATCGACATCCCAGGAACGCGGAACAGAGCGCGGTAACGATATGGTGCGTAAAAGAAAATTTACTCGATTTATTACCTCGCTTTTCAATCCATTCCGGTACCCCAAAGCCATCTTCTTGAAGTACGCTTGTTCTGTTTTGCAGTTTTCGGAATAACGAGTTCGTGCGTGATCAAACTTGCTAAGTTCCTTCTCTGTCAGAACTGCGCTCTGTACCAAATATGTCTTAAACTGGTCGCTAGCCTTCGCGTTCCAAGCAGTAATGTCTCCATTTAGCGCATCACGCCTGTCGAGCAGTGCCGAGCGTTCGTGATTGTACTTGGCCACATCGCCCTGTTCCTTCGCGAAATAGCGATCGATCGCTTTCTTTGTTGTTTTGGTCGCGTCCCATTCAAATACCGCTTCTGCCAAGTTCAGTGCTATCAGGGGATGCTCTTTTAGGTCGCCACTGTTGTGAGCGGGGGGTCGATGTGGATATTGGCAGGACTGAGCAATTAGCCGAGACTCTTCTTCGAGCCAGAGTGTCGAATTAGGAAGAAGGATTGTCTGCACTTCCTCGGCATCCATCTCTTGTGCCGAGTGGCACGATGTTTGAGGTAGGTATGGCTGAAACTCCACATTTTTCCAAGCCGGAGGAGACGGAGGATGAGCGAGCCAGCTAGCGCGTTGCTGAGCCTGCTTCAGTTCGAGTTCCGCAAGTGCCAGCTTCTTCTGAGCCCAGTCGAGTTGACTTGGTAGAACAACCCGCGTGTATTGAGAAACTTTGGTCTTATTTCGGAGATAACGTTGGGCCGTCCTGGCGGCCGACGCCTTTTCTAGAGCAGCGATGGTCGCCTGAAATGCTCTACCAATCATCATGAGGACGGCGATTCCGAGCCAAATGAGGACGCAGATGATGACGAGGATAATTACGACCTCGGGCATATCCTCCACATCCTACAGTCTGCCAGTCCAACCTTTGGTTCTGGCGTACCTGGCCTGACAATACCCAGCGTTCCAATTTGCCGAAGTGGAGCGTGAGGATCTGACATCCGACAAGTTGGCTACCGAGGGATGGATTTGGCTATCGATTTGTAGATTTGGCCCCGCGCGAAATCAAAGCTCTGTACATAGCTTGCCCAACCGAGCAGCTCGGAAGCCCTGTCGCTGAACCGCGCTGGCTCCCTGTGTGCTTGGTGAAAGATTGCGCGCAGCGTCCTCCTAGTCCGGCGATCCACTTGAGGACGAACGTTAACCACAAGCCCTGTGACATACTTCGCTTGGGTTGGTCCCGCGAAGCGAGTCTTCCCTGGGTTTAATGCAAGACCCCGAGCCATAAGGAGACGATCTAGCTCGGAGACAAACTGACGAGGAATAAGTCTTAGACCGGAAAATGTTAGGTCATCCGCGTAGCGCGAATATATAAGCCCTTTGTTTGCTGATAGCACCGAAATCTCTTGATCGAGTTCGGCGAACACAAGGTTCGACAGGGCAGGTGATGTCGGCGCACCCTGAGGAAGTGAACCACCGTATGTGCAAAGTTTCGTAAGAGTATCTGCAGTCGCTATCGGGAAGCCAATTTTGAGAAACTCCTCCCGAACCTGGATCGAGGTGATCGACCCGAAGAAGTTAGTCAGGTCGACGTTCAAAAGAAAGGGCGCGCCTGTATGCAATCGCGCGTTGTGCACAATGCCCTTTCCCCGCACAAACCCGGTTGCGAAACCTGACACTGGCTGATTTTTCAGAACGAAGCGAAGAATGTAGTACTGCACGGCCTTCAGGAACGTGCGAGGCGCCAGAATCTGGCGTTCGCCGCCATTTCTTTTGGGAATCACAAACGACCGGTAGTAACGCTCCGGAGTTCTGCCCATCGAAGTGATCAGTTTCGGGCTCACCCCGAGAATAAGGGCTAACACGGTGGGTGAAGTCAGAGGCGGGAGACCTCGTCTAGCAAGTTCGTCAAAGAGTTGCTCGTCGAACGGGTACCCTAGGTCGGATCCCTTAATATCCGCTCTCAGGGCGTCGAGCGATCTGTATGAGATGAGTGGCGTTAGCAATTAACCCACCAGTTGGAGGCAGGACCTACTACCTCCCCTGCTTAGAGCGCAGGCACGTTCAATCAGTCGCGATTTTGGTTCTTGCGACTGAGTGAACGGGCCGACCTTATATCCCAGACCATTCTCTACGCTTGCGGTTGGCGATGCACCAACCATGACCACATGAGACATCGCTTTCCGCCACTCATCTGCCCTCATTGTAATCACGGCCCAGAGATTTTTTCAAAAAAAAGAGGCGGTTCTTGTCACGAACCCTCCGGAGACCCAACTTCGCCGCCCTCTGATTGCCGAGCGCAGTGCAAGAAATCAATCCATCGTCTTCGGACACCAATTTCCGCTTGATCAGTTCCTTTAGAGCTTCTGGAGGAATTCGCACATCCGATTCGATACGCGAAGTCCCGGCGGCTTTAACAGCTTCCCTGAACAAATCCCGCCTCGTGACCGGCTGAAAGACAGCGACGAGGTAAAGCAACAAAAAATGGGTATCTCCAGAAGTCATTCGTCCTATTCCGCCAATAGTTGATTCGTTCTGATTACAGACTTTTCTGATCGAATCCGGTGAACCACCGCTTCCAATACCTGTACCGTGTTGGTGTAATCGGTCTCAACAATCGTCGAACCTCGGGGCTGCGCAGCTTTGATGGGGCCATTCCAAATATAGCTTTGACGCCCATATTTTTGATCAAAAACAATCAGGAGTTTACGGGCGAACTTCGGATGTACCGCGAACATTCCCAATTCGGCAATGGATCCCGGACTGCTGGGCAAAAGGACAATGAGATCAGCCCAATGGGCGAGATGTATCTCAAATTCGGCGAGATTCGAATACCTGGGAGGATTTCCTTCTTCTGTTCCTGCATTGTAGGCATCGATGAGCCTTTTATGTTCCGCTAGCGTGACTACTGAGCCCCTTACCTCGCGTTCGATACCAACTTTCAAGAATGCTCGGAGATTCGAGCCTGTCTGATCCTCAATATGGCGGGACGCGTCGAGTCCTTCTCCACAGAGGAACACCTTTACCCGGACATCATCGAACTCACCTTTTGTAAAGTCTTGAAAATCATTGGCGAGTTTTTGTTCGAATTGGTCAGCCATGAACGGTCTGCAGTAAAGACGCAAAAAGGCATTTTACACTGATCGTCACTTTGAACTACTGAAGCCCACGCCATATACCTCCGAACTCATACGCAAAGTGTGCTCAAAACAGCTGCCAGCGAATTTACTCCTCATGTTCCGGGATGCAGCGATGAGCGTGTCATGTGGTTAACAAACTCTCGACGAAATTAGTGGCTTGCTCTGTTCGATCTGCCATCCGAGGAAAACCAGCTTCGGAGTTATTGTCTTTGATTTAGACGAACATCGGAATCACTGAGAGCACACCGCGAAACCAGTCTGTTGACCGACAGTTATCCCTTTGTCCAAACGATCCAGGTTTCGTTTCTTCAAGCCCCCGCTAACATCGCAAGAGCTTGCCAATGACGCGGATGAGGTCGATATCGTCCTTCGCGGATATCGGCGGCATACGATTCCGAGACCCCAATACTCGAAGCTATGGCCGAGATTGGAACCATCGCAAGGCCAGGTCGAATCTTAGCGTAATAGGTCTCTTCAGTAGGCCAGGCTGACTTTGGGGTGGACGTCCAGGCTAGTTTCGCCGCTTGGTGTCGCCGCTGGGTTTCAGAATGTTTCTTTCGGGATTCCGGACTCAGTGCTGCTTTCCGACCGGCTTTTGCAAGTTCAATCAGCTTTTCCCGGGATACCTCGCGTCCGCAACCAGGGCAAAGCCGACCTTTGCGAGTCATCACTCCGCAACCAGAGCAAATTTTCTGAGGGTAGGGTGCAGTTCGACCGTCCGGAATGAACTCTTTGCCCCTCCCTTCGCTTCTCCGGCGCTGCGTGAGACGGGTGGCACGCATTTGCTCGCTGCGCGCGGGCTTGCGTCCTGAAGTCCAAAGAGTCTGAGCTACCCATTCAGCGATTGGTGCAACCGAACGTCCCCATGTGGGCGCTGTCTTGGATAGCTCGATCGCCAGCGACGCCATGAGTCGGCAATTCCCGTTTCGTTGCTCCAGGAACCATTCCCTCTTAAGCGGCTCCCGTGCGAGCCAGTCCAACAAAAAGGCATCCACGTCCGGACGGACAGCCTCCATCAGATCACAGGCAAAGCTGTCGCGAGTGGCTGTATCGAGGTGAAGCACTCCAAGGCCGCCGTCTAGCCCAAGGGCCGTCGTGGCAAGCGACGATTCCGACTCAAGAAGGGCGTACAGGTAGTTCAGGATCGCATTTGGTGGATTTACGGCCAGCCGCGGAGAACCCGTTAAAGGCGAAACGCGAGTTCCAAACGTACGCCAGTGATCGGGAACACGTGATTCGTCCTTTCGGGGAAACCTGATAAACAAGGAACTCCACGCAGACCAATATGCAGCAGCTGCGGATGCCTCAAGCGAAAGAATCCGATCGAGCGTTTCGGCGGTAGCCAGTTCCGCGCGGTACCGGGCTATGGCGTCGGCTTTCGCGGACGCAAGTAGTCTGTTCCGCGCGACCTGCTCCTGGCCCAAGAGTTTTCTTTCGATCAGTTCGCGCGCAATGCGGAGACCGACGTCGGACTGCCCCGCCAAGGCCTGAGCCCGGCGGAGTCGCGCATCCGACGGACGAACTGGCCCGGTCGTGGCTAGTACTTTACCGTCACGTTCCAGCATGACGAAGGCTATGCCCTGGCAAGCCATCCACTGTAGGGCCGCCAGCGAAACCACGCCGTCGGAACCAATTACGACTACTCGTTTGAGCCCGTGCCCCACTCGTGCAAGGCGAATCTCCTGCCGGTGGTCTGCGATTCCGTCTTGAAGCACGAGATGACCGCGATCTACGCGGACGGAGATGCCGTAGCCGTAGAGGGTGATTACTCCATGACGTGGCACACTTGTTTCTGCAAGGGCAACACAACCGATGCTCATTCGTTTCCCCCTCTGCGCGTCCGCAACTCGGAAGAGTGCCATCTAGATCACATGCGTTCTTCCTCTTCGAACAGCTGGTCCACGTTTGATGGTCTAGCCGTTCGCTTCCAATACTCCCTGGTAATCGCAAACTGCAAAGTTCGGGTGGGTACGCGGGGGTCAGCATCGAGCACGGTCTTGATCGACCAGCGTAAGTAGTACCATTTCTTTCGCAACTCTGATACGCCAAGCGATTTCTTGGTTTTCTTATCCCGTAAGTATTGTTCCGCGTGTCCAGCAAGGTCCCCTCTCCGAACGAAAGACCGTACGATGTTCTCGATCGTTCTGAATATCTGTATGGACTGACCTTCTCCATAGGTGGAAGGGTGCCTTTTGCATCTCGTGGCCGATTGCCTCCACCCAATGTGTGGCAGTCCCGCTAGGGCGTTTGCGATATTCATGGGCGTTATACGATAGCGATCGCTGGCACAAAATCGAGCGAATTCACTTCTCGCAAAAGATGCCTCACCATCAAACAATAGCTCCTGAACCTCGCGTTGCTGTTTTTCCTGAAAATCGAATTCGGTTTGTGCGTCAGAAAGCTTCTGTCCACGTCTAGAAATCTGATCCAGAACAGCAGCTTTGTCCCTGTCCGAGAGCTGATCACTCAGAGCGCGGTTAGCTTTATCGAGGGCTTCGCGGCATTTCTCTTTGGTCTCATATTTATCGCGCACGGCGATATTCAATTTTCCCAGTTCAAATCGTTTCTTGTTCAGCCACTTTTGGGTTGCTGGAATAGACGACGGTCTTAGCAGGCACTTGACGATGTAGTGATTACCGGTGGACAGATTCGGATTGTCCCAGACGCGTATAGCGTCGAGGACGTCGCTTGGTTTCTTGATCCAGGGAAGACGTTCTCCAACGTCAGCCCACGTTTCTTCAAACAGCCAGACCAAATGATCTCGTGCTCCCCATAGACTCTCGTCGCCGATTGCGACTGGTCGCCCTGGTTGATGTTTAGGGCTCTCCTGGCCAAGCATACCCAACATTATTTCCGCCAAATTACTAGGTGCAGAGTCCATCCAATAACCTCCAGCTAATGCATACATAATACACCTCTATTGCCAAGTAATACAGATATCTTGTATTAATGTCAACCATGTATTTAGTAACAGTATTGTTTACAGCATTTTACATTTCGCATAAATTACAAGCTGCGAGGTCAATTATATGCGAAATGGCAATCGAGGGCGAGGAAATAAGCGAGACACCTATAACCGCTCATTGCACGTCTTGGCCAGAATGCGCCGAACGGGGGCAAGCCTAACTGCAGCCGCTAGAGAGGAGCACATCGATCCTCGTACGGTGCGGAAGCACCTCAAAGCCGATTTGCGGGGTCGCGGAAAAGCCACAAAAGCAGATCGCCGATATCGCGACATGCTGATTCCGACAACTCTCGGCAATGCTCCGATCACAGTACGAGGATCCAAGCAGGCCTCGCAGGTCGGCAAATACATGTCAGCCGTCGGCAAATACCTGCGTAGCGGTGATTTGGAGGCCTTGACTGCATTCGAAGGTAAATCGATTGGCGGACTCGTACTAATCACTGACCCAGCTGTTCTCAGTTCCCTAGCTCAAGCCGGTGCCTTAACTCTCGAAGAAATTTATGCAGCTCCGGAGGCGTCGTCATGATCGACGAAAGTCCGATCGAGACGGCGCGCAGGCGCTGGCGACGAAGAGAGCAGCATCGTTGTCTCCAGTGTGGACGTAAGACTGCGGTGGAGAAGCATCACGTTGCTGGGAACAAACACGACGCTGACTTAACCGCACTGCTCTGCAAGACATGTCATGCGCGCATCACCGAAGAATTGCGTCAGGCCGACGTTGACATGCGATACACACCAAGTTCTGTCGAAAGAGTTCGGAGAGCACTACGTGGAACAGCTGTCTTCCTGTGGATGCTCGCTGAAGCAATGTGGCGTTGGGCTGATTCCCTGAATCGGTCTAGCAAATGATGTCAAACAGTGCGCTGATACCGCACTACAACCACCGGGTCTTGCCCGGAGAAAGTAGGGCAACAATGTCAACGTTAAAGGAAATGCTCGAAAGTCGGCGCTCCGGCGAATCCGGAGCTCTGTTGAAGGGTTCCGACGTTCCTGTCGGAACTAAGACCGTCGCGATCGAAGTAGCAGAGGCGCGGGAATCGCCGGAGGAATTCGGCGCGCCCGTCATCATTGTTTTCAAGAAGCCGGTACATGGCAAGACTGCCTGGGCCGTTAACAAAACCAACTTGAAAGCAATTATCAAGCACTTCGGCGAAGATCCGGCGAAGTTAGTTGGGAAGAAAATCAAGCTGGAGATCATCTCGGTTCGCAATCCGCAAACCGGCGACATCGTCCCCAGTTTGGCTGTCAGCCCTAGGCAATAGCAAGGCGTCGTGATTGCCATTGTTGGACAAGAATCGGCCACCCCTCGGGGAAGACCCGAGGGGAATCCGGTTCGACGTGTCCACCAGTCCAGCCCCATGAATCATGAAATCTATCTGCGTTGCCACACGCGCGTCCTCGACAAAAAGCCCGACCGAACGTGGGGCAAGAGGAGACCCCCTCCAGACTTGAAATACGTGTTGCTATTGGACACGGAAACCACAACCGACACCCAACAGAGTCTGAATTTCGGAGCCTATCAGTTCTGCGAGGCCGAGGCAGATGGGAACTTTCTTTGCCTGGAAGAAGGACTTTTTTATGCCGACGATCTGGAC
>Ga0075028_100000887_pt1 | contig 10705 bp, 10 predicted proteins | sample LitLauG_LLR_2014_FD_71390 | JGI IMG/M metagenome (GOLD analysis project Ga0075028, IMG submission 71390) | Freshwater sediment microbial communities from Pennsylvania, USA - Little Laurel Run_MetaG_LLR_2014 | ecosystem: Environmental > Aquatic > Freshwater > Creek > Sediment | place: USA... | reverse complement strand
TCTGTCAGATTCTTTCGGGAAATCAATGCCGCTGATTGCCGGCGGTAAGAAATGAAACGTCCGCCGGCTAACATCATTTCAGGTGGCCGTCTGAGAAACGTATCAGAGCCCCCTATCCTAGGTGTCTTTACAAGTTCGGTTGGTGTGCGACGCAAGCAAGCCGTCGCGTGACCAACGGCAGGATGCAAGGTTTTAGAGGTCCATGGCGGGGGATATCCAGGTTCTAAGAATCACGTGGCTGTTCCACAGCAATGTGGTGGACGGGAACAACCTCGAGAAGCAAATCTATGGACGAAGGTGACAGGGATTGAAGTTGATAGCCTACATCATTTGGGGGTCTGCGATCGTTCTTGCCCTTCTAGCGGGCTGGATTGACTGGCGCTCGCACCGCCTTCCGAACTGGCTGACAGTTCCGGGATTTGCTATCGGCCTAATTGCCAACACGGCGTTTTTTGGCTGGGCAGGGGTGAAGACAGCACTTCTAGGAGCGGGAATTCCCATGGCGGTTTTGCTGCCGGTTGTTCTTCTGCACGGCTTGGGAGCCGGTGACTGGAAGTTGATGGCCGCGCTGGGCGCCATTGTGGGCAGAGAAGAAATCTTAAATGTACTCGTGGTCACCATCATATTCGCCGGTCTGATTGCCTTGGGGCAAATGATCCGGCAAAAACGCGTATTCGTAACGTTGAGGAACCTGTGGGAGCTTGTGCGTGGGTTCTTCGTATTTGGATTGAAGCCGAATCCAGAGTTCAACCTGGACAACGCAGGAGCATCCACGTTGCCGTTTGGCGTGGCGGCAGCCGCCGCGACCCTTTTATGTTGGGGCGCGGTCATTGCGGGCATCTGAATTTTCGGTAGAGGTGAAACGATGAATTGGCAACGACTTGGTGGTGGTCTCGCGATCAGTTTGATTGTCGGCCTTCTTGCCGGGAGTTACGTATTTACGCAATTTAAGAAATTGGCTCAGGCCAAGTCCTTTCCCACGGTCCAGGTCGTGGTTTCCTCCCGGGCAATTCCACTCGGAACACGTCTCCAACCCAGTGACTTGCGAGTAGTCACTTGGCCGGCCGCACAGCCCGTAGAGGGAATGTTTACTCGCATTGAGGACTGCGTAAATCGGGCAGTCCTGACATCCATGATTGAGAATGAGCCATTGCTGGAAGGGAAGCTCGCACCCAGGCAAGGCGGAGCCGGGCTGTCTGCGACCATACCAGACGGGATGCGCGCTGTTTCCGTCTCCGTGAATGACGTGATTGGCGTAGCCGGCTTTGTTGTGCCTGGAACGATGGTCGATGTTTTGGTGACGGGTTCCACGAACCCAGGAGTCCAAAACACGAACGTGACGCGCACGATTCTTGAAAATGTGCGTGTCATGGCCGCCGGACAAAAGGTGGAACAAGATCGCGAAGGGAAACCGCAAACCGTGCCGGTCATTACGCTCCTCGTAAGTCCCGAAGACGCAAATTCGCTGACTATGGCAAGCACGCAGGGACGAATTCAGTTGGCCCTGCGCAATACACTCGATTCGAAGAAGGTGGATCCCCCTGCGGTCCTGCAGGCCACTTTATTTGGCGGTACTCCGGCTCCGCTACAGCCCTCCGAACCGAAGAAGGCGCATGTCGCCGTTATCCCTCCGCGCACGGTTCCCCTGGCGCCGGAAACTTTCAATGTGGAAGTCATACGCGGAGATAAAAAGGAAGTCTCTAAATTTCCGACTCCAGCTGGAACTCCGGCCGCAGCTTCAACACCGGCTCCAGCTGCAGCTCCAACTAACTAAGGCACGGCAGAAGGTGAAATCGCGATGAGCAAGGACCAAATGAATAACACAAAGGTAGCCACGAAAATCGGCATGGTCTGTTTCGTGATTCTGACCTGCGCAGGTTCATTCTTTGGCCAGGACGCGGCGGTCATGACAGCGACGATGGCCGTAGGTCCCTCCAAGACTCTGGCGCAGCAGCCTGACACTCTGCAGGAAACACGGCCAGATACCAACGATCGACTGCATCTGCTGGTGGGCCGGTCGTTAGTGATCACTTCGCCGACACGGGTGAAGCGAGTTTCGATTGCCGATCCCAGCATCGCGGACGCGATTGTAATCAGCCCTTATCAAGTATTGCTCAATGGAAAGACGCCGGGTGGGGTCTCTTTGGTAATCTGGGATGAGTCCGACCAAAGCCAAACGTTTGAAATTTTCGTGGATCTGGACATCCTTGGCCTGAGCCAAAAGATTCGCGAAGTCTTCCCGAACGAACCGATCCGCGTGGAAGCCTCCAAGGACCTGGTAATGATATCGGGCCACGCGTCGACGAAAGCGGCGCAGGCCCAAATCCTGGCCATCGTCTCGGCAGTGACTCCCAAGGTTGTCAATTTGATGGAAGCGCCCGCCGCGCCTACGGTGGGAGAAGTTTTATTGCAAGTAAAGTTTGCGGAGGTCGATCGGTCCGCTCTGACCGAATTTGGGGTCAATCTGTTCTACGGAGGAGCGAAGAACTCCGCGGCGACGTCCACTCAGCAATTCTCGCCGCCCACATTGGTTAACCCAACCCCCACTACAACCACCTTCGGTCTGACGGACTTGTTAAACATGTTCTATTTTCGGCCGGACATGAATCTAGGCGCGACCATTAAGGATCTCCAACAGAAAAATGTCCTCCAAATTCTAGCGGAGCCGAACTTGTTAACTGCCACCGGTAAAGAAGCCAGCTTCTTGGCGGGTGGCGAGTTCCCCTATCCGGTGGTGCAGCCAGGGTTGGGCAGCAATGCCATCACAATCCAGTTCAGAGAGTACGGCATTCGACTCACGTTCACGCCAACCATCATGGAAAACGGGCAGATTCACCTGAAGGTTAAACCGGAAGTAAGCGCCCTGGATTACAGTAACGCACTTACGATTTCAGGTTTCACGATTCCCGCGATATCGACCAAGCGAGTGGAATCGGAAATGGAATTGGGTGACGGCCAAAGCTTTGCGATTGCAGGATTGGTGGATGATCGAGTTACGCGGCTCTTGAGCAAGGTCCCCGGAATCGGCGACCTTCCCGTCTTGGGTCAATTGTTCCGGAGCGAATCGTTCAGCAAGTCGAAGACCGAGCTTCTGATCTTGATCACCCCTCGAATCGTCAAGCCGCTTTTGCCGGGCCAAATTCCCGCGGGGCCACAATTTCCTACCCCATTCATGACGCCGGCGGCTTCCGCGGCGCCAGATGGGACAACACAACCGGCAGCCAAGCCATGAAACATGAAAGACAAACAGACCGGAATCATTTTGCGGCCATGGGAGAGCGAGAGAAACCATGTTGACAGCCGCAGTAGTCAGTCACGACTCGATGAGCCGCGCTGCTTTGGCAAGATGCCTAAAGGAAACCGGTTTGACGCGCCAGATCTTGGAGTGCACGGACTCGCCTGACAGCTATCCAATTTTGACCGAAGGTCTTCCCGAGGTAGTCCTTCTGGATTTGTCGCCTAAGGATCCAGGGCCGCAGTTTGAGGTCGCCGGGTTTCTTCACCGACTGTCTCCCGCCATTCGAATTGTAGCCTGCTCGGAGCTACAGGAGCCCGATTCCGCGCTCTTAATGCGGGCGATGCGCTACGGAGTGCGCGAATTTTTACGCATGCCTGTGGATGTCCCCCACCTCCGGGAAGTACTGATGAGATTTGAGCAGGACCGCGGGACAGTTGCCCCGGTAGGGGCCAAGAAACTCATAGCCGTGATCGGTGCCAAGGGAGGGGTAGGAACGACCACGGTCGCAGTGAATCTCAGCGTGCAGCTCGCGCAGATCAGCCACAAGCGTGTGGTTCTTCTCGACTTTGCGAGGCCGATGGGCCACGCGTCCTTGATGCTGGACCTGCAGCCCAAATTCACTCTCCGCGACGCGGCGCAGAATTTTGACCGTATGGACAGCCACCTTCTCGACGGGTTAATGACGCAACACAAGAGCGGTCTCGCGGTGCTTGCGGGAATCTCCGATCCGAACGAATGGTCGAGCATCGGATTGAACGTGATACCCCGAATTGTCGATGTGGCCCAAAGCCGCAGTGATTATGTAGTCGCGGATATGGGCGTGTACTGCCCGGCAGAGTGGGCCGGGGTATTGAGCACAGCACGTTACGTCCTCCTTGTTTCCGAGGCCCATGTTGCATCTCTATGGGCAGTCGAAAGACAAGTGAACGCGCTGATCGCGCAGAAAGTCGAACCAAGTCTCCTGCGCCTGGTGATCAATCGCTGGCACCGCCGGGACGATGGGGTCTTGAAAACCGTGGAACAGAGAACGAAGCGAAACATTTTTTTGCGGCTTCCCAATAATTTCGCCAAAGTCAACGATGCCGTGAATACGGGGACGCCGCTTGCGGACAATCATGACAACGCAATCGTTTCCCGGCTTAGACAGTTCGCAACGGAATTAGCAGGGGCCCCGGCTCCGCCGCGTCGTACCGGGCTTGGAAATTTGTTTTCATCTCGTGCATCCAAGTAGGAGAGCCAATGTCCGTCTCGTCGCCATCTCGATCCGACATGAATGCGTTGAAAGTGACGATTCATCGGAATCTCATCCAGAAGATAAACCTGGACCGCCTGCAATTGATGGATCGCGAAGTCGTACGCCGCGATCTGACCCGCACGATCGAGTCGCTGGTCGGCGGCGAGACCACGCCCATGTCCCTGGTGGAGCGAGAGCGATTGACCCAGGAGCTTCTGGATGAGGTGTTCGGGTTGGGCCCTCTGGAGCCGCTGCTGAAGGACTCGACCATATCGGATATTCTCGTGAACTCGTATCGGGATGTCTTCGTGGAACGGCACGGATTGCTGGAACGCACCACCACCCAGTTTCGGGATGAAGCGCACCTCCGCTTGATCATCGATCGCATCGTCACCGCCGTGGGACGCCGCGTCGACGAATCCTCGCCCATGGTCGACGCGCGCCTGCCTGATGGGTCGCGCGTGAATGCCATCATCGCCCCGTTGACACTGGATGGCTCGTGCTTGTCGATTCGCAGATTCGGCCACGACCGGCTGACCGCGGAAGATTTACTTCGCAATAAATCCCTGACGCCCAATATGCTGCAATTTCTGGAAGGATGTGTGCGCGCCCGATTGAACATCCTGATCTCCGGAGGCACTGGGTCCGGCAAAACAACCATGCTGAACATCCTATCCTCCTATATTTCCAATCGGGAGCGCATCATCACCATTGAGGATGCCGCCGAGCTGCAGCTTCGCCAGGAGCACGTGGTGCGGCTGGAAACGCGTCCCGCAAATATCGAGGGCCAGGGCGCCGTGCGCCAGCGGCAATTGGTGATCAATTCCCTCCGTATGCGTCCGGACCGGATTGTGCTCGGGGAGGTCCGTGGCGAAGAGGCGGTGGACATGTTGCAGGCCATGAATACGGGCCATGACGGTTCGCTCACCACCATCCACGCAAATTCAGCGCGAGATGCACTGTCGCGCTTGGAAACCATGGCGGCCATGTCGGGATTGAGCCTTCCCGAAAAGGCCGTCCGCCAGCAAGCGGCATCGGCGATAAACATCATTGTTCAGGTTTCACGCCTCAGCGACGGTACCCGTAAAGTTAATTCCATATCGGAAATCACCGGGATGGAGGGCGACATCGTAACCATTCAGGAGATTTTCGTGTTCAAAAAGAGTGGGATTGGAGAGAAGGGAGCAGTGTTAGGCGAATTCTTGCCGTCAGGGATTCGCCCGCGGTGCTCGGAACAGCTGGCAACCTCGGGGATTCAATTGCCGACCAGCATCTTCCGGCACGAGGCTAGGTACTGAGAGGATAACAATGGCGCTTCTCATAGCAATTATCATCGGCGTAGCGATTATCGCAGGGGCCCTGGGATTTATGCTGATAGGCAACCAGGACCAGGCCCAACAGATCGCCCGGCGCCTCGAAGGAAGAGCGCCAGCACCAGAGTCTTACGAGGTAGCCGCAAGCTCGCAATTAATGCGTGACGAGGGATTGAGCACTCTTCCCTGGCTGAATCGAGCCCTGGGAAATTGGTCGCGAATCGGCTACGTTCGGGCCCTGCTCTCTCAAGCAGGAATGGAAACCAAACCCGGACTAATTCTCCTTTCGACGGGTGTTCTTACCTTGGGGACTTACGTGGTCGCGCGTTTATTGTTCGGCGGAATTGGAATGCCGATCCTGTATGCCCTGATTGTGGGTTCCGTGCCGATCGATAGGGTTTTTTACAAGCGCTACAAGAGGATGAGCGCGTTTGAGAAAAATTTCCCGGAAGCGATTGACCTGCTGGCACGTGCCGTGCGCGCCGGCCACGCCCTGAATACCGGCATGGAGATTGTCGGCCAGGAAATGGCCGAGCCGATCGCCGGCGAGTTCCGAAAAACGTATGAAGAACAGCGCCTGGGGCTGCAATTTCGCGAGGCTCTGATCAATTTAAGCACGCGCGTTCCCTCGCAAGATGTTCGATTTTTTGTCACGGCATTGATCATTCAAGATGAAACCGGCGGCAACCTCGCTGAAATTTTAGGCAATCTCTCCGCGACCATTCGCGACCGCTTTCGGATCCGCGGGGAAGTGAGGGTCAAGACGGCGCAAGGGCGGCTTACCGCGGTCATTCTTATATCTATCCCGCCGGGGATGTTGATTCTGGTGAATTTCATAAATCCCGAATACACCCGCATTTTATTTACGGATATCTATGGAATTCTCGCGCTTGCCGTGGCGGCTGGTTTGCAGATCATCGGTGCGTTCATTTTGTGGAAAATAGTGAATATCCAGGTATGAGCGCCGGGAAAAGGAGCCTGAGATGATGTGGACAACGATCGCCGTAATATCCGTGGCATCTCTGCTCGTGGGTATGTCCATCGTCATGATCGCGATCCCTCCCACGGATGCAGCCCGCGAGCGCTTGAGTCAGCTGTGGAGCGACGCCAAGTTAGCGGCCCCCGCGATTCCTTTTCGCGAAAAGCAGAAGGAGCGAGCGCAGCGTGTCTTGCAAGACGTCGGGAAGATCCTGCCCACTTCGAGTAAAGAAAGCTCCCGCACAAGTTTGTTGATGATTCGGGCAGGCTATCGGAGGTCCGAGGCCATCTTTGCGTTCCAAGGGGCGAAAATCGTATTGCCCATCTCGTTCTTGGCCCTGGTTTGGTTCACCGGCCTATACAAATTTAATCCCGTCATGATCCTGCTGATGGCCCTGATTATTGGATACATCTTGCCGGATGTGTGGCTGACCTCTCGAATTCGATCCAGGCAACGCAAAATCGTAGCGGGCTTACCGGACGCTCTCGACTTGTTGACGGTGTGCGTGGAGGCAGGGTTGGGCCTCGACCAAGGGCTCTATCGAGTCGGCCAGGAAATTTATATTACCTGTCCCGAGCTGAGCGATGAGCTGAAGCTGATGAACATGGAGGCGAGGTTCGGCAAGGGGCGATCGGAGGCCATGCGCGATCTGGGCGCACGAACCGGAGTGGAAGACATCAAAACCGCGGTGGCCATGCTGATACAAACCGACCGATTCGGCACCGATCTTGCGAAGGCCCTGCGCGTGCATTCGGATACGATGCGTGTGAAACGCCGCCAGCGCGCCGAAGAATTGGCTGCGAAGGCCTCCGTAAAAATGGTTCCGGCGCTGGTGTTTTTTATCTTTCCAGCGATGTTCGTAGTAATTCTCGGGCCCGCAGTGATTGCCTTTATACGGAATCTACTGCCAACCTTGAAGCAGTAGGGGAGTGACTATACTTGCTTGGATGAGGAGGAACAATGGACGGAGCAACAGTAATTCGAATCGTTTCTGGAATCTTGGCGGTCATCGTTCTGGGGATTATTATCTGGCGAAGGAAGCGCGAAGCATTACGTTAATTGGGTCCAATTTCCGGAAGCAAGTCTAATTTGAGAGAGTCCTGTGACGAATCACGACGAACGGGTGTGTGTGCTCAATAGAACGCGCGAGCGCTTTGTCGCCACCAATGTAGCGGTGGCCAATTCCTATTTTCGCAGGCTGGTAGGTCTGCTGGGAAAAACCAGGAGATGGGCGCGCGCGGGTCAAGGTCTTTGGATCGTACCCTCTCACGGGGTGCACACGATCGGTATGTTGTTCCCGATCGATCTGATTTTTCTCGACCGGGAAAAGAACGTCGTGCGCCTTGAGGAACACGTCAAACCCTTCCGGATTTCGATCGGGTCATTGCGAACTCACAGTGTGCTGGAATTACCCGCACACACGGTGTTCCGCACCGGCACGTGCGTCGGCGACCAGTTGGAATTCCTCGAAACGAAAAACGATGGCAACGCGGATGGGTCCTCCCCGTCGAGCAACTGATTTTGGGCGCTGGGACACACTTGGCGATACGCCACAAATTTTCCACAACGATTCCCAAATGCTTAAGGCCGGCGTGCGAAGTCCGAGAGGCATTCGTCAAGCAACCCATTATTGTGGGAGTGATCAATGAACGGAGCCCTAGCTCCAATAGTTCCGCGTGCGGGTAGCCAGGGGGTTATGAACTCCGTGACGTTGTCAGCAATGGGGCAACGAAGAAGCACATCTTCCGCGCGGGCCCCGCAAACGCCCGCGGAATGTTGGATATGCTTCGGAATCATTTTACTTCTTTTCCTGGGCTATGTTGAGTGGCTGCGTCCCGCCCCTCTGTTTGGCTATTTTCATGATGATACCCTTTATTTCAGTTCCGCACGCGCACTCGCTACAGGACAGGGCTACATAATTCCCAGCTTGCCGGGGACGCCTCCACAGACAAAATACCCGATCTTGTACTCCTGGTTATTGTCGTGGGTATGGAAATGGTTTCCCAGCTTTCCTGGGAATGTAATGCCGGCGATTTGGCTGACCGCGTTTTTCGGTTGTTGGTTTTTGGCGGCGGCGTTTCAATTCTTGCGCAAAATGGACGGCATTGGAGATTGGGTTGCGTTGGCCATCGTGGCAATCGTCGCTTTCTCGCCCGATTTTCTCATGTTCAATGTATCTCTGCTGAGTGACATTCCGTTCGTGGCATTGGCCTTAACAGCGATCGTTCTGGCCGATTCCGCTCTGTGCTCCTCAAGCCGATCATGGGCCGCAGCGTTGACTGGATGTGTGGCAGGCCTGTCCGCTGACATGCGCACTCTTGGGGTGGCAACCGTGACCGGAATTCTTTTCATCGCTCTGATTCGGCGAGAATTTCGCAGAGGATTGATCATTTTGTTTTCCGCGGCGCCATTTGTTGCCTTTGCAGTTTGGCCTACTCTCACCAGCGCTCACGCTGTTTCGTCCGGAAGCGTTTCCAGCCCGGTTGATCCTGCCTGGAATCAAACCTGGCTCTATTACACCAGCTATTTAGGCAACTGGACCGCAAGCATTCCCAATATAAGCGTGTTCTCTCAAATGCTAAAAAGCACTGGACTTCTTTTGCTCGTAGCTCCGGTCCGATACATCTTGGCGCCTTCTTTCGAACCGTGGTCTCCAGGGGGCATGGCAGTCTATGTCCCACTGACACTGGTACTCATCGTAGGAATCCTCAGGCCTGTTCGAATTCGAGGGTGGAAACCGGTGCATGCGGTTTTTCTCCTTTATTCGGCGATCCTATTAATTTGGCCGTATCCGCAAATGTATCGGTTTCTTCTGCTCTTTATGCCCCTCTTCTTCGCTGGTTTGTACGTCGAGATGAAGCGGCTTTTTCATGCCATTGTTGAGAAGGTCCGATCAAATTTGCCCGTCTCGGAGAAGTTATCGGCGCTTGGATTGAGCGCCATCCTGATGGCAACCGGGGCCGTCACCCTATGGAACTATGCGCGTGGCGGCCGCTCGGCTTTGAATGCCAGGATCGAACGAAGAGCTTCCATTCTTCAAGAAAAGGAACAAGCCTACGAATGGGTTCGGCAGAACACCAACGCGAGCACTAAAATTGTAGCCTTCGAAGACGTCATGCTCTACTTATATACGGGACGCCAGGCCATACGCCCCATTGCATTTTTACCCAGTTGCTGCGTTACCGATCAAATTTCAATATTGCAGTCTGACTTGAACCACATCATGGATGTGCCTAGGCACGTTCAAGCAGGCTTTTGGCTGATGTCGGACGACTATTTTGACGCCGAAGGCAGCATCCCGCTGATTCACGCAAAAATGATTCAGATGAAATCGCAGCTCCCGCTGGTCTTCAGCAGCCGCGAAGGACATGTTCAGATTTATGATCTTTCAAAACTGGGCGCGCCTCCATCGGGCTCTCCAGAGCAATCGATTCCATAACTCTCCAGCGACCCCCGGTTTGCGCGGGAATAAGTTCTCCTTGTGGGAGTTTGAAAATAAAAATGGGTTGCAAAGCTACTCTTTGGCAGCCGCTGGCCTGGGAGCACCACCCCGAAACAGCGAAGGGATTGCCAAGGGCCAGAGCATGGGGACAAGGGGCGCAATTGCGCACAAGCCAGGCAGACCTTCTTGGGGGCCCGAGGGGGTCATGAATCTGACGCGATCAAGGCCAGGCGCCCCGCCGGCGCCGGGGAAGATGGCTGAGCCTTCCTGGGAATGCAGATCAAGAAAGCGCACTCGGCGGAATACATCCAGCGCCTTTAGAGTGTTTACCGATCGCAAGGATGAACTAGATGCGCCGTCATAAACTACCGTTCCCACCGCTCCAAGCCATGGACCGAAGCGTTCGCAAATCCACGACCATGTCTTGGAAAGATCTTCCGGATAGAGAAACGTCACGTACGTGGACACCATGATCCACTCAAATATCGGCAGATTCATT
>Ga0075028_100000886_pt1 | contig 10722 bp, 8 predicted proteins | sample LitLauG_LLR_2014_FD_71390 | JGI IMG/M metagenome (GOLD analysis project Ga0075028, IMG submission 71390) | Freshwater sediment microbial communities from Pennsylvania, USA - Little Laurel Run_MetaG_LLR_2014 | ecosystem: Environmental > Aquatic > Freshwater > Creek > Sediment | place: USA... | reverse complement strand
TACGGCAAGAAAGGACTCAAGGTTTCGTTCAAGATCATCGACGATTGGACCGAAGGAGCGGCCGCCCTGGCAACCAATAACGTCGACGTGATGCTCACGACCGCAGATGTGTATGCCAAAGACTACGCCCAGTTCAAGGAACGAGGATTCGGGTCGCACGCGTTTCTGATGGTGGACTGGTCCCGCGGCGCCGATGGAGTCATCGGCAAGCAGGGAATCAACAGCATCGAAGATCTGGCTGGCAAGAAGGTGGCTTTCGCCCCTTACACTCCGTCGCACTTCTTGCTGTGGAACGGACTCAAGACGTCCGGGCTCGGTACGGAGCAACGCAACGAAATCTTCAACCAGGCCGTCCACACCAAGGATGGCATCGAGCCGGCAACCCTTTTCGCGCAGGAAAAAGTCGATGCCGCCGTGGCTTGGGATCCCGATATGAGCGACGCGGTGGGCAAGCGGCCCGGGTCGAAGAAGATCTACGATACGAAAATCGCCAACCGTCTGATCGCCGACATACTGGTGGTCAGTGACAGTTTTTCCGCCAAGTATCCGCAAACACTGCTCAAGTTCGCTCAGGGCTGGCTCGAAGGCGTGGAGTTCATTAAGACTCAACCGGAGCGGGCGTACAACCTGATCGGAACGGTCAAGGATTTCAATATCCCATCCGATCTGGCGAAGACTATGCTCGGTGGCGTGAAGCTTGCCGATTACGCCGATAACCGTTCCTTCATGGGCGCCGCCGGGTCGAACGCCGATTACTCCAACATCCTTGGGATGGCCCAGGACATGTATCGGGAGTCGCGGATCATCAAGCACACTTTCAACCCGGAAGAGAGCCTTGATCGTCGCTACGTTGAGAAATTGGCCGATAGTTTTTCCTTGGCTTCCAGCGAAGCGCCGATCGAATACAAAGAGCCCCCAAAGGGAGCAACGCCCATCGCGACGCAACATCGGTCCATCTACTTCGAACCCAATTCCTCTAGCATGAGCCTGGATTCGCGCGCGATCGTGGACGAACTTGCTGGCACGATGCGTGCGTATGAAAACACAATCGTCGATATCGATGGCAACACCGACTCGACAGGTGCGCGCTCTTACAATATTCAGCTCTCGCACGCGCGGGCGGACGAGGTCAAGAACTACCTAATGCAAAAATACGGTTTCCCTGCCAAACGGTTGCGGACGGCTGGCAACGGTCCGGACAAGCCGATTGAGAGCAATGCGACACCGGAAGGACGCGAGAAGAACCGCCGTACGGACATCAAGGTGTATGCGAATCCCTCGAGCTAACGACAGGACACAATGAGCGATTGGTTCACCATTCGGAAAGAAGTATCGCCGCGGGTCCGATGGGCGTTCGCCTTTGTCAGCTGGGGCATGTTTGTCTTGCTCTGGATCGCGCTGACCTATTGGGGAAAGCTGCATTTCTCATTGCCCAAACCACTCGGAGTCATTCAGGCTTTCGGGAAGCTGTGGACGGAATACGACCTTCTCGGAAATGTATTCATGAGCTGGTGGCGGATTGCGCAGGCCTTCTTTTGGTGCGCTGTCGTTGCGGTCCCGCTCGGTATCCTGATGTCGAGTTACCGTGGGCTCTTCGAGTTGATCAATCCTGTGGCCGCGCCCATGCGCGCCATGCCGCTCACCGCATTCTTGCCGGCGTTCATTGCATTGTTCGGTATCGACGAAAGCATGAAGGTCGCCTTCCTGTGGTTTGGAATGTTTTTCTACTTGTTGGCGGTGGTGGTGGAAGAGGCCAATCGAGTAGATAACGCATTACTGGAAACGGCCTACACTCTCGGCGCCAAGCAGCGACAAGCTTTGTGGCTGGTCTTTCGCGCGTCGTTCCCGGCAATTTTTTCGTCGTTCCGCATCCTTTATGACATCGGCTGGACGTACGTGATCCTGGCGGAGATGGTGAATTCCCGAAAGGGGGTCGGTTACATGGTCGAGGCCGCTCGCAAGGTACTCGATTTTGAGCGCGTGTATGCCGGAATCATCGCGATCGGCATCGCCGCCTTCCTGTTCCGGTTTTTGCTGACGTTTCTAGAAGGACGCCTTTTTCCCTGGCGGAAAGCGAGCGCAGCGCTGGCCGGAGGGGGGGCATCGGTTGCCACCGCCACCGCACACCTGAAGGCGGCCAAGCATGGAACCTAAGAAATCGAAAATCACGGTGCGCAACGTCAGCCGGTCGTTTGTGTCAGCGGACGGCGGCAAGGTTGACGCCCTTGAGAACATAAATCTCGAGATTGAAGATGCGTACTCGCGCGAAGGGCGCGACATCGGCGAGTTCCGCGTTCTGCTGGGTCCCTCCGGATGCGGCAAGTCGACTCTGCTGCGTTTGATCGCTGGCTTGGATCGCGCCGATGCCGGCGAGGTCCTGGTGAATGAACAACCGGTGCACGGCCCGGGCAAGGACCGTGGCATGGTGTTTCAGAAGTACACCTCGTTTCCTTGGCTCACGGTCACTGGTAACATAGCTTACGGTTTGAAGATTAACGGCGCGCCGGAAGAGAAGTGCCGGGAAACGGTGGCGCAGTTGATCCAGCAGATTGGGCTGAGCGGTTTCGAAAACTCCTACCCAGAGACGCTCTCCGGTGGTATGCAGCAGCGAGTTGCGATTGCGCGCACGCTGGCCCTTCGCCCAGCCGTCATCCTCATGGACGAGCCCTTTGGTGCTCTCGATGCGCAAACCCGCAGCGAGATGCAGCAACTGCTTCTGAAGGTGTGGGACGAAACCGCCAGCACCATCTTGTTTGTCACCCACGACGTGGAGGAGGCGATTTACCTGGCGGACAGGATTTTTATTATGAGTGCGCATCCGGGAACGATTGTTGAAGATGTTCAGGTACCCTTCGATCGCCCTCGCGATTTGAGTCTGAAACAACGAAATGAGTTTCACGATCTGCAGAACTATGTTCTCGGTCGTTTGCGTAAAGCTCCCGGGAACGGACAGGTGCGGGTGAGTGTCTAAATGGGTCCCCCCGACTTTCAGCATCAGCCCCGTCCTCAAACTTCGCAAGACAGCATCGACTATGTAAAAGAAGCCTTCCATTCGCAATACAACTGGATTGCAATGACCGGGGCCGGCGTTTTTGCGCTGCTCAGCGGCACCTTTCTGCCCATCATTCTTGGGGCGGGACTGGAGATGATCTACCTGGCCATCGTTCCGCAGAGTTCCCGTTTTCGGCGGCTGATACGATCCTTGAAGTTCGCCGAGGAACAACGAAAGCACCAGGAAAAGCTGAACGCGATGCTGAAGAACTTACCCGCCGAAATGGAGAGCCGCTATGTCCACGCGGCGCAAGTCTGCGCTTCGATCCGGGCCAATTTTGCCCAGTTGTCGAGCGCGTCCCAGATCTTTCTACAGCAGATTGATACGAGCCTTCAGGGATTGCTGACCGGCTATGCCCGTTTGCTGCTCGCGGCGGCTCAGCAACAGCAATATGTGAAGAGCACCGAGCAGGATGGCATCAAGCACGAGATTGCGTCTCTTCAGAAAGCGCTGAGTAGCGATCCGCCGAAGGTGCAGGAGATTAACCAGAAGCGCATCGAGATTCTGACCAAGCGCCTGGAGAAGTTCGACAAAATTTCCGAGAACCGCAAAGTGGTCGACGCGCAATGTTCCGCAGTCGAGGATGTGCTGATGCTGGTGCGCGATCAATCCGTCACCATGCGTGATCCGCAACAGGTCACCGAGCGGCTTGACAGTCTGATGCACGACGTCGAGCAGACCGAGCAGACTGTGCAGCAGGTGGAAGCGATTTTCAGTGGCATGTCGCCGGACCTCGACGGACTCATGTCGCTGGACGACAGCTCAACATCGTCGGGACCAAACCGCGTGCGGATGTCAAACTAGATGCCCTCAAATACAACAACGTTAGAGAAGTACCTGGGCGCGCTTCCCGCGTGGGCGCGGGAACTCTCCGAGAAGTACTACTCGCGGTCGTTCGCATTGTTTGTGCTTTACGGAAACGTGCGCGACCTGGTTCCGCTGCGCCGCCAGGAGACCATCGCCTTTGTACCGCTGGATGAGTTTCTTTCCGGCGCGCTCTTCGGCCAGCGCGATCTCGTCCTGCACTACGACCGCGGCGGGTTGAGCTTCGGCACAGCCGACAGCCAAGCCGACTTCCGCCGAGCCCTCGAAGGATACGATAGCTTTCACGGCACCACCTACTCGCAAGGGGGGCTGCCGCGTAACCCGGATGCGGTGTTGAACCTGCTCGACAACTATCTGCGCCTGCGCATTGCTGACGGCAAGAAGATCGGGCTGGTCATCGATTTCGCCGAGACCATTGCCCCGGCCGGCGACGTTTCCGGCATGTCGGCGGAAGACCGCAATGCTCTGGTCATTCTCAAGCGCTGGGTGCGCAATCCCGCTTTTCTGAACGCCGACGTCACAATCTGCCTCGTGTCCGAGAACCAGATCGAACTGAATCAGGGCATCGTCCAGCATCCGGGCGTTTCTTCCATCGGAATTCCGTTGCCGGACTATGCCGATCGGCTGGAGTTTATCCGAACGCAACTGAAAAATCAGGAACTGCCCTCGGGCTCCGAGGTTAACGATGAGTCCTTGGCCAAGCTGGGTGCTGGTTTGAAACGAGTTCAACTACAGAGTCTGGTCTCCCATGCGGTGCAGAATCGGCAGCCACTCACGCTCAAGTTTCTCTCGGAGCGGAAGAGGGACCTGATTGAAGCCGAATCCGGCGGCCTGCTGGAGTTCGTGCAGAGCCGGTTTGATCTGTCCTTCGTCGCTGGCAACGACCAGGCGAAGCGGAAGCTCCAGGATGCCGCCCAGGCAATCCGCGCAGGCAACACCGATGTCCTGCCCATGGGCTACGTAATCTGTGGACCGGTGGGTACGGGCAAGACTTTCATCACTACCTGCTTCGCCGGCGAGGTCGGGATCCCGGCCGTCACGCTGAAAAATTTTCGCAGCATGTGGCAGGGAGTCACGGAAGGCAATCTGGAGAGGGTATTGACCCTGCTCAAAGCGATGAGCCCGATTGCTGTGATTGTAGATGAAGCCGACGCTCAGCTGGGAGACCGTTCCAGCTCCGGCGATAGTGGGGTGGGCAATCGCGTGTTTGCGCAGATCGCGCAGTTCATGGGGAATACCGAACTGCGAGGCAAGGTGATCTGGTTTCTCCTCACCTGCCGTCCTGACTTGTTACCCGTGGACCTAAAGCGCCAGGGCCGTGCAGAAGAACACATCGCCTTGTTTTATCCCGACACCCCCGAAGAGCGCTTGGCTCTTTTGCGCGCCATGCAAAGAAAGGTCGGCATGAAGCCGTTCCCGGAAGACGTTGAGCAGTTTTTCCTGGATCGCGCCGGAAGCCTGTCGGGAGCCGATATCGAAGCTGTCCTGGTGCGCAGCCACATGCGGAGCAGCCTGCAAAAGAAAGCGGCCGTCGATACCGAAGACCTCAAAGCCACGCTGGAGGATTTCATCCCGCCGTACTACCCGACCGAAATCGATCTGCAGAATCTAGTGGCTGTACTGGAATGCACCAGCAAGAGCCTGTTGCCGAAACAGTACCGGGATATCGAGCGCAGTGATCTGATCCGACGCTCCAACGAACTGCTGGCGTTGTCGCGACAGATGAACTAAGAGTGTGGAGGGACGGGTGTCTCGCCCGTCTAGGGGCGGCCGTCTTTTTCCATCATGCAGCCGGTCATGGAAGTCTTCTTGCCGCTCATTTTCTTGTCGCTGCTGTTCATGCCTGGCGCGCCACTACTTTTTCTTTGGGGCAAAACCGGAGGTCAAGGAACCCTATAACCCACTCCAAAAGATGGCTTACACTTCGACCATTTTCTTCGGCACGATAGCGGCCTTGAGCGGATTTGTCTTATGCACCCGCCCAGCTTGCTTGGCTTGGATTTCTCCTGGGTGGATACCACCTGGCGCGGGTTTCTCAATGCCATCCGCATCGGCGTGGGAAGCGACCACGACGAAATCGGCATAAGCCTCCAAAGATGCAGTGGTGATCCCTCCGGGCATGGCGCCGATCATTGGGAACAAGAACATCCGCAAGTTTCATGCTGATTCATTTCCGCGCGGAGTGCTTGCGGATGATACCTTCACTAATCTAAGCCTTACCATTTGCAGCGATTCCTACGTGGATGTCTCCGAATACTCCGGCCATTTCAGGATGGCAAACAAGGACATAGTAGGTTTTCATGGCAGGAATATGGTGATCTGGCAGAAGCAACCTGACAACTCGCTGAAGATAAGCCATGGGGCCTGGGGAGACATTAGGGACCCCAAACAAACAGCAAAATAGGAAGACATGAAAGAACCGTGTCACAGCGCCGGGTTCTTCTTTGCGATTTACCTAAACCCCGAGCTCCCGCGCTAGAGATCCCGCAACTTGTAATCGTTACGCTCAGCGGGATCCTGAGAGAGGTACTGGACGAACTCCCAATCGTCGCCCTCGGGATCGCAGAAGTACATGCGCTTGCGGTGCGGATGTGCATTCGGAGGTGTAGAATCTCTGTATCCGGCCGACTTCATTCGGTTGCGCAGGGCCTCGATGTCGTCGACCTCATAGGCGAGATGGTTCAGGCCCGGCAACCCCTGATATGGTGTCCAGCGTTTCGCGGGCTCCACCCTCGATTGACCCAAGGCAATGTAGGTTTCATGGGTGCCGATGTGGACCCATCGGGTGCCATCGTTACTTATGCCTTCGCCGCGTACTCGGAATTCAGGAAACGCTGTCTGCAAGAAACGGATCATCCCCTCGATGTCGCGCACACAGAGGTTCGCATGTTCCAGCCGGAGAGTCATTGCATACCTCCAATGCGGCCTGAGTCCCTTTAGGCCAACCCGCATAAATTGCCGTACCGCGTGGCCCAAGAATAGCACTTGCGCGAGCGTATAACGAACTACACGTTCGCGCCCGGCACATTCCGGGCGTGTTGTCGCTAGGCTTGATCGGAAACGCCTCGGGCAGACTCTTGGGGCGAAGCGGGGATCTCGATCCGAGGCGTTTTCGATAAGGAGGTTAGGAGGAAGCCGCTGGCGTTTGCGGCGGACGCGTGGAGCTATGGGATTTGAATCGACTTTGGGTTGGAAGTTGTTGTATTGATAGGAGTTGCGAGAGGAGCCCATTATTGATGCTCATCGATATACTGCTGAGATCACTATCCATGTTCACATCATCGTAACGCGTCACGGTCTGTCGTTCAAGACTCCAGCGACGTATGAGACTTGTACACGCGAAGCGTCCGCCGCGCCAGCGGCTTAGTCCTTGCCCGTTACTCGCCAAAAATGGGCAAGGTGGCATCTTCTCATGGCGGTTCCAGACGGGCTTGCGGTCATGATTGGCCAGATTTTCAATTGCTTTTGGACCAGTCCAGACATATCAACATGCGGATGTGGACGCTGTTGGAAAGTATGAACTCGGCGCGATGTTAGAGCCTTCGGGCTCTGGTATTGAAACAGTCGGTCGCCACCGGAAGGAGACGGAAGAATGAGTTGGGGGTATCGAGCTTGGACCATGCGAACGAGATCCGATTCCATTTAGTCATCGCAGGATGTCGGCTGCGCGACGCACACGGGAGCGCGCTTGAATCGCGATGTGACCCATGGTAGCATTTGGTCTTCTTCGAGGGAGGCTGGTATGAGAGAGGCTTATGCTATCACGGGTTACGTCCCTAACGAGGTCGCCAAACACTTAAAAGCCAAGACTGCAGGAAAGATTGATGTTGCAGAGGAACGCGGTGCCACAGACCTGTTTGCTCAAGTAGACGGTGCGGACGTTATCGAGGTTCGCACAGGAGCTGAGTCGGGCGGGCACACACTAGTTCAGCTTATTCTGCGTGAACAAGCACCAGTACACACAGTACTTAAGTCTACCGCGAGCGCAAAAGGCCTGGAATCTTTTCATGATCCTGCGCTTGGCCTTTTGAAGCGGCCTGGCACTGTGCGGGTAATCCTAGTCTAAGTTTCTTATTTGGGGCTCAAAGGGCCTTTGAGAGTTCTCCTGGTTCACCCTCCGCTCTTGCCGGCCGGGGAGGTTACTCCACCACTCGGACTCTGCACGCTCGCCTCATGGCTTATCCAAGAGGGCCACGACGTGAGAATCCTTGATCTCGATCTCGAAATCAGAATTTCAGACAACCTTCAGTATCTAGATCTATTCACCCGCACAATGCTTGAGTTTTCTCCTGAGGCCGTTGGAGTCACATCTATGTACAGCAACAGCTTACAGGCTGAGCATCTTGTGCGCGTCGCCAAAAGACTCGATGGAACGATAATGACGATTGCGGGTGGTTCGCATTTCGGTGCCGCTCCCCGGCAGTCGCTCCGTCGTATTCCCGAACTTGACTACGTGATTGAGGGGGAAGCTGAGAAGTCGTTCGCGACGCTGCTCTCCGGTGCTGCTTCTATTGGGATTCCACGGTTGCACTACCGCGTGAACGGCGAATTACGCGCCAACGCGAAGCAGGGACTGATGAATTTAGCCGATCTTCCACCTATGTGGACCAAGCTCAGGAGTACAGTGCCACTCGAACGGTACACCGCGACCATTCCTTCGTCATCGCCGCGAAGGATTGCCTATATTGAAGCCGGTCGCGGTTGCCCATTCGCTTGCACTTTCTGCGCTACCGCACCTTTCTGGGAGCAGCGCTACCGTGTCAAACCGGTGGAGCGCATCGTCGAGGAAATTCGATACCTCTATGAAGAGTTTAACTACGACAGCTTTGTCCTGGTCCATGATCTCCTTACGGTAAATGCGAAATTCATGTCTGCCTTCAGCGACTCGATGCTTGCGTTGAGACTTCCTGTGGAGTGGATGGCCAACTCCCGGACTGATATCCATCTTCACGGTCTCTTGCCCAAATTGAAGGCGGCCGGTTGCTGGAAGCTGTTCTTTGGTATCGAATCTGCAAGCGCGCGCATTCAGAAAGAAATAGACAAACACCTTGAGATGGATGAGGTACTCACTACCATTCAAGACCTTACTGACCACCGCATCTCCGCCACTACTTCCTTCGTAATTGGATTTCCGACTGAAACGTCCCCAGAACTCTCGACAAGCATCGCCCTTGGGGCTCGGCTGAAGTTGATGGGTGTCGAAACGGTACAATTCCATCGGCTCCGGCTGTTCCCTCCCTCGGGTCTGTGCCGAGCCGGGCTTTCCGGCGAGTTCGACGCCGAATCCCTGAAGCTCGAATATCCGTTCATCGAAATTTCGGGTTCGGACTTTGATGCCATTCGCAGCGATCCCGAATTCTTCTCTGGTTACTGGACACCTCGCTCAAATGCCGGTTCACCTGAACAACTGGCACAAGTTGAAATGTTTTTTCACCACGCTGTGGCCCTGGCTCCATCTACGATTGCGGCAGCATCCCAATTCGCCGGGCCTTCACTCGTTTCCACCTTCTACAACGCAATTGCAGAATGTAAGCCGATAAGACGTGAAAAGCTGGATTGGGAGACAGGTGATCTGTTCGGAAACTGGCAGGAGCTGCAGCCTCTGCTTGAATTTTGGCTGACAACGCAATTGCCAATCGAGGGCTGGAAACTCGGGATTCTTCGCGCTGTATTGACCTACGAAGGCCAGCGCCTTGGCTTCGTAACAGATCACGAGAACCCGTCGGCGCTGGCACGCGGCACCTCGTGGGCAGCCTTCGAGTCTGAATTAGATGTTCCCAAGGCTCTCGAGTCCCTTCAGGCAGGAACTCCTCTGACACCGCAACTTCTATGTCCGAAGGTGGTGGCGCTTAAACGGCACTCCTCCGGGCGCTTTGAGGCCTTTACTGTGAGCCTGGATCGCGTTCCTGACTTACTAAGAAATGAGACGGACCTCTTAAGTGTACTCGGATAGCGGGAGTCGTACCGGCCAGGAACGAAGCACTCAAACTATCGCCTACGAAATACCGCTCGTCGGCATAGAGGCATGTTCTGTAAATCCGCGTTTCTCGCGCGGATGTCGCCCCAACAGAAGCGTCCGAATGACATCTATCGTTGGCGCTCCAGACTTGATCGCAGGCTTCAGAGCGATGGTATCAATCCCCGCTGCAAGGCCCACCACGAATCGTGAATCCTTCTGGGGGCCAATAAACGCGCAAGTCTTTAGTGCGTTTCTCATCTTCCGCGCAGAAATCTCGCGTCTCGCCACCGCAACGGCCCGCGTTTCGACCAGATCCAAGAAGCCCTGGTAACGAAAAGTTCAATCAGCGCCAGTACTCGCGCAGGGTTTCCGACAGGGTTGGACTCAGAGGCAAGTCACGATCCTTGCCGCCCTTGCCTTCCACCACGCGGACGACCATCCGCTGGCTATCGATGTCGCTGACTTTGAGACGAGCCAGTTCGCTGCGTCGCATGCCGGTGGCGTAGAGTGTCATCAGCAGCGTCCGTCGAAACAGGGTTCCGGCGGCATCGATCCATCGCGCAACTTCCTCCCGGCTGAGCACCGTCAGCAGTCGGCGCCGGTCCCGGCGGTAGGGCAAGAACTCGCGAAACTGATCACGCTTGAGTGTCTTGACGAAAAAGAAGCGCACCGCCGCTACCCGGTTGACCACCGTGCCGGGTGTCAGCTTGCACTCAGTCAGTAGATAGGCTTGATAGGTTCGAAGTTCGTTGGGGCCGAGCTTGTCGGGAGACCTGCCAAAATGCTTGGCGAAGTCGCTTACCACCCGCAGGTAATTGCGCGTGGTGATGGCAGAGTAGTTGCGACGCTGGAGTTCCTCCAGCATCATCTTGCGTAAACGGGTCAC
>Ga0075028_100000885_pt1 | contig 10722 bp, 15 predicted proteins | sample LitLauG_LLR_2014_FD_71390 | JGI IMG/M metagenome (GOLD analysis project Ga0075028, IMG submission 71390) | Freshwater sediment microbial communities from Pennsylvania, USA - Little Laurel Run_MetaG_LLR_2014 | ecosystem: Environmental > Aquatic > Freshwater > Creek > Sediment | place: USA... | reverse complement strand
ATGCCCGACTACGTGCCGGCGTGGCTGGACGTCGCCGACGTCAAGGAACAGCTACGGCTGGCGGCCGCCGATACCGGCGACGACGACCTGGTGACCAGGTGCGCCGCCGCCGTGGAACCGCAGGTCGAACGGGCCCGCCCGGACGGCTGGCCGGCACCGGCGCCGGCCGGCCGGCGCGGCCGGGTGGCGGCGCCGGTGTACGCGCCGGACGCCGAGACGTATCAGGCGGCCGTCATGCTCGCCGCCCGCCTGGTGCGTCGGCGTAATAGTCCGGGCGGCGTCGAAACGTTCGGCGAGTCCGTGACCTACGTCAGCCGCTATGACCCTGAAATCGCCCGGGCGTTGCGCACTGGGCTCTGGGCGCTGCCCGGTGTCGGCTAATGGACGTGGCCGGCGCCGTCCAGTCGGTAGTCGACCGGCTCACCGCGGCCGGGATCCGCGCGACGCTGGACGAACGCGACATCAACCCGCCGTGCGTGTACGTGGCGCCGCCGACCATCACGTTTCGATTCGGCCGGGCCGACTTCACCGCGGCGTTTACCGCCTGGTGCGTGACCGGCGCCGCCGGCCGCCGCGCCGACCTCTCGACGCTCGGCGACCTGCTCGACGCGGTCGGCGAGGCGCTGAACTGGGCCGGCGTCAGCGCCGACCCGGCCGACCTGCTCATTCCGCACCAGGCGGTGCCGCTGCCGGCCTACCGCGTGCTCTGGACCGAACGTATCACCCAACCGAAGGGATCCCCGAAATGACCGTGTTAGGGCCCGGCACACTGAAGATCGGCGCGACCGGCACCGAGATCGACGTTTCGTGTCTGGTGAATTCGTGCCGGATCGCGGCCGCCAAGGACCAGAAGGATTCGACGCAGAAGCTATGCGGCACAAAGGTTCCCGGCGCGGTGACCTACACCGCGTCGCTGAAAGGGAACGTCGACGTCGACGCCGAAGAGGGCGCCGCCGGCCTCTTCGGTCTGAGCTGGTCGGCGCCCGGCACCGAACAGGACTTCACGTTCGAACCGAACACGGCCGCCGGCGTCAGCGCGGCCGGGACGCTGGTGATCGACCCGCTGGACCTGGGCGCCGACGAATACGGCGCGGTGCTGACGTCCGACTTCGAATATCAGATCGTCGGCACCGTCACGTTCACCTACCCGACCGGCGCGACGTTCGAGCTGGTGACGGGCGTCCCGATCGCCGGCGTCCGCCGGCGGGACGGCCAGCCGGCCGCGGCCGCGGCGAGCTAGTGGCCGGCGGCGTCGAAATCGTCGGCGGCGCAACGTTCGCCCGGACGTTGCGCGACTTCGGCGATCAGCTCGGCCACCTGGACGGCGCGGCGACCGCCGCTGGCGGCGAGGTGCAACGGCTGGTGCAGGGCCGGGCCCGCCGGCGCACCGGCGCCCTGGCCGCGTCGTTCGGCGTGACCGTGACCGACGCCGGCGCGCAGATCGGCTCGCCGCTGCGCTACGCCGGCGTGCAGGAGTACGGCTCGGCCCGCCGGCACATCACGCCGTCCTACGCGCTCACATCGTCGCTGGACGACGCCGCGCCGGCCGTCGAACAGGTCTACACCGCCGCGGTTGACGCGGCCCTAGGGAAAGTACGGGGTAAGTGATATGGCAACGCGCGCAACGAATCTGGCGCCGGTGAACGATGGGCCCGAGCTGCCGGCCGGCCCGTTCGACGTGCCGATCGACGCGGCCGGCCTGACGATCCCGCGGCTGCGCGTGGTGCCGATCGACGGCGAACCGTTCACCGTGCAGGCGCTGAATCCCGACATGATCAATTGGGAGGAAACAGCGGCCCGGCACGGCTGGAAGGCGAACACACCGGGTGTTGCGCCGTTTAAGTGGCTGACGTTCCTGGCCTGGTCGGCCGGCCGGCGCACCGGCGTGATCGACCAGGCGGTGACGTGGGAAGCGTTCGCCGCGACAACGGCGCAGGTATCGGACGTCTCGAAGGCGGACGATCAGGCGCGCCCTACCCTGCCGGGACCAGGGCCCGGCTGATCTGTGAGATTGCGGTCGCCACGTCGACCGCGCCGGCCAACTGGCGCGGTGAGGATGACTGGACGCTGGCGACCGTGCTTGACGTATTGACCGAACAGGCGAACGCGATCCGAAGGGCAGGGCGGTAACCGTGGCCCGGTCGATAGAGCTACTGGTCAGGATCGCGGTCGACGCGGCCCGGGCCGGCGCCGATATCGACCGCGCCGCCGGCTCGGCCGACCGATTCTCGAATTCCGTTGAAACGCTGGCGATCCCGGCCGCGGCCGCCGGGTTCGCCGTCGCCGCCTTCGGTAAATCGGCGGTCGACGCGGCCAGCGCCGCGCAACAGTCGGCCGGCGCCGTCGCGTCCGTCTACGGCGCCAGCTCGGACCAGATCATCGCCGCGTCGCAGGGATCCGCCGACGCGGTGGGCCTGTCGACGTCCGCCTATCAGCAGATGGCGGCCGTCGTCGGCGCGCAGCTTCAGAATCTGGGCGTCGACCAGGCGACCGCCGCCGGCAAAACACAGGATCTGATCACGCTGGGCGCCGACCTGGCCGCGACGATGGGCGGCACGACGGCCGACGCGGTAAACGCGCTCGGCGCCGCGCTGCGCGGCGAGGCTGACCCGGCCGAGCGGTACGGCCTGTCACTGAACAAAACAGCGGTGAACGCGCGGATGGCGGCCGATGGCACCGACAAGCTGACCGGCGAGGCGAAGACGGCCGCGCAGGCGCAGACCGTGCTGGCCCTGGCGACCGAACAGGCGGCCGGCGCAAACGGGCAGTTTGCCCGGGAAGCGAACACCGCCGAGGGCGCCGCGCAACGCTCGGCCGCGCAGTATGAAAACGCTAAGGCGGCGATCGGGCAGGGTCTGCTGCCGGTGATGACGCAGCTATCCCAGATGCTCGGCGACGTCGCAAAGTGGATGGGAGAGAACAGCACCGCCGTGCTGATCTTCGGCGGTGTGCTCGGCGGGCTGGCCGCCGCGGTGCTGGCGGTGAACGCCGCCCTGGCGATCAGCTCGGCCGCGACGGCCGCCTGGACGGCCGTCCAGACCGTCGCGTCGGCCGTGTCGGGTGGCTTTACCGGCGTGATGGCGGCGCTGAATGCCGTGATGGCGGCTAACCCGGTGCTGCTGGTCGTGATCGCCGTCGCCGCCCTGGTCGCCGGAATCATCCTGCTGTGGAACAACTGCGAGGCGTTCCGCAACTTTGTGATGGGGATGTGGGAAGCGATCGCCGCCGCCGCGACCGCCGCCTGGACGGCGATCAGCTCGGCCGCGTCGGCCGCCTGGTCGGCGATCAGCTCCCTGGTGGGTTCGGTGATCAGCTCGATCAGCTCGGCCGTCAGCTCGGCCGGGTCGCTGATCGTCGGTATCTGGAACACCATCCGCGGCGCGGCGGAATCTGTCTGGTCGGCGATCGGGTCGCTGGTGTCATCCGTCGTGTCCGGGATCGCGTCGGCGGTCGGCGGGATCGTCGGCGGGATCGTCGGCGCCTGGAATTCGATCCGCTCGGCCGCCGAATCCGCCTGGAATTCGATCAGCTCGATCGCGTCCAGCGTGACCAGCGCCATCAGCGGGTTCGTCTCGTCCATGTCGTCGGCGATCACCGGCGTGTTCAACGCGATCCGCTCGGCCGGTATGGCGGTCTGGGGCCCGATCCAGTCGGCGGCCAGCTCGGCGATGAATACCATTCTGGGGATCATCAACAGCGTCAAGGGCGCGATCGACGGCGTGATCGGCGGTATTCAATCGGCCATGTCGTGGGTATCTGATTTATGGGGCAAGATCACCGGCGCCAGCTCGGCCGCGGCCGCGATCCCGGCGCCGGCCGCCGCCGCACCCGCCGGCGCGGTCGGTTTCGCCGCCGGCACGCCGAGCCTGGCCCGGGCCGGTGTGCTCGGCGCCCGGGCCGCCGGCACCAGCACCAGCGCCGGCGGGCCGACCATCATCGTGCAGGGTGCGCTTGACCCTGACGCCGTGGCGCGGCAGATCGCGGCCCTGTTGCGCGGCCGCGGCCGCCGGGCCGGCGCGGTGATCCTGTGACCGCGCCGGCGCCGACGTCGCTGCCGCCGTCGTGTGTGCTGTGGATCGACGGCCAGCGCTACGCGGACGGCTCGGCCGGCGAGGATCCCGCCGAGCCGGTCGCGCTGACCGGCCTGTCCGTGATCTGGGGCCGGGATACGACGATCGACCAGCCGGCGCCGGCGACGTGCACGTTCACCGTGCTCGACCTCCCGGGCGGCGAGCGCTTCACCGGCGCGCTGACGATCGGATCCCGGGTGCAGGTGCGCACCGACGCCGTGATCTACCCGGATCCGACGATCCCGACCATTGCAGATCCCGGGTTCGAAGGCGCGGCGGTCGGATCGACGCCGAGCACGGTACGAACAAACGCCGCCGTGAAAGTGTCGACGACCTACGCGCACACCGGCGCACACTCGGCCCGGATCGACCCGGTGACCGCCGACCGGGCGGTGCGCGTGGTGTTCCCGCCGGCGCCGTTCACCAGCGATCCGGCCGGGTGGGATCAGGTGCCGCGCACCCTGGCCGGCCAAACGTGGCGCTACGGGGCCGCTGTGCGGGCCGCTGCCGCCCTGGCGCCGGTCGCCCGGGTACAGGTGCACCCGGTGACGTTCACGCAACCGTTCGCCGGCGGCGGATCGGTGCTGCCCGACACCGCCGCCGCCGGCGCCGTCGACGGCGCCGGCTGGGCCGTGCACGCCGGCGACGTCACCCCGGCGCCCGGTGTGTGGCTCGGCGTCGCGGTCGACGTGTACCCGACCGGGCCGGCCTGGTCCGACGTGCCGGCCGCGCTGGCCTGGTCCGATATCGACCCGGCCGTGATCTGGGCCGAGCTGGCCGCGACCTACGTTGACGACCTGGTGATCCTGGCGCCGGCCGCCGGCGCGTCCCGGGCCGGTGAGGTGTTCACCGGCCGGATCACCGACATGGCCGCCGAATGGTCACCCGACGTCGGCGACGCCGGCGGGACGCTGGTCAAGGTCACCGCGCAGGACGACACCGCCGAGCTGGCGAACCGCTACGTCGGCGCCGAGCCGTGGGCCGTCGAACCGCTCGGCGATCGCTTCGGCCGCATCCTGACGGCCGCCGGTCAGACGATGCAATACACCGTCGACCCGCGGCCGGGCGCCTACCTGGTGACGTATCGGGACGTTGACAATCAGCCGGCCGGCGCCCTGCTGGCCGACCTGGCGAAATCGGCCGGCGGCGCCCTCTGGTCGGCGACCAGCCTGACGACCGGGCCCTATCTGCGGCTGGAAGATATTGATTCCCGGCCCGGCCTGTACGTGCTGGCAATGGACGCCGGCGGCGTCGTGCGGATCATGCCGATCAGTCAGGCCGGCGGGCACGGCCTGACGATCAGTGCGTGCGACGTCCTGCTGGACCCGATCCAATGGGTACAGGACGTCGCCGACGTCGCCACCCGGGTGGCGGTCGGCTGGAAGGACCAGGCGCCCGACCCGGCGAAACCGACCGACCGCACCGTGACCGTGATCAACGCCGCCGCCGAGACCGCCGGCGGCCAACGCCGGCTACAGATCGGCACCGAACTGGCCGCCCTGGCCGACGCCACGACGGTAGCCAATTCGGTGCTCGCCCGGATGGGCAACACCGGGTGGCGTATCCGCGGCGTGACCTACCAGGTCGACGCGGCCGAACCGCTGACCGCGGCCGGCCTAAATGCCGTGCTGACGATCCTGGACGCGACCAGCCGGATCGGCCTGCCGATCCTGCTGACCGACGTGCCGGCCTGGTCGCCGGCGCCGACAACGGCCGACGTGCCGCTGTACCTGGAAGGCGCGAAGCTGACCAACACCGCCGGCGCCTGGACGTTGGAACTGGTGACCAGCTCGGCCGCGGCAACAGGGAAGGCAACGGCCGCCTGGCAAGACCTACCGGCCGACTGGTCCTGGACCGAATTTGACCCGCTGATCCGCTGGTCCGACCTGGCCGGCGTCGGCCCGCCGGTATGAACGAACAGGAGCGCAACGACGATGCCAACGACCACCACGAATAATTGGCCCTACCCGCTGCCGACCGAGCCGGTCAAGGACGGCGCGGCCGCGATCCAATCGCTGGCCGCCGAGTCCGACCTACGCCTGGCGAAGCTCGGCCTGGCCTATGGCGCGATCGGCGGCGGCGTCGCCGACGTGAACGGCGCCCTGGTCGTGGCGCTCGGCCGCACGTTCACCGGCTTACCATCCGTCACCGTGACGGTATTCGACACGGCGATCATTGCGATCCTGCTGAAATCGCAGTTGTTTCAAGATCAGTTCACGGTGTTGTTTAAGACGCTGGCCGGCGCCGCCCGGCCCGGTGCTATCGAGTTCTCCTGGCAAGCTATCGGACCAGTTCGTTAACGGAAGGGTGAGGTTATGACGTATCAGTCGCAGGCCGATCTAGCGGTCGACGCGGAATTCGGCGCCCGGCTCGGCGCGGCCCTGACCGGTGAATCACGCGGCCGGCCGGCCGACCCGCTGGCGAAAGTGATCCTGAATTATCCGCAACAAGGCGTGTCGTGGTTTATGCCGTTCACGGCGTCGGCGCCGACGTTCGCCGATAAGTACGCCGGCGGCGGTCAATCGGCCATTACCGACGCCGATCTGTTGTCCGCAGTGCAGGCCGATTGGGCCGCCGTGACTGCGGTGCACGACCTATGAGCGCCGCCGGCGACGATCCGCTCGGCGTGACGCCGACCAGGACCGAACAGCGGCCGGCCGAGGACCCGGCGCACACCGACCGGCGCGACCGGCCGGCCGGCCCGGTCGCCCTGGCCCTGGCGAAACTGGCTGCGCGGCAACGACTGGACGCCTGGATCGCCGAGCACTGCGGCCGGCGACCCGGTGGCCGGCGTGTCTAGCGGCTATTCGTACAACGGGTGGCCGGCGAATTCCGACCCGGCCGCGATCGGCGTCGTCCAGTCGTTATGGTTCCCGGGCGGCGTGAAATCGGGCGACGTCACGACGGTCATGCGGTACGTCGCCGAACAATTCAATGCCAGGGTGGAACCGATCGTCGGCGGCTGGTGTTGGGGATACACATACAAACAGAATGTGAATAACCCGTCCTCGCTGTCCTGCCATGCCAGCGGCACCGCCCTGGACGTGAACGCGCCCGATCACCCGAATGGTTCCGGCGGCACGTTCACCGATGAACAGGTCGGCGAAATCTACGCCATTCTGGACGAATGTCAGGGCGCCGTGAGCTGGCTCGAAGGTTACGACGAAATGCACTTCGAAATCCAGGTCGACGCCGCCGACCTGGCCGCCGTCGCGGCGTCGCTGCCCGCCGGCGGCGGCCCGCCACCCAACACAGGAGATTGGTTCGATATGGCAACACGAGACGACCTGGCCGCCGTTGTTTGGGAACAGATCAACCGACCCGAACACCTGGAATCGGTGGCCCGCACCGTGTGGGCGAACGTGATCAACGACCGCGGCAACGCCGCCGCACAACTCGCGGCGGCGTCGCAAAATGCCGAATGGGCCGCCGGCGGGATCGCCGACCTACCCACGAACGTATGGCTGAAAACGATCACCGACGCGACCGCGGCCGACCTACTGGTCCGGGCGGCCGCCGAGTAGTTCGTCAGGGGCCGTCGAATTCACCGGCGAGCCATACCGCCGTCAGGGTCGCCGGCGTCGGCCAGTGCGGTGATCCGCTAGGGCCGGCGTCCCGCGGCGGGCCGCCCTTCCGTTTGGAGTCCTCGACACAGTTTGTCGAGGACCGAAGCCCGCCGGCCGGTCACGGTCGCCGCTCGCATGGGCACCCGATACAGATACCGGCCAGCGCCGGCCCGGTGTGCACGTGACCGCAGTCAGCGCACCGGGCCGGCTCGCCGTGCCACAAGGGCCCGGTGTGCTCCAGAATCGACCGCTGGTCGCGGTCGGCCGCCGGCCGGCCGGGCCGGCCGAAGATCAGGACGGCGCCGAGCCTGGCGGCCGGGTCGCGGTGACACTCGCACGTGCACGTCGTCGTCATCGCTGTTCGGCCCGCTGCGCGCCGCGGCCGCGCGTCGACTTGACCAGGTGACCGAAGCGCTGCCGCGCTAGCTGGCGCGTGATCCCGAGCTGGGCGCCGACTTCGGTCCACGAATAGCCGTCATCCCCGACCAGCCGAATCACGGCCTGTTCCAACACGCGCTGGTGAAGCTTGGCCACCTGGTCAAGCTCGGCCAGCGTGACCGTGCCGGCGGCGGCGTAGCTGGCACCGTAGGCGGCCTGTCGGTGCTGTTGTGGCACGTAATCCCCTCCCGGGACGCGGCGGGCGCGGCGGGCGGCGTTACGCGCCGCCCTGGCCCGGTAGTGCCGCAGCTCGGCGGCGTCGTCGGCGAATAGTCTGGTTCCCATCAGTTGGTCCTCTCATGACCGGCTGATCTGGCCGCGGGCCGATGCAACCCGGCCCGCGGCCGCCCCTGTCTGGGCGAGCTTCCAGCATACCGCCTAAAGAAAGTGTGGCTTTCTTCGGCGCGCCGTGATCTGCCGCACCCTTGCCCTAACCCGCCCGAATCCGGCGCCGGCGTCCGCCGGCCTGGTAAACGCCGCGGCGCCCGGGTGCCGCCTACCCCGTTCGGCGCACCGTAAACGTGACGTCCACCTGACACACCGCTACGGCGTTACTCCCATCGGTGTAATTAGGTCAACTGGGCGACCGCGCCGCCGGCCGGCCCACTAGGTTCGTCACCGATGCCTGCCATGTCCGAAGAGTCCGGTATCCGCCGGAGTCGGGGCCAAGCGGCCGCCGAGCGGCGGCGGCGTCGTGGGGATCAATCACGATTGGTGAACGGTAGGGCGGCGTGTTGTCACCGTCCCGGGTGCTGCCTGCCCTACCGTCCAACCAGTCCGAGCGTGCGGTTAGCCGCCGCCGCCGGATAGACCGCACCTCCTGAGTGCCGGCCGATCGCCAATATACGGCGAACGCCCGGCGATTAGCCGGAAGGGACACCGCAGAGTGTCGGGACGTGTTCATCTCCTAGCGCCGAGCGATCCGACGCGCACCGGGTGCGGTGCGCTGATCGCCGGCCGGCGTAAAGGCGCGCTGATCACGTCGCGTGTCGCGTCCGCTGTGACGTGCCATAACTGTCTAGGGACGCGGCGCCCGGCCCGATCCCGCCGCGGCCGTAGGGCGGCCGGCTGACCAGCGGTGCGCCGGGCCGGCGCGCAGTGAATGTGAGGGTTAATCGCCCCCGTTACCGACCGTCAGAGGGCGACCAGGTACCGGGAACGGTGCGCCCGAAACTACGCGCGCCCAAAAACAGGTGATGACACCCAATAGCGGCGGCCGTTCTGGTCGCCGTGCGAGGGCGCCGGCCGTGTCGATAAATAGAAGGATGGCCCGCCGACACCTGTTGCACCGGAACGTAATCCGGTGGGATCGGCGCCCATAGTTCCGGCCCTACGTCCGAGTAATTTCCGGGCGTCCCCTGACAGTCTGCATACCGTGGCTCCGTTACGGCAGGCGTTTGCGGTGTCCAGATTTAGGACACCGCTGCCCGCAGCACCCGATCACCACCCGGCAGGGTCGACAAAACCGCCGGCCGAGTGTCGGTGCCTGGTGCTACACCGAGCGCCATGCAACCGATCAGCCTGACCGTGCCGGCCGACCAGGGGGCGGCGATAGCGGCGGAAGTGCACCGGCCGGCCGGGTTCGACGCGGCCGAGCTCGACCCGCTGGTCCGGGTATGGGTCGGGCCGAGCCTGGAACTGGTGCTGACCTATGACACGGCCGACCGGCTCGCCGACGCCCTGGTCGACGCGCTGGCCGCGGACGACGAACAACGGCCGGTGTCCTGCCCGGCCCTGGTGAACGGATGGTGACGCGGTGTCCCGATCGCGGCAGTACGACGACGCGGTGCGCTCGGCCGCCGACTGTGTGCACGAACAACAGGGCGGCGACCTGGTGCGGCCCTGGACCGGCACGCCGGCGTGTCCGCTGTGCCGGCGCCGCCACCCGGTGCACTGGCGCCGGCTACCTGACCCGGCCGACAAACGGCCGGCGGCGAGCGTGACGCCGATCGCCGGCACCCGGGCCCTGTTCGCCGTGCCGGCCGCGACGCGCGCCTGGCCGGCGGGCCCGCCGCCGCGGGCCGGCTGATGTGGACTGGCTGGCGCGCACGCTGGTTAAGCTCGGCGTTGTCGCCATCGCTGCCCGGATTCGGAAGCTACGCCGGCGCCAGCCGCCCGGCCGGCACGAACGACCGGACCATCACCAGCACAACGACGACGACGACTAGGCCATGCCGCCGCGCCGCCGGCTGACCGAAGGGCGGCCACCGTGGGGCGGCGCCCGAGCTAAGCGGCTGAAGCTCGCCGTGCTCGCCCGCGACTATGACGACCGGCTCGGGTACACCCCGTGCTATCACTGCGGCCGGCCGGCGACCAGCGCCGACCATTACCCGATCCCACGGTCGGAAGGCGGCCCGGACACAATGGACAATCTGGTCAGCGCGTGCCTGCCGTGCAACGTCGCCCGCGGTGTGCAGCTCTATCAGGATCGGATGAGCGCGCCGCCACCTAGCCGGCGCTGGTGATGGGGCGGCGCGTGCTGGACTGGGCCGCGGTGCTGGTGTGGGCGACCCTGGTCCTGGCCTGCCTGCTGTGCTGGGCCCTGGTCCTGGCCCTGGTGGTCCTGGTCCTGTGACCGCCGTCACCTGGTGTGACCGCCGTCACGGTGACGGATAACTGTGCAGATAGATCGCCGGCCGGGCCCCCCC
>Ga0075028_100000883_pt1 | contig 10725 bp, 10 predicted proteins | sample LitLauG_LLR_2014_FD_71390 | JGI IMG/M metagenome (GOLD analysis project Ga0075028, IMG submission 71390) | Freshwater sediment microbial communities from Pennsylvania, USA - Little Laurel Run_MetaG_LLR_2014 | ecosystem: Environmental > Aquatic > Freshwater > Creek > Sediment | place: USA... | reverse complement strand
TACCCAGGTCCACTTCGGGGTCAATGGCGAAGTCAGCCGGCAGGTTGACTTTCATCCTGGCCGCCACAATTTTCGTCGCCGAGAGGAAACAGGCGGACCAGCCGACGGCGAACAACTGCTCCGGGTTGGTGCCCGCGCCGGGTGTACCAGGAACAGAAAGCTTCACGTCCAGGCGCCCATCTGAGGTGCGGGATGCACCTCCGTCCCGGCCACCGGTGGTGTGCGCTTTAGCGGTGTAGAGCACTTTTTCGATTGGGGTTATGGAGTGTTTTGTTTCGTCCGGGCTCATGGTGGTTTCTCCTTAAAAGGAAATCTCTTATTGCCGATTCGTTTCGGCATGCGATGGACAGTTGCGATTAAGCCAGAAGGAAGGAGAGGAATCTATTGGACGATGGTATTGACCAATACCTTGGTATCAGCGCGTCCGTATCGGACGTTCGGCAGCCCGGGGCCAGAGCCGGGTGGACATCACCCCTAGAGTTGGTGCATCCTACTCCAAACGGGCGTGGCTAAAGATTCGTGTGGGGAGGAATACACCATGAGGAAGGTCGCAGCCCCCGTTCGTTTTGCGGGCTCAACACTACGCGATCGAGCTCACATTTGTGCGTTTTTCAATGGCCCTGAGGACGCCTACCGGGTGCTTCTTCCCTTCGTCCAAGAAGGTCTGGAATTGGGCGAAAAGGCATTGCACACGGTCGATCCGCGGCGCCGCGAAGAACACATCCGTTGGCTGACAAACGCCGGGATTGATGTTGCCGCGGGGCACATCAATGGGCAGGTCGAGGTTCTTGACTGGACTGAGAGCCACCTGCGAAACGGCCGATTCGACCCAGACTGGACTCTGGCTTTCTGGGGCAAAGTCGCAAACGACGCTAGACAAAAAGGTTTTCCCCGCGTTCGTTTTGTCAGCCAGATGGAATGGGTCTTGGAGACCGACCTGGACCTGAATGAACTGCTGGAATACGAGGCGAGCGCAAACGAGGCTTGGCTTCGCCAAGAGGGCCCGGTTAACCCAGCCATTTGCATATACAATCTAGGAAAATTTCGCGGAGACATCGTTGTTGATGTAATGCGCACCCATCCACTGGTAATCATCGGTGGGGTCCTGCAAGAAAACCCATTTTTTGTGCCGCCGAACGAGTTTCTTCCTGAACTCCGCGAACGGCTGGCCAAGCGAAGCACATCATCCTCGGCGGCTTAACATGCGTGTGCACCTCGAAGATTCAGCGGAAGAGGCGAAGCGCCTTCAACGCTGCATCAATGATCTGGTCAGCTTCCTCGCTCTTCCGGTGATGTGGAGCGGCCGCGAGCCCTCCCAGATCGTTGATACCTTCCTGGACGCGCTCGTACGTATGCTCCGGCTGGATCTCGTTTATCTGAGATTGAAAGAGCGAGTCGGCGGTGTGCCTACAGACGTGCTTCGGATTGCTCGATCGAGCAAACTGGAGTCCCGACATGAACAGGTAGGCGAGGTACTAAGCCACTGGTTTGAAGGTGACCCGCAGAAATGGCCTCCGGTGGTGCGGACCCGCTTTGGAGCCGAAGAGATTTCGATCGTCCCGTTGCGACTGGGACTGCATGGTGAGATGGGCGTAGTCCTGGCAGGCTCTGAGCGAGCGGATTTTCCACAGCAGTCCGAGAGCCTTCTTTTGAGCGTAGCGGCGAATCAGGCCGCGATTGGTCTGCAAGAATCGCGGCTTCTGGGCGAACACAAGCGGAACGCCGATGAACTCGATCATCGGGTTGCGCAGCGAACCGCGGAACTTGCCAAGGCCAACGATGAGTTGAGGAAGGAAATTGGCGAGCGCAAGAAGATCGAGGAGCGATTGCTCGGGAGCGAAGCGGCGCTGCAGAAAGCGTTCGATGAAATCAAGAAATCGGAAACCAAACTTCGGCAAGTAATTGACGCGATCCCCACACTGGCCTGGTGCAATCTGCCGGATGGCCCGAACGAGTTCCTAAATAAAGGTTGGCATGAGTACACAGGTCTCTCCCCGGAAGAGTCGCACGGCTGGGGCTGGCAAGTTGCATTCCATCCGGAGGACTTAGCGCCGTTAATGGACAAATGGAGAGAGCTGTTGGTTTCAGGGCAACCCGGCGAGCTTGAGGCTCGTCTTCGCCGCCATGACGGAGCCTATCGTTGGTTTCTCATTCGCGTCGAGCCGTTCCGCGACGAAGCTGGTCAGATCGTCCGATGGTACGGTACCAGCACTGATATCGAGGACCGCAAGCGGGCGGAGCAGAAGTTCCGGGGCCTTCTCGAATCCGCACCGGATGCAATGGTTGTGATGAATCGGGAGGGTCGGATCGTATTGGTCAACGCACAGATGGAAAATGTTTTTGGATATCAGAGAGAAGAACTCTTGGGGCGGGAGATTGAGATTCTTGTGCCGGAACGGTTTCGTGGCCGACATCCCGGACACCGCGCGGGCTTTTTTGCGCAGCCTCGGGTGCGCCCGATGGGTAACGGTCTGCACCTTTACGGGCAGCGGAAAGATGGAACGGAGTTTCCCGTGGAGATCAGCCTCAGTCCGCTAGAGACAGAGGAAGGCACGCTGGTTTCTGGAGCAGTTAGGGACATTAGCGAACGGAAGCGGGCCGAGGATGAGTTGCGACGCAGCGAGGTATTTCTCGCAGAGGCTCAACACCTCAGCCTAACCGGCAGCTTTTCGTGGAAGGTGGCGACCGACCAAATCACATGGTCAGAGGAACTCTATCGCATCTACGAGTTTGGGATCGGCGTGCCCGTAACGCTCGAATTGATCCGTACTCGAGTCCATCCGGAAGACGTCAGTTTGATCGAGAAGATGAAGATGGTCGACCAGGCACGAGGCGGCGGCAACGATTTTGAATGGCAGTACCGTTTGATGATGCCTAACCACTCGATCAAGTATATGCATGCAGTCGCTCATGCGAGTCAGGATCAGGATGGTCAACTGGAGTACATCGCGGCGGTCCAGGATGTCACGGCGCGCCGGTTGTCGGAAGAAGCTCTCGTCAAGGCCCGATCGGAACTTGCGAAGGTAGCACGAGTCACGAGCCTCGGGGTGCTTACAGCCTCCATCGCACACGAAGTCAACCAGCCGCTTTCGGGCATCATTACCAATGCCAGCACGTGTCTGCGGATGCTCTCTGCCGATCCTCCCAACATCGATGGCGCGCGCGAAACAGTGCGCCGCACGATTCGCGACGGCAACCGCGCCTCTGATGTAATTACGCGACTACGCACCCTCTATAGCAAAAAGGATCTCTCCCTCGAATGGATGGACCTCAATGAGGCCGCCCGAGAGGTGACTTCGTTGTCTCTGAACGAGCTACAGCGAAACCAGGTGATCGTGTGCCATGAGCTTGTGGACGACCTGCCATCCGTCACAGGCGATCGTATCCAGCTTCAGCAGGTCATCCTGAATCTGCTGCGGAACGCCTCGGACGCAATGAGCGCAGTCAAAGATCGCCCGAGAGAGCTGCTCATCAGAACCGAACGGGATGAGGGAGATCAGGTGCGCCTTAGCGTGAAAGACGTAGGAGTCGGTTTCACACCCCAAGCCGCGGACGAGCTCTTCGAAGCTTTTTATACAACCAAGGACGGTGGAATGGGGATCGGACTATCTATCAGCCGTTCCATAGTCGAGGCTCATCATGGACGTCTATGGGCAACCGCGAACAATGGTCCAGGGGCCACATTTTCGTTTTCCATTCCTTGCAGATGCGAAGGTGTGGCGGATGGGGAACGTCGTGTCAATCGGACGGGTCAGGTAACGGATGCGGCATGATACGAGTCTCTGCCGAGGTCGCCGAGGGTACTAACACCAAAGTCCAATGGACCCCTCGCATGAAATGGAGCATCGTTGGGCTATGAAGTCACACCAAGAAAGGAGCCCCATCGAACATTCACTTGTGTCCGTGGTCGATGACGACGAGTCCGTGCGCGAGTCGCTACCTGACTTGCTGAAAGAGTGCGGCTTTGCAGCCCGTGCGTTCTCGTCGGCCGAAGAGTTCCTCGCGTCCGATTGCACCGATCAGACAAGATGTTTGATTCTCGATATCGCGATGCCGGGAATGAGCGGACCGGATCTTCAGCAGGAATTAAACCGTCGCGGAAGAGAGATCCCCATCGTATTTATTACTGCTCAACGAGATGGGACGATTCGTTCGAGAATGCTCGAACAGGGGGCAGTCGAATGCCTGTTCAAGCCATTCAGCGACACGGCTTTGCTGGAAGCCGTCAATGCGGCGCTTCAAGCGACCTGAGAGTTCCGCAGTCCAAGTTCTGGGAAAATACAAGGACTTTGGCGCCAGCACTTGATCATAAAGTGGGGTCATCATCAATGTCGAATGCCACGCCGATCGTTTTCATTGTTGACGATGACATCTCCGTGCGCGAATCGGTGGAATTGCTGGTCCGCTGCGAGGGCTGGCGCCCGGAGACATTCGAGTCTGCACAAGCATTCCTCGAACGCCCAAGATCATTCGTTCCGAGTTGCCTTGTTCTTGACGTTTCTCTTCCGGGGCTCAACGGTCTGGATCTTCAAAAGCGCATCGCCGCCGAACGGACGGACATACCAATCATCTTCATTACGGGCTACGGCGACGTACCGAAGACTGTCCAGGCCATGAAGGCAGGCGCGGTCGAATTCCTAACGAAACCGTTCAAAGACGAGGTGTTGTTGAGCGCCGTCCGGCAAGCCCTAGAACACAGTCGCGCTGCTCTTGGGCACCAGGCTGAGATGCGGATTCTCCGCGACTGCTACGCGTCACTCACCCATCGCGAACGCCAGGTGATGGCGTTGGTGGTCTCCGGCTTATTGAATAAGCAGGTCGGCTTCGAACTCGGCATTAGCGAAATTACGGTCAAGGCACACCGCGGCAAGGTGATGCAAAAGATGAAGGCCAACTCTCTTGCCGACCTGGTGAAGATGGCGGCGAGGTTACGCCTCGTGGATCAGACAGGCGCTAAGATTCCCCCGACCGCTTGACCGTCTAATGGACCATAATTTCTTGGCTGCTTTCACACGGCAATGTCCACTCAGACCTGCCGCTTATCCGGTAACTTGTGCCTCAGGTCTCTCTTCTGTCTCCCAATGCGCTTAACTGGGTCTCTTCCCACCAGCTAACGTCACCGATAACGACGGAGTCTCAATGTTCGTGGCCGTCCGCGCCCTGTGCAACGAGACATTCCTCGCCTGGTTCAGACGAGTGCTCCTCTTCGATTCTTACCGGTATGCGTTCAACGCCGAGACGCTCAAACCACTGCCGCGCCGCGGACGCACGCTCGCTCTCCTGTTTTCAAGCCCTTCGGGTGCTGGACTCCTCCCCCAAAGCAAGTTTGGGTCCCCTTCCAACAAAAACATTCGAGCGCCTTGCGAGGCAGTCGCACTCGGCACCCTCGCGGGCAAGTGTGAACCGCACACGCGGAGAATCTCAGAAAAGGAGCACCACAATGTATTTGAACCAGGTCAGTCTCATCGGATTTCTCGGCAAGGACGCAGAGCTCAAAACCACGAACAACAATCGCGACTTCGTCACGCTCTCCATCGCCACGACACGCTCATGGAAGGACAAAGAGACCCAGGAGTATAAGCGCCAGACCGACTGGCATCGGGTCGTCGCGTGGGGCAATCTCACCAAATTCGCGCAAAAGCTGAAGAAGGGCGAGCACATCTTCATCCAGGGCGAGTTACGGCCCCGCCAGTATGGCAAGCAGGTTGGCAAGGGCAAGAACAAAGAAGAAGTGACCATGTATGTTGCCGACATTCAAGCGGACACGATCACCCGGCTCCGGCCGGGTGCGACCGGCGAAGAGGGAGAAGACACTGCTAGCAACCGGAGCTTCGAAGATCAACCCGGCGCAGCGGCTTAGTGAACCCACGGGGCGGGCCCATCGCGGCCCGCTCTGTCGCGCACAGCCCCTTGAGTGCCCCGATTTGGACGATTGCCCAGGTGGCGGAATTTCTCCATAGATGGTTTGGTCCACTAGCTGGTAAGGGAAGGGTTGCCGACCACACGCCCAGGTGACAAGCCGATTCAAGCATCGCGAGTGATAGGGCGATATTTCAACACTAATCCTTATACAGATGGGTCAGTCCTGCTCCCTGTTCTTCGCAAACGCTCTCCAGTACGCCTCACGATTGACAGGTAATTTACCGGCCCGCTACACTTTCCCATCAGCCGGGCAAATCTTAGAGGCCCGGCGAACCGTTAAGGAGAGGAGGTAGCGAGCAATGAACAACATCGTTCTGGTCCACGGCGGCTTTGTGGACGGCGCTGGCTGGGAGGGCGTCTACAGGAGCCTAAGAAAGGACGGCTACAACGTCAGCATCGTCCAGAACCCTACCCTATCGTTGGCAGACGACGTGGCGGTTACCAAGCGAACTCTTGCATCGCAGGACGGACCTGTAATTCTCGTCGGCCACTCTTATGGTGGAGCGGTGATCACTGAAGCCGGAAACGATCCCAAGGTTGTAGGACTCGTGTATATCACCGCCTTTGCTCCGGACAAGGGCGAGTCCGTGGCCACGCTTATCAAAGATCCGCCGCCCGGCGCACCCGTACCGCCAATACTGCCTACGCAAGACGGCTATTTGTTCCTCGACCGGGTGAAGTTCCGCGCTTCCTTTGCAGCCGATGTGGACGCCGAAAGAGCCGCTTTCATGGCTGACTCTCAAGTCCCGTGGGGAGTGGAGGCTCTCAGCGGCAAGATCAGTGAACCAGCGTGGAAGGCCAAGCCGAGCTGGTATATGATCGCCACCGACGACAAAATGATCCCACCTGATGCCCAGCGTTCCATGTCCAAGCGGGCGGGTTCTACGGTCGTTGAGGTCAAGGGCAGCCATGCCATCTACGTGTCGCAACCCGAGGCTGTCGCAGCTCTTGTCGAACAAGCCGCCAAGAGTGTGAAGACCTCCGCCGCTGCTTAGTACCCCCGGAGGGATTGCCGCTCGATGCCACTGGTGTTTGTCACGGGCTGAGGTCTGCCCGAGCACCGCAAGAGACTCTGCTTGGGTCTTACGGTTTGCACGACGGCTGCTGTAAACAAATAGCGCTCACTGCCTGGAGTGGCTGGGTCTTGGATTACGGGCCAACCTTCCCACAATCCCGGGAGCCGAGAAGTAAACCTAGTCGCAGGCCGATGGCCGATGCGCAATTCTCGGTCGACCAAAGTCTATCGACCTCTACCAGGGCCACGCTCGTGCGTGCCTATCCACTTCTCGAAGTCTTTTCCAAAGACCTTTTGTGCCCACTTAGGCACAGACCTGGCAAGCTTCATCAGTTCACCATCGTGAAAATGCGCCACCAGCCGGTGCCCCCGACCGTTGATGGTGTTGTCGAAAAGCATCAGATCGTCGGCGAGCTGTTTCACTTCGGACAATTGCTTTAGCCCTTGCGCGTAGTCGTCAGGTATGCGCGCCAGCGCTGCGAACGGACCTCCGTTATTCACCCGAAGCAGGACGCGGCCCATGTTCAGATTGGGATCTTCCGTACTGATGTAGAAAGCTTTCACGTCGTAGCCTGCCTCTTGAACCTGGCGAATCGCTCCGGCATCTATCGTCGTATCCTGATAGACAAACGAATGCCCTTCTTTCACCAGACGGACCCGCTCTCGATCCGTTTCAGCTTGTTCCATTGGGGAGGCGCTGGCTTTCAGAAGCGATGGAAAGACTGCTTTCAGCTTGCTTTCGTAGAGAGTTGTTTTACCCGCTCCCGCCGTGCCGGCCAGGACAATGAGAACCGGCCTCAGCGCCGTCGAGTTCTCGCTAGCTGAAATGTCGTTGTCTGATTTCGCAACCACAGTGCGACGCTCCTGAGCGCATTGTCACGACGCGCTTTTCGCTTTGGATCTCGATGTCATATTTGCGTGTTCCGACCGCACCCGGTAGGGCTCCGCCAAGCAGTCGTATGGGGTCACAAACCGGACGGTCTGTTTAACCAAACAAGATATGTACCGTGATGGGCTGTACTCATCCGCAGACGCCCTTTCTAGTCGAGTTCCGATCAAGCATGACGCCGAGACCGGCGGGCGAAGAATTCTTCGCGCTCTTTCGCTGTCATCGTGTTCAACATCGCCGTATGACCTCGCCGTGATCGCTCTCTGGGAGTGGCTTCGGCGCAGCAGATCATTGCCGAAGTGGGTGCCCAAGCCGCGACGTTTGCTTCGCAGAAGCACTTGTCTTCATGGGTGGGAGCGTGCCCTGGAGATGACGAGAGCGCGGGAGTATCCACGAGCCACCGCTCCCCCAAGGGCAACCGCCAAATGCGGCGCATTCTCAATCAATGCGCCAACGCTGCGGTCAGGACGAAAGGAAGCATCTTCGAGATCGTGTATCGCCGCCTCGTACTACGCCTGGGACACAATCAGACTATCGGGGCAATTGCCAATCGCCTCTGTCGGCTGATCTGGATAATCTTGCGCCGAGGGGTCCGCTACGAGGAACGCGGCCAGGTCGTGTGCGAAAGGTTGAAGCGAACACGCACCGCGCGTATGATCCGGCAGCTTCGAAGCCTCGGCTATCGCGTCGAACCGCTGACTGTCCAAGTCAACCCAGCATGAGACCCGGGGCGGGCGGCGGCGGCGGGATTTTCGACCCTGCCTGTTAGAACGAAGCCACCCGGAAACTATCTTTGATCCTCAAGCAAGTGTTTGATTCCAGATTTAGTGGAGTAGTCGGATTCTTGCGATTTCGCGATCATCAATCAGAAATTGTCAAATCGGATGGTTGCGGGGTTCTCGGAATTTGCTGCAACGCAAGGATTTTTTGGTTGCGGGGGCCTGTAACAATCCGAATTGTTTAGTGCTGCCTTTCAGTTTGAAACTGATCCGTCTCGCGGCATAGCCAGTTCGGAACGTTATGGTCTCCGGACTGTTTTCCGAATCGCCCACCGACCATCCACAATTCTCCCACCCCCTGAACATTCCCCCTCGCAGCTCTTTGAATCACGGTATTCAGACTCCGCAATAGCAACAGTTCACAGGTCGGAAACTCCCCGTCCCAGGCCCTTTTTGCGGAATACCAGGAACTGCGATGCCTGTAGCTTCTCTCCATTTCGGATCGGTTGGTGCCCAGCCGGGAGGCAAGTGTGTTATCTGTCGAGGTTTTTCACCGTCTTCATGCAGGAAGAGTTGAACCAGACTTTCCTCCACCGCTGCGTCGTGGTGCAGCCCGTCTTCAAAAGTCGGTCCGGCAACATATACAAAAGACGAACCTGCTGGAGCAAGAGCCGGAGTTCGTGCATTCTTTTCTTCGGGCGTCAGGAAATCGAAATTGCCCACGGTTTCGACTCTACCGATGGCATTGTGAACAGTTCGGCCAGAGCCCAAGACAATGGAGACGTAGAACGCATCTCCGTCGGCTGACCATTGGCCCAAGTCAGACCCGCCCATGAAGCCTATATCGGTCATGTGGTGTCCGGGACCAAAGTTGTGAACAAATCTCAGACCGCCGCCACATCCATCAGGCATTAACTTGCCACCGATTGAACATGACTTTCCCGTGGGAGCGTAGATCAACACGAGACCAGCAATGTCACTGCTTACTGCAGGGTTTGGTGGGTCTGGTGGTCCGAAATATATGAACCTCTGGCCATTCGGCGACCACATGGCCGGGCCAAAGAAGGTCGGCCCTGCATCCCTGATGGGCTTACCGTCGGTCCAAAATAGCGCAGACGGTTTACCGAAAACCTCACACCAAACAAATGCGCTCTTGGGCGAAGGTTGACATCCGTGGGAGCCAACGTCGTTACTCCCTTCTAATGGAAAGGAGTGAAGCTGGGACCCGTCGAATGACATGGTGAACACGCCGTATTTTTTCTTGTCGAGCGGGTTCTGGATATCGAGCATATAGCCGGCTGCAGAATTCTCCCTCGTCATATAGGGAATCATGCCTGCGTTGAAATGCTCCGGGCTACCGGCAACGGTGGGGGAGAAGAATCGTCCCAGCTCAAAATCCACGATGAACTGATCCATCCAAAAACCGGGGTCATCGGCTGTAAGTTTCCAATTCCCAACCTGCACGATGGCTCTCTTGTGATCGGGTAGCCATCCCACAAAATAGGAGTACGTGTCGCCCTCTACACGCTTGGGTACTTGCAGGCCCGGCAAGATCTCGAAAGAGTGGCCAGTACGGAGATTTAGCACCATCGCCCGCTCTTCACCAGACGGGCCAAATAAGGTGTAACCCACTAGTTTGCTCGGATCCCTTTCGATTGCCTCCCTCAACTCGGGCAAAGTCTGAGTCTCCTCTCCGAGAACGGAATGCGGTAATCCATTCGGCAAGCCAGGCCTGTCGCACAGCATCACGCAGAGGATCACAGCTGCAATTGATTGCTTCATTTGCTGCTCCAGAAATCCAATGACATTGGTCAACATACTATGCCAGGACACAAACTCAGAGGGAGCAGCGCAGGTCGTGCAATCTCCAGCGACGAAAACTACGAATTCGGATGGTTGCAGGGTTCGCGGAAATTGATGAAAGGAAAGAAGTTTTGGTTGCGGGGGCCTGCAACCATCCGAATTGTTTAGTGCTGCCCTTTCGGTTGGAACTCATTCGACTTGCAGCGTAGGCGGCGCATGTGGTCAAAACTAAGGTTAGCGATTGCTTCCATGTAGCGGACAAGATCGGCATAGGGGCGGCGGTCACCCGCCGACCCCTGCCACACCACCGTGCGTACGGGTCCGTACACGGCGGTTCGAGTTGGTTGCGCTAACAGCCATCGATCAACGTCGGAAGT